>OBXC01000002.1_pt1 | contig 323938 bp, 298 predicted proteins | sample 1538111 | NCBI WGS metagenome assembly OBXC01 (sample SAMEA2580137, study PRJEB22360) | human gut metagenome | biome: human gut; feature: human-associated habitat; material: faeces | place: Denmark | collected 2008/2010
AGTTCCACATTTTTTATTCGCCTTTTGAAAGTGGAATTTAACTTTTCACTTCAGCATTTATAAAAAAATAATAACTGTCATCCTATTCCTTCTTCCTTTTTCCCCCTTCCCCATTACCTTGTCCGTTTAGGAACAACTTTTTTCATAAATGTCAGCTTTTCCTTATGTAGAAAGTATTATAAAGATATTATGTGGTATAATGGAATGGATATAAATCATAACAAGGGAGGATTTCTTCATGAAAAAAATAAGACTCGCAGCCGCATGTATACTCCTGTTATCTGCAATGGTACTGCAGGGCTGTTCCGGCAATGATCATGGACTGGACCCTGATAAGCCCATCACGCTGACACTCTGGCATTACTACAGCGGTTCACAAAAGCAGGCATTTGATGAGCTTGTGGATGAATTCAATGAAACACAGGGGAAAAAACAGGGAATCAGTGTGGATGCTGTCGCAAAGGGGAGTATTTCCAACATCTCCGCTGATTTAAAAAGCTCTCTGGAGAAAAAGGTGAATGCACCGGAGCTGCCCAATATCTTTGCGGCCTACGGGGATACAGCAGAGGATATGGAAAAGGCGGAAAAGCTTGTTTCCATCAATGACTATATGTCGGATGAGGAAATGGCGGAATATGTCGATGACTATATGAAGGACGGCAGTCTGCATGACCATGCCTATGTCAATATCTTCCCAATCGCCAAGGCAACGGAGGTCATGGTTATCAATAAGAACATATAGGATGAATTTGCGAAAAAGGAAAATGTAAAGCTATCCGATCTGGATACCTGGGAGGGACTGGCACGCGTCAGTGAGAAATACTATACATACAGTGGAGGAAAAGCCTTTTTTGCGAGGGACGCCCTCATGAATTATCTCAATGCCGGGAGTGAGCAGCTGGGTACACCACTGTTTTCCATAACCGGACACACCGGCTCCTTCACCGTCAGCAGGGAAACGATGCGCAAGCTCTGGGACCAGTATTACGTTCCGTTCGTAAAGGGCTACTATGCCAAAAACGGTCGGTTTGCCAGTGATGACATGAAAACCGAGGATGTCGTAGCCTGTGTTTCCTCCTCTGCAGGAGCAACCTTCTTCCCGAAGGAAATCGTCAGAGATGACGGTACAGGCTATGCTGTGGAATATATCGTACGCGGTGTTCCCAACTTTGAAGGGAAAAAGAGCTATGCCATCACACAGGGGGCAGGTATGGCTGTCAGCAAAAGCGATGAAGCGCATGAATATGCATCCGTTCAGTTCCTGAAATGGTTCACGGAAAAGGAAAGAAACACATTGTTCTCCGCAGGCTCCTCTTATTTGCCGGTGAAAAAGGAAGCAAACTCCTTTGCATCCTGGAATACCATTACGGAAGCAGAAAAGGTTACCGCAAATCAGCTGGTAAGAGATATCGTCAAAACCTCTATGGAAACGGTCTCAACAAGTACCCTGACCTCACAGAAATCATTTAACGGAAGCTATGAAATCCGTAATTATCTGGAAACGGCGCTGAATGAAAAATGTGCTGCGGATGCGCGTCAGATTCAGCAGGCAGTGAAGAACAAAGACAGCCGTGAAAAAGCATGGAAGCCGTATCTCAGCGATGAAAATTTCAATACATGGTTTGAACAGATTACAAAGGATATTAACGAGAAGATGAAGGACAGTGATGCATAATGCAGAAGAATTCCCTGTTTCGCAGGCTGCTGATTACGCTCACGCTGACCGGGGCCGCAATCTGTCTGATCTTCATGGGAACGGTTTTCGCCGGTGGTACCATCAGCAATCTGAAGGATATCTCTTATCACCTCTTTCATCAGCGTGTGATATTCAGGGTATCGGACCTGCAGGAAATCATGGCAACCGATCTGTATCAGCAGGATACCTACAAGGAACTGCTACAGGAATGTGAAAAGGTTTATCATAATGCTGCCGCCTATCAGAACAGCAGGGAGCTGCCGGCATCCGTCCTGAAGCAGATGGATGCCTTCTCCAAGCTGAAATACATCACAGGCTCCTATGTTATATTTGATAAGGATGTCTTTCATACCGATAGCTACCCTGCCTATTATCTGACAGATGGTACCCCCGGTGACACATATAATGATAAAAGCGATATCATTGCACGCTTTGGCAATGCAAGTGCTCTCAAAAAAGCAGGCTACTCTCTGCATTCCGAGTGGAAAACCTTCATGAAGCTATCAGAAAAGGATGAAAACGACGGCTTTTACTTCCGTCCCTATCAGGCGGCGGTAAACAATCCAAGGGAAGAAATTAAAAGCTACGGCTATTGGGGTACGAGCATACGTATGCAGGATAATGAAACCGAGTTCATCACCTATTCCTTTCCTCTAATCAGCTTGGATCATAAGGTTTACGGAGTGGCCGGTGTGGAAATATCCCTTGATTTTCTAAAAAAATATCTTCCCTATGAAGAATTAAACGATGATTCCAGCAATGCCTATCTGCTGGCATGCAAAAATAAGAATACCGACACCTATGAAGTGGTATACAGCAATGGTCCCAACTATCGCAGTCTGTTTCCTATCGGAAAGAAATTCGAGCTGGAGGATGCCGCCGGTGAACGCGGCTCCACCCTGACGGTAAACGATCGATTACTTGTCATGCAGCAGGAGCAGCTGCACCTTTATGAAAGCAATACGTCCTTTGTCGAGCAGGAATGGTATCTGATCGGTACGCTGGAATACGATGCACTGTACAGCAGCGCAATTCGTCTTCAGAAAACCATTCTCTAGACAATGCTGGGCTCGATACTGCTCGCCTTCATCATTGCTCTTTTCACAAGCATGAAATTCTCACATCCGATTGCACAGCTTGCCAAGGTATTGAAGAATTTCGATCCGAATGATGAAATGCATCTGCCGAGAGTGAAAGTACTGGAGGTTGATGAGCTTGCTTCCTCCATTGAGGAATTAAGCAGAAATCTGTCCACAGCGGAATCCAGACTCTCCCAGGTCATCCATGCGCTGGATATGCCAATCGGCGCCATTGAGGTCTATGATTCCGGACTCGTTTACTGCACGGAGGAAATTCCGCATCTGCTCTGCTTTCATAACAGAAAACGAACCTCCTATACACATAAGGAATTTGTACAGGAAATCGAGGTTTTCAAAAAGCGTATAGAAATCTTTGAAGAAAAAGAGGAATGGCAGGACGGCAGACAGGTCCACACCTATGTGATCTCGCATCAGCTGGATGAGCATGAAACATGGCTGCGCTTCATCCTTTCCCAACATGAGGGAACCCATGTCATTGTCGTTATGGATGTCAGTGATGAAATCCGCGAAAAACGCAAGCTGACCTATGAGCGCGATCACGATGTACTCACGCAGCTCTTTAACAGAAGGGCCTTCCGCAGCCGCGTGGAAGCGATTCTGAGCGGGGATGCCTGCGGAATCTGCGCCATGATTTTATGGGATCTTGACAACCTGAAGGTAATCAATGACACCTATGGACACGACGCCGGTGATCAGCTCATCTGTGCCACCGCCCGCTATCTGCAAAAGCTCTCCTCCTCCCGCTGTATCGTATCGCGCATGGCAGGGGATGAATTCCTTGTCTTCTTCCATCACTATCAAAAGGAAAGTGAAATTCGTACGATTGTTGAGGGTATGCATCGACAGATCAACGCACACAAAATCACCTTTACAGGGAAAGAAGAAATCCGGATTCGCCTGTCTGCGGGGATTGCCTGGTATCCAAAGGATGCGCAGGACTTTGATACGCTCAGTAAATATGCCGACTTTGCCATGTATTCCATCAAGAGTACACAGAAGGGCGGTATTGAGGAATTCCAGCCAAGCACCTATCATAAGGACAAGCTGCTGCTCAGCGGCCGCAATGAGCTGAATGAAATACTGGACCATAATCTGGTCAGCTATGCATATCAGCCGATCGTCCACCTGAAATCAAAAGAAATCTACGCCTTTGAAGCACTGATGCGTCCACGCAGTACGATTATCACATCTCCGGTGGATATCCTGCGCGTTGCCAGATCGCAGAGTCAGCTTTACCGTGTGGAATTCATGACCTGGACGCAGTCAATCGCTCAGTTTGCGGACTTCCACACTGCCTTTCCCAAGACCCGTCTGTTCATCAACTCCATCCCCAGCATCCCGATGCTGGATGATCTGACACAGAGTCTCGAACAGCAGTATAAAGAGTATCTGCCGCTGCTGGTCATCGAGATGATTGAAACAGATGAAATCGAACAGCATTATCTGGAAACCAAGCAGCAGTTTGCAAAGCGCTGGGACGCACATATCGCGATTGATGATTTCGGAAGCGGCTATAGCAACGATTCCACCCTCTTAAACGTCGCAGCAAACTATATTAAGATTGATATGATGTTTGTACGTGATATTCATAAGGATGAAAACAGGCAGCGACTAGTTGAAAACATGATTACCTTTGCCCATCGCCAGCATATCCGTGTAATCGCTGAAGGTGTGGAAACCAAAGAAGAGCTGCAGCAGCTGATTCGCATGGATGTGGATTTTGTACAGGGCTATTATCTTGGAAAGCCGGCACTTCAGATAAGCAATATCTGCGAAGCAGACATACGCAGAAAGCTCAGTAATCTTTAGCATCGCTATTGCACGGCAGCTAAAAGTATGCTGTGAGGTAAAAAAGGTTGCTTCAGCTCCTACCCGTATCTATTGCAAAAGCTGTTTCTATATCACAAAAGGCGCAGCATCCCTGCGGATCTTCCCCGATATAAATAATGAAAAAAGGAGAATTCAATCCTATTGTATTTCATCAATAGAAATTGAATTCTTCTTTTTATGAACACTGAAAGATGAAACTCCCTGTGACGCTGTACCTTTTTCTGTATACCATTATAGGCAGCGGCTGCATTACGCTTAGAAGTAGCGCAGAACACAGCTGCTTCTGCAAGTTACATGAGATGCGGCAGCTGCTTGCGCAGACACTCCTTCAGCTGCATCAGCTGCTCCTGCAATCGCTCATAGGAGGTATGGACAAAGCCTGCCAAACATACCTGACGGATTCCCTTCCCTTCGATATACAGCTGCTTTTTCAGCGCAATCATCGAGATAAAGGATTCGCTGAATCGCTCATCATACAGCACCACCAGCATGCAGTCGCGAAGCAGAAGCCGATGCATGGGAAACATGGCAGTGAATTCCTCATACGTACCTGTTTTGCAGTTTTCCTGATAGCATTGAAACAGATACGAAACAAGAGCATCCTCATCAGCGGCATGATGCGCACACATGCTGCAGGATATCGGCTGCAGTGCTGATCGCTGCTGCCGCAGCTGCTTCAGATAAAGCTGGAGCTTTTGAATATCGCTGTCCTGTATCATACTGCTGATCTCCACATTGGGAACCTGTTTATGCAGATAATCGAATGTTATGAAGAAATCAACCTCTGCAGCAGCCGCATCAATTTCATCCTCCGTCAGAATGCGCACAATATCATTATTCGGCAGCGCTTCACTGATCCGCATACGGCCATAATATGCCAGCTCCAAGGAGCAGTTGACAATCATTCCCGCACGAAAACGCACCTGCATATCCAGCTGATGAAAATATGGCAGTAAAAGCATGGATAAGCGTGTATATTCGCTCTCGTACAGCTGCAGCCCGCGCAGTTTTTCATCCTTGTGAAACAGGCGCATAACACTGAGGAACTCCGCCATGGAATCAAATTTCACCTGTGTATCATTATAATGGAGCACCCGCATGGCATGATGCTTTCGTATCATCGCTGTCTGCAGCAGAATGGAGAAGAGAATCGGAAGCTCCTCATCCGGCTCCCCGTGATATTCCTGCTTCAGCAATGCAAAGAAACGCGCACTCAGCTGCCTGGTTTCCTCATTCACTACAAATTCATGCAGCATGCTTCTATTCCACTGCCGTGCCCCGCTTTCTATCAGCTGTTCCAGAAACCGCATTTCCTCACCGTTAACATCCACATGGAAATAATCCTGAAGCATGGTATGGACCCGTCTGTTTCCCACATAGGGCGTTTGCTCCTGCAGGCCATAGCCCATCTGAATACGGTTCATCATAACACCGAGATAAATACTGAAATGATGCAGCGCATTCACCGTAAAGCGATACCGATAGGCATCCTCGTACAGCCGCAGAATATCGCGAAACAGAGACTGATGCTCCTGCAGAAAAACCGGTTCAATACTCATAATCATCGCCTTATCCGCTCGCTGATAGAAATAGTACAGCACAAACAGACGAAGCTGCCGCTCATCCCCGTCAATATGCAAATGTGTCCCCTTCGTGATTTTCAGATGAAACATCCGCAGCATACTTTCCCAGCACAGCAAATCTTCCTTCAGCTGAAGACGGTTTGTATACAATTCATCGGCAAGCGTATCCATCGTGTACGACTCCTGTCGAAACAGCAGTAGGATCATACCGTGATAAAACCTATCCAAATCCGGCTTGATTTCCAGAACCCTGGATTCCAGCAGATAGCGGACATACTCCTCCTCCCGCTCCATCAGATGCATCCGTACACCGCTTCCTCGCTTGGTCTGAATCCGTGATGTTACCTCATTCATATGCAGATAGGCATTGATTGCCTTAATATCATTGCGTATCGTTTTCTCACTGAAGCCGAATTCGCCGCATAATTCCTGAATTGGCTGATAATGCTTCTGTGACAGCAGATACAGAAGCAGTTTTCGCTGTCGCTGGTTCATACATCTCCCGCTTTCCTCTTTGTAAAAATTTTACCACAGTTACGGTAATTTTGCTACTTAACAACGCCTGCAACAGGCCTATAATGGACTATGGTATAGAAAGTAAGTATTTGAGGAGGCAATAGCTATGGAAACTGTACTAAAACAAAAGAAACAGATGATATATCTTCCACTGATCGTTCTCATGTTTACACAGATCGGAACTTCAGGGGATAATGCGGTTCTCAGTGTCGCGACAAACGCACTGATATCCGCACTGCATGCAAGTATGAATGACATTCAGCTTGCCAATATGGTGTATTCGCTCTGTGCAGGGGCGTTTATGGTTGCCGGCGGAATGCTGGGAATCATCATCGGCTGGAAAAAGAACTTCCGCATCGGCGTGATTCTTGCCATCATCGGAGAGCTCATGCTGGCCATCTCCACCAATGTTGTTATGTTTACCTGGGACGGCCGTTTGCTGGTCGGTCTGGGCGCAAGCTTTATGATACCTTCCGTTCTCGGACTGATCCCGGGAATCTACAGTGGTAAGGAACGCGTCTTCGCGTTTGGTGCCATCGGTGCAGCCACCGGGATTGCGGCAGCCGCAGGTCCCATCGTAGCCGGCTTTCTGCTGGATGCATTTGGTTTTCGGGTTGCCTTTGGTGCACTCGCCGTTTACTTTTTCCTGATTCTCATCGGTTCAACGGCAATCCCCGAGGTTGAGCGTTCAACAAAGAAGCTGAAAATGGATGTGCGCGGAACGATCGTTGCGGCAATCGGTCTGTTCCTGTTTTTGATCGGTATTTCCAAGATTTCCGTATGGGGACTTATAACACCGCTGGATGCACCGTTTACGCTTTTTGGAATCTCCCCGTCCCTGCCGCTTGCGCTGCTTGGTGTCATCATTCTCGCTCTACTGGTCGTTATGGAAAAAAGCATTGAACAGAAGAACGGATGTGCCCTGCTTCCTTCCTCCTTTCTGAAATCCGCGCAGGTCCGTGCAGGACTGTTCGCCAGCGCCATTGTATTCCTGTATCTGGGAGGTACCGTTATGCTGGTAAATCCCTATCTGCAGGTTGTCGGTGGGTTCAATGCCGTTCAGACAGGGGTTGCGATGATCTGTGTCGGTGCTCCCATGTTTGCGGCATCCATGGGGGTCCCGAAATATGCAGCGCAGGTACATCCGAAAACGATTCTTCGCATCGGCTATATCCTGCTTGCCGTTTCCGTGATTCCTATGGCATTCTCTTTGCAGGAGCACGGAGTATCCATCGGCATGTATATCGGTTTGATCATTGCCGGTATCGGTCAGGGAATGCTGAGTGCACAGGCAAGCAATGTCGTGGCACTGGCTGTCAATGAGCGTGATGCCCAGCAATCCGGCGGCATACAGGCTACCGCAAGAAATGTCGGACAGGCAATCGGTGTTGCGGTGCTTGGTATGATTATGATTTTCACGATCAATGCCAATCTGGGAAGTAGTATGGAAAAGGATGCATTGCTCTCCGCCTCCCTTGTACAGCAGGAGGAAGCAAAAAATGTCAGCTTTATGTCGGATGAGGCCTTTATCTCTTCCCTGTCGGATCTCACCATGAAGCCGCAGGAGCAGCAGGAGCTTGTCCGTCTGAATGCACAGGCCCGCATGCATTCCACACAGTATGCACTGTATGTACTGGGAATTCTTTCCCTTGTATGTATTTTCAGTACCGGCGGCATTACGGTTACAAAAAAAGAACAGGCATAAATTCATGCATCAGTGATAAGGAGATGAGGAAAGATGCAGAAATTATATACAAATGGTACCATCCTTACGATGAAGGAAAACGAAATTATACAGTGAGGCACTGCTGATCAGGGACGGAAGCATTCAGGCAGTCGGCACAAGGAAGGATCTGGAGCCTCTATGCGAGGCAGATTGTGAGCGAATCGATTTGCAGGGAGCATGCCTGATGCCCTCCTTTATCGATGCGCACTCCCACATGCTGCAGTTTGCGAACACCCTGAAATTTGTTCCGCTGAAAAGCTGCACCTGTGTTGCGGATATTCAGGAGGAAATCAAACGCTACATTGAAGAGAAACAGCTAGCGGATGGTGAATGGGTGATGGGCTTTGGCTATGACCATAATGCACTTGCTGAGCACCGGCATCCAAACTGCCATGAGCTGGATGCCGCAAGCCGTACGCATCCTATCATTCTTGCACACTCCTCCTTCCACATGGGAGTCTTAAATACCATGGCTCTGCAGGCTTATGGTCTGGATGACAGCGTGAAGAATCCGGAGGGTGGAAGCTATGGCCGTGATGAGCAGGGACACCTGAACGGGTATATGGAAGAGGTTACCTTCATGCGCGGTCCCGGAGAACGTGTCATGAGTCTGGAAAACATTGATGCGTATGCCGTCGAGGCACAGAAAATCTATGCCAGCTTCGGTATTACCACAGCACAGGAGGGCTTTGCGCACAGGAGCGAGGTGGATATTTACGAACGCCTTGGCCGCAGCGATCAGATGCTGCTGGATATGGTTGCATACGTGGATATCGTGGAGGACAGCGAGGTTGTTCAGCAAAGAGAGGACCTTAAGGAGTACAGGAACCACTTTCGCATCGGCGGCTACAAGCTGTTTCTGGACGGCTCCCCACAGGGGAAGACGGCATGGATGAGCAAGCCGTATGAAAACAGCGGTGATTATTGCGGCTATCCGATCTATACGGATGAGCAGGTGGACGGCTACGTACAGCAGGCTCTTGATGAACACCGCCAGCTGCTGGTGCACTGCAACGGAGATGCCGCAAGCCAGCAGATGCTGAACGGCTATCATCACAGCAGACAGAAAACCACAGATACCCGTCCGGTCATGGTACATTCCCAAACCCTGCGTCCGGATCAGCTGCCGCAGCTGAAAGAAACCGGCGTGATGCCAAGCTATTTTGTTGCCCATGTATATCACTGGGGTGATGTACACCTTGTCAATTTCGGAAAACAACGGGCAGAAAATATCTCCTGTACCGCCAGTGCCCTGAAAAATCACATTCCCTTTACCTTCCATCAGGATACCCCGGTTATTCTGCCGGATATGCTGGAAAGTGTATGGGCTGCAGTCAATCGTGTCACGAAGAATGGTGTCGTACTGGGTGAACAGCAGCGCATCAGTGTTCTGGAAGCACTGAAGGCTGTGACCATTAACGCCGCCTATCAGTATTTCGAGGAGGACCGCAAGGGTACACTGGAGGCCGGAAAGCTGGCAGATCTGGTTATTCTGAATGAGGATCCATTAAAGGCTGAGCCGATGAAGCTCCGTGACATTCAGGTCATGGAAACCATCAAGGAAGGCCGTACTATTTATAAAAAAGCAGCATAGCCATAAGCAATATGGGCAATGAAACAGGGACTTAGGCTGATGAAAAGCAGACAAAATTCAAAATTGCCTGTTTTTTTGATTGCCATCCTGAAGCTGCAGCAAAGCTTTCTACTCTTTATCTGTCTGCTAAGCTTTTCAAAGATGCCGTATGCCAGCATTTTCCCTTAAAGCTTCCCGCTGTTTTATACGATTCACAGTCCGACAGCTTCTTTATTTATATGTATGATCAGCTGAAGATACCTCCGTTATAGCGATACTGGGCATAGAGCATAACTCCGATTTTTCGGAAGCAGACCGCCAAACAACACCGGCAGAAAAAGCACCTTTTGGCACGACAGAATCACTGCAGAGCTGACAAAGCACATCCCCACAACAGCAAGCCCCACTCCCATCAGATGCAGATAGGGTGTGATATCCTCTTCCTTCATATTCTGATAATGATAATCATGCAGAAATGCAATACGCCTGCGCATGCCAATCTCCACTGCAAAATAGAGCATCAGCGCACCCAATGCCAGAAAAATAATAGCTGCCATATCGCTTCCTCCCATTCTTTTTCATCATTATATGCTATGTATTATTATTTCACAAGACGCAAAACGGCATACGTTCTCTTGTGCGGATGCTAAACGAAAAAGCCTGTAGGCATCGTTTTCGTGAAGGACTCAATTCACTGCTCGTGTAAAATATGTGAGGCTTCCTCTGATGATGACAAGAGCATAGAAGGTACATGTCCTTCTATCTCTAGTGTTTTACAGCCTTTGCACTGATTATTTAAAGCCCAAAATCATAACGGACTATAGAAAAAAACCATGTTTTTAGCACTCTAGTATTGACAGTGCTAAATTATGTGATATAATAACAGTGAAGATGAGGTAAGGTACCTGCAGGATATGGTTTTAGGAATCGAGGCGATGGATACAGTATTGCTTCCCGCAGATATTTGTACACATCTGAAAAATCTGAATCATACAATACGATAGAAAGAGGTGGACTTTATGATGAGATTTTTACCAGACGTATTTACAGACACATTTGAAGACATGTGGAAGGATCCGTTTTTCACAAAGAGCAACAGCTGCATGAAAACAGATGTTCGTGAGCTAGACGGTAACTATCTGCTGGACATGGAGCTGCCTGGTTATAAGAAGGAAGACATTCATCTGAATTTAAAGGATGGATACCTCAACATTACAGCCGCAAAAAACAGTTCCAACGAAGAGAAGGATGACAAAGGAAACATCATCCGTCAGGAGCGCTACAGCGGTTCCTGTGCAAGAAGCTTTTATGTCGGAAATGCAATCCGTGAGGAGGATATCCGTGCAAGCTTCGACAACGGCGAGCTGAAAATCACCTTCCCGAAGGAAGAGAGCCGCAAGGTTGAAGAAAAACGCTTTATTCCTATTGAATAAGTGTGAGAGGATGCGTAAAAAGCATCCTTTTTCTTTTTGCCAACCCGGTTCCATGGTATACTAATATTAGAGGTGAATTTATGACAAGCTGGATCAAAGAAGCAGTATTTTATCACATTTATCCGCTGGGCTTTGTTGGCGCAGCGCAGTATCATGAGGAGGACATCACGCACTCCATAAAGAAGGTGGAGGACTGGATTCCCCATATGAAAAAGCTGGGAGTCAATGCCTTGTACCTGGGGCCGGTTTTTGAAAGCCATGAGCATGGCTATGACACAAGCGATTACCGCTTGCTGGATCATCGCTTAGGTACAAACGATGATTTCAAGAGGGTATGCGACAGCCTGCATGCAGCCGACATCCGCATCGTTTTGGATGGTGTGTTCAATCATGTCGGTCGTGATTTCTGGGCATTTCGCGATGTTCAGGAAAAGAAGGAGAAATCAACCTATTGCGACTGGTTTTCCAACCTGCACTTTCATGCACGCAGTCCGCTGAATGATGATTTTACCTATGATGCATGGGAAGGACACTATAATCTGGTAAAGCTCAATCTGGAGAATGAAGAGGTTGTTCGCTATCTGCTGGACAGTGTTGCGATGTGGATGGATGAGTTTCACATTGACGGCCTGCGCCTGGATGCAGCCGATTGTATACGTCCCGAGTTTTTTCGCAGACTGAAGGCGTTCTGTAAAGAAAAAAATCCGGACTTCTGGCTGATGGGAGAAATCATACACGGTGATTACAACCGCTGGGCAAATCCCGACATGCTGGATTCCGTTACCAATTATGAATGCTATAAGGGACTGTATTCCTCTCACAATGAAAAGAATTATTTTGAAATCGGATATTCCTTAAACCGGCAGTTTGGCAACGGTGGAATCTATCAGGGACTGGATCTTTATAATTTCGTCGATAATCACGACGTAAACCGTCTGGCAAGCACTGTTAAAAACAAAGAGGATCTGTTTAATATATATACCATCCTCTTCACCATGCCGGGAATTCCAAGCATTTATTACGGCAGTGAATATGCAGTTGAGGGTAGAAAGCACAACGGCAGCGATGCCGATATCCGCCCCTGCCTGCAGCTGTGTGAGTTTGATTCAGAAAAGCTCTGTGAGCACCTTGCACTGCTTTCTTTCGTGCATAAGATGAAAGCCTGCAGTCACGGCAGCTATGAGCAGGTACTGCTTCGTAATGAACAGTTTGTATTCTGTCGAAGCTGTGAGCAGGACAGTCTGTATATCGCATGCAATGTGGCAGATGCGGATTATGAAGCAGAGCTGCCTATCCCACAGGGCTGCTGGAAGGATTTTCTGCGTGGCACGACATACAGAAGTGAAGGCGGAAGCCTGCAGCTTACCATTCCCGCAAAGAGCTCCTGCATTCTGTACAAGGATAACGAGAGTGAACAGACTGTGACAGAAGATTGCAGCATTTCGTACGGGGAAGCCCGGGACCTGATGGAGGAAGAACAATCAGCGGTATACGCAGTACCAATTTTTGTAAAGCCGTTAAAGGAAGCAGAGGGTCTTCCGGTGGAAGGCATGGAAGTAAAGCCTGGAAAATACCGCCATTTCAAAGGAAAATGCTACAGCGTGCTGTATGTGGCAACACACAGTGAAACGCTGGAGCGCTATGTTGTATACCGGCAGCTATATGGCAACGAGGAGGTCTGGATACGCCCTCTTGCTATGTTTTGTGAGAGCATTCTGGTTGATGGCGTACTGACACCACGCTTCACCTATATCGGAAAATAAGAGGAAAAGCATCACCATAAAGAAAAAGACTTATCCATGGAAGCAGGCTGTTCTGCACTTATCGCATACAGCGATTGTTTCCGGATAAGTCTTTTATTATAGTAAAGCCTTTTTCATGTTTCTGAAGTTAATCCCTGCCTTTTTACACGGCTGTCTGCATAGTCAGCCTCACAACGCCTGCACATAGGCCTGTATAACAGCGTGAATCTGCTCAGACTGCAGCATCGCACTGCTCTCGTTCATCAAAGTGGTTACAGCATCCAGGCCGAGAGGAAGACTGCGCCGCATGCGGTATGCAAACGGCTTTGGAAACAGATGCAGCTGCTTTGCAATCGATCCGATAAGCAGGAACCGGCAATTTTTCTCAACAAAGGACTGCATCGCACTGGCTTTTGCTGGATAATGATAAAACAACACCTCATGCAGATAGGTATGCAGGCGTTGTGCAAGGCGCAGACGCTGTCTTTTCCCGTGCAGCATGCTTGCAAGTGTATGCTGGCACAGAATGCGATCCTCCTCCATATCCTGTATATCATCTGCCACCTGTAAAAGAAAACCGTAGGCGATACAGAAAAATGCTTCTTTTTCAGAAAGGTCTCCATCCATCAGATAGCCGTCAGCCAAAACAGAGGCTCCCCCCTTGTATATGGATATCCTTCGTATTTCTTCTTCACAAAGTCTGCTGTCCTGCTGTACGGACAAGATCTGGCCCTCCTGAATGCGCAGAAGTGCATCATACACATCCGGAAACTGTTGGCGGGGAAAAGTATCCTCAATCATGGAAACAAGGGCATCTACCTGACGATACAGGTCTGCATCCATCGCCCTCTGTTCCCCCTTCAGACGTTCGCTCAGCCAGCTGTTAAACGCCTTTTTCCGTTGTTTGTCAATAGCAGGGTCATCCAGAAAATTATCGGTATACGGATACAGCATACTGTAGGCGAAGATCGCCTTGTGATAGCACAGCTTCCGCTCCAGCATACATTCCAGCAGCAAAATGATCCAGACATTCCGCATTGCCTGCATGATATCATCCAGCTCAAGCGCAGTATCAAAGCACATGGCATCCCGAACGAACTGCTTGGTAATGGATAGGAATTCCTCCTGAACCGCAGGCTTTAACACCGCGAAATTCAGAACGGATTCACTGCGAAGCAAAGCAAGAACACGTCTGTCCATTTCCGTTTTCCACCCTGCATCCTCCAAATTTTCTGCAGCATGCTGTAAAAACGTTTCCCAGTCTGCTTTCAGCTCTACCGCTTTCCTTCTGTTATCTTTTTGTACCTGTTTTTTCACAGGGGTTAGCCTTAATCTGGTACAGCGGCAGTTGAGCCACAGTCTGTCACACTCCCTGACCAGCTCCTCGAAGCTACTCATCCTTCAAACTGCAGATCGATATCCCCCATACTGCTGTGTAGCTGAAGGTAGTTGTCACTCGATCGATTTCCTTCCTCTGCATCACATGACAGCTCCCATTCCCGGTTTTGGATCTGTGTATCTCCCATTGTATTTTTAACCCTGTAACGATAATCCTTCTGATCTCCGCGAACATGAATCGTGATATCACCCATACTGCTTTTCACTACGCTGTTTCCATAAAGCTGTCCATCCACCTCAATATCTCCGGCAGATTGCGCAATCGCCAAATCCTTGGAAACGATATGTTCCAGCGTAATATCCCCCAGCTTTTCTTCTATGGTGATATGCTTTGCGGACAGGTTTTTCAGCTGAATGTCACCAAGCTTATCTTCAACGGATATTCGCTCATACTGCTTATCCTTCAACGTAACTATAATCGTATCATTTCGATTCCGATTCCCTTTGCTTATATCCGGATTGTCTACAGTAACCGTTACATTGCCCTTCTCCTGTTTGATGTTCACTTTCTCCTTGCGAATATCGAGGAATGTAATTTTATTTTCCTTTCCCCGTTCAATCCGGACATCTCCCAGAGTGACGTCAAGTGACAGCGATTCCACTTCCTGCAGCGACTGATCCCAGCGCTCCTTATAGCTGTGCTTCTCCTCCTCCCAGGATGTAAAATCAAAGCTATCTCCCAACTGTATACCGAAGCTTCCGTTAAACGGCCACCAGTCTACCGTATCCTTGTCAACATGCAGATAGCGCAAATCGCCGCCCTTTGCGATCCCCACACCAATACATAAGGATCCCAATACCATCAAAACTACAGACACCACAACCAGTGTACGTATCCCTCTATGCTTTTTCATGCCGTTTTCCTCCCTGTGCCTTATGATACAGCCGTGTCAGTGCATTGGTAAACGCAGGCAGCACGGTACGAATGAGTGAAAAAAACAAAATAGAAAGCAGTAAGCCCAAGCCAATACATAAAAATCCGCCACCTGCCGCAATCCATGCATTGGATGGCGTATGGTAGTTTGTAACAGCACTTGCCATCAGAGGTATCCCTGTAATCAATATAGAGGCAAAGGATACAATACCGGCTACGCCCAATGCAAATACGGTAATCACAAGTGCAAACATTACGGCAATAGCCGCAAACAGAAGCGGAAGAGCAATCGGCAGGGCACAGATACCAAGAATGATCATCCCTGCATTTTTCAATGAGCTGTTTGGATTATTTCCTCTGCGATAGTTTCGATGCTGCTGTTCCTGACGTATGGACCTCTCTGCCTTCAGCTGTGCTGCAAACTGCGCCGGTGTCCCTAAATCATCTATGACCTGCTGGTCATTCCCATCCCCTGCTTCTTCAAAATATTCTTCACAATACGAAACTGCATCCTCCACCTCAGATGGTGAAAAATTCGCAAGCCTTCGCTTCAGTTCCGCTATATACTCAGCCTTCTTCATGTTCTTTTCCTCCCTCCAGAATACCACTGAATTTTGTTGAGAATGCCTTCCATTCCTCAACATACTCCCTATATTTATTTCTTCCTGCATCTGTCAATCGGTAATATCTTCGATTTCTGCCCATATGCTGCTGGTCATAGGTTTCCAGATAGCCTTCTCTCATGAGTCTGCGCAGAACCGGATACAGTGTTGACTCACTCACACTCATTACAACCTTTACCTCCTGCGTTAGACGATATCCATAGGTATCCTCCTTGTGCAGCGTTGCCAGCACACAGGCGTCCAGCAATGCAGAGCCAAGCTGAAATGTCATATACATCACCTTTCTTCAACAATATTATACGCCATATAATATTGTAATGCAATCATATATCATAGGAAAGATCAAATAAATGTAACAGCCTGTATCCGCAGCATGCTTTATATACAAAAAGCCGGGATGAATGAACTCCGGCTTTTTTCCTATGGCAGCAAATAACCGCTGCATTTTTTTCCTTACAGAACAGAAGATTTCCGGATAATCAAGGTACGGGACAAGTTCTGCATGAAAAACCACCCTGCCTGCGACACCTTCAATTCTTCCTGACGCTACCTGTTTCCACCAGCAGCACAGGTGCATTATGTTCTCCGCTTCATCTCCAGCATTGCCGCATAATGCTTTATATTGAAAGCCGCAGGGGCATTCTTTTTTAGCAGCTGCAGGTGTTCCTGTTCCCATGCTTTCATCGCTTGATCAGAAAGAGAGGCCCCCACACCCCGACAGGCCTTCATTCTCCCATTCCAGGATTCTCTGGTAAAGGGAATATCAAGGGCATATTCCTCATGTGCTACCGGTTCAAACACTTCATATACACAGTCAGGCAATGAAATAGGGTGCATATACTCTCGGGCTCCTGACCAGTTTGGGCTGTATTTTAAAACCAGCTGCTCGCTTGCACCTGCGATCGCATCCTCTTGAGAAAGCCAGGCCATATATAAAAAGAGAAGCCTCCCCTCCGGTTTCAGATACTGAAGCAGCTTTGGAAGCAGCCTTTCATAATCAAACTGACATTCGATCTATAAATAAGCACCTAGAGCAGTCTTGCTCATTGAGAGTAATATAGCTTCCTTCTGTGCAATCAATCGTTCCTGTTCAGGCATCTCATCTATACAATATTCTAAAGCAAGCATTGAATTGCTCCATTCCATTAATTGTTCTGTTCATGCGGTGCACATGGTTTTCTCATAAAACATGCACGTTCTACTAGATTTGAAATTTGAAAACCATACTTGCAGCCTTCATGTTTTTTTAATGAAAGTCCTATTGTAAAACGCATGCCATCCTGCTGTATCCCTTACTCACGGCTGTCAGTATCCTGTCGTATTCAGATCATAATACCATCCATTGTCATCCCTGTTCCTTCCTCATGGAAATTAGATTAACAGAATTCACTTCTTCGATCTGTTTCTGTGTGAAATATGTTATTTTCTATACACCTTTTTGCACTGTACACTAACTATTCACATGTATAAACCCTTTTCGTACCCAAAACGGACAATGTAAAATAATTTTGATAGACTTTTATTCCCTAAAGTGACATGATGTATCCGAAAGGAGTACATGCATATGGAGATAGGAAAAAAATTAAAGGAAGCTCGTATCAATTCCGGACTGACACAGGAACAGGTGACCGAAGATATTAAAGTTACGAGGCAGACAATCTCAAATTGGGAGAATGAAAGATCGTATCCGGATATCATGAACGTTATTGATCTGAGTAATCTTTATTCTCTTAGTCTGGATGATTTATTAAAAGGTGATGATGAAATGATTGAGCATTTAGAAGAAAATACGAATATCGTGAAAAGCAATCGTAAGCTGATAGCCGCTATCATGATCAATGTTTTGCTTGTGATACTCCTTGTGGCATTCAATATGTTCCTGCGGGATAATCAATATTATTTGATAGGTGTCTTCTGCTTTGCTATCATCAGCTCTGCTGCTTTACTTTATCAGATCATAAAAAAATTATAGGAGGAAAATATGGAAACAAAAATGATGATTTCAGCAGTTATCAGTGGTGCTGTTCTTATTGTAGGAGCATTGGAAATGATCTATCAGATCTATCATATTACTGTGATCGACGCTACAGCAAGGGGATTGAAGCATCCAAAGCTTTGGGGATTTCTTGCAATGAACGGCAATCATACAAGTGGATTGCTTCTTTATCTTATTGGCAGAAGAAACTATCCACTCATTGATCTGTCCCCAGATAGTCAATCCGAGATTGAGCGTAGAAAGAAAGCAGCCGGTATCGGTTTAATCTTCCTTGTCATAGGGGCGATTGGTCTAGTCATCAGTATCATGCTCTTTTAAATACTTGTAAGTATTTTACTGTCCATACGCAAACATAAAAGGCACACTACGCTAGGAATGGATACAATTCTAACAGAGTGTGTCTTTTATATACAATAAAGAAAAAAACGGATTCCCGAACTCATGGAAATCCGTTCATTATAATAACAGCACTGAACACGCCGGATTTGCAGCAGTCATCACGTTACCTGCATCATGCAGCGGTATCTGCAAAGACACCTCACAGGCACTGTTGTTCACCTTAACACGGCAGGCACGCAAGCCTGTGAAAGCATGAAAGCTAATCAATCTTTGTTCGTATTTTCTTTCTGAGCTTAAATAGCAGACGTCCCGTGTATTTCTCATTTTCCACAAGCTGCTCATATGCATCCAGCATCCCTGCGGTATACACAAATCCCAAAAGCCCTGCGGCTAAACCCAGAAATATAAAAGCATGGTATTCGCTCCATGGAAGGTAACCGCGCTTCGTGGCAGCCAATGCAACGATTCCCGCAACAAACAGGATGCAGCAGGGAACGGCCACAAATCCATATTTTTCCCGCCGTACCTGATATTCCCTGCAAAGCTCTTTCCTGTATTCATAGTCAAACAGCAGTACCTCCTGCTTCAACACGGCATAGGTGTCCTGCTCATGAAACATACCGATGACAACCGCACAGATTCCAAGGAAAATAAACACCCCCATACCAAGCAGACGCCATGAGGAATGATTCGGAAACATACAGAATGGAATGCCGGCCAGTGCCCAGAACATAAATCCCACTGCTACGCTTCTGCTTACCCTGCTTTCCTTCATCAGAAACCCCTGCGCCATCTCTTTGCTTACATAATACCCCTTCTCCTCAGTACCCTCTTTACACGTATCATCCTTTAACAGATAATCCACGGACACTCCGAATATATTTGACAGCTGCAACAGCTTTTCCGTTTCCGGATAGCCCTGATTATTCTCCCGCTCTGCGCGCCTTCAGTGCATTTGCTGATTGCCTGCCTGGTCGTTTTGATCTGCTCTGCCAGCGCCTCCTGTGAGAGTCCCTTTTCCTTTCGCAGCTTCAACAGCTTTTCTCCTAAATTCATAAATCTGCCTCCTTACTCAAACACAGGTACATCATACCAAATCTCCATGTTACTTGCGCAACGCTGCGTTGCATTTCTGAATTTTGCAGTGATTCTTATAAAAAAACCCTGTCGTTAGATTCAGCAAGGCTTTTTTACGATTGCTTTATCCTAAATCTGATCGAAATCTTTGCGGCGTTTTGTTTCCTACGGTATGATTTCATCACAGGATACGATAGCCTGCTTCTGCAAGTATCCTCACTGCATTCTCAAACTGTTCCTCCTTCATCAGGATATAATCGGTGTTGTACGTAGATACGGCAAAGATGCCGATGCTGTTTTTCGCAAGCAGTGTTGAAATCTCGGACAGAATGCCGATCAGGGAGAAATCCAGAATCCCTTGTATGCGAAATGCCTTCCAGTGATCTTCACGCTCGATGGTATTTTCCGGTACCTCCTCCTGTAAACAGACAAGTGAATTTTCCTCATCTGTTTTTCCTATAAAGCAATAGGTGCTGTTCAAATTCACCATGGAATAATCCACCACCTTGCATAAGGAAAAGCTTCCGTCCAGTTTTTTCAGCTCCATAAAATCTCCTTCTTTGCTTTCTCCAAGCTCACATCGGCTTTAAGTTTTTTTCCAGCCGATCCATCATCCATGCAAGACGCCGGCTGCGGCCCGCTTCTGTCTTTGCATCGAGATAAGCACGTGTATATGTCTTTTTCACCGATGCCGGCATCTTCTGAAAATTAGTATAAGCCTGTGCATTTTCCTTTAACAAGGCAGCAATTGCCGCAATCTGTTCCTCGCTGATTGCAGAGGGAGAAGCGGCGTTGTCCCACTGTCCGTTCTTTTTCGCCTCTTCTATTTTCCTGCGTCCGTATTCCGTCATGGCACCGCATGCTTCCAGCTCCTGAACCAGCGCCTTGTTTTTCTGTGACCATTTGCTGCCAGCTCTTCGCGGCGCAAAATACTTCTTGTAGGATGTATCATCCATCTTCTTCATCACGCCGTCAATCCAGCCAAAGCAAAGTGCCTCCAGTAAAGCATCGTTTGAGGACAGTGTTTCCACCTCCTTTGTTTTGCCAAATTCCAGCCACACCCCTTCCCTGCGCTGACAGTTTTCGCTCAGCCATTCTCTGAATGCTTCCCGTGTTTCAAATCGCAAAAGCTCGCTCATACATTTCCTCCTTTCTTAAGCTGCCGGTTTCAAATCACGTTATCCCAGCAGTTCTTTTTCTGTTATGACTTTTTCAAAGCCCAATTCATGCAGTGTCAAAGTATCATCAATAACCTCATGATAGATGCCCTTCGCCTGAATAAACCCGTTTTTCTCATACAGCCGGATGGCCGGTGTATTGCTGTCCACCGCAAACAGCCGTAAAACATCTGCCTGCCGTTCCTTTGCACAACGCATTGCTTCCCGTATCGCTGCTCTGCCAACACCCTTTCCCATCGCATCCACATGCACACCAAGGCGGTCAAGATACAGGGCTTTCTGTCCTGATAGATGCCAGTCGACCTGCTGTTCCCCCTTATTATGCTCGCATAATGCAAACGCAGCCAGTATCCGGGCATCCTTCTGCAGGACATACATACGCTCCTGTTTAATATCCTCCGGAAAACAAATGCAGGGATACACCGCATCCCATATACAGATTTGCTGTGCATACATATGTGCAATGATAGCTTCATACATAACCTGCAGCTGGGGCATATCCTGTTTAACCGCTTTTCTAATGATCATACCGAACTCTCCTTACGCTTTTAAAAGTCGCCTGAATGTGTTTCTTATGCAATAACGATTACATATCCTATAAGCCACAGACTTATTTCCCTTACCCAAGCCTTTTCTTACCGTGCTGATCCCGATACAAGCGTCAGGTTTTTCATTATTATAACAAAATCAAACAGAATATGTATCCCTTTCTGCCATTCTTTTCTTTTTTGTTTAATCTAACTGCCTGCTTCATTATGATCAACAGGAATCAAGCAGGGTACATCTGTTGCATTTTTGTAAATTATTTACAATTTTTATTGGAAAATCATCTCCCTTTATTCCCTTATAATTAAAAAGAATGTATAATTTTAATGTCGAAAGAGAGGAGCATATTATGCCACAGGATACATACGATTTTAACCGTATTGATTTGAATGAGATTTACAGTCTGTTTCACACAAAAGATGAACGCAGGCTGGATTCCGTTAAGGAATTCATAGAAGCAGAAAACTATATGAAGGCTATTCATAAACTGAATGAGTTTTCTTCAAGCAATGAGCCCGCTGTCATTTTAAAGGGTATCCTTTTCCTATACCTAGGGGATATGCAGAAGGCCATTTCATTATGGAAGCCATATATCAAAAAGAATAAGGCGCACCCTCTGATGATGAGATACTATGCCATCGCCTGTCACTCCAGTGAAAAGTACAAAGAAGCAGTAAGGGTTTTTAAAACCGTTTATCCAACGGATACCAGAAAGGATGACATCGTCTTATCGTATGCATTTTCCTTAAAAGAAGTTCATAAATACAAGACGGCACGAAATCTTATACTGCCCTTTTATTCCTCCACTGTAGGAGATGACCTGATAGCTGTTATTCAAAATATGGAGTTTACAACCCTTCTTCTGGAGCTTGATGTACTGTTACAGGATGAAGATTCCTTTTCTGCACACTTTGCGCCCTATTTGTCACAGCTTTCCTCCGTTATGATTTTAGAGGATGCAAAGGAATTACTGGCATGCAATATCGTCATTTTGTCGGGTTATATGTCCACAAGGCGCTGTGAATGGCTGGCACCGCACTTTTATGAGCTTGTCAGGCTGACAGACAAAAATAACTATTTAAAAGACACGCCATATGAGATCGCCGTAAAGCGCGGCTATACCAGCTGGGAATCCTACTTTTATCAGCAGGATGAGCAGGTGCCAAAACCGTTGAAGGAGATTGGTTTGTACCCTCTTGAAGAATTGGAAATTGATGATGAAGTAAGTCAGAGTGTTATCTGCTGGAATGCCGCAAAGCTCTATCAGACACAGCCGGAATGCTTTCGCTATATGCGCAGCACGTATCCTCACACCTGGAATAAAATAGAATATATCGTGGATAAATTTAAAAGCAAGCCAACGGATTATCAGAAGCAGGTGGAGAAAAGGATCATGCTCTATGTGGATTATTCGCAGCAGGAATTACATGAAGAACTGGAAAGAAGATATAAAAAAGCTTATAAGACTGAGCATGACAGCTGACAGTCTTCTATATATGAAAATACGAGTATTCGCATTTGGCTCATTCTTACCTTAAAGTGTTTAAAAGAGAGGATTCAATTCCTATTGAACTACGGTCATGTTGAATTCTCTTTTTTTAATTTACCCGCTATCGGGCAAAAATCCGCATTTTTATATATCGTTTTTCTATAAGACAATGTAATTTAAGATATTCTATGTATCCATTTGATATTGAAATCAACTATGGTATTCAACGCTATATCTGACACAATCATAAGAAAATAGGAAGTATCGTTCACTTCTTGTTTTTTATATACGCTGAAGCAATCAGCTATTTTCGGCTTTGCTGAGAAAGGTTTAAAGGCTGGCGATCAAACCAAACGCTTATCGTATAGTTCACCGGCTGATTCAAGGTATGCCTGCATAACAGATTCCCTTGGCTATATCATAAATCACGCTTTTTCTCTATCGTGTGCTTCCATAAAATAAAAGCAGGAAGAAAAACAGCCTGCTTACTATAAACTTGAATGTTACATGAAAAATAGCATTTATAAGAAAAAGAATCCGCAAAACTTGATTCTGATCAATTGTCTGATACAAATTTTTTCTTTTCTTATTCTATGCTGAATCAATATCACCGGCCTTTTTCTAATACATATTACAAATATTCCTTTTCCACCATGGTGATCAGTGATCTTCGGTTTGCGAAGATAGCAAATGTGCCTGTGGTTGTAAAGAAGGTATTCTGAATGCTGTAGGCTCCCTGCACCTCCTCCAGTATGATTGCCGCAGCCGCATAGTCCCAGCATTTCACATGGGCAGACAGATACAGATCACTTAATCCCTGTGCAATCTGTACGATACTCAAGGATGCACAGCCCAGATAGCGATGGGCACGGAATTCATCCTGCATGGTTAACGGATCACTGCCATAGGTTCTTTTTATATAACCCAGAACGTGCAGGCCAGCATCCAGAATACACTCCCTCGCTTCTTTTTTGCGCAGCTGTGCCATCCTCTCTCCGTTTTTCCATGCGCCTTTGCCATGAACTCCCAGGAACAGCTCATCCCGCATGACATCATATACGATGCCGAAGACAGGCTGCTGCTTATGATAATAGGCCAGCGATATTGCGAAATCCCGGTGCCGGCTTACAAAATTCGTTGTTCCGTCGATCGGATCCAAAATCCATAGATGATCTCCGCGTTCCCTGACACTTTCCTCTCCCAGAAAGCTGTGTGTTGGAAATTTTACTTTGAGAGCATTGTGAATCTGTTCCTCTATGCTGCGGTCGTATTCCGTTACCAGATCCTGAAAATCCGTTTTATATTCCGGTGTCACTTCGGATACGCGGCGCAGCTGTGCCCCGCAATCTCTTACCAGCTCTATCGCAAATTCTATTACATCCTGCTGCATACACTCACATCCTCATCCTTCATAAAGGGGTTCACCTGCCCAAGCACCGGTTCCTCGCCATAGCGTCCATGGGTATCGCTGCCCCCTATTTCTATCAGCTTATACCTTTTTTTATACCTTTTTGCGATGGCATGCAAGTCATTCACCTGCTTTTGTCCGTGTGAGCTGTGCCAGGTTTCAATACCATCCAGTCCGATCCGGACATATTCGGGGATCGATCCTGTGACGCGTGAGGTATAGGGATGTGCAAGCACGGCGATTCCCTGATCCTTATGAATGGCCCGTATCGCCGCTTCTACTGAAACAAAGGAGGCAGGACATACACAGATTCCGTTGTTTTTGAACAGCTTTCGATAGACATCGGAATATATGGTATCACTGTAGCCGTGTCGTATCATGACGTCCATGATGTGCTGCTTGTAGATAGCTGTGGACTGCTGTGCCATGCATTCCACTTCCTTCAGGCTAATCTGATAGCCGTGATCAATCAGCTGCTGCACCTGCCATAGGGAAATCGCTCTTCTCTGACGCAGAGTCGCTTCACACAGGGCATCCACATGCGGGGTGTCTTCTCCGAAGCCATAGCCGAGAATATGCACCTGCCGTTGTGCGACATCATCAAAGGCACTGATCTCGATTCCCTTGATGAGCGTACAGGGCAGCATATCGTACGGGATGTGCCGGTATGCCGCAAAGGTATCATGATCCGTTATGGATATCATCTGCATCCGGCTTTCTTTAGCAATGCTGAGAATCTGTGCCACCGTCAGTGAAGAGTCACTGCAAACGCTGTGTATGTGAAGATCGATACGGTTCATGCCATCATTCCCTTTTGCATATTGTACTCCCGATCACACAGCCCCTCCATGAATTCCAGATCATGAAAGATACCGAGCATGGTCGTTCCCTCCAGCTTCAGCTGCTCAATCAGATCACGGACCTTCTGCTTGCTGGTATGATCCAGACTGGCGGTCGGCTCATCCAGCAGCAGTAAACGCGGCTTCTTTACCATGGCAGCCGCAATGTTCAGCCGCAGCTTTTCTCCTCCGGAAAAGGTATTGGGATACATATCCCAAAGGGCCGGCTCCAGCTCGAAATGCTCCAGCATATGCTGTGCCCTGCGACGGGCGGTATCTTCATCCGCCCCCATTTCCAAAACCGCCTGTTCAATAATCTGCCGTGCAGTCGTTCGCGGCATAATGCGCAGAAACTGGGAAACATAGCCGATTTCCTGTTTGCGTAGATAAATCATCTGCCGCTCACTTGCCTGACAGAGATCTAGTATCCCGAATTTTTCACTGTCATACAATATCCTTCCCTTCTGTGGCAGATTGGTTCGGTAAATCCCCTTTAAGATCGTCGATTTCCCACTGCCGCTCTTCCCTGTGATTCCGATAAATTCCCCCTTCGCAAGATGCAGACTGATTCCCCTGCAGGCATGGATTTCACGCCTGCTGACATGCATGGTAAAGCTTTTTTCCAGATCCTCGATAACCAGTAAATCCTGTTGCTGCATATGGTTCACCCTTTCCTGTATTTACGGATAAATATGTCAATTTCCAATGAAAAATCATCAATTCGGCTGCGGAATACCGCATCCTCCCAGTTCCACCAGGCGATATCCAAAAGGGCTTCAATCTGCTCGCAGTCAAAGCGAAAACGAAGAATTTTTGCGGGGACCCCTGCAACGATTGCATAGGGTGGAACATCGTGTGTCACAATGGCACCACTGCCAATTACGGCTCCATCACCGACCTTCACGCCTGCCTCGATCAAGGCGCCATGCCCGATCCATACATCATGTCCGATTTCTGTCAGCTTGCTTCTGCGCTGCTCGAAAAAAGCTTCATCATCCGTATCCCGGACACCGTACATTCTGCGCCGGTAGGTGATATGATGAGTCGTAGGGCGTTGCAGGGGATGCTGGGTTGCTCCGATGCGTACATTTCTTGCAATATCCACAAAGCTGTGAATGATCGTGTTTTGTATCATCGCATACGGCTCGCAATAGGAATACCTGCCAAAGGAGCTGTTTTCAATGACACTGTGTGCGCCTACCTTATTATATATAGAAAAGCTTACCTGGTTTAGCTCTACATCCTGTTCGATGGTCACTTCTCTGCTCAGCATGGCTATACCCGGTAATGGTTCTGTGCAATGCACATACCATCCACAAATACCTCGGTGATTGCCGGCAGCTCGTTGGGCAGGATACGGATAATCAGCAGGTCGGCCTTTTTACCTTTTTCAATGGAACCGTAGTCCCGATCAATGCCGGTAGCCCGTGCAGGGTGTATGGTCACCTTACTCACCATCTCCTCCAGACGCTGTCCCTTCTTAGTCATCTGAAATACCGCATGCAGAAGGCTTGCCGGATAATAATCACTGCATAAGATATCCGCTGCATCCTGTGCGATAGCGTCCGCCGCATTCATATTGCCGGAATGACTGCCGCCCAGCAGAATATTCGGTGCGCCGACAACCGTGTACATACCGCGTTTCTTCGCTTCCCTGGCTACCTCCAGCGTGATTGGAAATTCCGATATGGTTGCCCCGAACTTCTGCACCACATCCAGCTTTTCAATCGTATCATCATCATGTGAGGCGATCGAAATGCCCTGCGCCTTTGCCAGTCTGGCAGCCGTTTGCATATTCTCCAGTGTCAGCTTGTCGCTGTTCATGCGGCGCGCCACCTCTTCCGCAACCTCCTCCTCACTCATGCTTCTGGCATTGCGGACATAGCTTTTGTATACCTCGATATTACGGTACTGCCCCTGTCCCGGTGTATGATCCATGAAGGAAATGAGGTGAACACGCTTTTGACGCAGATAGTCCAGCATCAGTGGAAACTGCTTCTGATTGTCGATTTCAAAGCGCATGTGAAAGCGATGATGAATCAGATGCAGCTGCGTGTGGCTTTTTTCTATGATGTCCGCCAGCTGCCTGACGAGCTCGGGACGTCGCATGGGGGAAGCTCCGACTCCCTCCCAGATACTGACGGAGTGAAACATGGTGGTGATGCCATGGGTACAGCATTCCTTTTCGAATTCATATACAGCCAGCTCCATATCCATGATGCTGCTGGGGCGCGGTGCCGCCATGGCCTCGATATGATCCGAATGCATATCGATGAAGCCCGGTGTGATGTATCCCCCATAGGCGTTGTACACCTCATCAATGCGCATAGTGGAAAGCTTTGCTTGTGGAACGATATCATAGATACGCTCCTGTTCAATCAGCAGAGCGTGATCCTTTAATATACCATGCTCCTGTACGATGTTTCCATTTATGATTGCAATCATGATGTTCTCCTTATAATAATGAATATACAAGCTGCTGGGTATAAGGGTGCTGCGGATCCTCCATGACCTGATCGGTCAGTCCCTGTTCAATGATTTCCCCATCCAGCATAACAATCGTTCGATCCGCCAGCATGCGAATCACCCCCAGATCATGCGATACCACAAGCATGGATACCCCCAGCTCCCGCTGTATTTTCTTAATCAGGTCTAATACATTTGCCTGCACCGATAGATCCAGTCCGGTTGTGACCTCGTCCAGCAGAAGAATCGGCGGATTGTTGCTGAGAGCCTTGGCAATCTGAACACGCTGCTGCATGCCGCCGGAAAATTTCCTCGGCTCCTCCTTCATGCGGTGCACCGGAATTTTCACAGCTTTTAGCAGCTCCTCACCGCGTTCACTCATAGCCTTCACATTGCGCTTTCCTGCCGCAATCAGCTTTTCAGCGATGTTTCCCATGCTGGAAAAATTCATTTTCAATCCGAGATAGGGATTTTGATATACCATGCCAAGTACGTGATTGCGGATATAGCGCTGCTGCTGGGCAGTCAGCTCAAAGATGTTGGCAGCTCCGTTTTTATAGGTACGGATTGTACAGCTGCCGCCTGTCACCTCCTGGTCAAAGTACAGGCACTGCATCATGGTGGACTTGCCGCTGCCGCTTTCTCCCACCACGCCAAGAATCTCCCCGTCATATACATCAAAGCTGATATCCCGGCAGGCATATACGGTTCCGCATTTCGGGCAATAGTTTCCCTGCAGCTTTACTGAATGGCTGCGGCAATGGGGACAGCCCTCACCAAAGCGTTTATTGAGATGTGATACACGCATCAGCGGTACATCGTTATAGTCCATTATGCTTCCCTTCCTTTCGCATTCAGGCGTTACAGACACTGGCTGGTATCATTGCACTGATAGCTGACCCTGCCATTTGTTTCATCGATGATTTCATCCAGATATACATGAGATGCCCCGCACAGCCGGCAGCATTTCCCCTGAAAATCTTCGGTCTCGAAGGGATGATCATCAAAGTCCAGCGATACGACCTTCGTATAGGGTGGAATCGCATAGATTTTCTTTTCCCGTCCGGCTCCCAGAAGAATCAGCGCCTCGCTTCTCATCATTTTCGGATTGTCAAAGCGGGGGATGGGAGAGGGAGCTGTCACATAGCGGTCGTTTACGAGTACCGGATGATCGGCACCCATGGTTACTCTTCCATATTTCATAATCTGTTCAAAAAGCAGCAGCCAGGCCCCGGTATATTCCTTTTCGGCATGCAGTCGTCTGGTTGCACGCTCGCTTGGCTCGTATTCCCGCAGCGGTTCCGGTGTCGGTACCTGTAAAATCAGAATCTGGTCTTTTTTAAGAGGTACCTCCGGTATACGGTGACGCGACTGTATGATGGTGGCAAGAGCCGTATGCGTGGTCAGCTCTACTTCCGTGGTGGCCCTGATCAGATTTTTGATACTGATGGCATTGACGCTTTCATCACTGCCCTGATCAATCACCTTAACAATATCCCTTGGACCGACCAGCGAAAGACTCAGCTGAAGTCCGCCGGTTCCCCAGCCTCTGGCGATCGGCAGCTCCCGGGACGCAAAGGGCACCTGATATCCGGGTATACAGATGGCCTTCAGTGAGGCTCTGCGGATTTCCCGCTTGCTGCCTTCATCGAAGAAGGCAAAATTATATTTCTTTTTCATCATCGGCCTGTTCCTTCTTTGTTTTTCTCATGCTGTTTAATTTCGATTGAAATGTGACATAGTGGGGAAGCTTTAAGTGCGATATAAAGCCGGTTGCCTCCACCGCATCAATATGGTAGAGCACAAATTCCTCGTCATTGACCGCAAAGCCTTTATCCTCGCTTTCCAGACATGTATCCAGAATACTCATAGCGATTGCCTTGGTTTCGTTCTGCCCCATGGTGATACCATAGCCGACCTTAAATTCCAGCTCCTTTTCCCCATTTGGATCGGTTATGGTAACCGGGATCAGACTCTCTACCTCTGTCACCTTGATTTCTCCGATATAATAGGAATCCTCCTCATGCTCTGGCTGCAGGGGATCCGGAACACTGATTGGCAGCTGCCCCACACGCAGCTCCCCCACTGTCGGATGCACAACACCATAGCCGCGCAGGGAAGCATAGCCCAGTGCGGTTACCGCCTGCGTCATCCCTCTGCTTAGAATCTGCAGACGCTCACTGCGCTGCGTGGGAAAGCTGAGCATCTGCTTTGTGGCATCCTTCGGAGCACGGTTATCATTTTCCACCGGTGGCAGCAGCCCTTCCCTGCGCAGATAGTCGCTGACCCTTGGAAGGCGCAGATCTGTTTTCTCTTTGGTGCATTCCTCACTCAGAAACGCCTCCACATACTGCTTCAGCTCCTCCTCACGCTCCTGCAAGAGATCAAAGTCAAGCAGGCGGTGTACGTAATCATAGCTCGTACCCAGAAGCTGTCCCTGCGGGATATCCTTAAAGGCTGCGGATATTCTGCGTTCGACCTCCATTTCCCGACTGTCAATAATATGGGAGTAGTACCTGCGCGGCAGTGTGGAGCGATAGCTTCGCAGCAGAAATACCGCCTCCTCCATACTGCCCTCTCCCTGCTTGATTGCCAGTGCGGCGAGGGAGGGGGCGTACAGACTGCCTTCACTCATCACCTGATCCACCAAAAGCCGCATGCCCTGTTCAATCTGATCAACACTAGCACCGGCGCCCTTTTTGACACGTTCATATTTTAATCGGCGCAGGCTTTCCTCAATTGCCTGTTCGCCGCCCTTTACCGCTACATATGCCATTGTCCTATCCCCTTTCCACCTGTGTTGTTCTCGGCAGCGCCATACAGTTCGCATCCGCATCGATCAAAAGCATATCGAAGCCCAGAGGAAATTCCTCATTCACAAGAGCGCGGACCTCCACCCAGTCACTGTTTAGCGGGGAAGCAATCGTATGTGCGTGCGGTATGCCGGGACCTCGTAATATCAGCTCGTCTCCCTCCTGCAGAGAATCACATTCCACAAGTAGCGTCGCTCCCAGATGCGGATCCTCCAGCGTGCCTGTCTGAACCTTCTGCATGATTTCACACAGTCTGTCCCTATGCTTCCCTGTCACAATGACATGTGCTGCGGTTTCCAGCGAACAGCTTTGACAGTAGGTCAGTCTGGCGATGCTGTCTGTCAGCTGTTCCTCTTCCACAGCATGAAAGCTGGTATCCGCATCCAGCAGCATATACAGCAGTACACCGGTAGCAGCCCGGCATGGCAGCCCAGCCTCCAACCTGTCCGCCTCCTGCTTCAGACTTACTATTTCACCGGGATAGGCGAAGGCATGAACTACCTGACGGTAGGCATGCTGTATATCAAATACCATATCAAAGTTCATGTTGTTCTCCTTACACATCCATCGTTTCAAAGTTCACGCGCGTTTTCAATATACCTGCCACATGTCGTGCATGTGCAGCATCCTGCTTCTGTTTCTCCTGAGTCAGAGCCTTTTCCAGCTGATCCACACCGTCAAGCGCTGCATTGCAGGCAGCGTCGATCACTGCCAGAGCATAGGATTTCTCCAGCTCATTTCCCTGTATCAGCCCAATGCCGATTGTATCCCTGCACTTTACTCTGGTTTCACTGACCAGCACCTCTCCCAGATAAAAGAGGGAATGCTGTGCGCTTTCTCTCATACGAAGCATTGTCAAAGCATTTTTCGGTTCCTCAATGACATGAAACTGCGTCTGCTGTTCAAAATATTGCGCCCACTGTGTGAGGAATTCATTTGAACAGTGTACCAGAATCCGGGTTCTTTCTTTACGTTTCATAAGCTCCTCCTTGATACGAGTATAGCTTACCTTGTAGCCAAGAGAGGTTTGTTAAGCGGTTGTAAACATTGTGTATGGAAATGATGAAAAAGGTGTAAAAAAGACATTTTGACCGTGGCATATCGATCAAAATGTCAATTTGTAGAAACAGAGGAAGCAGACCCTGCTTATGGGAGGAAGCTCCTGCCGCTTTTCACTTCATTCCTCCAGCAGATAGCTAAGATAGCGTTCGGGCTGTTCAAGAAATCTTCTTGTCAGCTGGTAGTGCTCGGTATCCTTATAAGAAACCTCCTGAATGCCTGCTTCTGAGAATTCCAGAAGCTTTGCATAGGGATAGGCCATAAGCATGGGAGAATGGGTGGCTATGAGAAACTGAGAGTTCTGTTGAACCAGTTCATGCACCTCTGCAATCAGCGTGAGAATGCGGGAGGGAGACAGCGCCGCCTCCGGCTCATCGAGCAGATACAGCCCATTGCCGCCAAAACGATTGTGAATCAGAGAGAGGAAGCTTTCCCCGTGAGACTGCCGGTGCAGGGATACTCCACCATAGCTGTCGATGATATGGCGGGAACGATCCGGATATTGATCAAGCTCGTCGATATTAGAGGCGAGATTGTAAAAGCTCTCTGCGCGTAAGAAATAACCGTCTTTTGGATAGTCGCCTCTCCCCAGCTGAATATGTTCATATAAAGAAGAGTGGGAATCCTGTGTTGAAAAGTTGAAATTTCTGGTGCCTCCTTCCGGGTTAAAGCCGTAGGAGACAGCGATTGCTTCCAAAAGAGTGGATTTTCCAGTACCGTTTTCTCCGACAAAGAAGGTGACCGGTGCATCAAAGGACAGCTGACCCATACTGCTCAGACAGCGAACGGCCGGCAAACTTGCAAGATAGGAGTCCGCAGCAGGCGGTGTTGCCATTTTAACATTACTGATATATCTGTTTTTTATCATGTGTGCTCCTCCTGAGAATCCGGTGGTTATAAACCGCATATCGTATAGTAATTCTGCATGCATACCTTTGTATTTATCATAACATATATTTCAGCATTGCACATTTTTCTCATAAAAACATATCATTAAAAACACATTTTTCTAAAAACAGGATGTTCTATCTCGGATATTGATGCATATCTAAACAATGCTTGTCACGCTTTATTTTGTGGATTTAAAATGTCACTTCCAATAGGATTATAGAACAAAAATAACGGCCGCATGAATCAGCCGTTATCTCTCTTTATGCTTCATCCAGTACCCGCTGCATTTCCTCCTGCAGTTGTACAGTTACACCCTCCGCCTTTAAAGGCTTGTAATCTTCATAATACAGCGGCTTTAGGATATGAATATGAAACGTTCCCTTGTGCTTCATCACATCCATATAGTCGTAGGAATTTTTTAATACAATAGGAACAATGCAAGCCTTTGCCATAAACGCCGGCTGCATGGAGCCAGCCTGCATGGGATGCATTACACCGCCCTTGCTTCTGGTTCCCTCCGGGAAAATCAGCAGATTATCCTTCGCCTTGAGCCGTCTTGCGGCCTCCCGCAGCATATGAATGGCACTGCCGCGATCCTCTCTGTCAAATAGTATGACCTCCAGTGTCTTTGACCACGCAGCCACATACGGCACCTTTTCATTTTCCTTTTTGGAGATAAAGGTAAACGGCAGATCAAGGACAGCCATCTGTAGCAGCATATCGAATTCGCTCTGGTGATTGCATACAAACAAAATCGGTAGATTCTTGGGCAGCTGTTCCTGAAATTGTACATCCAGTGTCACACGATAATGCGACAACAGCCTTTCCGACCATTTCTTCATACATGCATACCGCTGTGCAAACGGTTTTTTCCGTACAAGGACAGCATCGATCCAGCTTCTTGGAATGAGCCAGAGAAGATACAGACTTCGCAATATATACATAAACACCTACTCCTTCATCGCCGCTGCATAGGCAATGGCATATTCTTTTTCATGAGATATGGATACCTCTACCTGAAGACCTGCGATATAGCATGTGGGAGCACCAGCGGCATCCGCAAGAATTTCAACAGCGGAAAGGACATAGGATTTCTCCTTATGCACCGCTTTGATAACCGCCTCCTTAGCCGCAAAGCGACCTGCCAGCCATTCCGCACGGCGTTCTTTTGGAATGCGGTCAAACAGCTTTCGCTCCTGTTCACTCAGCACACGCAGAAACGATTCCTTTTCCATAGCACGTTTTATTCTTGCGATTTCCACAATATCACAGCCTACTCCAAGCAGCATAGCCCTACCTCTTTTCCTTATTATATACAGGCGGAAAGCGATATGTTTCCACCCGTTGTGCGCAGCAGTTGTTGAGCTGGAAATGCGTGCTGCGCACACGGTTCTTTATTTTTTCGGATCTTCCACCGCAAACATCATTTCCGCAGTCAGTGCAATCTCACCATCCACGCTGGCAACGGCATTCACGAAGGCGATACCCATACGTTCTCTGGTAACCTCTGCCTCCAGCTTCAACACATTCCCGGGAATCACCTGACGCTTGAAGCGCGCCTTGTTGATACCGGCAAACAATCCGATTTTCCCTTTATTTTCTTCCTTGCTCAGCAGCATAACTGCCACGGTCTGCGCCAGCGCCTCCAGCTGCAGGACACCCGGCATGATTGCCTTCTGCGGAAAATGTCCGAGAAACTGCATCTCATTGGCACTGATGCATTTGATTCCCACAACCTTGTTTCCCTCGATGCTCTCAATGCGGTCCACCAGCAGAAACGGATAGCGGTGCGGTATGATTTTCTGAATATCATCACTGTTGTAGATCATGCTTACTTCTCCCATCTGCGAATAAGGATGCTCGCATTATGTCCGCCGAAGCCCAGAGAATTGGACATGGCAATACGGATATCCGCCTGCTTCCCCTCATTGACCACAAGGTTCAGATCACAGGCAGGATCCGCATGATGATAGTTGATCGTTGCCGGCACAAAGCCGTTCTTCACTGCCAGTGTCGAAATGATCGCTTCCAGTGCCCCACTGGCACCAAGCAGGTGTCCGGACATGGATTTCGTACTGGATACATACGGCTTCATCGCTGCAGCGCCAAACGCCTTTTTCACAGCCAGCGTTTCACTGGCATCATTGAGCGGCGTGCTGGTTCCATGCGCATTGATATAATCAACATCCGCAGCTGTAATAGCTCCATCCTCGATTGCCATGGTCATGGCACGGGCCGCCTGTGCTCCATCCGCAAGCGGTGCCGTTATATGATTGGCATCACAGGTACTGCCATACCCGATGACCTCCCCATAGATTTCCGCATTTCTGGCAAGCGCATGCTCCAGCTCCTCCAGAATCAACACACCGGCTCCCTCTCCCATAACGAAGCCCTTGCGATCCGCATCGAAGGGAATAGAAGCACGATTTGGATCCTCTCCCTCATGCAGTGCCCGCATACTCGCAAATCCTGCCATCGCCACCGGTGTTACTGCCGCTTCACTTCCCCCGGCAGCCATCACATCCTCATAGCCGTCACGAATGCGGTGGAAGGCTTCTCCAATGGCATTGGTTGCCGCCGCACAGGCAGTCACCACACTGGAAACATTGCCGTGTGCATCCATATCAATGGCAGCACTTCCCGCTGCCAGATTGATCAGGGACATGGGAATGAAATACGGAGAGATACGGCTTGGTCCACGGCTTTCAATCGTCTGGGACGCGCCCTCAATTGTGGAAATACCACCGATTCCCGAACCGATGATCACACCGAAGCGATCGCGGTTGAATTCCGCATCCTGCAGACCGCTGTTTTCATATGCCTGCTTTGCGGCTATTCGTGTAAATTGTGTAAAGCGGTCATTGAATTTCAGATCACGCTTTGTGAAATACTGCTCCATATCCAGATTTCTGACCTCACCGGCCAGCTTGGCACGGAAGTCACTTGCATCAAAATGCGTAATCCTATCAATACCGCAGCGGGAGTGCTGAACACTGTCCCAGACCTGCTCCACATCATTTCCAATCGGGGATACAACGCCCATCCCTGTTATGACAACTCTTCTCTTCATTTACATCACCATCCCGCCGTCTACGGCAATAACCTGCCCTGTGATATAGGTACTGTCCTCACTGCACAGAAACTTCACCACGTTGGCAACATCCTGAACTGCTCCGAATTTTTTCATCGGTATGGAGGCAAGCGCACTTTCCTTAACACTGTCTGCCAGCTTGTCCGTCATCGCAGTAGCGATAAAGCCCGGTGCAACGGCATTCACACGGATACCTCTTGACGCAAGCTCCTTTGCACAGCTTTTCGTCAATGCAATCACGCCGCCCTTACTCGCTGCATAATTGGCCTGCCCCATGTTTCCGCATAATCCGACAACACTTGCCATATTGACAATTGCTCCGGATTTCTGTTTCATCATGATCCTTGCGACATGACGGATACAGTTGTAGGTTCCCTTCAGATTGACGCGGATAACATCATCAAAATCCGCATCGCTCATACGCAGCAGCAGATTATCCTTTGTAATACCGGCATTGTTTACCACGACATCCAGATGCCCATATTCCTTTACGATTTCCTCCAGCATGGCCTTTACCTGCTCTCCATCGGAGATATCGCACTGTATCATTTTGTGATGACCTTCAGGATCACACTGTGCCAGAACCGCACGGGCTCCCTCTTCACTGTGTGCATAATTGATGATCACGTTGTATTCCTTTGACAGGGTAATCGCAATGGCTTCCCCGATTCCGCGGGATGCCCCGCTGATAAATGCAGTTTTTCTTTCCATAGCCTTATCCTTTCATATAATCCAGCGTTTCCGCAAGACTTGCCGCATCTTCCACATGCAGTATGTTCACCTCCATGCCCTTTGCACATTTCTTTACAAAGCCGCTGACCGCCTTGCCGGGACCTACCTCGATAAAGGTATCGACACCGTCTGCCAGCATATTCCTTATGGTATCCTCCAGCAGTACGCTGTGTGAAATCTGTTCACTTAACAAATCGATGAGTGGACGGTCCGCAACACACGCGGTAAGATTATGCAATACCGGGATACGCGGTGTCTTCAGCTCATAAGCGGACAGCACCTGATGCAGCTGTTTTCCGGCCTCCTGCAATAAGGAGGAATGAAAGGCACCGGAAACCTGTAAGGGGATCACTCTTCGTGCGCCTGCCTCCAGACATTTTTTTCCACATGCCTCAACCGCTGCTTTTTCACCTGTGATGACGATCTGTCCCGGACAGTTGTAATTGGCGATTTCACATACACCGATATCCTGTACCGCTTCACAGGCGTTTAAAATCGCTTCTTTATCCAGCATCAATACCGCAGCCATCGCACTCGTTCCTGATGGAAGTGCATTGGCCATCAGCTTTCCGCGTTCCCGCAAAATTTCTGCGCCTGCCTGTACTGAAAAGCAGTCCGCATAGCACAGAGCACTGTATTCTCCTAGACTCAGTCCGGCAGTTACATCAGCATGAATGCCGTTTTCTTGTAATACAGCCGCTGCCGCCATTGCGTGGGCAAAAATTGCCACCTGTGTATATTGTGTATCGTCCAGCTGCTCCTTTGGTCCTTCAAAGCAAAGCGTTTTCACATCAAAATCCGTTGCTATGCTGTCGAAGACCGCCTTTGCACTGTCGTAGTTTTCATATAAATCCTTTCCCATGCCGGGATACTGTGCTCCCTGACCGGAAAACAGAAATGCTGTTTTCATGCCTGACTCCATTTCCCCGCGCATCCTGCGCAGTTCCTACTTATTGATAAATCGTTCTCTATTTAACTGATACTTTACGTTTTTAAGCTCCTGCATTTACGTAAGCTGATACATTACGCACACAGCTCCGCCATGAGATCATGCACACTCACGATGTCCGTAACACGCCATGCATTGGCTCCTGCGAATACCAGACCATTTTCCACATCGCCCTCTACCGAATGCACGAGTGCATCACTGATACAATACGGTGTGGAGGCAGGAACACACGGCTTCATGCAGCCAATGCAGTGCTTTGGGGCAATTCTGCCCTTTGACGCATTGCGCATGAACGCTGTCATCACAGCACGGCCCGGAAGTCCTGCCGGACTCGCCACCAGCGTAATATCCTCTTTCCTGGCGTTTACGATTTTCTGCTTGAATGCCAGATCCGCATCGCATTCCGTTGTTGCGATAAAACGGGTTGCCATCTGGACACCGCTTGCACCGATATTCAACAATGCCGCAATATCCTCACGGGTATACACACCACCCGCCGCAAATACCGGAATGCTTGTCTGGTATAGTTCCTCATATGCCTGTATTTCCTGCAGTACCTCACAGACCAGCTCGGAAAGCTCCTTCACTTTGCCGGACAGCAGCTCTTCCTTCTTAAAGCCCAGATGTCCGCCCGCCAGACTTCCCTCCACAACGATGAAATCCGGACAGCGATGATAATGACGATCCCAGCTTTTCAGAATCAGACGCGCGGCACGACCACTGGATACAATCGGTGCCAGAGCCACCTGATCGCTGCCTTCCACAGACGGCAAATTCATCGGCATACCTGCACCGGAAATGATAACATCCACGCCTGCCCCAATGGCAGCCTTCACATAGTCCTCATAATGATGGGATGCGACCATCACATTGACACCCAAAAGACCTCTGCCCCCGCTGATTGCTCTGGCTTTGGCTGCTTCCTCATATACTGCTTCGATGTTGCAGGCAAGGGGGTCCTTCCAGAAATTTTCTTTGCGATATCCCGGATGTGCCGCAGAAATCACACCCATGCCGCCTTCCTTCATGACAGCACCGGCAAGATTTCCCAGCGAAACACCAACTCCCATACCGCCCTGAATAATAGGCTTTTCCAGATACTTTGAACCAATGGGAATGCGTTTACTCATAGCACAGTTCCTTTACCGCCTGCTGCAGCGTTGCCGCCTCTTCTTCACTTTCGTGAATCAAAGAGTCGAGAATATCCTGTAACGGACGGATATCCTTACACATACCGGCAACCTGCCCCATCATAACAGAGCCATGACGCATATCACCTTCCTGAACGGCTCTTCGCAGACCGCCCAGTGTCAGCTTTTCCATTTCTTCCTTATCGGCTCCGCTTTGTTCCAGCTTCAGATATTGCAGTGCCATCTGATTTTTCAGAATACGAACCGGTGTTCCCGTACTTCTGCCGGTGACAACAGAATCCATATCCTTCGCCTTCATAACAGCCCTTTTATAATTTTCATGGATCGGACATTCCTCTGCAAGCAGCAGACAGGTACCGACCTGCACACCTACAGCGCCCAGACACAGTGCTGCATTCAGCTGCCGGCCGCTTGCGATTCCTCCGGCTGCCAGAACCGGTATGGACACAGCATCCACAACCTGCGGTACCAGTGACATGGTCGTTGTTTCTCCCACATGACCGCCGGATTCTCCACCCTCGGCAATGACGGCATCCACTCCGGACTTTTCCAGGCGGCGTGCCAGTGCCACACTTGCCACAACCGGAATCACCTTACAGCCGCTTTCCTTTAAAGCCGGAATATACGGTCCCGGATTGCCGGCACCTGTGGTAACCACCGCAACCTGCTCCTCGCAGATCACCTGCATGATGGCCTGCGTATGCGGATTCATCAGCATGACATTGACGCCGAACGGCTTATCCGTTAACTGCTTACAGGTACGGATTGCCTCCCGTGTCTGGTGCTCATCCATGGCGCCAGTTGCGATAATGCCAAGTGCGCCGCAGTTGGATACGGCTGCCGCAAATTCCGGCGTCGCGATATTTGCCATCGCTCCCTGGAAAATCGGATATTTGATTCCTAACAATTCATTTATTAACATACAGCTCTCCTTACAGTTCGATATAGCAGCCGGCCCAGGTAAAGCCTGCACCAAATCCGCTCAGAACGATTTTCATACCCGGCTGCAGCAAGCCCTTCTCACTCATTTCTCCCAGAGCGAGCGGAATACTTGCGGCCGAGGTGTTTCCATATTCCTCTATATTGATATACACATGCTCTTTGTCGATGTGCATGCGTTTGCATACGTTGTTGATGATTCTCACATTTGCCTGATGCGGTACGATCCAGTCGATATCCTCGATGCGTTCCCCTGCCTGTTTCAGTACATCCTCAATGGCCTCCTGCATGGCTTTCACCGCAAAGCGAAAGGTCGCATTTCCTTCCATGCAGACCACGGAGGGCTGATAGGTCTGTTCTGAGAACAAGGGTCTTGGTTTGGGTGCATCACTGTGAATCACACCGGCGGAATCTCCCATACTCCCTGCAAAATGCAGCATACGCTTATTCGTATCCTCCTGCTTCACGATGGCAGCTCCGGCTCCATCCGCAAAAATGATACAGGTGGAGCGATCGTTCCAGTCAAGCTGCTTGGAAATGACCTCGGCACCGATGATAAGGGCACACGTCACCTGTCCTGCCGCAAGCATGGCATGGGCACTCTGCAATGCGTACAGAAAGCCGCTGCATGCCGCATTCAGATCAAACGCCATCATATGCTGATTGTTCAGACCCAGCTTTTCCTGAATCAGACACGCCGTGGAAGGGGTTGTCTGATCCGGTGTGAAGGTTGCTGTGATGATCAGGTCAATCTCTTTAGGATCAATGCCGGATTTGTCGATTGCCATACGGGCCGCACGTGCACCAAGATCACTCGTATTCTCTTCTTCCGAAATATATCTGGCACGGATTCCCGTTCTGCTGGATATCCATTCGTCATTCGTATCGACAAAGGTGCTCAGCTCCTCATTGGTAACGCGGCGTTTTGCCAGCGCATAGCCCAGTCCCTTGATGCTACAGCTCTTCATAATTTGCCCCCATCACTCGATATTTTTCATACCGCTTTGCCAGCAGTACCTTTTCCTTTTTTTTGCACAAATCATCCAGAACATTTTCCAGCTGCTCACGCAGATGCTCGACTACATAGTCAAAGCAGATATGCGCGCCGCCCTTTGGTTCCGCGATAATCGTATCAATGATACCCTTGCGCTTTAAATCCGATGCCGTAAGCTCCATCACACCGGCTGCCTCTGCCGCTCTGGATTCATCCTTCCACAGAATGCTCGCAAAGCCCTCCGGGGAGAGAATGGAATAGATGGCATGCTCCAGCATCATGATGTGATCCGCAACCGAAAAGGCAAGTGCACCACCGCTGCCGCCTTCACTTAATACGATGGCAAGCACCGGGGTACGGATTTCTGAGAACACTGCCAGACACTGCGCAATGGCTTCCGCCTGTCCGCGCTCCTCGGCACCCTTTCCCGGATACGCACCCGCAGTATCGACCAGCGTAATGATGGGACGGTGAAACTTCTCCGCCTGCTTTGCCAGTCGGATTGCCTTGCGATAGCCCTCCGGATGCAGCATTCCGAAGTTGCGCTGCATGTTTTCCTCCAGCGTCTTTCCCTTGCTCTGGGCAAGAACGGTTACACTTCTTCCATGAAAGGTCGCAATGCCGCCCTGACAGGCCGCATCATCTCCATAGCAGCGATCACCATGCAGCTCCATGAAATCCGGAAACAGTGCCCGGATATAGTCTGCAGCCTTTGGACGCTTGGGATGGCGTGCCAGATAAACGGTATCCCAGGCATCCAGCTGCAGCATTGCTTCCTCCCGTAAATGATCGATCTGTAAACGCAGCTCATCGGCGTGAGGATCCATGGCATCCAGCTTTGCCAGCTCGGCTTCCAGAACTGCAATGCTGCTTTCTGCTTCCTTTATGCTCATGATGCTCTCCTTTCGTGCAGCTTCAGGATACGCCGCAAGGTATCCCTGCTGTCCTTTCGCTCCACAATCGCATCCACAAAGCCTTTTTCCAGCAGAAACTCCGCCTTCTGAAAGTTGGCCGGCAGCTCCTCCTTGACCGTGGAGGCGATAACACGTTTTCCCGCAAAGCCGATCAGGCAGCCCGGTTCACTTAGAATGATATCCCCCAGCATGGCGAAGCTTGCGCTTACCCCGCCGGTTGTCGGGTGTGTCAGATAGGATATATACAGCAGCCCTGCATCACTGTGTTTCGCAAGTGCCGCACTTGTTTTTGCCATCTGGACAAGAGAGAGGATTCCCTCCTGCATACGCGCTCCGCCGCTTGTCGTAAAAATCAGCAGCGGCAGCTTCTTCTTCGTCGCATATTCGATGCAGCGGGTAATCTTCTCTCCGACGATCTGTCCCATACTGCCCATAAAGAAATTGCTGTCCATCACGGCGATCGCACACGGAAAGCCGCCAATGCTCGCTGCACCGCAGATAACCGCTTCCTGCAGACTTGTTTTCTTCTGCAGGCGGGAAAGCTTCTCCTCATAGCCCGGAAAAGCAAGCTGCTCCTTTTTCAGAAAGAGCCTTCGATCCAGCTCGGTAAAGCTGTTTTCATCCACGATCTGGCGCAGGCGTTCCCGTGCGGTCAGCTTCATGTGATGTCCGCAATGGGGACATACATACAGATTGTGCATAAGATCCTCAAACAGGATACTCTCCTTGCACTGCGGACAGCTTTTATACAGATTATCCGGAGCCTCCAGCGGTTCTCTTACCGGCAGAGTACGGCGTTTTTTAAACAGGTCCAGACGGTTCTTTCGTACCTTAAATAATTGTTCCATCCTCTTTCAGCTCCTTTATAAATGATTCCATAAAGCCGGTATCGTAGCGGCCGCCGACAAATGTCGGATGATGCAGTAACAGATACTGAAATTCGATATTGGTTTCCACACCCTCGATCAACAGCTCCTCCAGTGCGGAGCGCATCCGCTTGATGCATTCCAGACGGGTATCCGCATAGGTGATGATTTTGGCAATCATGGAATCATAGTATGGCGGTATTTTATAATCGTTGTATACCGCACTCTCAATGCGCACACGGCGTCCCAGCGGAAAGTTGATAAAGCTCACCTGTCCCGGACTGGGCGCAAAATTATATTTGATATTCTCCGCATTGATACGGCATTCGATGGCATGACCACGGCAGACGATATCCTCCTGCTTATAGGCAAGCTTATGACCATCCGCAATGCGAATCTGCTGCTTGATCAGGTCGATGCCGCATATTTCCTCGGAAATGGTATGCTCCACCTGGATCCGTGTGTTCATTTCCATGAAATAGTATTCTCCACTAGCATCCAGCAGAAACTCGATCGTTCCCACACTGTCATAGCCGACACTTTCTGCGGCACGCACGGCATCACGAAGCAGATGTTCACGTACATCTTCCTTTAATATATGGCAGGGCGCCTCCTCCAGCAGCTTCTGGTTGCGTCGCTGACAGGAGCAGTCGCGCTCATACAGATGCACGACATTCCCGTGCTTATCCGCCATCAGCTGCACCTCGACATGCTTCGGCTCAACGATGAATTTTTCCATATAGACGGCGTCATCCCCGAAATTTGCACGGGCCTCCGCTTTCGCCGTATCAAAGGCATCCGCAAGCTCCTCGGCACAATCCGCACGGCGCATTCCGCGTCCGCCTCCTCCGCTGCTTGCCTTGATCAGCACCGGATATCCGATTTTCTCTGCCATGGCTGCGGCATCCTGTACGGTTTCCAACAGATCCTTACTGCCGGGAATGACCGGTACCCCGGCCTCCATCATGCAGCGGCGGGCATTGTTCTTATCTCCCATCTGCTCAATCACATCCGGATTGGGACCGACGAAGATCAGACCGCACTGCAGCACCAGTCGGGCGAACTTCGCATTCTCACTCAGAAAGCCAAAGCCCGGATGAATCGCATCACAGGCTGTCATACAGGCTGCGCTTAGGATATTCTTCATATTCAGATAGCTGTCATTGGCTCTTGGACCGCCGATGCATACGGCATAATCCGCAAGCTGAACATGCAGCGCCTCTTTATCGGCAGTGGAATACACCGCAACTGTTTCAATATTCATTTCCTTGCAGGTACGGATGATTCTAACCGCGATTTCTCCACGGTTCGCAATGAGAAGTCGGCGGATCATGCGGCCTCACCGATGCGGATCAGCTCCTGATCAAATTCCACCATCGCTTCATTGGTTATCAGAATCTCCTGTACGATACCGTCCACCGGGGAAGGAATTTCATTCATGACCTTCATGGCTTCGATAATACACAGGACATCCCCCTTTTTCACCTGCTGGCCGATTTCCACAAACGGCGTTCCTCCCTGGGAGCGGGCATTGTAATAGGTGCCGACAAGCGGCGCCTTCACCCAGGTCCCCGCTGCCTTCTTCACTTCTACTGCAGGAAGCGGTGCAGTCTGTGGTGCTGCTGTCACAGGGGGAAGCGGCTCCGTTTTCACCGGTTCCATATGCACAGCCCTGCTGTCCGCAGCTGCCCCCTTCTCCATTTTTATTTTCATGTCATCCACTTCCAGCTCCATTTTGTGAAGTCCGCTTTCCTCGAAAACGCGGATGATGTCTTGGATCTTATCTGTATTCATGTACTTACCTCCTACGGATTTTAAAAAAGCCAAGGTATCTTGGCTTTTCTCTTGTTTACGCTTTGCTTTCCAGCAGGCTTACGATATCTGCTACGGTAACCAGCTTTGCCAGCTCTTCATCCTCAATGCGTACATCAAATTCTGTTTCCAGCTCCAGAGAAAGCTCCACGGCTGCCAGGGAATCAATTCCCAGATCATCCTTCAGGTTTGCTTCCATTTTAATCATATCTTCGTCGACGTTGATGGCCTCCATCAGTACTTCTTTTACTTTTTCAAACATACTTGTTCCTCCTGTGCAAATTCACTTTGACTGCTACCAGAATAACACTACTGGTAAAGAATGTCAACTATTTTAGTTTTAGATACTAGATTTAAAAGTAAATAATAACCCTAGTATTGATTACTAGGACGATATAATTTGATAATTTTGACGATCTGAATCCCAAATACGCAATATGCTTTGAAATTCAAATTGAATTATATTACTTTGATTGTCAAAAGTAAATAGTTTGAAGTTCAAATGTGTATTTTCACATATTTTCCCATAATTAAGAAGACGGTATCTGCCCTGCGCTACATTTTCATGCACTTCTCCTGCCCATACACGGAGAAAGCAGCACCATCCGTCCGACATTACCTGTATTTATAGAGATATTAGGATTGCTTATACATTTGTGAACATATTCACTTCGCCAGAGAAAGGGATTACAATATCTTTAGTACCGGTATGCATGACATGCTCTGTCCATGCATATGGTGGTTGTAAACATAGAGGAAGCACGTGAGGAGGACGACATATGTCATTTCAACTAACACTCGAGGAAGTGAATCAGGTTTTTGACACACTTCGGCAAAGCTATCGGATTTATGCTCCCAAGCGACTGAAGAATGCGGGGCGCTACTGCAATACCGATCTCATCCGCTATCAGGAAATCCGCAGTATGGAGGAAATCGAATGGGAACAGCGCAGTGACTATTCCCCGAAGGAGGTTTTCTACCCGATCAACCAGACGCTCTTTCATTTCACAGAGCATTATTTTCTGGAAAGTCAGGCAGATGAAAAGGACCTGCTGATATTTGCACGAAGCTGTGATATTCACGGCATTAAGCGACTGGATAAGATATTTCTGGAAAACGGGCCGCAGCCGGATCCCTATTATAAACGAATGCGGGACAAGGTGCATTTCATCCTGATGGAATGTCCGGAAAACGGCTGGGAATCCTGTGCCTGCTGTTCCATGGGAACAAATGTCACAGACGAATATGACCTTGCCATGCGCCCGCTGAAGGAAGAGGGACGCGTACTAGTGGAATGTCGCAGCGAACAGCTTGCGCATCTGTTTTCAGCATTTGAACACGCAGAATTTCAGCCGAAATTTGTCAGGGAAAACAAAACGACCATACAGGTGCCGGATATCCGTAAGGATATGGTAGACTCCATCCGTACACTGGATATGTGGAAGGACTATCAGAGCCGCTGTATCGGCTGCGGTGCCTGCAATTCTGTCTGCATCACCTGTTCCTGCTTCAACACGGTGGATACGCCCTATACGGAAAACGGAAAGAGCGGAGAACGCCGCCGGACATGGACCGGCTGTATGAACGATGATTTCACGACGGTAAACGGCGGTCATGCCTTCCGGGATGAGTATAAGGACCGTATGCGCTTTAAAACCATGCACAAGGTATATGATTTCAAAAAACGCTTTGCCACGGACTATCAGATGTGTGTAGGCTGCGGCCGCTGCGATGATATCTGTCCGTCCTATATATCCTTTACGCACATCATACAGCGTCTTCATGACGAGGTAGAACACATGAAGGAGGAGAAATGATATGAACAACCCATGGCTGCCGCAGAAGCACCGCATTCTGAATATCATAGAGGAAACCGATCTGGAATCCACCTTTGTTGTCGAATTCAGGGATCCGCAGATTCGGCATGGACAGTTTTTCCAGCTTTCTCTGCCGAAGATCGGAGAAGCTCCGATTTCCGTATCCAGCTTTACCGACTCCACCGTGGAATTTACGATTCGCAGAGTCGGCACACTGACCAATGTCCTGTTTGATCTTCACGCAGGGGATGATATCTATATCCGCGGTCCCTATGGCAACGGCTTTCCGCTGGAGGAATTCAAGGGAAAACACATTGCTGTCATCGCCGGAGGTACCGGCGTGTCCCCGGTGCGCAGTACCCTGCATCATTATCTGAACAATCCGCAGGACTGCAGAGATGTTTATGTCATCGCAGGCTTTCGGGATGCACAGCACGTTCTGTTTGAAAACGACCTGCGCCAATGGCGGCAGGCGAAGCATTTCCATACAACGCTGACACTCGATCACGGAGAACGCGAAGGCTTTCAGGAAGGCTTTGCGATGAATTATGTTAAGGATATCCCGTTTCAGGATTTTGGGGAGGAATATGCCGTTATCATTGTCGGTCCTCCCGTCATGATGAAATTCACCGCACAGGAATGTATGAAATACGGCGTGACAGAGGACCATATCTATGTTTCCTTTGAGCGGAAGATGTCCTGCGCCCTTGGAAAATGCGGACACTGTAAAATCAATGAAACGTATGTTTGTCTGGAAGGCCCTGTCTTTCCGTATACCAAAGCCAAAGGGCTTGTGGATTAGGAGGTGAACGATATGTCACAGGATATGAATATCAACGCCCTTCGTACCAACTGCTTCCGTCAGTCCAAGGTCAAGGGTGAATACATGCTGCAGATGCGTGTTCCCGGCGGTCTGATACAGGCAAAGTATCTGAGCTTCGTCGAGCATCTGGCAGAAGCATACGGAGACGGCACCTTTCATTTTGGTTCCCGCCAGTGCTTTGCCATCCCCGGCATCAAATATGAGAATATCGATGCCGTCAATAAAGAGCTGAAGGACTATCTGGAGGATGTTGAAATCGCCCAGTGCGGTGTGAAAATGGAAACCGATGCCGGCTTTCCGACCATCGGTGCCCGCAATGTCATGGCCTGTATCGGCGGTATCCACTGTATCAAGGCGAATATCAATACACAGGATATGGCAAAAAAGATTGAACAGGAGGTATTCCCGAGTCATTATCATATCAAGGCTGCGGTTGCCGGCTGTCCGAATGACTGCGCCAAGGGACACTTCAATGATTTTGGAATCATCGGTCTGACAAAGCCGACATATCACAGCGATCTGTGTATCGGCTGCGGCTCCTGCGTAAAGGCCTGCGAATCCCATGCGACAAGAGTGCTCAGTCTGAAAAACGGTAAAATTGAAAAGGATACCTGCTGCTGTGTCGGCTGCGGAGAATGTACGCTGGTATGTCCGACCAATGCCATGCAGCGAAGCCCGAAACCGTTTTATCGAATTCTGATTGGCGGCCGTACCGGAAAGCAGTACCCGCGAATGGGAAAGACCTTTGCGGATTTCCTGAGTGAGGATGCCGTTCTGGCAATCCTGCGCAACTGGCAGGATTTCTCCGCCGAGGTGCTGAAGGGACAGCCGCGCTATCTGCATGGCGGTCATCTGATTGACATGGCGGGCTATGAAACGTTCAAGGAGCTGATGCTGAAGGATGTCAAGCTGAATCCCGAGGCAAGAATTGCGGAGAATCTCTATTTCGCAGAAACAGAATATCGGGGAAGAATTCACGTCAAGCCTGTGAAATAATTTTGAGCCTTCCATGATATTCCCTACCTGAAGCATGTTCCCTGTATAGCGATACATCCGGGTATTACTGCCCGGATTTCTTCATTCTTCACACTTTTCTTATTTTTCTTATAATTCATATACTTTTTATACAACATATGATATACTAAAGATAGAAAAGGCAGGAAGGAGGAGCATTTTATGAAACGATCTGATTTCTTCACAATGGAAAACGGAATTCTGCATATCACATCCAACGCTCATACGTATCCCCTATCTACACTGATCAGAACAGAGCTGCTGCTCAGACCACTCAGTCACAATAATCTCAATACCATACTAAACGGCACGCTGTTCAGCGGAAACGGCTATGAGCCCCTGAACATCTATCTTCGTCTGCAGTTTCAGGATGGGACTAACGAGGACATGCTGTTAACACCAAAGCCTGTCATTCGCCATAATCTGGATTATTATGAGATTGTACGGCGCGGACGCAAGCTGCAGGAAATACTGAATTACTGGCTTCGGGAGATAGAAGCCACAGGAAAACCTGCGGTACAGCCGCTTTAGGCTTTCTTATTCCGGAATACAATCGCTTATATAAGCAGATTGTAAAAGAGCGGATGCCTGCAGGCATCCGTTTTTTACCGTATACACCTTCCTGCAGTCAGCGTGCAGGAAGCACATCATAGCATTTTCCCCTTCCCCTACAACGCCTGCGTATAAACGAAATCCGCATACTTTTACAGGATTGATTCGCAAATCCGAATTCTTTTCATAAACTGCAGGAAAACATGCTACAATAAGATACTAGAGGAGTGATGTCATGCAGCAGGTTATCATCGTTCTGGCGGATACCACAGAACAAGCAGAGAAAAACGAGGAATTTATTGAGCTGGTACAGGCAGCTGATATGGAAATAAAGGAAACCTTTACACAGAATCTGAAAAGCATTACGCTGAGAACCTATATCGGTACCGGTAAATGTGAGGAAATTCGTGCATACCTGCAGGAGCAGGAAATACAACGCGTTGTGTTTAATCACGATCTGAGTCCCTTGCAAATCCGCAATCTGGAGGAAATCCTACAGACGCCGGTCATGGACCGTACAGAGCTCATTCTCGCCATTTTTGAAAGCCGGGCAGTCACACGTACCGCAAGACTGCAAATTGAGTGCGCACAGCTGAAGAAGCTGCTTCCCCGTCTGATCGGTGCCAATACACAGCTGGGAAGACAAAGCGGCAGCGGAAAAAACAAGGGTGCCGGAGAAAAGCAGCTGGAGCTGGATCGAAGAAGAATCAATGCACGGATTCAGGAGCTGCAAAGAGAGCTGAAGAAAATAGAGGCACAGCGCTTCAATCAGCGGCGGGCAAGACAGAAATCAATGCTGCCGCTCGTATCGCTGGTCGGCTATACAAATGCCGGAAAAAGTACCATCATGAATATGCTGCTGGAGCACAGCAGTCCCTATGAGGAGGATAAAAAGGTGCTGGAAAAGGATATGCTGTTTGCCACTCTGGACACCAGTATCCGCCATATCGATCTGCCGGATGGAAAATCCTTTCTGTTGTCCGACACCGTCGGCTTTGTTTCCGATCTCCCTCATGATCTGGTGGAGGCCTTCCATTCCACACTGGAGGAGGTGCAGTATGCTTCCCTACTGGTTCAGGTCGTAGATGTATCCAGTGAGGAATATGCAAGACAGATGGAAATCACACAGGAAACGCTGCAGCAGATCAAGGCTGCCGATATCCCGATGATTACCGTCTATAATAAGTGCGATCAAAGCGGATATCAATATCCGCAGGTACATGCGCATGATCTATATATGAGTGCCAAAGAAAAAGCCGGGCTGCAGGAATTACTGGACTTGATCCACAGTCATCTGTATCCGGATGAAAAGCATGTGGAGCTGCATATTCCCTACCAGCAGACCGGTATCTATTCCCTGCTGATGAAGCATGCACATGTCATCAGCCGCAGAGATGAGGAAGATGGTATTCATCTGGATGCAGTGCTATCGGATACGCTGTATCAAAAATACCGCAACTACGTCATCAACCTGAAAGAAGAAGGATGACAACGCTGTATCCAGCATGAATTGCTTTTATGCCCATCGGTTTACAGGATGAGAAAACTGGAGAATCAAAAAAACACGCAGCCTTGCTGATGCACAATCTTACAGTATGAAGGCTGACAGCTGATCCAGGACAAAAGCGGATAATCGGTTTACACCGGCTATCCGCTCTTTTTATATGCTATAAATTCATTATCTCTTTTCAATTCCTGTACTAGAAGTCCACCTCTGTATCATAATAGCAGCACTTCAGAAGCTTGACCATTTCCTCCTGACTTGGCTGTCGCGGGTTGCTACCCGTGCAGGCATCCAGAATGGCATTTGCCGCGATATCCTCGACACGTGCCAGGAATACGTCTTCACTTACAAAGCCTTCTTCAGCAGGTAATCCATCTTTTCCATAATGTGCGATACAGTGCGGAATATGCAGTGCATCACTCATTTCACGCAGGTAGGCAATCAACAGCTCCACCTTTTCCTCATCACTGGAACCGCCCAGATGCATATAGTCCGCAATCACACCATAGCGCTTTCTAGCTGCTTCGTCCTTCGCATTGAATTTAATAACCTTTGGCAGATACATCGCATTTGCCGCACCGTGAATGATATGGGCTCCCTGATCTGCGAACACTGCCCCTGTTTTATGTGCCATGGAATGAACGATTCCCAGGAGTGCGTTGGAGAAAGCCTGTCCAGCCAGACACTGTGCATCATGCATCGCCGCACGGGAATCCATATCCCCGTTATAGGATTTTACCAGATGCTCCTTGATCATTTCAATCGCATGAATTGCCAGCGGATCGGTAAAGTTGCTGTTGGCTGTGGAAACATAGGCCTCCACGGCATGTGTCATGGCATCCATACCCGTATGTGCGACCAGCTTGATCGGCATCGTCGTTACCAGATCCGGATCGACGATTGCTACATCCGGTGTAATCTCAAAATCCGCAATCGGATATTTAATACCCTTTTGATAATCTGTGATGATGGAGAATGCGGTAACCTCTGTTGCCGTACCGGATGTAGATGAAATTGCACAGAACTGTGCTTTTCTGCGAAGCTTCGGTATACCGAACACCTTGCACATATCCTCAAATGTAATTTCCGGATACTCGTATTTGATCCACATCGCTTTTGCCGCATCGATCGGTGATCCTCCACCCATCGCAACGATCCAGTCCGGTTCAAATGCAAGCATTTCATCCGCACCGCGCATAACGGTTTCCACTGACGGATCGGATTCGATGCCTTCAAATAAGCGAACCTCCATACCGGCTTCCTTCAAATACGCAACGGCACGATCCAGAAAACCTCCGCGGCGCATGGAACCTCCGCCGACACAAACGATTGCCTTCTTACCTTCCAGTGTCTTCAAAGCCTCCAAAGCACCTTTTCCATGATACATATCTCTTGGCAATGTAAATCTCTGCATGTCTGTTTTCCTCCTTATAGGGCTTACAAAACCCTTTCTATAGTTACATTCTACGCCTAAACCTATCGAAAAACAACCACTTTGTGTATATTTTCACAAGAAATTCATTCTTTCATAAACAGGAGCCTGATCAAAGCGAATATAAAAAAGAGACACCCGCATTGATGCAATGATCGGGTAGCTCTTTCTGACCTTCCAAATAGATTAGGTTATACATAATCCCATCCTTATTCGTGGTATCCTTTGACACATCAACATTATCCCTGCGGCTGACATATGCTTTCTGTTGGATAGGAAACAGAATCATTCGCTGTAATGTAAATCGTCTTTCAAAGAAAAGCAGTGTATCACCTTTTCAGCTTCCCGTAGGTATCGGAAAGCACCGCGATCAGATCACCCGGCTGGATGCTGTAGGCATCCATTCTCTGTATGAGCTCATCTGCCGCGCAGGCATGGACATATACAGCGGCTGCCGCTGCCTGCAGCGCCTCTTTTCCCTGTGCATACAGTCCTGTCAGAATACCGCACAGCACATCCCCGCTGCCCCCCTTGGCAAGTGCATGATTGCCGGCCGTATTCATATACATATCGTCTTTCCTGCAGATGATCGTATGCTGATCCTTTAATACGAGCACGGTATTCTCATACCGCTTCACAAATTCCATGGCACACTGCAGAGGGTCCTTCAGCACTTCCTTCACACTGCAGCCGCATAGATAACTCATTTCCTTCGGGTGCGGTGTCAGGATCGTAACCGCTGGACGATGCAGCAGCTCCATCAGCTTCCCTGCCTCATACAGGGCATCCCCATCCAGCAGACAGGGACGATCACTTTCCAGCACAGCGCGAACCATCGCCTGTGTCACCTCACCCCGTCCCATACCGTTTCCAATGGTGATCATATCATATGCATCCAGATTGCGCTTCAACAAATCAACGGAAATCATAGAAAAGCTTCCATTCATTGACGGAGCCGGCAGCAGCATGCTCTCCTCCAGCTTCATGGAAATAATCTCAGAGATGCAATCCGGCAGAAACAGCGTCAGCGTCCCTGTCCCACTCTGCAGCGCCGCCTTCGCCGCAAGCGTTAATGCCCCGTGCATATAGGAGCTGCCTCCAACCATCATCACCCTGCCAAAGCTTCCCTTGTGGGAATGTGCATCCCGCTTTGGAAGAAATGCCCACACAGTATCCTCATCCAGCAAATGAATGCTGTGTTCGATATTGGCTTTCACAGCTTTGGGAAGCGTTATATTTTTAACGATGATATCCTTGCAATAGCTGCTGCCCGGATACAGCAGCTGTCCTCTTTTCAGACATTCAAAGGTGATGGTTACATCACTTTGTACGGCACAGTTCATAATGCTGCCGGTATCCCCGTTAACTCCACTGGCAATATCGATACTGATGACATGCTTATTCAACAGATTCAGATACAGAATCAAAACATCATAGAAGCCTTCAATATTGCGTGACAGTCCCGTTCCAAACAACGCATCGACAACTACCTGTGCCTCATCCAGTGCCGGCTTGATCATCTCCATGTCCTGCGTCCTCATGATTTCTATACCATAGCTTTCCGCAATTCTGGCATACACAGCCTCATCATGACTCATACGGTCATAAGGAACACTGCAGTGGATACGGACATGTGAATAGCCCTCCTCCACCATGAGACGTGCAAGGGCAAAGCCATCCCCGCCATTATTTCCCGGACCGCACAGGATCATGATCCGGCTGTCCTTTGCGACATGCTCGCGGATATAGTCCATAACCGCCATCGCTGCATGCTCCATCAATATGATACCGGGAATGCCGTATTCATGAATCGCCTCCGCATCCATTTTCCGCATATCCTCTGTATTTACGATTTCCATAAGCTCCCTCCTCACGCTTTCGTTACCTATATTATAATAGCAATCAAAAAAAATTGCATGGAAATGATAAAAGGAAGTGTAAATATAAAGGAATGTTTCATTTGTGAATTTTTTATCTTTTTTCGCTTTGAAACAGTTGTGATGCGGAGAATGTTGCGTTATAATAGTAAACGACTTATAAAGAACCTGTGAGGGATACTATGAAAAAAACAGTTGTATTGGGAGTCAGCGGAGGTATTGCGGCCTTCAAGGCGGCACAGCTGACCAGCAATCTGATCAAGAAAGGGTATGATGTGGAAGTCATTATGACACAGAATGCCACGGAATTCATCACCCCCTTGACCTTTGAATCACTAACAAAGCACAATGTGATGGTTTCCACCTTTGAAAAGGTGGCGGATCGCAGTGTTAAACATATTTCCATTGCACATCGTGCGGATATCTTTGTCCTTGTACCGGCAACCGCAAATGTTATTGCCAAAATTGTTCACGGCCTTGCGGACGACATGCTCACAACGACCTTTCTGGCAGCTGACTGCCCTAAGGTGATCTGCCCTGCAATGAATACCGGCATGTATGAAAATCCAGTCACACAAAAAAATCTGGAAGCCGCAAAAGCACTCGGCTATGAGCTGGTTGAACCGGAGGTTGGATATCTTGCCTGCGGAGATACCGGAAAAGGAAAGCTTGCGGATATCACACATATCGAGGAATGCATTTGCCGTATTTTGGAAACTACCGGACTTCTCAGGGGAAAGCGTGTGCTGGTCACAGCGGGACCAACCCGTGAGGCCCTGGATCCGGTACGCTTTATTTCCAACCATTCCTCCGGGAAGATGGGCTATGAGATTGCCAGAGCAGCCCGTGACATGGGAGCGGATGTAACATTGATCAGCGGTCCTGTCCAGCTGAACGTTCCGCATGGAGTTCGCGTCGTGCAGATTGTCAGTGCACAGGATATGTTTGAAGCCGTACAGCAGGAATATGCAGACTGCGATATCATTATCAAGGCTGCCGCTGTCGGTGATTACCGCGCACAGAAAACAGAAGAAAACAAAATAAAAAAACAGGGAGAATTTCTGGAAATCACCTTTGTGAAAAACCCGGACATTCTGGCATGGCTGGGTGAGCACAGAGTATCAAATCAGATTATTTGCGGCTTTGCAATGGAAACCGAGCATTTGCTGGAGCATGCCGCTGAAAAGCTGAATAGAAAAAACTGCGATATGATCGTAGCCAATAACCTGCATGAACAGGGAGCCGGTTTTCAGGGGGATACCAATGTGGTTACTCTGCTTCAGAAAAATCATACAGAAACACTGGATCTGATGAGCAAATATGAGGTAGGCGTTGAGATACTTACACGTCTGGCTGCTCTCAGCAAGGAAAGAGGAGAAGCCTGATGTTAGTAGTCATTGATATAGGAAACACGAATATTACAATCGGAATCTATCACGGGGATAAGCTGATCGGCAATTATCGCCTGACAACCAAAATGAAACGCACAAGCGATGAATACGGGTTTATGGTCATGAACTTTCTAAATGCCTCCAAGGTACAGCCTGCGGATATAAAAGATGTCATCGTATCCAGTGTCGTACCGAAAATCATGCATTCCTTCCTGAATGGAATCCGCAAATATATGCATAAGGAGCCGATTCTGGTAGGTCCCGGAATCAAAACCGGTATCTCTGTAAAGGCTGAAAATCCAAAGGCCGTCGGTGCCGACCGTATCGTGGATGCAGCCGGAGCCTATTATGAATATGGAGGTCCGTGTCTGGTTGTCGATTATGGCACAGCCACCACCTTCGATTATGTGGATGCGAATGGAAATTTCGAATACGGTGTCATCACTCTGGGAATTGAAACCGGGGCACAGGCAATGTGGACACAGGCGGCCAAGCTTCCGGAAATCGAAATCAAAAAACCCGCAAGCATTCTGGCGAAGACAACAACAACAAGCATGCAGGCCGGACTGGTTTACGGCTATATCGGACAAAGTGAATACATTATCAAGGAATTCAAAAAGGCACTGGGCGTTGACATGAAGGTCATCGCTACCGGCGGCCTTGGGAAAATTATATATAAGAATACGGATGAAATTGATATCTATGATCGTAATCTGACCTTCAAGGGTCTGAAATACATTTACGAAAAGTATACTACAGAGAAAAAGAAATAGGTTAATGCAGTAAAAAAGTTTATTCCCTGATTGCGGGTAATTCAATACATCGAGAATGTGAAATGATTGTTTTAATCCATAGAATTTGAATTCTCCCTTTTGTAAACAACCTAAAACAGGATAGAACCATAAAAAATACGTCTGCTCTTCAAGAAGAGGCTATGACTATCGTGCAGCTTATAACGCCACAAGTCATACGACGTATTTTTTTATTTGGAAAACCTCCGTATTTGCATCCATGTGATGTGTGTTACAGCCCTCCTTTATTTCAAAAGCTTCTTCATATAAATCACATCCTCCATCGGATTGTCATAGTACGGCTTCGTTTCCTGAAAGCCGAGGCGTTTATACAGCCGGATGGCACTTTGTAAGGGCTCGATCGTATCCAGTACCATGCACGAATAGCCATCATCCTTCGCAAGCAAAAGAATCGTTTCCACCAGCTTCTGTCCAATTCCCTGGGCCTGATAGGACGGTTTCACATACAGCCGTTTCATTTCACAGCATTCCTTACTCAGGCGATGATACGCTACACAGCCCGAAACACAACCGTCATCCGCAACAGCAGCCAGCAGTCTTCCTTCTGTTCCACTGTATTTGCGTAATAAATTACGCAGTTCTTCCTCCAGCTTTTGAAAGCTTAGATCCCTTCCCAGCATCTGCGTGTATTCCCGAATCAGCTGTTCGACTTCCATCAGACAGGTTGTTCCATCAATCATATGCATAAATTCATCTCCCTGCTAATAACCATATTCTATATTCTGAAAGCATCGTTTCATAACAGTATTGTACTATCTGCATTCCGCATTTTCTACCCCTTTTCAATCTTTTTAGGTTTGTATGCTGTGTCTGCATCTGTGTGGTATAATACAAATAAAGACGAGGAGCTGATTACATGAAACGATTGCCGATAGGCGTGGAAGATTTTAAAAAAATGATCGATAAAAACTTTTATTACATTGATAAAACAGATTTTATTAATGATGTCTTACATGAAGAAGTCGTTTTATATACAAGACCACGCCGGTTTGGTAAGACACTGAATATGAGCACGCTGTACTACTTCTTTTCCATTAAGCAAAAAGAAAACGCCTATCTCTTTAACGGCTTAAATATTATGAAACGGCGTGATGCTGTTGAGCATCTAAACAAATATCCTGTCATCATGATTTCTTTAAGGAAATGAAGCAAACCACCTTCGAAAAGCAATTGGAAATGTATAGTGTTTTCATTCGTGATATCATTCGCCGAAATCAGGAATTACTGGAAAGTGAACAGATCAATGCAATCGACAAGGAACTGCTGACTGCATATTATATGGGAACAAAGAATGAAGTCAGCCTGCAGACAGCGCTGAAATTCCTTTGCGAGTGTCTTCAGCAGCATTATCATCAAAACGTTATCCTGTTGATTGACGAATACGACGTACCCTTGCAAAGTGCCTATCTGCATGGCTACTATGATCAAATGGTGGAATTTTTAAGAAATGTTTTCAGTGCTGCACTAAAAACAAACGATGCCTTGGAAAAAGGGGTATTAACAGGCTGTCTCAGGATTGCGAAAGAGAGTATATTTACAGGTCTAAACAACTTCAAGGTTAATTCTATTTTCGATGGCGATGAAAACCAGCAATTTGGATTCATGCAGAATGAAATTGATATATTACTTGAAAAATATGATGTTCTGGAGTACAGGAATAACATGAAGGAATGGTACGATGGTTATCAGTTTGGTGGCTGTGATGTGTATAATCCATGGAGTGTCCTGATGTATATGGACCGTTTGACGAACTCCAATAACAAATCACCTGAATCCTTCTGGGCAAATACGAGTGGTAATGATGTGATATATCGTTTCATACAGCGGAGGAATGCGGAAATGAAACAGGATTTTGACATCTTGTCCAGCGGCGGCATGATTGAAAAAACAATCAAACCGGAGCTGACGTATCGGGAACTGGATGATACAGACAATTTATACAGCTTTCTGTTGTTTACCGGCTATCTGAAGGCTATAAGCAAAACGGACACAAACACCTATCAGCTTATGATTCCCAATAAAGAAATACAGTACATCTACACGACCATTTTTGAAGAATGGTTTAAGCAGCAGATCAAGAGCTATCAGGCATCGTTTCTGGAAGCACTTTTGCAGGAGCATGTGGAAGAAGCGAACGAAATTCTGAATACCGTATTATTTCAATCCATGAGCTATTTTGACTATGATGAGAAGTATTATCATGGATTTTTAAACGGCATGCTGCAGGGGAAGGGCAGCTATCGCATTATTTCCAACCAGGAATCCGGTTTTGGAAGATGCGACCTTGCAGTTCTACCGGCGTATAACAAGAACAGAGGACTGCTGCTTGAATTAAAGGTGGCAAAGCGTGAAGAGGATGTGGAAAAGAGTGCAGAGCTGGCAATACAACAGATCAAAGAAAAGCAGTATATCGAGGGTCTGCACAGAAAGGGCTATACCGACATTCTCGGATACGGCATCGCCTTCTATAAGAAAACCTGTACGATCAAAAGGGGTAAATAATTTTGATAGAAAGCTACTATCTGCTTATTGCAGGAAAACTACACAAACATGTTTAAATTCTCACATTATAAAAAGCTTCTGGTAGAATCCCCATATACCAGAAGCTTTTTTTACCTATACTGAATGTCTGAAAAGGACTGCTGTGTACTGGCGGCACAAAGCGCAGCATAACAGGCTGAATAATCGCATGTATCTCTTCAGCTTCCAGTAACAGCCACTGAAATGCGATACCGGCTATCAAAGCCTGCTGATTTCGACCAGAATCCTCTGCCCGAGAAACTGTTCATATGCCTGTATCCAGATATGCAGACTCTTGGTGTCTATGTCTGTGAACAGTGTGATATGCAGCTCATTCACCGTTTTACGCTTCTTTGACCTCCAGATACCGCAAATCCTTCCACACTGAATCACAACACCGGAATTTTGCACTGTTTTCCATACCATGCGCTGTAATTTACAATCCTCCAGAAGCAAAGAGCGGTCCCAAAGGTCGAGAAAAGGATCATGTGGAGAAAGCAGTCGTACAGCTTCATCTGTCTGTTGCTTTTCATAGGTATCCTTGTTCCAGATCGAATACTCTCTTTCCTGATACCTCACAGAAACACGTTCATGCTCAGAAAGTGCCCATAGACGCCTTGCCTGCGGCAGCTCCATCCCTGTCCATTTCGCAAAGCCCTTTACATCGCCTGGCCCGTATGCATGGAGAAACCGGCAAACCAGTGCGCAGCACGCAGCATCACTGATACCGCCCGTTTTCGAAGCTGCGTTAGGAAAGGATGCAAATGTAGGTGAGCCCTTCTGTCTGGGTCCAAAGGCGATTCCCCTTTGAAAGGAAGCCGGCCGCAGCAAAAAGGAAACAATCGCCTCTCCATACAGCTGCCCTTTCGCAAATGGAGAAGCAGACAGCCACAGAGAGTGCAGGGAGGCGGGAATGCGTTGAAGCATGGCAGCAGCCAGCACCTGATCCAGTCGCTGCTTGGACACAACCGGTTCCTTCTCCAGTACCTGCAGGCATTGCATCAGCTCCTGCAACAGCACCGAAAAAGGAACACCGATTTCTTTCTGACAATAGCGCAGCCCGTTTGTATAGATCCAGGACTCCCCTTCCTCTGCACAAAGTGCATCCAGATACACCGCTGCATCATGAAGCGGAAAAATCCACGGTGCACCACGCAGACTCCATGCCTGCATAATCCCCCTGCCCTCATCCAGTTCCTGCTGCAGCTGCCATGCACTGCATGAGCGCAGCCGGTTAAACGCCGCACACAGCCACGTACCGGGGGGACTGTTCTGAAACCCGCATACCCCCGCCGCTTCTGGTAAAGAATCTGCCGGAGTAACCAGATGATGTGCCTGAAAAAGATGGCTTCGTACCTCTTCCCTTGTGATGGTTCGCATAAGCAGCCTCCCTTCTAAAGAGAAAAAGCGATTATTTACAACCGCTTCTCAAAATTCCCACTGATGCTCATACCCTCGTTGAAGATGACAAAAGCCCTGGGATCAATCTTATAAATGATTTTCTTCAGCTGTGTTACCTCATATTTGGAGATGACCGTGACAAGAATATGCGTATCTGTCTTCGTATACGCTCCTGCCCCCTTCCAGTAGGTAACCCCCCTGCCCATTTCCTTCATAATACTTTCCTGTACTTCCTCCTCTTTGGTGAAAATCATCGCTGTCATATTGATATTCTGATAGTGCGTCTTATCGACAACGAGATACATACAGGCTGTATAGATAATGGAATAGATCGCCGTGGTTACATTAAACAGAATCGCACAGACACCGAATACCAGAACATTGATGATATTGGAAAGACGTCCGACGCTGAAATCTGAAAACTTCTTTGTGAAGTATACCCCCAGAATATCCAGGCCGCCACCGCTTCCGCCACTTCGAAGAGCCAAACCAATACCGAAGCCGCAAATCAAACCGCCAATCAGACAGGCCGCAAGCACATCGTCAAGAATCGGTGTGGAGGGTATCATAACAATCGTAAAGGCAACCGTCTGTGTCAGGACACAAAGCAGTGTCTTCACAAAAAACTTTCTGGAAATGCTGCGATATGCTAGGATAAATAAAGGCACATTCATTAAAAAGTTGATAATACCGGCGATATCCAGCTGACCGAAGTCCATATGGGCATACTGCGCCAGCACTGTACGGATAATCTGTGCCATACCAATCACCCCGCCACTGTACAAATCCAGCGGTACAATGAACAGGTTCAGGCCAACGGCAAACAGAAAACCGCCGATCACAACATACACATAGTCATACATAATTTTTTGCAATTTCATACTATCACCATCCCCTGCAATCGTAAGAATTATATCATAAAAGCCGGTAAGCGCAATCCCTACCGGCCGTTTTTCTATTTAACAATTTTTTCACAATCACCGTCAATACTGCCGATGCGGCAGGTACTGTCATATACCAGCTTGCCATCGCAGGTAATGTGATCAACACGGCAATGGCTGGACAGATGAATTTCGGTCGCACTGATGGAATGACAGGACATATTGCAGGCAGTCAGCTGACTGCACTCAATATTGCGCGCCGTATTTCTCTTTTCCGGCCGAAAGCCGAACAGACCATGGAAAATATGCTGACCATGACCATAGTTGATCCGGATATCATCACCGAACAGATCATTCAGGGAAGCACAGCCTTCAATACGGACCTTGTCGGCATTCACCTCTCCCTTATTGTTCAGGACACCCTCTACATAAATCTCATCGGCATACACCCGGATACCATCGCTCTTCACAACACCTTCGATATCCAGACGTCTTACACGAATATCCTTTTTACAGGTCATAACCCCCTGCACATCCATGGTGCCACCCTTTAAATTCCCGCTGCACTTGCAGGTACCCTCGATGCTTAAAACCTCAAACTCCAAATCGCCGTTAATCGAGCCGACACCTTCAATATCAATACGGCCGTATTTACCGCCGGAAATCGATCCGATTCCCTCAATCGTTGTATTCATGTGATCTGTATTCATACCAGCGAACCCTCCTTGTACATAATAAACGCAGTCCGATTGCAATGCAGATAATCGCCATCCAGACAGGATATGTCAGCTTTACATCAATCCACGCATTGGCATCTGCCAGAAAGTAGCAGCCTGCCAGCACTGTAAATATATTATAGAAATGCAGGCCGTGATCCAGCATGCTGTAGAGTGCAGGCAGAATCAGCAGCATGGTCCACCAGCCGGGAAAGAATATGGTGAAGTCCCACCAGTCCAGCTGCGTTCCCAGATAGCCGATCCCGATGGCGACAAACACCAGTCCCCAAAGAATCCGTTTTACGCGATATGTCATCATGATCTCATCTCCTCTTCATCAAATGTAAACTGAAAGGTTTCCTTGTATTTCAGCTTAATCGCATTGCTTAATTCATTCAAGTGGATGGAACGTATTGCAACAAGGCCGTCATCCAGATAAACCTCACTGCCTTCCTTTTTCAACAGAACATACAGGTGTCCCTGCGCCTGCAATAGCTCCAAGACATAATCCGCACTGTGCAGTTCACTCATCCTTTTACTTAAAAATGAAACGGCATGCGTACGTTCCTCCTCTGTAATTGCACTATCAACCATCGCCTGGGACAGGGCAATCATAACAAGCACCTCCAGAAATACGAAGCTGTCCTTGCTCATGGCATCCATGAAATCCGCTGCCACATCAATATCCAGCTCATCGAAATGCTCCAGATCCTCCTCACAGAACAGACGGTTGCTGACCTCCGGTGTCAGAATCCGGGCAAGCTCCTCTAAAGAATAGCTGTCCTTCAGCTGCTGTATGGCATGAATGCGCTTGAGTATCTTCTCCTGGGGGAAATAGGTTTCCTGCCCTGTCGGACTGGAGCGCTTGACAAACCATTCCTCGGGAATCAGACCCTCCCGTTTCCACCGATACAGCTGGCCATACGAGATGCCGGTCGTCTTCAGTAGATCCTTCTTGGATATTTCCATTGTATCACCTCTAACGTAACATTGTTTTATTACACCTATATATTAACAAAACATTGTTACATTGTAAAGAAGAAATTTTAATTTCTACAGAAAACGGTTACACATTCAGTATGAACAATACTTTTATGAATTCTGTCTGAAAAAAGATGCAAATCTATTGACCGGCGGTCATTATAGGTATAAACTATAAAAATGTATAAATAAAGGAAGTGTTTTTTGTGGAAGAATCCGTAAGTAAACGATCACGCATTCAGGATGCTGCTGTCGCACTGTTTCATGAGCAGGGTGTGGAGGCAACCTCTGTCAATGAGATTGTCAGGCGTGCAAATGTCGCAAAAGGGACGTTCTATGTATATTATAAGGATAAGAAGGAATTGATTTCTCAAATTCTTACCAAGCAGCACGGCTGTCTGATGAACGATATCCTCAATCACTCCTATGAGGCTGCACTTGCTAACAGCACCTGCTGGAAGCGCACCTTTATCGACGAGCTGATCACCTATTATATTCAGCATCCGAAGCTGCTTCGTACGATTCAGAAAAACATTGCTTCTATATTGGATACAAAGGAACATCGGGATATGGTGTTTACCCATATCGAACGCATGCCGGATTTTCTGAAGCTGCTGAGGCGGGAACAGGAAACAGAAAAGAAAGCACTCAATCGTTTTCTGATGATGATGGAAATCATCGGATTTGTCTGTTACAACGCTATTTTCTTCGAGCAGCCGGATTCCATAGAGGAGATTCTGCCTGAACTGCGGGAAACGATGTTCAAAATGCTTGAGAGAAAGGAGTAGCCTATGACATATAAACTGGGAATAGATGTAGGTTCCACAACCCTGAAGGCAGTGGTTCTCAACGATCAGGATGAGATTGTGTACAAAAGCTATGAGCGCCATAAATCCAAGGTACGGGAAATGAGTGTTTCCAAGCTGAAGGAATTGCGAGAGCTGTTACAGGGACAGAGAATCGCACTTGCCATTACCGGCAGTGCGGGCCTGGGAATCGCAGATGATGCAGGTTTTCCTTTCGTACAGGAGGTATTCGCAACAGCCCAGGCTGTGCGTAAATATTATCCGGCAAGTGATGTCGTTATTGAGCTTGGCGGAGAGGATGCCAAAATCATCTTTTTACAGGGAACGCTGGAGGAGCGCATGAACTCCACCTGTGCCGGTGGTACCGGAGCGTTTATCGATCAGATGGCAACCCTGCTGGATGTCGATCTGGAAACGATGGATCAGCTGTCCCTGCAGCATACCACGCTGTATCCGATTGCATCACGCTGCGGTGTATTCGCAAAAAGCGATGTGCAGCCGCTGATCAATCAGGGCTGTGAAAAATCAAACCTTGCGGCAAGTATCTTTCAGGCGGTCGTCGATCAGAGTATCGCCGGACTGGCACAGGGAAGAAATATCGAAGGAAATGTATTGTTTCTGGGAGGTCCTCTGCATTTTCTAAAGGGGTTGCAGGAGCGCTTTAAGGAAACACTGAAGCTCCGTGATCAAGAAGCGAATTTCCCGGAGCTCGCCCCTTATTTTGTAGCACTGGGAAGTGCCGTCTATGCGGCAAATGAGGCTGTGGATTTCTCCTATGAGGAGCTGCTTGAAAAAATGGAGGCTATGGCTGCCAAAAAGATACAGACGCAAGGTCTTCCCCCACTCTTTGAAAGTGATGAGGATTATGAGGAATTCAAAAAGCGCCATACCAGTGCCAGTGTGGAGCGCAGTGATATCCACACCTACAGAGGCAATGCCTATCTGGGCATCGATGCCGGCAGTACCACAACCAAGCTGGTGCTGATCGATGAACAATGCCGCATTTTATATGAAAGCTATGCCGGGAATATGGGAAATCCCGTGGATGTTGTACAGAAGGAGCTCGCAAAGCTCTATGCCCTGATGGAGGACCGCATTCACATCATACACAGTGCGGTAACGGGCTATGGGGAGGAGCTGATGAAGCATGCCTTCCATCTGGATATCGGTGTTGTGGAGACGATTGCCCATTACCATGCGGCCCACTACTTCAACCCGCAGGTAGACTTCATCATCGATATCGGCGGTCAGGATATGAAATGCTTCCGGATTCGTGATCATACGATTGATGATATCCTGTTGAACGAAGCCTGCTCCAGCGGCTGCGGAAGCTTCATTGAAACCTTCGCAAAAAGCATGGGCTATGATATTGAGGAATTCGCCCGCATGGGGTTATCCGGAAAGCATCCGGTGGACCTTGGAACACGCTGTACGGTCTTTATGAATTCCAGTGTCAAGCAGGCACAGAAAAACGGAGCCAGCATGGAGGATATCTCTGCCGGCTTATGTATGAGTGTCGTAAAAAATGCATTGTATAAGGTCATACGTGCTAAAAGTCCGGATGATATCGGAAAGCAGATCGTCGTACAGGGAGGAACCTTCCTGAATGATACGGTGCTGCGAAGCTTTGAGCTGGAGCTTGGAAGAAACGTCATTCGTCCAAGTATTTCCCATCTGATGGGGGCATATGGAGCCGCATTGATTGCGAAGGAGAAAAAAGCCACTGCATCCTCTCTCCTGAAAAAGGAAGATATTGACAGCTTTACGCACAGCTCAAAGGCCTTTCATTGTGCTCTGTGCACCAATCACTGCAATCTGACCGTAAACACCTTTGCGGACGGGGCAAAGCATATCGCCGGCAACAAGTGCGAGCGTCCGGTGACCGGAAAGGTCAATAAGGAAAAGCTGCCGAATCTGTATGATTATAAATATGAGGAGCTGCTGAAGCTGAAGGGGGTCCCCGGCATCCGGGGAAAAATCGGGATTCCGCTTGTTTTGAATCTGTATGACAACCTTCCCTTCTGGCATTCCTTCTTTACCAATCTTGGCTATGAGGTCGTCTTGAGCGATCGTTCCAGCAAGGCACTGTATTCCCTTGGACAGCATACGATACCAAGCGATACGATCTGTTATCCTGCCAAGCTGGTGCACGGTCATATTCAGTCGCTCATCGATAAGGGCCTGCAGACAATTTTCTATCCATGCATGACCTACAACGTCAATGAGGACATGGGAGACAATCATTTCAACTGCCCGGTCGTTGCCTATTATCCGGAGGTTGTGGAAGGAAATATGAATCTGGGACATGTAAAGTTTCTGTATCCCTACGTATATCTTGAGGATAAGCGTATCTTCGATCAGAAAATGTTTGAATATTTCAAAACCCGGCAGATGGATATTCCGTTCAAGGATGTTCAGGCTGCCAGCAATCACGCCTATTTCGCCTATCAGCAGTTTAAGGACCGCGTGCAGGAGGAAGGACGCAATGCCATAGCGTTCGCTCGACGCAATCACCGTGATGTCATAGTGCTTGCCGGACGTCCATACCATGTCGATCCGCAGATCAATCATGGAATTCACAGACTGCTGAACAATTTGGGATTCGTCGTAATCAGTGAGGACAGTATCGCTAAACAGGCCGTGCTGCCAAGTGTTCACGTTTTAAATCAGTGGACCTTTCACTCCCGTATGTACAATGCCGCACAGTATGTGGCACAGCAGGAGCATATGGAGCTGATTCAGCTGGTAAGCTTCGGATGCGGAATCGATGCGATTACCGCAGATGAGGTTAAGGATATTCTTCGAAGCAATGGAAAGCTGTATACACAGATTAAAATCGATGAAGTTGACAACCTCGGTGCGGTGAAGATTCGCTGCCGCTCACTGCAGGCTGCCATGGAAGAAAGGGAGGGATGAGTATGTCACATGTAGAATTCACGAAGGAAATGAAAAAAACACATACGATCCTTGTACCGATGATGCTGCCGATTCATTTTCAGTTCCTGCGCAATATTTTGTGCAAGGAAGGTTATCGTGTGGAAATCCTGAAAACAGAGGGACAGCAGATCATTGATGAAGGCTTAAAGAATGTGCACAATGATACCTGCTACCCCGCCCTGCTTGTAATCGGTCAGATGATCGATGCATTGAAAAGCGGAAAATACGATACCGCACACATTGCGCTGGCAATCACCCAGACAGGAGGCGGATGCCGGGCTTCCAACTACATCCATCTTCTGCGCAAGGCACTGGTTCAGGCCGGATTTGAGCATGTTCCGGTTATTTCTGTAAATTTTTCCCAGCTGGAAAAGAACAGCGGCTTCAAGCTGACTCCTAAGATGCTGCTGAGATTATTATATGCATTTTTATACGGAGATATGCTGATGTGGATCAAAAATCAGTGCAAGCCGTATGAATTGGAAAAGGGCAGTACAGATGCACTGGTAACCACATGGATCGATACGATCACCGCGCAGTTTGATTCCCTGTCCTATATGCGAATGAAGCATAATTATCAGGAAATGCTGCATGATTTTGCGGCTCTGCCGAGAAGCCAGAAGCCGAAAATTCAGGTGGGAATCGTCGGTGAGATTTATATGAAGTATGCCCCTTTGGGCAATAACGAGCTGGAGGACTTCCTGATTCGTGAGGGCTGTGAGCCCGTTGTCAGCGGTGTTCTTGACTTTGGTCTTTACTGCCTTGAAAACTCGCTGATCGATCACGCGTACTACGGGCGTAATAAAAAGAGCTACCGCTTCATTCAGATGGCGGATAAGCTGATTCAGAATATGCAGAAAAAAGCCATTACGGCAATACAGAAGCAGGGAATCTTCCGTGCACCGGATACCTTTCAGGAGGTTATCGAAAACAGCGAAGGAATCATCAACCGCGGGACCAAGATGGGAGAGGGATGGCTGCTCACCAGTGAAATGGTCACCCTGATCAAAAACGGTGTGCATAATATCGTCTGCTGTCAGCCGTTTGGCTGTCTTCCCAACCATATTGTTGCCAAGGGTATGACCAGAAAAATCAAGGATAAATATCCGATGGCAAATATTGTTGCAGTGGATTATGATCCTAGCGCAACAAAGGTCAATCAGGAAAACCGATTGAAGCTGATGCTGAGCAATGCGCGGTTAAGCGAACGCTTTGCGAAGGAGGATGAGGAGGCCCTTGCAAGTGAGCGACAGCGCAAGCTTGCCAGCTCCCGTTCATAAGCAAAAACAGTCCTGTATCTGAATTACTCAAATACAGGATTTTATTTACATCGAATGCTCTGCAGTTTTTGTAAAGATGCTCCTTTCGTTTTTGAAGCTAATACAGCATGTAAGCCACTGTTCACCGGTTGTATACTTATCTATATGCCATAGATGATGGGTATTCTCGACCTTGTGAATATCGATACAGCTCCTACATTTATAATCGAAAGTAAAAATAACATGCTCTTTTTACCGGGAATGCTCCTCTTTTGATAATATAATCGACACGATTCCACATAGGATTCCTCCGATTGGAAATACAATCCAGCTAACATTCCAAATATTCCAGATAAAGCTGATAAGCAGCTGCACAAACCATCATGATACAGCCGCACCACTTACCAATCAGCTCATCGTCTTTTTCTGCCATCTGCGCATAAGCAGTTGTTCGCTCATAGGTTTCTTTTCGCATACCGTAATATACAAGAAGCAGTATGGCAATTGTCACAAGTGTCATAAAAACACCGTATGCATGATATTCAGGTAGCTTCATTTCCAACAGCTGTTCCATGACGATACTGAATCATATAATCCCAATGGAAGCCACAACAATACTATTAAATTTCCTATGAAAGCCATCCAGCTCATATGCAGTATAGATATTCTGAGGAATTTGCGGATATCTGCGCTTGAATGCGGTATCCTTCATACCGAGGAAGACAAGAATAAGGATTCCAATAATTGCGAAAATCAGAAATACAATATTCAGCACGTCTTCATTATCCATAGAAGGCTTCAAAAAGCAATATGCACAAATCCCCGCAAGAATACAACCGATTCCAACGGTGATTCCTTTCGTTTTTGTCAGCTCATGGGTCTCATAAGTATCACGACTCACACCGGAATTCTCTTTCATATCCCCTTTCAGTAAATCATCCAGCGTACAGTGGAACAGCTCACAAATCAGCATCAGCTTGTCCAGCTCAGGATAGGCACTTCCATTTTCCCGCTCTGTGCGCCTTTGGTGCACTTACTAACCGCCTGTCTTGATACATTCAGCTTATCCGCGAGCTCTTCCTGTGAATAGCCATACTGCTTCCTTGCCTCTCTCAAATTTTCTTCAAATTTCAATTTAATCACCTCGTCATCATTGTATAAAAACAGGCTGGCTTACACCACCAACCTGTATTAGCACTTTGTATTATTTTGTCAACCAATGGTAGCATTCCCCTGTTTTAAGAGATTTTTAGTCAATCTGCCAGTCAATCGGCTGCTGTCCATGCTCTTGTAAAAAGGCATTCGTCTTTGAGAAATGACGACATCCGAAAAAGCCATAATCTGCACTGAACGGACTTGGATGTGGACAGCTTAGGATCAGATGAGCAGGATTTGTTATCAGTGTGCTCTTTTCCTTTGCATTCCTTCCCCATAACAGAAATACGATAGGCTTTTCACGCTCATTCAGCTTGCGAATGATCTCATCCGTTAAAATCTCCCATCCTTTGCCACGATGGGAATTTGCCTGCCCTCTACGTACTGTTAGAACAGTATTGAGCAGAAGCACGCCTTCCTTCGTCCATTTTGTAAGCTCTCCATGAGGCGGAATACTGCATCCCAGATCATCATGCAGCTCCTGATAGATATTTACAAGAGACGGCGGAGGATTTACTCCTTTTTTCACAGAGAAGCACAGACCATGTGCCTGTCCCGGACCATGATATGGGTCTTGCCCTAAAATAACAACATTTACATCCTGATATGCTGTATAACGCAATGCATTGAAAATATCATACATACCCGGATAAATTGTCTGCGTTTTATATTCTCTTGCCAGAAAAACGCGCAGTTTCTGATAATACTCCTTCTGAAATTCATCCTTTAACAGCTCGTCCCAGTCATTTCCAATTTGTACCATGTTATCACCTAGTTGTATTCTACCGCATTCCCATGTAAAAGAAAACCGTTTCTGCAGGAAAACATTACAGAAAGCGGTTTTTGTATCACTATTTACAGCTATTGCAAGTAACTGTAAACATGAAACAGAAGTGTCTTGATAACTCCGAGTATCTGTAACTCACACATTTAATATTATATTCTTTTTATCTAAGATATTTTTCAGCAAATTCAGTTGCTGCTATCGCACGACTGACCAGAAACCCCTGCCCGATATCGCAGCGCAGCATCCTCAGGTCAGCGTATTGCTCCCTGGTTTCAATCCCCTCACAAATTACCTGCATACCGATGCTGTGAGCCATTTCAATGATTTTCCAGAATATTGTCATCTGGCGGCGGTCCGTATTGATTCCATTCAGCATCCCTTTATCCAGCTTCAGTATATCCGCATCCACCTGACTCAGCATACCGATACCGGCATATCCTGTTCCAAAATCATCGATAGCAATCTGAAAACCGGCATCATGTATATCCTTCATAAATACCTGAAGGTCATTTGCATTATCTGTAAATGCAGATTCTGTCAGTTCAAAAACAAGCTTTTCATGAGGTATTGCATAGGAATCCACAATTTCACAAAACCTTCGTAGATATTGGCGCTCTTTTATATGCAAACGGGACTGATTTATGGAAATCGGCAGCAGCTCTTTCCCTTCATCGAGGCATGTCCGCATAAATTTACATAGCTTATGTAATACATAGAAATCAAAGCCAGATATCACGCCGTGCTTTTCAAATAACGGGATGAATTCATCCGGAGATACACAGCTGCCATCCTTTAAAAACCAGCGTGACAGAGCTTCACCGGATACAACGCTCCCGTCACTTAACAGAAACTGCGGCTGTATGAACAACTGGAAGGTATCCTCCTGTATAGCTTTTACTGCTTCCTCAAGCAGCTCACTTCTGCGGTTTTTCTGATCCAGCATCCAATCCTCAAAATAAACAAAATCACTGACCCGGCTATTTCGTTCCACATACTGCATTGCCAGTACTGCTTTATCCAGCATAGACTTTATACTTTCCCCACAGGCATCCTGAATCAGATAAACACCACCGATATATTGCAACGTATGCTTTAGACAGGACACGATAGGTTCGTCCAGCAGATGTTTGCGGATACAGTGCAGACGGTTATAAAAATCATCTATGCTTGTAAACCGTAAAAGTGCCGCAAAGGTATCCTTTTCGACACGCGCACACAGCTCGTCCTTCTGACAGAAGGATTGCAGGTTGCGGGCAATGCTTTTCAGTACATCATCACCAAATGCATAGCCGTGAATCTGATTGATAAAACGAAAGTCACTGATGCCAAATTTGAAAAGCGCATATTGCTGGTTTGTATGCTGTAGCAGCTCTCTTGCCGCTTCCACGAACCCCTCCAGATTAAAAATCTGCGTCAGTGTATCACAGTGCTGATTATATACAGGTAGCTTCGCTGCATTATGATGAATTCCCGGATTTTCACGCTCTGTAGCGTCATCGGAAAGGGATTGATGTATGTGGCGGATTTTCCATCCCCCTGCTTCCATCTCCCATACCAGAGAGACCTTCAATCTACACAGCAGGCCTGAGCCGAGTGCATGCTGTATACAGGTAAAAGCTACGACTGCAATATCCTGTTTTTGATATATGATTTCACAATAGACATCCTGAAGATGAACCATCTCCCCATAGATAATGGAAACCTCCTGTAAAGCATGCTCCACTTCCTGCATACCATGACATAAAGCTGACCGGTGTTCTCCCATCATGGATATTTCATCAGAAAGATATTCTTTTAAAAGCTCGAAATCATGCTCCTCAAAATAAAGACGGATCAGCTCAATGCTCAGCTTCTCCAGCTTCGCCTGTTTTCGTGACATACATATCATCCCTTCATTCCCCGTTGAATTCTATTAATATTATCTTTTTAGCACAACCCCGTAAACAAAAACCAGACATATACCGTTAAGCGGCATATGTCCGATAATTCTTTTCCTTATTTAAAAATTTATGTAACCCTTTTTACAATCCTATTGTAATCTATTTTTGTACTTATTTCAATATCTTGTAAGATTTATTATCACGCGGATATCACAAATTTCTACAGGATGCATATTGAAAATTTCACAATATACGAAAAGTGAAAACATATAAGCTTAGCAGCCTGAAGCACCTCTGACGAAAACAATCATAGAGATCAATAATCTGTATGCGAAAGCAGGAGTCTAGAATTCAATAATGATTAGGAAAATCAGATTGTTTTTTTGGACACGCTTTGTATACACAAGCTGTCCATCTCTGCTTCACTGCCCAAATGCAAAGCATAAGAAGCTTGTATTCTTCTCTTAAAGCTGTCTGGATAAGCAAATACTGCTGATATCCGAAGCATGCCGATAATATCGCTGCATGAGCTGAAAGAGTTCATTGTCAGATACGTCCTCAGTAAGAAATGCCCTTTTCTCCTTTTGAACAGTCTTTCCCACCTCACAGCTTTGAATCATTGCATCACACATATGAATAAATTGTTCTACTGATTGCTCCTGGTCCTCTGTTAAGGTATCATGCTGCACGGTAAAAATCATCTGCTCCATCTCCACACTCATATGCCAGAACGCAGACAGCAAATGGCGATAAAGCTCGATATTCTCACTGCTGCCTTGCAGGTACTCCAGTATCTGGTCATACACCATATGAAAGCTGGTTAATGCGTCCATAATGATACCGTAATCCAGCGGTGCATGCAGACTCCCCTGCAGAATACGCAGATAGGAATGCTGCATATGAAACATCCGCTTCATGTTTGCTTGAAATAATCCGCTGCGACTGGTAGGAAAAAAGAACCGGTTGACGATCAATACAAGCAGAATTGCCACAGCTACATAGGTAAGGCGCATCTCAATCGCGATTGTTTCCTGCATGGCAAGCGAAGTCAGTGTGATGGCAAAGCAGGTAGAGAACATCGCCTGAATCCAGGTGCCCGGTGTTGCACAATACATCAGCGATACGACAATGCTGGCAAATAGAAAGTGTCCTGCAACGCCGGGAAAATGCGGAAGTACCAGATAAATAACCGTACAGCCGAAGACTGTTCCGATGAATCTGGTTTTCAGACGATAGGCGCTTTCCTCATACATGGGCTGCAGCAGCAGAAATGCATTCAGCACCAGCCAGTAGGAATGATCCAGCTTCGACAAACGGGCGAATAGAAATCCGCAGAGCAGAACCAGAGAAAGACGGCTTGCAAAACGAAATTCAAAGCTGTCCATACGCAGCCGATTACGCAACTTTCGTTCCTCCGGCAGCTTCCATTCCCAATGGACTGCTTCTTTTTTGTTATCCTGCAAATCCTTGAGAATCTGTAAAAAGAGCTGTAAAAAGTTATGCAGAAACAAAGAAACGGCATCCTGCTTTTTTCGGCAGGCAGTAAACAGCTTCTGCCCTTCCTCCAGCAGTATTGAATTATCCGTACAGTTGAAATTCTCGGCATGCTTCAGGAACTGCATACATCTTTGTAAAAGTACCTGCTGCTGTTCACTGCATACAGGGATATTATCCATATTTTCCAGGAAATAACTGCTTCGCTGCAGAAGTAATGCAAACAGGTAACGCAGCCTTCCCTCCTTCGTCGCGATATAGGTGAAGCCGCGGCTCTGGTATGCCTGCTTATAAAGCGATCTCTGAATATTCACCAGATCTTCCTTCCGCTGCTGATCTGTTTTCTGTTTGAGATAGGCATCCATCTGTTCCTGTAAAAGCGCTATCCCTTTTCTGGCCAGTGCATAATCATCCTCTCTGCGATGTCCATAGGAGGACAGCAGCAGACAGCATACTGCAAAACCAAGAGAACAAGCCATTACCAGCAGATAGGTCATGAAATCTGTATAGGGTATCGGACGCAGCTGTAAAAAGACAAACCCCATGGCACTTGCCATATATCCCTTTTGATTAAACTGCGAGGATTGCAGAAAGACAAGAAGAAAGGGTACTGCGATATTCAGCAGCACACAGGCAAGCAAGGAATGCGATGCCAGAAATGCCAGTATGCTCAATGCCATCTGTACAAAAAACATGATACATAATCTGCGCGGTGTCTGCTTCCTCTTTCTGCGTATTTTATAGAGCAGAGTCACAAAGGATACAACGATCACATACTGTACACCGAATAATACAAGAATTGCATAAAATAAAAACAAAAAGAAAAGAATGTCCGGCAGGGCATCCAGGATTTTTCTCTTAGCTGTCTGGTATAACACATCCGATTTCAAAGATAAACCACTTCCTTTTAAGAGCCTTATTATACCATAATATGAAGGATACGTAAAATGTATACGGACTCGTAATTGTCGTGTATGCAGTTTTCCAAAGTCCTATACCAATCATGCTAAGCAATAAGCAGCAATGCTTCCTATTGCAAACTCCCTTTTATTTTGAAATGTGCTGTTGTAATGGCTGATAGCACATAAAGCAATGTAACCTGCCTGATTAGAAAACCGGCGGATAGCATAGATGACATATGTTACTTACGTGATTTTCCATTTGAAGCCGAATTTTCTGTTTCAACAAAAAAAGCCGACAATACTGTCAGCTTTTCTGTATCCGTGATTTTATTATTTTCCCTTCGCGTTTTCAATTTCCTGCTTTTTATCCTCCAGAAACATCCAGCGCTCCATTTTCTCTTCTATGCTTTGTTCCAGAATATCGCGTTGATCTGCCAGCTCCTGTATTTTCTTGAAGTCATCTCCGACAGCATTCATTTCCATGTCCAAATGCTCCAGCTGTTCCTGCAAAGCTGCGATATCATCTTCCATATGCTCCAGCTCCTGCTTTTCCTTACTGCTCATACGAAGCTGCTGCTGTGAAACCCGCTCGACTTTTTTCTTTTCCTTCTTCTCTTTTGCTGTTCCCAGCTCCATATAGGCACTGTATCCGCCGATAAATTGCTGTACATTTCCGTTTTGAAATACAAACAGCTTATCGCATATACGATCCAGAAAATAGCGGTCATGGGATACTACAATGACTGCACCGTTAAAATTATCCAGGTAGTCCTCAAGTATCTGCAGGGTCTGGATATCCAAATCGTTGGTAGGCTCATCCAGGAAAAGAATATTCGGTGCCTGCATCAGTATTTTCAATAAATACAGACGGCGGCGTTCCCCTCCGGATAATCTGCCGATAGGAGTATGCTGCATTCTGGAATCAAACAGAAACCGTTCCAGCATCTGTGATGCACTGTAGGTTCCCTCCAGTGTACGGATCTCATTACCGCTGTCCCGGATATAGTCAATCACCTTTTGTGACATATCCATTTCCTCGCAGCCCTGACGAAAGTACGCAAGCTTAACTGTTTCACCAAGCACGACGCTTCCCTGATCCGGTTCTATATCCTTTGCCAGTACATGAAGCAGTGTACTTTTGCCGCAGCCGTTTGGTCCCAGAATACCGATACGATCATTTCTAGTAAGCGTATAGCTCAGATTCTGAAACAATACATGACTCCCATATGCCTTGGAAATCGCATCGATCTCTATCGTTTTCCTGCCAAGACGCGAAGTTATCGTATCCAGCACAACCTGTCCCTGTTCTTTTACAGATTCCATATCATTCAGCTTATGAAATCGTTCGATACGCTCTCTGCTCTTCGTTCCCCTCGCCTGTACGCCCGCACGCATCCATGCCAGCTCCTTGCGAAGAATGCTTTGACGTTTCTTCTCCTGTGCCGCCTGTATGCTTTCTCTCTCTGCCTTTTCCTGCAGATAGGTGGAATAGTTTGCATGATAGGTATACATACTGCCGCGGTCAATTTCCATCATGGTATTGCATACACGCTCAAGAAAATAACGGTCATGCGTCACCATGATCAATGCATGTGCATAGCGGATCAGATAGGCTTCCAGCCATTCGATCATCTCATTATCCAGATGGTTGGTAGGCTCATCCAGAATCAGCAGATCACAGGGCTTCAGCAGCGCTCTTGCAAGGGCAACCCGCTTTCTCTGTCCTCCGCTCAAATGGGATATATTCAAAGAGCTGTCTGAAATCCCCAGCTTTCCCAGGATTGATTTTGCTTCGAATTCCTGTATTTCCTTATCCATAGACAGTATCTGATGAAGAATGGTATCGTCTTCATCAAAGACAGGGTCCTGTGGCAGATAGGATACACGCAATCCGCTTTTTTTCGTGATAGATCCTTCCTCATAGGTTTCCAGACCTGCCAACATACGCAGCAGAGTTGTTTTCCCTGTTCCGTTTACTCCGATCAATGCAATTTTATCCCGGTCCTCGATGGCAAAACTTACATCGTTGACAATTTCTTTTATGTTCTGGCGTTTGCTCAGATGCTCTACTGATATCAGCATATTCTCACCACTTTCCTGCCTTATTTTATCACATCCGTCAAAAATAAAAAAGGTGAAGTCCCTATCGTATGTAATTAGTTTTATAGTTGTCAAACAAGGCGCCACTGACATATAAAAACAGGAAGCAAACAGTACCTGCTCATTTCCTGTCGTGTGCATCTATCAATCTGCATCCTTCAGCACCTTTACATATTTAATAAAGGTGGCCTTTTTCAGTGAGGTCCTTCTGCGGTAGGTCTCCAGCGGGATATGGTTCTTCTGACAGTACTCCACCTGTTCCCGAAAATCCTCCGGCAGGCTTGCACGCGGTCTTCCATAGCTCCTCGCTCCCTCTTTCTTCTTTTCCAGCGCCTTCACGATTCCCTCGTACAGCTCCTCATTCATCGGTACCTTGCGCACTCTGCTGGATTTTGTGGTCTGATAGACAAGTGGACAGCTGACCGTTCCATCTTCGTTATAGGTCATCACGCGATTCAGCGATTCATCCACCTCGATCAATCGCCTGGACAGACAGATATCCTCGATCCGCAGCGCACTCACCTCTCCGATGCGAAGACCAGCATGGATAGCGATCAGCACCGGCAGCAGGGAATTTTCCTTATATACAGGCGTGATGGCAGCTGTCAGACGTTTCTGTTCCTGCACGCTCAATACGCGGACCTCCTTCTTCACTTCCTTTGGATATTCCACACAGCGGCAGGGATCATAGGAGACGATACCCAGCTGGATCGCCCGCTTGAAGGAGAGCTTCAGGACCATGATGTGCTCCTTCAGTGTTTTGACACCCAGACCGCCCTTTCCATCCAGTCTGCCGTTCTCATGCTTGATATTCACATAGGCCTGGAGGATGGGTTCTGTAATCTCATTCAGCGGATAATCACCGAGCAGAGGGCAGATATGACTGTGGATATAGCTGCGGAAGCTGGCATAGGTGTTCGGCTTTGCGTTCAGCTTCACAAAATGCTCGAGGAAATAGAGCAGCCACTCCTCAAGAGAGGGCATATGATCAAAGGGATCCTCACTGCGGCCGTAGCGCAGGATATCCTCTGAAGCGAGAACACGTTTCTTGTTCAACATAGATAAGACTCCTTTCACAAAAAAATTCCAGTACCGGATGCGCACACAAAAGGACAGAGGAAAACAAGGTCCGCTGAAAAAGAGTGTGAAGCAGAAAGTATTGGAATCAACGTTGAAAACCATAAAAAGGGAAATCCTACAAAAAATTGCGGAATTCTCCACAAATTCCTACAAAAGCATTTACAAACTGTGACGCAGGTGTTATAAATATGAGTGTAGAAATCATTACATGGACTTACAGTAAGGTACTGTAGGACAACACGTCAGCGACTGAAGAAGGTCGTTTTTTTGTGCCTGTTTTGTCACTGTCGTTCCCTTTGCTTCTACATATTATCACATTTAAAGAATAGTGGAGATACGAAAAATACCCCTAAAAAAGGGGTTTGAATAACTTTTAGACAAAAAAAGACGCTGTTTGCGCCTAAACTCATGGTATCTGATGCAATTCTGCTTCAGTGAATCCGCAGTCCCTTGGGATACTTGTTTTTTAAAACCATCCCATCCCCCTTGGCAAAGCCGAGCGCATATCCTTTCCACAGCATCTGCGTGTAACCCTTATACCCTGCTATTGGCAGCTGCTGCCCCTGCAAAAAGCTGAGACATTGCGCATCATCCATCTCATAACACTGTTTCATACCCGCTCCGTAAGCATTGGAAACATAAAAATGCTGATGCGGTTCCAGACGATTTTTCACGACTTCACCAATCTGACAGCCCTGTCGAAGAATACGGATGTCCTTCAGCTTTAAAAATGGCTGTTGCATGGCATATATACGACCGCTATTTTCATATAGAAAGGCAGGCTGCTCCTGCAATGACTGCCTTATAAACTGTGTAGCAAACACCGGAATCACAGCCGGTTTTTCTTCCCGTTTTCGACTCTCTGCCTGCACGCCATGCTTTCTGAATTTTGCCACAAAATGCCCTTCTCCCTGATCCATAGGAAAAATTCTTCGCAGCTTTTCCGTATCCAAATCCAGATAGGGCAGACCACTCCGTCCAAACGCAACCCCGCAGTCCACAAGTTCCATATCCGGATGCTGCTTCATGAATGCATATACCACCTGTTCATTTTCCTCCATGGAATACGTACAGGTTGAGTACACGAGCGTGCCATCCTCCTTTAATGCGGCATAAGCACTATCCAGAATGTGCAGCTGCCGCTGTGCACAGGCAAGCACATGCTCCTCACTCCAGTCATCCATTGCCTTGGAATGCTTTTTAAACATGCCTTCCCCGCTGCATGGGGCATCCACCAGCACCCGGTCAAACCAGCCACTCATTTCCTTTGCGATTTGCTGCGGATGGGTGTTCGTAATCATGCATCGCGAAAAGCCGAGGCGTTCCATATTCGATAGCAGAATCTGTGCCCGCCTGCTTTCAATTTCATTACTGACAAGAAAACCACGATCCTGCAGCTTAGCAGCGATCTGCGTGCTTTTTCCACCGGGTGCCGCACACATATCCAGCACCCAGTCATCCCGCTGTACATCCAGAACCTCAACAGCACTGGCGGCACTTGGCTCCTGCATATAGAACAGACCTGCCAGATGCGCAGGATGATTGCCAAGCCCCTTTATATCCTTTGGTATATAAAAGGACTCCGGACAGATGGAGGATGGTTGGCTGGCACATACCTTCAAGTCGTGAAACTGATCGACAGACAGCTTTGCCGTATTCACGCGAAGCCCGCGATAAGCGTCCTCATCCAGCGTTTTCAGATATTCCTCATATTCCTCCTGCAGATATCCCTGCATACGTTTTAAAAATTGTTCGTTCATAATCTTCCTCACTTATTCCAGCATATTTTATCATATATTTCCGTTTTTCTCATCACAAAACAGCTCTTCAACGATGCATGTTCTTTTCACAAGCTGGTGTGTGATCAGAGTAAGCAGGAGCAGATAGCCTGCGGACACAAGCAGCGGAAGAAACAGTGACAGCAAAATCGTGACCGCTGCCGACAGCTTCATATAGATCATCAGGACGAACACGGATACTACTAGCGTTGCCATCAGGCAGCCTGCGACCGTATGCCTGCGAACCAGGGCAAGGATATGCTGCACATAACATCCCTTCAGTGTGTACATGTTCTCTCCAAACATATAGTAAATGCTCATTTCCTTTCTGCCATCCTCCATAATCGATTGCAGCAGATGCACCAGCAGGGCGATGGAAAGCAGCATGGCAGCACCACCGCTGATAAATAGCAGAAAGCTCATTTTTTTGAGATCGACAACGAAAAACTGCAGCAGGCGGGAACGGCTGAAAAACGCGGAATAGGTTGGATGCTGCCGCAGATACTGCAATGCTTTCCGCATGTCCGTTTCCTTTTCTGAATGGAAATAAACACTTTGTATCATGGTATTGGGCTGCATGCAGTCTGCCACTGCCTCCTTGTTCATCAAAATACTTCCCTCATTCTTGAGATAATCCTCCATATAGTCCCAGGTAATCGGAAACAGAAAGCCCTTGATTTTCACTGTTTTCTTCATCAGCGTGCTGTCATCCGGTGCTGTATCGATGGCATAGGCCTGCACCTCAATTGTTTTACCGATCCAGTTTTTAATAAAGCTGGTATAATCGGCCTCCCGCATATCCCAGGAAGGGAGTGCATCATCGCGATATCCTTCCAGATAGCGGGAGCGATATCCCAGACGCAGCGCCATGGAAAAGTCCAGCAGGACCTCATCCTCCTTAACCATGGACTGATTCTTCCCATCATTATCCAGATGCAGCTGTTCTCCGTCATAGAAATAATAGGCATTGGCATAGGGAATCGGATACAGATTCCCTACCTCATAGGAGCGCAGTGTCAGCTTGTCAATGAAGCGCTTTGAGGATGGAACAAAGGTCTGTTGCTGCTGATTGCTGTGCTCCTTATGGAAGCCGGGATATACGTATAGCGAACCGCTGTTCAAACTGGAGGAGCCGGTTGTGCTTCCGGCATATCCGCCCATATTTAATGAAAGATTGCTGTTGGGCTGATCCTCTGCTATGATTCCGGTTACGGTGAGCGGAAATCCATACCAGCTTACAGCCTGATACAGATAAAATTCCGGCGGCTGTACACCGTATTGAGAAGAAAACAAATTCAGGGCTGTCTGATATGTAATTGCGGTTTCATAAATATTGCCGGGATAATGACCGTAGATTTTTTTCAAGCCTGCCCTTTCCACAGTATCCATTTCAATGATTGTATAGCTGTCCGCAGAGGTCAGATAGGAGGACTTTATGGCGATATTGCTGTCTACAGGAACATAACCGGCAAACACATCGCCCTTTAATTCCTTTTTCAGGGTTTGTACATCCGCATCCTGCATCGGTACATATTTCTTTTCATAAATTTCTCCACTGCTTCCGGTGGCATGCTTTTCTATAGCGATGCTGGTCAGATCGTTCTGCTTCAGATACAGCATCTCAATCTCTGTAACATCCAGTGTTGTTGAAAACACAGCAGTGGATACAAGAATCAGAGATGTCAGAATCAAAAGCATCAGCAGCAGATATTTCAGACGGAAGCGGTGATGCAGTCGGGTCTGCATCCGCTTTATTATCCGTGGCTGCAGCTGAAACTGTGTTTTCGAGACTGGCTGCTGCGGATATGCACTTCCCTGTCCGCAGGAATCTGATATGACATACCCGGCTTCGAATTCAATGATGCGATCACTCCATGGATAGCTGTTTTCATCCTGTACTACCATTACCAGAAGACCAGCGCTCAGCTTTTTCAGCAGCGGAAACATCCTTCCCCATTCCCTTGTGGAAAACGGAGAGCTCGGCGGATAAACAACAAGCACACGGGGGTGGCGCAGCAGGATGCGTAAAAGCACCATTCGGATATGATCGTCAAAGTCCAGATCCTCTATCCAGGTCTCTTTTTTGCCATACAGCCCCCACTGCCTCAGCAGCTCATCCAGCTCCTGTTCATCTTCATCATAGCTCATGCGGATATTATCCAGCACAGAACGCTGCTCCAGCAGCTGAAAATCGCAGAATAAAGACGCAGTGCATACGCTGCGATAACGGCACTGCTCCTGCGGTGTAAAGTATTCTATGACTTCTTCCCCATAAACCATGGAACCGCTGCAAGGCTTATGCAGACCAGCAAGCAGTCTAGCGAGCTGCAGCATCAGCGATTCATCATCTCCGTGGATGCTGATAAAGCCGGTATCGGGAAAGTGAAAAGACACATCCTCCATGCGATGTGTTTTCTCTGTGTTTTCCAGTGTGATACGGTTCAGTTTCAGCATGACATCCATCCTTTTCCTTAGGTATACCGTATCTGCAGGGAAATGTCAATTTTCGTTCCTGCATTGTAAGAAAATGTTTATGAAATCAGAGACAGCCTCTTATATTCGTATATGTTTTTCAGGATATCCCTTTCTGAAGAAAGCGCTGTGCTCCTGCACGTAAAGCTAACCGCTTGCTTTTTCCTCCTGCAAAAAAAGACAGCCGTCACAGCTGTCCAGTTTCTATGATATATGTTATTTGAAATAGCGATCCAGCAGACCCTTGAACGCCTTCCCATGTCTTGCCTCATCACGAGCCATTTCATGTACTGTGTCGTGAATTGCATCCAGATTCAATGCCTTTGCACGTTTTGCAAGATCGAATTTACCTGCAGTTGCACCGTTTTCTGCATCTACACGCATTTCCAGATTTTTCTTTGTGGAATCGGTGATCACTTCACCCAGCAGCTCTGCAAACTTCGCTGCATGCTCAGCTTCCTCATATGCTGCTTTTTCATAATACATTCCGATTTCCGGATAACCTTCACGGTGAGCTACACGTGCCATTGCCAGGTACATACCAACCTCGCTGCATTCACCTTCAAAGTTCATGCGCAGATCGTTCATGATATCTTCCGGCGCACCCTGTGCAACACCGACAACATGCTCTGCTGCCCAGCTCATTTCACCTTCCTGCTTTGTGAATTTTTCAGCAGGAGCCTTACAGATCGGACAAAACTCCGGAGCTGCATCCCCTTCGTGAACATAACCGCAAACACTGCATACAAATTTAGCCATAATCAAATATCCTCCTTTTAACTTTACAATCCTATTGTATTACAATCTGGTAAAATTTGGAACTTATTTGACCGAATTTCACAGAATTGTCACACAGACCCCTGCATATCCTGTTTCACACGGTACACTCTGCGCAATAGAAATACCACTGCACACTGAATGAGAAACAGTGCCAGCAGGATAGTCGGCAGAAACATCATGATTCCCGTAATGTGATACAGACTTGCGATAAAGCTGATCTTCGGTGGAATTCCGACAAACATATACTGCGTATGCAGATTCAGATTGATAATAAACGCTGTTGCAAACATGCCGCAGATAATCAGAAAATTCTTTTTCATATAATGGTACTGCAGCAATGTACGGTCCTGCAGCTGTATGAGTGCAAACAAAACAAAGGAGGCATGGAGTATGTAAAAGTTAATGGTCCGATAAGACAGCACCGGATACAGCTCACTGATGTTGGCAGGATACACCATGGCAATCAGACCGGCACAAAGCCCGACGACACCGCTGAAAAACCGCAGGGTGTCCTTCTTCAGATAGACTGTCAGTGCATTCATATAGACGCACAGAGAGCAAAGCTCCAGCGGCAGGATCTGATGCCACACCTGTTCATGGCAATACAGAAACAGCCAGGTTGTATACAGCAGCTCCTCCACTAGAAAGTAAATCGCCATTATGACCTGCATTCGCCGCTGTTTTCCGGCATCCAGACGCCGATAATAAGAAAACAGTGCCGTAATCAGAAGTATCGCCAGAGCGAGAAACAGCATATGGTAGAGGCTGAATGCCGTAAACGGCACAGCCATATTTCTAATATCCGTATAAAATGTAAAAAAATCCTTCATCCCTATCACCTTTGCTTATTGTAACATATTTCACAGGTTTTGCGTATACGATTAAGATTTCTTCAGATTCTTTCAAAAGTATGATAAAATGTCTCTGGTGATGAAATGAAAATAGAAGCAGCAGCGCTATCGGAAATACAATTTAAGGAATGCGCCTATCCCAAGACGTTAAAGGACAGTCTGAAACGCATCGGACTTAACTTTCCTATCCATGTTCGAAAGCTAAGGGACGGCTATCAGTGTGTGGACGGAGCCAAGCGCCTGAGTGCCATACAGCAGATTTTAAAAGAGGATCCAGCTTTTCGCAAGTTTCAAAGCATTCGCATACTCGTCGTGGAAACCGCAAGAACAGCTCCTCCGTATCATCTTCACAACCATCATTGATGAGGAGGTTCTTTGCGTATAAGGCTTTAAAAAAGGGAATTCAACTTTGATTGCTCTGCAATCGGTGTGAATTCTCTTTTTTGTATGTCCAAAGGAAGCATTCCCTGATGGTAACCAGCTTTTTTGGTGATATGGAAACAAACAGGCAGAGGATTTTTATAATCGTGCAGTATAGGAATTTTGCAGATGCAGAATCTTTTCTGCGACCAGCTTGCCCGCAAAGGACATCGTTGCCATTTTGATTGCCGTATTCTGCACGGTGATTCCCTCCAGAAGAAAGGTGCTGTCCTGATTTTTTAAATGATCTGCGACTGCCTTAATCGCTGCTTCCTGCTCCTCACAAAACAGATTAAAGGCTTCCTTCAGACCATTGATGCCCGCCTGATATTCAATTCCCTGCTTCACCTCGCTGATCGTCAGCACCTGCTTCAAAATGGTGATTGCAATCAGATAGGCAATATGCATGCGGTTATAGCGTTTCTTTTCCGCCTTGGGAATCAGCTTCAGCTTAACATAGTTATTGATCATGGCGGCGGTCAGAATCGTATCATTTTCTTCATCAAACAGATTTTGCAAATATCCTTCAATCAGCGTTATCACCTGATCCAGATATAAATCAAAGTTCGGCAGCTCCTCCCAGCGGGGAAGATGAAAATCCTGAAGTGTATCGCTCCACAGAATCAAATCTCTGCGCAGATTGCTCATGTGTGTTCCTTCTTTCTATTATGCGTTATAGTATTAGTATACGGTATTCCGGCATTTTTTTCTACCACCAGATTTTTTGAATGAAAAAAAGACCGTGACAATGATCACGATCTAATCCTTGAAGCCATACGCATACACATCCCGCACGTTCACATACGGCATAGCGGGAATTGTCTGGTTTGTTTTATCCCGTAGCTTTTTGTAAAAGGCCGAGGCTTTCTCATCCTCCTCAAAATCTCCCTTCACATAGCCGTCAAATACCATCTTTGACTGATCGAATACACTGATTTCCAGAAAATGCTGTGCTTTATTTTCCGGCTGTCTCAGATTCAAGGCAAACAAACGGCCGTCTCGCAGCTTGAACTTGGAATCTGACAGTGAAATCGGTGAGGTGATATCCATCACCAGTTTATCCTGCTCATACACCTTCAGGTAGCTCTTATCCCGCTGTGAGGTTAGAATCAAAAGCCTTCCATCCTGTATATCAAATCGGTGAAACACTGTATTCTTTGGCAGCTTTTCTTCCTTAACGAGCTTGCCTGAAGCATCATAGACCTCCAGCCAGCCCTGATTATCACGCAACACTGCTGCGTACAGCTGATCGTGATAGCTGATTACATCCGAAATGCCATTCACCTTTGCATCAAAGCTTATAAACTGTTTAACCTTACTCGCTTTTTTCGCCTCCTGAACATTTGGCATGGATTCACTCTGCAATGCTTTTTCCACCTCATAAATGCGATATTGCCCACTGCTGCCGTTTCCGGCAACATACAGCGGAACGAGTGTTTTCCCCTGTACCGTCACATACGGGTGGCGCAGTCCCCCTCCCTTCTGCAATCCCGCTTTTTCCGGATTGCTTTGGAAATACAATTGTTGATCCTTTTGATGATATACGATATTGCTGCGGGGAGTCTGGAAGCGCTGCTGCAATCCGCTTGGAAAGCAGGCATAGCCCTTATCTGTTTTCACCAGCAGATCGACAGCTACCTGCTTTATATTGTAAAAATCCGCTTTTACCGGTTCTTCATACCGGTCATCCGTTATCGTTCTGCTGATTTCCAGTTCATAATCCGTCAATTGTTTTCCATCTAAAAGAGTGGGGATATACAGATAGAAGCCCTCATTCAGAGAATCATATTCCATGGCGAGCTCTTCCTGTTCCTTCAGAAACGAGGTCGTGTAGCTTATATCTTTTCCTTTTCCACTCAGCTCCCAGCGCATGGAAGCATCCGCAACTGTCATTGTATATTCCAGCCCTTCCACCTGCTGCATATCTCCGCTTGCTTTTTCCAGTGTGAAGGTGAAGGACGGCTTGTGCAAATACAGAGCGGCGCTGACAATCAGAAGAACTGCAAGCAGCACAGGAAGAAGAATCATATGACGTTTCATATCATCGACCTCCGTACTGGTTGCGATTCATGGAATTGCGAAAGCTCAGCACCATCAGACCAGCCAGCACCAGCATCAGAGCCAGCTGCATACCGCGCTGTACATCAAACTGTATCCCGCTCGGCATGCCCCATACAAACAAAACGCCTGCAATATTGGCAATGCACAGGATATAGCTTTGCAGCCTCTGGTAATATACCCCCAGATACACTGTCATAGCGGATACCGTCACAATACTGCTTACGATGATCAGAAGCTGGGTTATTGTCAATGGGAACAAGTATTTCAGCATGCCGCTTCTGACAATGGATAAATAGAAACCGTTTTTCAGGTTATAGAAGGGGGCAAGCGTCATATAGTACCGGTATCCGATATAATACACCGCATACTGCAATAACAGCAGTATGACGATGGCACTGATATTCATAAGCAGCTCCGACAGCATAAACGGCACACGGGATTGGGGAAGTATCAGATAGCGATGCAGTGCATTGGAGCGCAGCTGCATGTAGAGAAGTGTTGCCACCTGATAAACGATCACCACACTGAGGGCAGCAAGAAACAGAAGCAGACATGGCCGCGAGCCGAAATATACCTCATAGCGGACCCAGCCGAGCTGTTCTCCCTTCATCAACAGGGCAAATAAACAGAATGCCAGATACAGCGCAAATACGATACCGTAAAATTTATAGCTTCGCTTCCACCGGTAAAACAGAAGCAGATTCAGATTTTCAAATTCCTTTGTCATATTCTCCACCTACCTTGTACTCAAAAAGCTTGAGATTTACGATTGATCGTCTGTCATCAAACAAATAGCGCTGTATGATTTTCTCATAGCTCAGGCCCTCGTTTAAATCCAGATAGCCCAAAAGATCATCCTCCTGATAATCGCCATACACCTCACTGCTGTACAACATCCCTTTATGATTTGCGGCCATGATACGTATTGTCTGGTTTCCCTCCTGCATACAATACAGGACACCCTGATCATATTGCAGCTGTAAAGGTCCACTGCCGCCCGCGTTAACGGAAATGTTCACCCTGTCTATTTGCTTCAGGCTTGCGTTTTTCTGCTCATACACCTGGAATACATATTCAAATCCATTTCCATATCCAAAGAGAATATGGTTGTTTTGATCCAGCAGCAGTACAGGCTCCATGATATCCGCAAGGGCAACAGACAGGGCTGAGCGATCCAGCTGCTTTCCGTTGCTGTCATAGGTATACAGAGACAATTCATTCTTTTCCATAACCAGAGCGATTACACTTTTTTCGGTACTCACCATTCCCAGAATATCCTGTTTTCCCAGTGGCAGTGATACAATGCGCCTGCTTTTGCCATTCTCCAGCCGATAGATACCGCCGGGATTTTGATCAAAGGTAACCTGTGAAAAATCATACATAAACTGCAGGGGGGATACGATGAAATATCCATGCGCATCCACAGACATGTCCGACAGGCCTGCCGATGCTCTTGCATTCTGATAGAGGTCATCACCTGTCAGGGAGCAGGAAAGAGTGCCTTTGGGGTCGTTATCAAAATAATCGCATCGGATCAAAGAGCCCAGCTTGTCTTGTTTCCATCGAACTTCAAAAGCTATATCCTCCTGCTTATTCTTTCCATAGGCTTGCGGGTCAAGCAGGGACAGGCGATAGGATACGGCTTCCACGCCGCTGATCATATGGGTGATCTCCATGTCGTCTGGTTGATCAAATCCGGGATTCTCGATGGAGTTCTGCTTGATATGCTCATCGAATACCGGTGAAATCTGAATATCCACTGTATTGGTTCGGTCTGTCAGCACATCGCTTTTGATATAAGCAGCCTGCAGCCTATCGCCCTTTCCCGTAACCTGCCAGACATTCAGATAATCTGTCACCATAAACTGATAGGAGAGATTTTTGATGGCGGATGGATACCCGGTCACATCAAATTCTCCGTCAGCCGTTTTCCGCAGACCAATCTGCATATTGTTCTTTTGCGACCAGACACCGAGCGCTCCCAGTATGGGCAGCAGCAGAAATACCGGCAGTATATAGCATATATATTTTTTCATCATACATCACCATCCTGTACAAGGCGGAGATTTTGCAGGGTTCGTTTCTGTGTATTCAATACGTAGGACATTATATTCTCATACGCATTGCCTGTGGTAATCTGCGTGGCATCCGGAAGAGCAAGCTTACTGTCATCCGTATAATCTCCCAGCAAAGTGCTCCGGTACAACAGCTTTTTGTTTGTCTGTGCCGCGACATATAAAGCCTTTCCATCGTCATTTACAACAATGTGGAGAATTCCCGTATCTTTCTTATAATGCAGCAGCGTGTTCGCATAATTTCCGCTGATATCCGTGATATTCAAACCATTTAACGGCATGTGATCGATTCGCTTAAATTGTTCCTGTTCCATACCATATATCAACAGATCCCGATTGTTTCCATCATATACAGGCTCCTGTACGAACAGTACATGCTCCTTTTCCGGCAGCAGCATCATCCGATTGGTATTCTGTAAATCAAATGAAAACTGAAATTCATCAAGCAGAACACCCTTTGAAGAATAGGCTCTGCCATACAGATAGCCGTTCTTTTCCACGACGGCGATCAGCTTTCCCTGAAATGCCTCCATATATAAAACTGTTTCCCTGTTCACATCCATGGGAACAAGCTGTGTCAGCTTTCCGCTTTCCTCAATACGATAGATTCCGGTAGGATCCTTTTCAAATTCCACCTCATTAAAATTCACCTCGAACTGCAGTGCTCCAATCGCAGTAAAGCTTTCTTTTCCCAGCTTCACAATCGGGGCGTTTAAAAAGCCGTAGTTTTTTAAATTCCCGTACTTGTCATCTGCATTTCCAACGCTGGCTTGCGGATATACATAGACTCGTTCCTGATTTCCTGCAGATTCTTCGTGATATGTGACGGTCAGATCACGCTTTCCGTTTTTGGTTTTTACCGTAAAAAGCTGTATGTTATCCTCACCGTCACTGATCAGCGCACCACCCTCAACATGATGTCGTCCGATCACAAGCTCATAGGACAGTCTCTCAATCTTATTTTCATAGGAATGAATCGATGCATCGTTATAGAAATCCGCATCACTCTGCTTATTTTCTTCACTCATCGGCATCGTTTTTTCATCATATTTCGGTGAGACACTCACAGAGAAGAATACCTCTGCATCATCCCCAACCATCATCTGGTGTTGCTTATATCCCTTTGGGTCATAGCTTATTTTAAAGGATTCTCCCTGCGCATCGATTCGCCAGGCATTGCTTCCTTCACCGCTGTACCCTCCCAGATTGGTATCCGCGATATAAAAGGAATATGCTAAATCTTTAATGGCATCCGGGTCGCCTATACGTTCCCCCTCATGTGCAATCGTACTCAGCTCAACATGGAAATCGTTGCGCCTTGTGTAAAGCAGCTGGGAAAATAGGACAATGAGACAGAGCAAGCCTATCGGCAGATACCCCATATATTTTTTCATCATACATCACCATCCAATGGAGAAATAAGATCACTCAGCCTACGCCTCTGTGTATTCAGAAAAGAGAAAACGATATTTTCATATGAATTACTCGATGCCGCATCCGACAGCGCCAGATATGTATCATCATTATAATCACCATACAGAAAGCTGTTATACAGAACCTTTTTGTTCGTCTGTGCACTCACATACAGACCGTTGTCATCATTCATCTGAATACTATACAAAATCTGCTTGCTGCGATCATAATGCAAACTGATATACAAGCCATAGGACCCGTACATGGACGTATTCGTTTGTGTTTCCATCACCATGCGATCCAGCTTCTGAAAGGCATCGTCCTTTACATCATACATTACAACCGTATATTTCATGATATCGTAGATCGATTGAAGCTGAAATAACAGTGTACCCTGATCCTCACTTACCATGACCTTGCCGATTTGATCAAGGTCCATTTCCAATCGGATTTCATCCAGCAGCCTTCCTTCTGTGGAATACAGACGACCGTACAGCTTACCGTCCTCTTCCTCGACGACTGCCAGATGATTATCCATTGCACACATAGAGATCAGGGTGCCCTTTTTTATATCCTTTTGAACAATTTGCGTAACCTTCCCCTGTGAATCAACCTTGTAAATTCCGGTTGGATCGTTATCAAATTTCAAATTGCCGAGATTCACATCAAAATCAAGCGCACTCACACTTACAAAGAAATCATCTTCGATTTTAACATCATAGATCGTCTGCAGGGCGCTTCCCTTCAGATTCCCATATATATCATCTGCATTTCCTCCGCCATATGTAGAATAGATGTAGATATCATCCTCTGACTGTCCTTCCTGCAGGGTATAATTGACTTCAATCTCCTTTTTCCCACTTTTTGAACGCAAAACCGCACTTTTCTTAGTCTTGGGAAAATTTACTGTATTACCATATCCGTAATCGCTGTTATCGATGATAATATCATAGGTAAGATGATCAACCTTTCCGGAATATGTGCAGAACGGAATCCCGTTGTCATAGGTGGAGCATTCCTTTGTCATAGCCCCGGGATTCATCGTTTCCGCATCATAGCGTGCCTGAATAGACATATACAGCATTTGCTTTTCTGCATTTTTTTTCATATGTGCCATATAGCCAGCAGGGTCATAGGTGGTTGTAAATGTATCCCCAGCCGCATCCACGCGCCATATGTTTTCCAGTGCATGTATGTTCCTGCTTGACGGATAATCGTCCATGATATAAAAGGAGTATTTCAAATCCCTGATAGCATTTGGATCGCCAACGCTTTTATGTTCCTGAGCTGCCACCGTGCTTAGTCCGATAGCAAAATCATTACGCTTGCTGTAGACCAGAAGAGAAAAGACAATGATAATACTCAGCATACAGAGTGGCAGATACCCCATATATTTTTTCACATCCATCACCTGCCTACCATGCACTTTTTCGTGTTTTCCGATACAGACCTGCCATCATGACTGCCCCCAGTATACACAGATACAGACGGTACCAGCCCTTATAAACGAACACTTCATAAAACTTCAATAGCTGCAGCGTGAATCCGGTCGGCTTCTCACCAATCGCCAGTGACATGTTCATACCGAGAAAATAAATCACAATTGGAAACAGCACATACAGCACAATCATGAACAGAGCAATTTTATTTTTACGGAAGCCGAACCTTCCAATACATACGACAAACAGGGACATCAGAACACTGTACAGCAGCTGCGTCAGATACCCGCTGATGCTCAAAGGAAGAAACATACCGGTATAATACTGCGTACGCGTCATGGATAGGAAAAATCCGTTATGTAACAGCTGCTGCGGCGATTTCATTTCATATAGCTGATAGCCTGCATAATAGACAATGCTCTGCAATACGTACAGTGCATACAGACTCAGCAGGGTGAACAACACATTTGAAATAATCAAATCCAGTCGTGAAACCGGAAGAATCAGCTCTCTGTCCTGTACATTGTATTTCCAGTGCAGCCGCTTCAAATCAAATACAGAATACAGCAGCCACAGGAACACAAGGAGTGGAAAGGTAAGTGCACATGTCGGATTTAAAAGAAATTCATTATAATAGCCTCTCTGAAAATAGCTTATATCCTTCAGCATGATCGTAATCAGCGGCAGTGCAATCAAGGCTACAGCAAACAAGGCGTAGATTTTGCCTGTGCGGTGAAGCTGATAGTACATCAGCTTGGAAATATGCTCTCTATGCGTCCGGAAGCTCAACATGTGACTCACTTCCTTCCTCAAACAGCAGATTCACGCGGTTTGGATCATATTTTTCGATATCGTTTAAGCATTCCTTCAAGGAGATTCCCTGCTCATGAAGTTCCTCCATGACCACATCCTGTACAATTCTGCCCCGACGCAATACCACCGCACGGTCGATGACCTGATCGATATCATCGATATCATGGGAGGATATCAGCACGGTTTCCTCGTCATTCAACAGACTCAGCAGCATCTTGACGGAATCCTGCTTTGAGAAAACATCCAGATTGGAAAACGGCTCATCCAGCAACAGCAGATGTGCCCCCTGTGAGAATCCGGCGGCGATTTCCACCTTCAGCTTCTGACCGGCAGACATTTTCTTCAGCTTCTTGCGGCTGTCAATTTCAAAATGCTGGAGAATGCGGTCATAGCGGTTGCTGTTGAAACGCGGATAGAAATCCTTCAGAAAGGCGCCATAGGCCTTCGGACTCATATCCGGTAAAAAGCTTAATGTATCCGTGATATAGGCGATATCCTCAAAGATATCCTTGATTGCCTGTTCCTTCCACTGTATCGTTCCCTCCTGATAGGGCAGAAGCTGCAAAATCGTTTTTATCAGCGTTGTTTTACCGCTTCCGTTGCTTCCCACCAAACCGATGATCTGTCCCTTTTCACAATCCAGACAGATATCGAATACCCCCTGACCGTTTCCGTAATCCTTTGTAAGATGTTCCATATGCAGCATACTTCGTTCCCTCGCTTTCTGTATTACTTAAGTAGTACACTTTTTATAAACGAAAAATCAGATGTCCCAGCGTGTGCTCAGAATGGCTACCACCTTTTGAAACGGCAGCCCGCATTCGCGGCAGTTGGCGATAAAATCATCCACGGTTTCCTGTATCATTTCCTGCTGCAGGCGTTCCATGATTTGCTCATCAACGTATACAACGCTTTTCACATTGCTGATTGTCCGCAGGATTCCTTCCTCCTCCATCAGCTTATACGACTTCTGCACCGTGTTCGGATTGATGGACAGTAAGGACGCCAGCTCTCTTCGTGAGGGCAGCGGCGTATAAGCGATAATACTTTTATTCAGAATTTTACGCTTGACATGCTGGATGATTTGAAGATAAACGCTGGTTTTACTATTGAGCTTCAGATCGCTGAATACGTTCATCGTATCACCTCTTCAAGTGTATTATATAAATAGTACACCACTTTTGTCAACACCTCCATTGCGTTTCATAACAAAAAGGACTGTTTCGTCCCGCGTTTCACGAGATAAAACAGTCCTTCACCTGTTAAGCAGCTTACCAGATGGTAACACCTGTTGCTTCTGCTGTTATACACATAGCCTCTATATGAAAATAGCCGGTTTCCACAACACCTGCGATATGCACAAGCTCATCATGAGCCTCCTGAATCGAGCGGGATGCCGGTATGCGCACATCCAGAATAAGGTTTCCGTTATCTGTGATAAAAGCGCTGTCCTGCTGCATCCGCAGTGTTGCACCATATCCCCGCTTCGTCAGTGTCCGCCGCACAAAGGGATGGGAAAACGGTACAAGCTCAATCGGAAGCGTATAATCCTCAATTGTTTCCACACGCTTACCTGCATCCATGATCCAGATTACCTGCTCTGCCGCCTCGGCGAGTATCTTTTCACGGACAAGCGCACCGCCGCCGCCCTTGATTGCCTGCTTCCGTGAATTGATCTGATCGACACCGTCAATCACGAGATCGATGTGATCGATGACATCCGGTTCCACCACGCAAAGACCTGCCTGCTGAGCCAGCAGCTTGGAGGCAAGAGAGGAGGAAACGACCTGAAGATGCTGTCTGTCTGTATGTCTGCCCAGCTCCTCAATCAGCCAGCGAACCGTACTTCCTGTCCCCAGACCAAGCACCATATGATCCTGCACATAGGCTGCAGCCCTTTGTGCACTGCGCCGTTTTAACTCCTCCAGCTCAGACATTGGCATGTGACCAGGTGTGGTGATGGCGCTGCAGCAGCTCATCCGCTTCCTTCGGACCGGCACTGCCCGCCATATAGGTGGCAAGCGGCAGGCGCTCCCTGCGATAGCGCTGACGCAGCTGTTCCACATAATTCCAGCTGCTTTCAATTTGATCCCATTGTGAGAACCAGGAAGCATCCCCCTGTACAGCCGCTGCCAGCAGACGCTCATAGGCCTCCGGTGTGTTGATGCGGTTCGCATCGGAGCAGCTCTGACAGAAATCCATACTGGTTACTTCGATTTCATCACTGTCTCCCGGCTTTTTGATATTGAACTGAAAATACACACCCTCTGTAGGCTGAATGCGAATCAAAAGAACATTGGCTGCCACATCCGGATTCGTCTTTTTAAAGGTGATGACAACCTCCATCTCACGCTCCTTCAGTTTCTTACCCGTACGGATGTAAAACGGTACATCCCTCCAGCGCTCATTATCCACAAACAGGCGCAGTGCCGCATAGGTTTCCGTCATGGAATCATCCGCCACGCGATCCTCCTTCTGGTAATGAAAATACTGTCCGAGCACAACACTGTCCTTCATATCCAGCTGTTCCACCGGACGAAGGGCATGCAGAACATCAAGCTGCTTCTGATGCATATCCTCACCAAAGAAGGAGGAAGGCTGTTCCATGGCTGTTATGCTCAAGATCTGAAACAGATGATTCTGCACCATATCCTTTAATGCACCGCTTTGATCATAATAGCCGCCGCGGTTTTCCACCCCGACCGTCTCCATGGCGCTGATCTGCACATGCTCGATATACTTGGCATTCCATACATCCTGAAAAATCGGATTCATAAAACGGATTGCCTGCATATTGCGCACCATTTCTTTTCCCAGGTAATGATCGATATGGAACATCCGCTCTTTTGTGAAGAAGCGTTCCAAATCCTCATTCAGAACTCTGGCAGATTCCAGATCTTCTCCAAACGGCTTTTCAATGATGACCTTTCCCGTACAGGCCTTTTCCACCTGTTCCAGACCTTTTGCTATCACCGCAAAGAAGCGCGGGGCAACGGCGAAGTAAAAGACATGATTGTGCAAATGCTGTTCTTTGTAAAACGCATTCAGCCTTTCGTAATTTTCCAGCCCTGTAAAATCCATCTGCACATAATGGATCCGTCTGGCAAAGCGCTCAAATTCATCCATGCGGTAGGGAAGACGGGCATACTGCTTGATCCATCCTGCAGCCTCCTCGCAATAACCGGCATGATCATAGTCTCTGCGTCCGATGATCACAATGGAGAAGTCCTCTTCCAGCTTACTTTGCGCCTGCAGATTATACAGTGCCGGCAGCAGCTTGCGAAAGGTCAGATCGCCGGTTCCCCCGAATATGGTAAAGGTCAGCTGCTTCATGCCCACCGCCTCCATTCATGGTGAAAGCTGCCTTCCTCATCCACACGCTCAAAGGTATGCGCACCAAAATAATCACGCTGTGCCTGAATCAGATTTGCTCCGACATGCGTTGCACAAAACAGGTCCAGATAGCTGATGGCGTTGGCCATCGCCGGAACCGGGATACCGCTCAGAATTGCCTGCGCACCGATCTGCCGCAAATTCTTTTCATAGGATACCACACGTTCCTGAAAGAAGCTGTCCAGCAAGAGATGCGAAAGATCCGCCTGTTGTTCATATGCTCTGGTGATATCATTTAAAAATTTTGCCTGTATAATGCAGCCGGCACGGAAGATTGACGCGATTTTTCCCAACGGAAGCTCCCAGCCATAGGATGCACTTGCCTGCTTCAGCAGATCAAAGCCCTGTGCATAGGCAATGATTTTTGCCGCATATAAGCCCTGACGAACCTCCTCTTTAAAGGCATCCGGATTGGAGATCTCTGCAATTTCAACATGCGGATACTGCTTCTCAGCTGCTTTTCTGTTTTCATTATTCGACATTACACGGGTATTTCCGGCAGCTGCAATCATGGAAACATCCACCCCCTGCTTCAGGGCTTCGAGGCTTGTCCAGCGCCCGGTACCCTTCTGCTGTGCAGCATCCCGGATACAGTCTACCAGCTCCTTGCCACTTTTATCGTCCTGTTCGCGGAAAATATCGGATGTGATGTGAATCAGAAAGCTGTTCAGCTCTCCCTTTTGATATTCACTGAATATTTCTGCCAGCTGCGCATTATCGAAATGTCCGACATGCTTCAACAGCAGATACGCCTCTGCAATCAGCTGCATATCCGCATACTCAATACCGTTATGCACCATTTTCACATAATGTCCGGCACCGTTTTCTCCAATGTAGGTGCAGCAGGGTGTGCCATCCTCTGCCCGTGCTGCGACAGCCTCCAGAATCGGACGGATTTCCTCATAGGCTGCTTTGTTTCCTCCGGGCATGATGCTCGGTCCAAAGCGCGCACCATCCTCACCTCCGGAGATACCCACACCGAAATAATGCAGACCCTTTCCTTTCAGATACGCCTCTCTTCGAATGGTATCCTCGAAGAAGGAATTACCGCCATCCAGTATGATGTCACCCTGCTCCAGCAATGGAATCAACTGCTCTATGATGGCATCCACCGCTTTACCCGCCTTTACCATCAGCATGACCTTACGCGGCTTTTCCAGCGATGCAACCAGCTCCTCCAGCGTGGAATACCCAGTGAAATTCTCATGCGGCCAAGCTTCCAGCATATGCTCTGTCACCGCATAGCTGCGGTTATAGCCGCCTACCTTATATCCGTGATCTGCCATGTTCAATGCAAGGCTTCTGCCCATGACAGCCAGACCTACCATACCAATATTGTTCGTTCTCATACGTGTTTCCTCCTATTCGTAAAATACGATGCTGACACCCTCCGGTATCGTATCCGTATGTGCCTTTTCCTCCAGCATTCCGCTTATGTGATCAATTTTAAAGGCAACCAGATTGCCACTGCTGCGGTTCGCCGCAAACAGATAATCCCCCTGTGGGGACAGATTGATGTCACGCGGATGATCGCCGCCACTGGAAATGCGCTGCAAAATGCGCCATTGGGCAATATCAATGACATATAGCTGATTGATTCCGCGCACGGAGACATACAGCGTTTCACCACTGCTGCTGATGCGGATTGCGGCACCTCCGCCCTGTTCCCCTTCTTTCAGCAGAGAAAGCTTTCTGGTGATAACACCACCCTGCTCCATATTCATTTCAAATACTTCACAGCTGTCCTCGCTGATCATATACAGGAATCTTCCATGATCGTCCAATACACCATGTCGGATGCCGGTTCCCTTCGGAAAGGAAATAGCGCGTATCAGCTCCATGCTCGTGCGCTCATATACATATACACGATCCAGAAGACGGCAGGGAACCAGTATGGTTGCACCGGTCAGTATTGCCTGATGAGCACCTGCCTCATGCTGAATATGCACAATGCTTTCCTCATGCAGCCCTTCCTCGCTGAAACGATAGCGTATCAGGGTACCGTCATGATAATTTACCGTGTAAACACAATCCTCATCCTGAACCACATAACAGGCGGTACTGTTTTCCAGTCCTGCAAGCAGCTCTCTGCCATTCGCAAGAACACAGAGTCTGGCATCCGCAAGCTGTGTGGGAAACGCCAGTCTGTTTTTATAATATGACAGATACTTTGCATCCTTGACAGGATAAAACAAATCCGTCTTTACAAATGCATCCTTCTGTACATCATACAGGAAGGAATAAATTCCTTTTGCGGGCGCATAGGTTCCCACAAAGCCTTTTATTTCATTCATAGTGAATACCTCCAGTATTTACTTTATTTTTTAAAGTTACATTGTATACCTATCATACAAAAGTATTTCCATAATTGCAAACATCATGCACAAAAGATAAGAAGCGAATATGAAAACCGGTATCCTTTTCAGCAAGCATGAAACTGTTACAGAGGATCGTATATCGATGAATTTATACGTAAACGCAAAAAAATCAAATCCCCTGTTTACATTAGAGAATTTGATTTATAATCGTATTTAATTAAATTTTCTGGTGATCGGCCTGATTGCCTTACATACCAGCAGGGTCGCAACAGCTCCTAAAATCGCCTCGGCAATTCCATTGGTTGCCACAACGCCAAGCAGAACTGCGATCAAGGTATCGTAAGCAACCTTGATGGCATCCGCATAAGCACTCCCAAAAAACAGGTAAATACCACCAAGCACCAGAACGGTATTGGTAATTGCCCCGGTTAATGCTCCGGCGATGATTCCAACATTTTCGTTAATCCCCTTCCTGCACAGCTTTTCATAAATAAGACCGGCAAGATATCCCAGCAGAATCCTTGGCACAAAGGCGATAAGCAGACTCATCCAGTTTCCGCCGATTCCGCCAATCGTTACAAAGGGGGAAAAGCAGAATGATGTCAGTGTCGGACGGAATGTCGCATTAAGCACACTGGTCAGTCCGAATACAAAGCCCAGCTGTGCACCTGCCTTTTTACCGAGTGCTATCCCGGCAATGATGACGGGTATATGCATGGTCGTCGCGCTGATCGGTCCGATTGGCAGATAACCAAGAGGTGTGACTACCAGTATGATCTGGATAGCCAAAAACATGGCCATGATGGACATGTACTGCGTTTTTTTCGATTTCATATGTGTCCTCCTACTCTCGCTCTCTTACAGATGCGATGTCTATCGAAAGATGTCCTTCCGTATTGTCCCATTCTTTACAGGTCCAAACAGATCCTGTCAGAATATCTTCTATACACGGATGACGCATTTATTATAATACAATTCCCATTCTCTGCCAATAACTTTGTGTATCTTTTCACATGATACCGATTACATGGCTTCTGTATTTTCCGTGTGCTATAATAAGTCCACAAAAAGGAGGCAGGATTATGGAAAGGAAAGCTTTTACGGTGCTCTCCCAGCGTGAACAGCCGCAGCTTCTTAAGGTGGCAGCACAATGGTTTCACAGCAAATGGCAGATTCCCTGTCAGGCTTATGAGGATAGCATGCAGGAGTGTAGTACAGGTACTGCCTTCATTCCGCAATGGTATGTAATTCTGGATTCATCAGGAACAATCATCGCCGGCGCAGGTCTGATTGCCAATGATTTTCATGAGCGTAAAGAATTAACGCCAAATGTATGTGCCCTGTATGTAGAGAATGCGTGGCGGGGCAACGGATATGCAAGGACGCTGCTAGATCACATTCGCAGGGAGGCAGGCAGCGAAGGGCTTTCACGGCTTTATCTCATCACTGACCACACCGTATTTTATGAAGTCTGCGGATGGGAATATCTATCCTTGATCAGGGAGGACAGCGGCGATTCTATCCGGATGTATACCGCCAAAACTCTATAAGCACGCAAATAGGCAGTATTTGCAGGATTGCGCAAGTTGCAGATAAAACCTTGGAAGCAATTCCCGTCTTTAAGGTGTCACAAAATTTGAGGAGGAAAAGAAGGTCAAAAGAAGTCCAGTCTATAGGAAAAGCCAGTCCTTTTACGGATCGTGGTATGACAGCATTCTTTTTCTTCAGCTTCAACAGCTGCTTAACAATCAATGATGGTAAGCATTTAAAGTAGGAAATGCACAGCCTTACTACACAGGCGAAAGAAGCTGCATTTCCTTTTTCATAAACACTTAAATGCAAGCCCTTCTGCTTCTCTGTATTATTTACCCCTGTACTTCCTTAATTGCTCAGATACCAGAATCCCACAGGATACCGCTCCCAGCATAAAAAGAGCTCTGCGGCATGCAAGGACAGCTACATCCGGAGTATGCCGCTTTGCAGATAACGTACTTGCATTTGCCGTTACACACGAAAAGCATACACACATTAGAGAAATCCGAATTGCATATTTCACGTTGATACACCTCTTGTTCATCTGTAAAAACCCTGCTCATGCATAGCTGTTTCTATTCCTATACGTTTAGAAATACGGAATTTTCAGACATATTTGTATGAAAAAGATACTTTTTTATGCAATTTCGGTAAAAAAAAGAAGCTTTTCAACTTCATACAGTTAATTTATAAATGTATACGTTTTGAGATGAAAGGGATAGAATACAAGAATTTCTAGTTTTTAAATGTTTGGAAGATGGAAAAAGGAGGAATACATACTGTATGAAAAAATTATTAACAATTGTTGCATCTATGGCACTCGCTGTCGGATGTATGTTACCGCAACCGCTACATGCTGAAGAATCAACAGAAGCTACAGTTAAAACAAAAGAACAATTACAGGAAGCAATCAAAAACGTCAATATTTCTACTATTAGATTAGGAGAAAATATCAGTGCAGATGTCGTGATACCAGAAAATAGATCAATAACTTTGGATTTAGGTGGTAAGACGCTGACTAATGAAACAAGCCACACAATTTACAACAAGGGAGTTTTGACTATTGATGGAACTGCTGGTACAGTTGACAATGTAACTCATGCTAAGGCAGCACTGGACAATGATGGTGTAGCAATTTTGAATAGCGGCAATTTTATTAGAAGTAAAGAAAATGGTATCAATAGTACCACTTCTGGTGGAAACTCATTTTATACAATACGAAATCATGGTGATATGACAATCAATTCATCAGTTTCTGTTTCACAAAATGGTCGTTATTCAAGTATGATTGAAAATGGATGGCAAAATGGTAAAGAAAACAAAACAGGAACTGCTTCACTGATGGAAATAAACGGGGGAACATTTTCAGGTGGATTAAATACGATTAAAAATGATGACTATGGTGAACTTACGATAAATGGTGGCTCTTTTTCAAATACAGTACAAGCAGCTTTACTGAATTGGAATATTGCTACTATCAATGGTGGTGAATTCACATCAGATGGTAATGCTATATTAAATGGCAAATTGGATGATGTAATGGATAAAGGACAGTTAGTTATACATGATGGAACCTTTAAAAGTGAAAATTCTTCAATAGCTCCTATGAATGGAAGTTTTGAGAAATTTGGAAGTGTATCGATTACAGGCGGATTATTTTCTTCTGATCCATCTTTGAATAAAGGTCATGTTGCTGAAGGATACAAAGTTTTTCTTGGTCAAAAAGGTTATGCTGTTATTCCTTTAGCAACAAACATTGAATTATCAAAGAAAAACATAACCTTAGAGGTTGGGTCGAGTGAAGTCCTTGTTGCTACTTTATCACCAGATGAATCTAAAACAGAAACTGTAGAATGGTCTTCTAGTGATGAGAAGATTGCCTCTGTTAAAGATGGAAAGGTTACAGCGAATGCTCCAGGAAAAGTCACCATTATTGCAACAACTGAAGGTGGATTGACAGCAAACTGTGAAGTAACTGTTACCAAGCCTGTAGCAGTAGAAACTCCTTCCATTGATACATCCAAACCTACTGATGAAATCAAGGTCGGTGTAAATGATGAGAAAGCAGAACAGTTATTGAAAGATGTAACTGATCAGATTATTGCAGGCTCCAGTGAGTTCACAGATGCAGATACAGCCAATGCTGTTATTGAAGCTGCAAAAGCAGGCAAGACAGTAACGGTTGTTGCAGATGTGCAGAAGGCTGATTCCAGTAATGCTCAGGTACAGGCTGATGCTAAAAAAATTCAAAAGGAACTGGAAGCATTGACCGCTGAAAGTAATAATACAGCAACAGTAGCAATGTATCTTGATCTGAGTGTCTTAATTAAAGCAGATGATATTGAATTAGGAAATATTACAAATCTGAGTACCCCTATGAAATTTACTGTTGTGGTTCCTGAGAATCTATTAGCAGAAGGAAGAGAATTCTATATACTTCGTGTTCATAATGGAGCTGTTAATAAAATAGTACCAGAGCGTAATAAGAATATTTTAACCTTTAGAACAGATCGTTTCTCTACTTATGCTGTCGTATATGAGGATAAAAAAGTTGAAGATAATGGAACTACCCCGGAACCAAAACCGGAGCCAACACCAGAACCGACACCAACACCAGCACCAGAAAAGACGATTTATAATGTTGTCTTTGTCGATATGAATGGCGCAGTGCTGAGAACTGAAAAGGTTGAAGCTAACAAAGCGGCAACAGCACCAAAAGCACCGGAAGTTGAAGGCTATCGTTTTGTGAAATGGGATACTGATTTTACGAAGGTAACCAAGGATTTACTTGTAAAACCTGTTTATGAAAAAGTAGCAGCTACAGAAAAACCGTCAACACCTGAAAAACCATCCAGTGATAAGAAATCACCGAATACCGGAGATACAACAAATGCAGGTCTCTTTACGGCATTTGCACTGCTTGGATTCGTTTCGATGGGAATTGTTGCTATTCAGCGTAAAAGAAAACAATTGATGAAATAATATCGTCATAAATAAAAACCGGATTGCCGGTTTTTATTTTGTCTCATTCTGTTCCTTTAGATATATGTCAACTTCATGAGAAGTTAAACGTCTTATTTCAGCGTTTGGATATCGTTTAAATCTCTCTCTTTGATATAGAGGTTTCTCATTGAGACATACCTTATGGTTGTTAGTATAAGCGGCTGCAATGGAGGGGCTATTAAAAATCTTATAGGAATATCGTCCTCTTTCATTTTTGATTTCATAGATTCCGCAATTTGTTTCTGCACAAATATCAGCACTACGCAGATACAGCTTGGCGGTTTCCAGTGTTTTGAAAGGGAAATTCCATCTTTGCAGACCACTTTTCTCCGTCCTATTCACGCAGATGCACCTGCCACAGGTTCCACATATGTATTGCAGATGATTTTCCAGACAATCTCTGGGATTCAATATAGGTGTTGAGCGGTTATTGATGCTGTAGCATTCTTCACATTCCTTCATGACAGTTCTCCTTTTTAAATCACAAAGCTGATTGCCGTTAATGTTTCCAATTAGGCATCCTGCTGCTGTATATGACAAGTATACACTATGACACACTGTCAGAGTCAAGGATTGTAATCACATATATAATTAGAAATAGAAAAGATAGTGATAGCAATTCCTAGAAAGACAGGGAATGCCCAACAGAATAGAATGTTTCGTCCATATGAAAAACTTTATTAAACAGAAAAAGGGTTTTATCGCCCTGTGATTTACATTATGCAACAGCCTTCGTATTTATTTCATAAACAAGCAAAAGCCCTGCATAGGTACATTCGTTGCAATCATTTCCAATATTATTATGAATTTGGGGAAACAAGCAGATGAAAAACTGTTTTATAAGTGTAAGCTTATAGAACAGTTTCTCGGCGTATTTATGTATGATTATTGGCTAATCATAACCTGATCCTTTAGCTCCTGCAATGTATTACATGTCAGTATCAAGCTGGATACATTCTCTATCTGTTCATCGTTCAAAGAAAATAGCCAGACTGAGCAATCCTCATGGTATTTACTATCCAGCTGCTGGAGCAGCAGTGATATCTTTCCTTCTATTCTACCTTTGTGTATACCAACTTTCTCTCCTTCGATTTTACCTTCTTCTTTCCCTTTAATGATTCCTTCTTTCATCCCCTCTTCATAGCTGTCCTCCAAGCCATAGCGGTAACGTGCCTCTCCCATCTGAATCGCCATTGCGGTTGACCACAGCTCATCATCCTTCTGCATTTCCTCGTACTTATCCATGAATACCTTCACCAGCCTTTCCTTTGACTTCAGTATATCATTTTTTTCATTATTTTCAAACAGATACACCAACTGTTCAAAGTCATTCAGCCTCTGCATTTCCTTCTCCTTTACGATGTCATTGATTGCCGGCATATGAACAAAGGTGCGAAGGATGAGCGGATAGCCGCTTTCATCTTCTCCCTGCTCATTACGCATCTGATACTGATTGATCAGATTTCTGTTGTTCCATGCATATTCGTCAATGAAAATAATCTGATATACTGGCTTTAAATCCCTGTACTTCTTACCACTGTTGAGCTGATTGTTCAATGCTCTGGCACCGTAAAATTCAAAGCGCATCATTTCTGCTAATCCCTTGTAGGTCGTCTGCATCTCGATATTGAAATGGCGGTTTTATTCATCCTTCACATGAACATCCAGAATGATGCGCTTCTTTCCAATGATGCCCGGATCCAGATTGGGATTGAGCACGGTGCTTTCCTTTACCCGGATTCCGGTAACACGCTCAATGATGGTGTTGCGGGCGTACACAGAGCCTTCATCCTCACGGGAAAGGGTGTACTTAAAAAATAGATCGTTACTGTAGTTGAGTTGATTTGTTGCATCTGACATTCATATGTCCTCCATTCTGTAAGGGTTCCTTACACCCTTCTATACGTATGGAATCTGTCAAATTCCTAAAAAATCCACAAATTATTGATATTTCATGGATTCTAAACTATAAGATACATGAGCATGCAAACCACTATACAATCTTCTATAGGACCTTTCCGTATAAATTATCAGAATGTTTGTAGGAGACGGCTGTTTTATCCCGTAAATAACTGCAATCAAAAGATTTTAAAGTATTTTCATGCAGAATCATGTTGCTATTTTTACCGCCGTTGTTACACGCTGTGGCGCTCGCACATGGTTTACCTGTGTGAATGGTATATTTCATAAGCTCTTTCCCATAAAATCTTTTTCGTAGGAACCGCTTTATGCTACAATAAGGGCAGAGGTGAGCAAACATGAAGGAAATAAAAATTACAGATATCAAAGGCTTTCAGGTTGGGCAGGCAGAGAATCAGAAGGCGGGGACAGGTTGTACCGTTATCCTATGCAGAGATGGCGCAGTTGCGGGAGTCGATGTCAGAGGCGGTGGACCGGCTACCAGAGAAACCGATCTTCTGCATCCGATCAATATGGTACAGAAAATTCATGCTGTAATGCTGAGCGGAGGCAGTGCCTACGGTCTTGATGCTGCCAGTGGTGCCATGCAGTATCTGGAAGAACACGGTGCAGGCTTTGACATGCAGGTAGCCAAGGTTCCTATTGTCTGTGGTGCGAGCTTGTTCGATTTGTCCGTTGGCGATGCACATGTCCGGCCGGATAAGGAAATGGGCTATGCGGCATGCGTGGACGCAGAAAATGATACGGTATTAGAAGGAAATCACGGGGCGGGGACAGGAGCGAGCGTTGGAAAGCTGCTGGGCTTTGAGCATGCTATGAAAAGTGGTATCGGAACCTGCGGTATACAGGTTGGTGACCTGCAGGTTGCTGCTATCGTAGCTGTAAATGCCTGTGGAAATGTAGTGGATTATGAAACAAATGAGCTGCTGGCGGGTGTTTATGATTCCCATAGCGGATCTTTTTTAAAGGCACAGGATGTTCTGTTTCAACAAATGGATGCTCTGAGAAAGCTGCCGGAAGGCAATACGACAATCGGCTGTTTTGTGACAAATGCAAAGCTTGATAAGGCGCAGTGTACCAAGATTGCAGGAATTGCACATAATGGCTATGCGAGAGCGATTCATCCGGTACATACCATGAGTGATGGAGATTCTATATTTGTACTCAGCAGTGGTGAGGTTGAGGTTATGGCTGATGCTGTCGGTATGCTTGCGACAGAAATGATGGCAAAGGCGATCAAACGCGCGGTTTTACACGCAGAATCAGCTTATGGGCTACCGGCCCATAGTGATGTAATATGCAAATAACCTTCTATCACTGGGGATATCAGTGTCCTATCATTGCAGAAATGCTGGAGCTGTTTCAAGAAGCTGCCATGGATGATGTAACCTGCATTGATATCACAGGTCAGGAAAAGCTTGCATTTGAAAAACAGCTGTATTATCCCTTTCTAACTATTTTCAATCAGCAGCTGCACTGGTATGGTCCTGTTACAGCTGCGGTATTAAAGGGAGTGCGGGATGGAGCCATTGCAAGGGAGAAACCGTATGTTATTGAGCAGTCCTACGAGGAAAAAAGAGGTGAATTGCTTCCACTTACCAGTGAAACCCTGGCATTGACTGCAAAGGGATGCACACTGTGTGCGGATTGCGCACAGATGAAGAAAAAATCGGATTTTCTCAGCTCCTGCGGACTCACCACATTTGGTTTTATCCATCAGCTGGAGGGACAAATCGTAGGTGGTGTTGAATGGATGCCATCCTTACAGATTCCATATCCGATTCCCAAGGATTCGCACACGGCTTTTCTAACATGTGTATATCATTCCAGTGAAGAGGCAGACTATAAGGCCTGGCCCTTGCAGTGTATGGAGAAAGAGCTGTTTAAAACCTACCGGAGAATACTGGTGATATGTGATGAGAAAAGTACGTTTCCCAACGGGACGAAAGATTGGTTTGAACGACAAGGGTATTGTGATCTTGGCTTGATACAGGTATTGGATGGCTATGCCAGACTGCACTTACTGGAAAAGAAGCGAAGCGAATAATATGGGATGAAGACAGTATACGCTATTTATAATGGATACTGTCTTTTTTATGGATAACCGTTTTGTGATATACATTTAAACTTTTATAGAAAATCATTGTCATTCATATCGAGGGGAAGTATACTATATATATCTAATATATACAGCATTGTATAACATAATAGATAGTAGAAAGCAGGTTGAAAAACTTGCTTTTTTAGACTATATTCACTAAAAAAATACACTTTATCCTTAATATTTGTCTATTTTTCTTCCATTCATATATGTATACATTTATAAATTAACATTAAGAAGTTGAAAAGCTTCTTTTTTTTACCGAAATTGCATAAAAAAGTATCTTTTTCATACAAATATGTCTGAAAATTCCGTATTTCTAAACGTATACGTTTGAATACAACTATAGTATAGCGCTTAAAATGTCACTTTGCAACCATTCTTTTTAAAGGATATTTGTATGACACACATATGATTTTCTGCAAAGCTCATATGATACAGAAGAGATTATCCGATTTCTGTACAACAGAAAACAACATAAAAAGCTGCTTTGACAATCTCTATTTCAATAAAGCTTTACTTGACAGTAATAATCCTATACAAAAAAGCAATAGTTGCATGAAAACCATTGCTTTTCAAGGCTTATTTATTCTGTATCAAAAACTGCTGTTCATCCATATTCATAATACGACATGCATTCTGATAATAGACTTTTCGCAAAATTTCATCCGATAGACCGATTCCATAGATTCGCCATCTCCCCTGTCCCGGAAGCTCGCCATTTGGCTGATATGGAAAATATTCATCCATGGTTTCCAGAAACCGGTAATAAATAGAATGCTGTCCCAGATCCAGCGGACAGCAATCCGTTCCGAATACAATGCGTTCTGAATACGTTTCAAAGAATGCTTTACTGGAATAGGGCACTCTCCCCAGCTCTGCTACACGCGCCGCCATATCCACATACATATTATCGTATCGATCCAGACGCAGTGCAACATGCTTCAGATTTTCCGCATAGCTGCCGAAATGTGCAATTATAAAGGTTGTTTGCGGGTGGTTCTCCACCATACGATCCTGCATATCCATAAGTTCTTCAAAGCACAACTGCCCCGGTTTGCCAAACTGCCAGTCAGGATGACAGTTCAATTCCTCAAAGCGTTCATTATGACGATCAGCAGGCTTAAAAAACGCTACTGGATCCGCAATATGAATTAAAATTGGCATGTGCAGTTCCGCTGCTGTTTGATACACAACATCCAGACGCGAATCATCTGTTCGAATATACCTGCCGTACGTATCCCTGTATTCCAGTGAAATGACCTTCCACATCTTGATACCGCGTGCTCCCTTCCGATAAGCTTCCATCAAATGATTACGCACCCATTGCTTGAAATCCGGATCATCAATTCTGGATACATCGATCCATACAAATGTAGTTATATAATTCTCAAAACCCTCTGTCTTACGAATCATGGCATCAAGCTCATTTCCCCAGACACCATCAAGATTCACGATATGTGCAACGCCAGCATCCTGCAAAGCTTCGACATAATCCGCAGTATTATACAGTGCCGCATAACCGGGGCCGGGAACCAGATTACCCATATGTGTATGCATATCGAATACCGGAAATTTCGGTTTGCATATCGGATGCTGTGGTGTTATACATTCTGCATACGGGTCAAACTGTGATAAATAGAGATCGTTCATGAATGAATTGCCTCTTCTGTTTCCGGATCAAAGAAATTCATACGGTTCGCATCTATCGTCAGTTTCAGCATCTGATGCGGCTGCAGCTCCATACGCGCATTTACCTTGGCAACCATCGGCGTATTACCAATCGTCCCATGCAGTATATATTCATTTCCCAGCAGTTCCTTTACATCCAACTGATAGTCTATGACAGATTTTGGATAGGTCTGTGCTACGATTTCCTCCATGTAGATGTTTTCCGGGCGGATTCCCATGATAATTCTTTTATTCTCATAGGTCTTCAGACTCTCCTTCGCAAGATCATTTACTTCAATTGAATGTGCATCAAAGCAGAACATACCTTCCTTATACGTTCCCTCGATGAAATTCATAGCTGGACTTCCTAAAAAGCCTGCCACAAACATATTAGTCGGATGCTCGTAAATTTCCTTCGGTGCTCCGATTTGCTGGATATATCCATCCTTCATAACAACAATGCGGCTCGCCATCGTCATAGCCTCTGTCTGATCATGAGTAACATAAATTGTCGTCGCTCCGATGCGTTCATGCAGCTTTATGATTTCAGAACGCATCTGCACGCGCAGCTTGGCATCCAGATTAGATAACGGCTCATCCATCAAAAACACCTTGGCATTGCGGACAATTGCCCTCCCCAGAGCAACTCTTTGCCGCTGTCCGCCGGATAGTGCTTTTGGCTTGCGTTTCAGATATGGTTCGATTTCCAAAATTCGCGCTGCTTCGTGAATACGCTTATCTATTTCATCCTTTGGCACCTTTTTGATTTTCATGCCGAACGCCATATTATCATAGACACTCATGTGCGGATATAGCGCATAGGATTGAAATACCATGGCGATATCACGGTCCTTACTTGGCACATCATTTTCCAGTACATCATCAATATACAGACTGCCGCTGGATATTTCCTCGAGACCGGCAATCATGCGAAGCGTCGTGGATTTGCCGCAGCCGGACGGACCTACAAAAACAATGAATTCCTTATCCTTGATTTCCAGATTGAAATCAAAAACAGCCTGTACCTTATTATCATATATCTTATTTATATTCTCTAACCTTAAATTTGCCATATCTGCTCTCCTTTATTTCATACCTGTCATCGCGATACCCTTGATGAAATGCTTCTGGAAAATCATGAAAACGACGGTAACCGGCACCATAATCAATGCAGAAGCAGCCATTGTTGCGGAAAGGTCAGCCATATGCTGCGATGCGAAGAAGGACAAAGCCAACGGCAACGTCATTTTCTTAACCTCATTCAGCATAATCAGTGGATTCAGATAATCGTTCCAGTAATTCAGGAATGTGAAGATAGCCAATGCACCAAGTGCTGGTCGTATCTGAGGAATAATGATTTTCCAGAAAATCGTGAAATCTCCTGCCCCGTCCAGCTTAGCACTTTCAATAAGCTCTCTTGGTATCTCATCACAAAACTGCTTGCATAGATATATACCGAAGGCGTTTACGAAGGAGGGTAGAATCAAAGCGCCTGCACTGTTATACAATCCCAGTGAATTGATCAAAAGGAATGAAGGAATCATAGTTGTCTGTGCGGGAACCATCATACTGGCAAGCAGGATGGCAAACAATAGCTTTTTGCGTTTGAATTGAAATTTTGAGAACACATAGCCTACCAGTGCGCTGGTGAACAGAATAATGACGGTATTTGTCACCGTAATAAATGCACTGTTTTTAAACCAGGTGAAGAACGGGGATTGTGTCAATACCTTTTCATATCCGCTGAGTGTTGGCTCCAGCGGCAAAAGATGTCTTGGATTAACTAGAATCTCCTGTGTGCTTTTGAAAGAATTAGACAGCATCCAGAAATACGGCATGATGAAGAAAATTGCAAGGATCGCAAGACCGATAAAGATACTATAGCGGACAGCCTTTTGTTTCGTCATTTTATGTTTTTTCATATCAATACTCCCATTCTACCTTATTAGCACGCTGCTGGATGAGGGAAACAACCATAATAATCATGAACAATGCCAGAGAGATTGCCGAAGCATATCCCATGTCCTTAGTTTCAAAGGCTGTCTTATAAATATAGCTGGTCAAAACCAATCCTGAATTCTGCGGGCCATTACGAACTGCCATGACAGCGAACTGCGCAAATGCCTGAAAGTGAGAAATCAGTGTCATAATGGTCACAAATGTAAAGGTTCGCTTCAGCAGAGGCAATGTGATATGACGGAATTTCTGCCAGCCGCTGGCACCATCCAAATCAGCTGCTTCATAGAATTCACCAGGGATTCCATCGATACCTGCCGTAAAGAGGATGATGTTGTAGCCGATATCTGCCCATATAGAGAATACAATGATGGACCACATGAGCACATCAGGGTTTCCAAGCCAATTCACCTCTGCTAAACCAAGGGTACGCAATGCCATATTGGCCAGTCCGTTTGTGGTAGGTAAAATACTCTTTGCCCAAACTACACTGGAAGCGACCAGGGGGGCAACACATGGCAGGAAGAAAATCATACGGAAGAGACTTCGGGTCTTGTTAGATTTAAACATACTGATCAGCTGTGCGATTCCCAAGGATATCACGATATTCAGTGCAACGGTAATCACAACGAAGAACAATGTGTTTTTCGTTGCTTTCCAGAATACTGGATCCTGTACAAGACGGACAAAGTTATCTAAACCTACGAAATGGTTATCGGATCGTAAAGGATTATAATCAAAGAATGATATCGCAAGACCTCCGATAATGGGACCAATCATAAAAATCATAAGATGGAGAAAGATTGGAATCAGGACGATGAGAACGAATTTTTTGTTTTTCAATGGGTTCACCTTCTTTTAGATTAGGGAAGAGCGATGTCCTCTTCCCTATACTGGCATTATTTTTTTATAATACCGTTTAATTCCTTCTCCATAGTAATTAGTGCCTGATCAACATTTTTAATATCACCGCGTACCAGCTTTTGGAAGGTTGCATTCACCTTTTCCTTAAACTGATCTGTATTGAAATGACCAATAAATTGCGACTTGTCAAGAATTTTCACAAGTGGTTCGGCATATGACATCTGTTTGATAAATTCCGGATTAGATGCGACAGATTTTTTTGGAGGAATTTGAGAGCATGCGATATTATGTTTCATCAGCACATCATCCTGGAAGAAATATTCAAGAAATTTGAATGCTGCTTCCTGTTGCTTGCTGTTTCCATTAACCGCCATAGACCATCCAGTTTCTGCAGCAAATGCCGGCTTATCACCAAACCATGGCATAGATACATAATCAAAATCTTTTCCATATTCCAGTCCGAAGGAGGTGGTGCCCTCCGCAATTGTCCACGGACCGCGCGGAACCATAACAACATTTCCTGCATACAGCTGCTGATATCCTTCCATATCACCGCCGCCATCAAGACCTTCCATCGTTGTGACACCATCGACCTTCACCATATCATACAACTCCTGCAGTGCTGCCTTTGCCTGTGGTGTCTGCAGATTGAAGCTACCGTCCTCGTTTTGATAGGTGCCTCCAGTGGACAGAATCATGGACAGGAACATATATGGTACAGAATCCCAATTCACAAAATCAAAGCCCTTGATTGTAATGGTGTCCCCATCCTTTTTCGTAGCTTTTTTCGCTGTTTCTCTTAATTCCTTCCAGGTGGTAGGAGTCTTTAAATTATGTTCACTCATCAATTTCTTATTGACAAGCATAGCACCATTTTCAATATTGAATTCCATTGGCAGACCATACAGCTTTCCTTCATATTCCAAAGCGCCAATCGTAGATGGGTACACATCGTCATGAATGGTCTTTGACAGATTTTCCGGTATCTCAGCAAGCGCTCCGGTACTGGCGAAATCCAGACCCCAGCCGCCCCATAGCTCGTAAATATCCGCTCCGCCTTCCTTGGAAATCAAGGATGTTTGGACCTTGGATTCAAATTGATCATATGGGAAGAATTCGAAATTGATATGAATATCCGGATTCTTTTCCTCAAATTCTCTGGCAATTTCCTGATAAGAAGCTGCCCATGGTTCATTCTGGTGTCCCCAGAAGGTCAATTCCACCTTATCCCCATCAGATCCCCCGGAAGATGAACTACAGCCGAACATCGTTGCACTTAACAGCGCTGATAATCCACAGCAAACTAATTTTTTCATCGATTTTCTCCTCGCTTTGCTTTAATGTTTTGATTTACTCCCGTCTTAATCCTTTAAATCCAGTGTTTTGAAATATGTCAGATAGTCTTTGTTTTTATGCAGCATTTCCTGTACCATATCGTGAATTTCCTGCATACTCAGTACACTTGCCGTCAATGGATCAAAGAGTATCGCCTCAAAGATCAACTGTGGATCGCCGTTTAGCGCTCCTTGTACAGCAAGCTCCTCGATGCGAGCAGAATGATCCACCATCAGAGCCAGATGATCCGGAAGCGTAATCTGCTGAATGGAATGAATCCCCTTGCTGGTCGCAACAACCGGAACCTCCACACAGGCATTCTCCATAACGTTTCGAATATAGCCTTTGTTTCGCAAATTGCCGTTGAAGAAATACGGTGTGTGATCTCCGAAGATGGCATTGAAGATATTGGATGCATATTCCTCTCCCCGTTTCAAATCAATGTCTCCTTGATTCACCCAATCACGGTACTCCTGTTCCCAGGTATCCTCACGTTCCAGATATTCATCCAGAATATAGGCATATGCTCCCGGATTCCAGCCGGTTCCATGCGTACAGTAGGTTTCAATCAGATCCTTGCGTTTGCGGAACCAAGGATTATATTCGGAATTGTGCCCACTGGATTCGGTTGGAAAATACCCCAGATGCCGGTACATCTCGATTCGAACCATTTCCTCATTGGCAACCTCTTCTCGCTGAATAGCATTCTGAATCAGCGGATAGGCATCTTTCCCCTTCCATTCGTAATTTAGATAGAAGGCCTGATGATTGATACCGGCACAGGTATAGGAAATCTCCTTTGGATCGGCTCCAATCCAGTTTGCCAGCATTTCTGCTGTTCCCTGTACACTGTGGCACAAGCCAGTGACATTAACTTCTGTCTGCGTTTGCAGATAGCTGACCAGCATTGCCATAGGGTTTGTATAATTCAATACAATGGCATTCGGACAAAGCACCTCCACATCACGAATGATATCCAGTAGAACCGGTGCCGTACGCAAAAACCGAAAGATGCCAGATGGCCCGCGTGTATCTCCGACACAGATATCAACTCCATATTTCTTTGGAATTTCGATATCATGCCGCCAGACTTCAACACCTCCCTGCAAAATAGTGATCAATACACCGTCAGCATCCTTTAAAGCCTCTTTGCGATCAGTTGTCGCATGAACGACTGCAGGATACCTTCCTGCCTCCACAATGCGCATAACACCATCCTTGGCATATTTCAGACGTGTTTCGTTGATATCCATCAGCATGATTTCACAGTCTCTGAAAGCATCAAATGTCAGGATATCCCTTACCAGTCCTCTGGTAAAGTCAAGAGAACCGGCTCCAATAAATGCAAATTTCCTTTTCATAAACAGTTTCCTTTCTTTGTTTACTAAACATTTGTTTATTGTTTAGTTGATTACAACCACAGTATACCGCAACACTTTCTGTTTGTAAAGGCTTACAGACAATATTTTTACTAAATTATTTGCTTTTTCCCTAATTTTGTTCTATAATGTTTAGTAAACAGAGAGGAGATGGTTATATGTCAACACTTCGCGATGTCGCTAAGTTGGCTGGTGTATCCCTTGCCACTGCATCCCGTATCCTATCCAACGATGAATCCTTCAAAGCGACAGAGGCTACACGAAAAAAAATTGAAGATGCAGTCCGTGAACTGAACTACACCTTCAAAAGCAAAGCCAAGACCAGTAAATACAATATCGGCTGTATCATGGCAGTTACTTCAGAGAAATACGGTGATCCCTTTTTCAATTCTATTTTAGCATCCGCGGAGGAGGAAAGCACGAAATATGGGATGGCAATTTCTTCCATAAAAAATTACAATGAATTAAAAGATCCCGCTATTTTATCGGAAATGTGCAGACAGAATCTGGATGGACTGCTTTTAATGGAGGATTTGCCAAAGGATACCTTCGCAGCTTTAACAGCATCCATTCCTTACATCGTAGGAATCGATCCATACTGCTGCGACTATAACAACGTCGGATTTGATCATATTGAGGCAACCTTCCAGGTGATGGATCATTTTCTAGCCTGCGGATGTCGCAGAATCGCCTATATCGGTGGCGGAGCGCCAAATACCTGCTTTTTAGATAGCAAGCGGATGATCGCATATCGTGAATCTCTGCGCAAAGCAGGAATTCCCTATGATCCCTCAATCGTAATTGATTGCGATTGGGATATTGAAAAATGTGTGCAGGAAACCGAACAGCTGATGCTGCAGGAGAATCGCCCAGACGCTATTTTCGCGGGAAGCGATACACTCGCATCCGTCATCCTTGGAAAGCTGTATGAAATGGATATTCGCTGTCCAAGAGATATTTCCATCATCGGTTTCAACAATCTTTCCACCACTGCACATATGATTCCACCGTTATCCACGGTGGATGTACCAACACACGAAATCGGAAAACGTTCGGTTCAGCGGCTGTATCAGCTGATTCACGAGCATGATGAGACGATACTCAATATCCTGTTACCAACAAAATTCATCGAACGAAACTCTACAGCACGAAAGGATATGAAAGAATGAACTATTATCTGGGAGTAGACGGGGGAGGAACCAAGACAAAATTCATCATCTGTGATGCATTTGGCAGAGTACAGGCGCAAAGCATACAGCCTACCTGTCATTATCTGCAATGCGGATTGGATGGTGTCACCAAAGTCATGCAGGACGGCCTGTATGACTGCCTGAATAGCAGTGCGATAAAGGTAGAGCAAATCGCCGCTGCGTTTATCGCCTGTGCAGGATATCGGGATATAGAAAAGGACAGTCCCGCCATCGAAAGGGCTGTCAAAAAAGCTTATCCGCAAATACCGCACATGCTAGGCAACGATATGGAAAACGCACTGGCAGGATCCCTGGCTGGAGCTGCAGGAATCAATGTAATCGCAGGCACCGGTTCCATAGGACTTGGAAAAAATGAACAGGGGCAGATGTGCAGAAGCGCAGGATGGCACCATATCTTCGGCGGTGATGAAGGCAGTGCCTACTGGATCGCCTGTCGGCTGATTCAGCATTTCACTAAACAAAGCGATGGCAGAGAACCAAAAACTGCATTATATGAAGCTGTGAAAACACAATATCATCTACAGGAGGACAGTGATATCCTAACCACTTGTGTTGTGAATTGGAACTTTGACAGAACCAGAGTTGCCGCGATGTCGCAGACAGTGTTTACACTTGCAAAGCAAAATGATCCTGTCGCAATGAAAATTTTTCAGGAAGCCGCAAAAGAGCTTGCTGATATTTATCTGGCGATTTATCGGCATCTGCCTTTCACTTCCAAGAATATCCCTGTTTCCTATAGCGGAGGCGTATTCAAAAGCGGTAGCTATATTCTGGAGCCGTTAAAGGAATATTTGTCCATCGAACCAACATTAACGCTGACTGCGCCAATCCTTTCTCCCGATGCAGGCAGTATCATACTTGCAATGCAGTACGACAACCGCTTGATAGATGAGAAAATCATTCAAAATTTACGCACCTTATAGCTGATTTTCATCCATTTCTTCGTATAAAGAAACACACTTTGGAAGCCTTATGCTTCAATACATGTGTACAAGCTACGCTGTTCACATACAGAAAAGCTGATACCTCCCCTGATAAAGTACGGTATCAGCGTTTTTTTCAGTTTATAATAGGAGATATTCATGTGGCACTTATTGGAAATAGACGTATACATGCAGCCACCATTTATAAAAAACGCATTATCCTAAGAAAATGTGCAGTCTGCATATATGCTCAAATAAGCTGTTTTTGTTGTTGAAGAGACGATTTTCCCTGCCTTCCTCTACATAAAATATTTCCTTTGCCAGCCCCCGTGTATATGAAACGCATCATCCATTAACATCAAATCCGCATCATAGCCAGGCTCTATTGATCCTTTTTTCCAGCCATACAGCCTTGCGGGATTATATGCCGCCATACGCACCGCACTTTCTACACTGCAACCGGTATATCTGCACATATTGCGCAGGGCAGTATTCATTGCCAGCGTGCTTCCTGCAATTCGCCCGGTTTCCTTTACCGTAGCTTTTCCATCCTGAATGACAATATTCTTGCCGCTAAACGGATATTCTCCATCCGCTACCGCCTTATATGGATTGGCGTCACTGATGAGTATGATGCGATCATCCCCTAAAGCACGATAGGTGGCATGTACGACATCCGGATGTACATGAAATCCGTCCACAATCAGCTCGCACATCAGATCGGAAAGCAGTGCACCTGTCACCACACCGGGATTACGGTGCTCATGCTGACTCATCGCATTATACAGATGGGTAATCCCCTTTGCTCCGTTTCTCTGAGCCTGCATCACCTGCTGTGCATCTGCCATGCTGTGTCCGATATTCATGACAATGCCCTGCCTTGTCCCCTCCTTGATCAGTCTTTGCGCATCAGGCAGCTCCGGTGCTATCGTCATTGAGGAAACATGGGAAGAAACACGCAGAAACTGTCGAAATTCTTCAATATCCGGCAAACGCAGAAATTCTTCCTTCATGACAGCCTTCTGCTTCGGATTCAGAAACGGTCCCTCCAGATGAATACCGAGTAAGGAATCCGTTACCTGTGAATCCAGCAGCTGCAGCCGCTCCATCGTCATTGCATGATTCTCCACAACCAGGCTGGCCAGAAAACCGTTGACCCCTTCCGCATGCTCCAAAGCGATGATTTCCTCTATTGCTTGGGCAGTACACGTATTAAAATCGAAGCCGCCGATTCCATGCGTATGTGTATCCAGCAGCCCCGGTGCCAGATACAATCCCTCTGCATCAATAACCTGCTCGGCATAAGGAAGCTCACATTCCGAAGCGATATCCAAAATCGTGCCATCTTCGATCAGAACGGCTTCCTCCTTCACACACCGCTGTGCATGCACAAGCACCCGTGCATTTCTTATCATTGTCTTCATTTATGTTTTTCCTTCTTTCATAAAGAACACGGGAACCTGCCATGCAGATCCCCGTCTCTGTTTATTCTTCCGCTTCTTTCTTATGCTGTGCAATAATACCGTCCGCAATATTGGATGGTACCGGCTCGTAGCGGTCAAAGCTTTGTGTATATACTCCGCGTCCCTGTGTCATCGCACGCAGCTCGATCGGATATTTCTGTACCTCAGCCAGCGGTACCTGTGCTGTGATTTCCTGATAGCCGTCAACCATATCCATGCCCATGATTGCTCCACGGCGCTTATTGAAATCGCCGATGATCGTACCGGTGAATTCATCCGGTACCTTAACGGTAATATTCACGATCGGCTCCAGCAGGATCGGCTTCGCTTCCGGAATACCTGCCTTATAGGAAAGACGGGCAGCCAGCTTAAACGCCATCTCACTGGAATCGACATCATGATATTTTCCATCCAGCAGGGTTGCCTTGATATTGACTACCTTGTAGCCTGCCAGCAGACCATGCTGCATACATTCCCGAAGACCTGTTTCCACCGCCGGGAAATACTGACGCGGAACGGCGCCTCCGAATACCTTTTCCTCAAATACCATTTCCTCTTCATCCGGATTCGGTGCAAATTCCACGAAAACGTGCCCAAACTGTCCATGACCGCCGGACTGCTTCTTATGCCGGCCTTCACCGACTGCCGTTTTCCGAATTGTCTCATGATACGGTACCTTCGGTGTTTCCAGGCGCACCTCCACCTTATATTTGTTCTTCAGCTTATTCAGTACAACATCAATATGCTGATCACCGATTCCATACAGAATCGTCTGCTTGGTTTCCTTGTTGTTTTCCAGACGCAGGGTAGGATCCTCCTCCACCATGCGTGCAAGCGCACTGCTCATTTTATCCTCATCATTCTTGGAATTCGGGAATACCGCCATACCAAGCATCGGCTCCGAGAATTGAATCGGTTCTACCAGATAGTGCTTTCCCTTTTCACACAAGGTATCATTGGTCTGTGTAGCCTGCAGCTTGACAACGGCTCCAATATCACCCGTAAACAGCTTTCCAACTGCCGTCTGGTGTTTCCCCTTGACGATAAAGATGGTTGAAATCTTCTCCACCTGATCCTTGGTTGCATTATATATGACAGAGTCACTGCTCATCACACCGGCCAACACCTTGATATAGGAAATACGTCCGACAAACGGATCGACAACCGTCTTGAATACCTGTGCACACAGCGTTTCCTTCTCATTTGTTTCCAGCATAACCGGTTCCTTGGTTTCGGAATCACTGACCATGATACTTCCTGCTTCTCCATATGTCGGGAAGTATTTCACAATCAGATCCATCAGACGCTCTGTACCGACACTATGCGTAGCACTTCCGCTGAACACCGGTCGAATTTCTCCATTCCGCACACCCAGACGTACTCCTCTTGTCAGCTCCGCCTCGCTGAATTCCTCACCGCTGAAATATTTTTCCATCAGCTCATCATCACTCATGGCAATCGCTTCCGCAATCTGATTCTTATATTCGGCAACGATATCCGTCATATCCTCCGGTACTGGCTGTGCCTTGTTCGGATCAGCCAGCGGTCCTTCAAAATACCATGCCTTATCACGCAGAATATTCACGGAGCCGATGGTCTTTCCATTTTCCATAATCGGAACTTCAAACGGAATAACGCTCTTACCGAAGGTTTCCCGCAGAACGGAATATGCCTGATCAAAGGATGCATTATCCTCATCCAGCTTATTCACAAAGAAGATTGTCGGAATGGAGCGCTTCTGTGCTGCCTCCCATGCCTTGATCGTCCCGGGCTGTACAGCATCCTTGGCATCCACGACAATCAGGGCACTGTCTCCAACCGCGATTCCCGCTTCCGCGCCGCGAATAAAATCCGCATACCCCGGTGTATCGATAAAGTTGATTTTGCAATCCTTCCACTCGATCGGCACCAGCGAAGCATACACGGAGATACCGCGTCGTATTTCCTCCGGATCATAATCAATCAGTGAGCTTCCCTCACTCGTAACACCAAAGCGATCACTCGCCTTTGTAAAATACAGCATACTTTCCATAACTGCGGTTTTACCGACACCGCTGTGTCCGAGTACGACTACATTTCGTACCTCATGGCTCAGATAGTCTCTCATACAGGCTACCTCCTACTTCAGTATCGGCTTCAGCTGAGCCAGACAGTCTTCCCGTACATAGTGAATTGCCTTGTGACCTTCCTTATCGATCAGGTCCTTATCCGCACCGTTTGCCAGCAGATCCTCCACAAGTCCCACATATCCGCCATATGCCGCACGCATCAATGCCGTACAGCCATTGTTATCACAGAGATTCACATCCGCATTTCGTTCAATCAGCATACGGATAACATCCTTTTTAAATGCAACGCAGGCTTCCATTAACGCACTTCTGCCCACCTCATCCTGCGCATTGATCTCAGCACCGGCATCCAGCAGCACCTCAACGCAGCGATCATGTCCAAGAAAAGCAGCACGCATCAGCGCAGTTCTGCCGCGATCATCCGACATATTCACATCCGCACCTGCTTCAATCAGCTTCTTGCAGATGGTTTTATTTCCTTTCTTCGCTGCCCCCATAATGGCGGTCTTTCCTTTATTATCTTCCAGATTTACCTCTGCACCATTATCCAGCAGCACGCGTACGATATCCTTGTAATCACGCTTGGCAGCACGCATCAGACCCGTTCTTCCATCACCGTTCTGATAGTTGATGTCAGCACCCTTCTTGATTTCCGCACATACCGTTGCAAAATCACCGTTTGCACATGCATCCCAGAATGCTTTGTTGAATTTCTGATCCATTTTAATTCCTCCTTTAGTTTATACTGAATCATCTGAATAAAAAAACGGACGCAAAGCAATCGCACTTTACATCCATTCTAAGGCCGCGAAGAAACTACGTACATCTTCATCAGGTACGTCAGGGAATGCACTGTCTGTGTCAGGTTTTTTCATGATTCTGTTTGCTGTCACAAAACACACGCCCCTTTCTTGCATCACTTCTAGTATAGTTATATTGTATCTTATTTTATGATTTTTGCAAGCGATTTCATGTATATTTTGCCGTTTTTTTCGTTTCGTGAAAAATGAAAATGTTTCATGGAATTTTCGCCTCCCGCTTCCTGAAACCAAAGACCATTGACAGCGAGGGCACACAGTTGTAAAATATGTAAATCACATATAATAAGGAAAGGAAGTCATGCATATGGATATTTCACTGTATGAACAGCAGGTAGAGGAATTGAACCGCAAGCTGACATTTCAGCGTTCCCGTTATCTGAAGGAAGAATACGAGCACTATCGCATTACCGACATGCAGTATTCCGTGCTCTCCTATATACAGCAGCATCCCTGCACCACAATCGGTTCTGTCGCAAAGGCACTGCACACCGATGCAGGCAATATGTCGGCTCTCTGCAAAAAGCTGGAGCACAGCGGCTATCTGATTCGCAAAAAAAGGGAACAGGATGAACGTATTGTGGAGCTTTGCACAAGTCAAAGCGGAGCACTTTGCGTACAGACGATATCGCGTAAGATCCAACAGCACTATGAGGAGCAGTGGAAGCAGTACAATTATAAGGATAAGGAAATCATCGTGAAGGGACTGGAGAAGCTGAACCAGTTTCTGGATGCGATTATGCGAAAGGAGAACATGCGATGACAAAAAAAGGAATTCTGTTTGACATGGATGGAACGCTCATCAACACCTATGAGAATATCAACTTCAGGCAGGCACTGAGCGAATTGAAAACGGTACAGAAAACACTGATTCTGAAAATACTGAAATCCCGCGTTCGCAGCTTTGCGGAAATGGAGACCCGCATTTTGCAGGAGGTGGAAGACCCTGCGGAAGGAAAGGAGCTTGTACGCCGGGTGAGTGATTTTCTGCTGGAGCATTACGACAACGCCCCGTTGAAAAAGGATGCACTCATGTTTCTGCAGTATGTAAAGCAAAAGAATTATAAAATCTGTCTATGCACCAACAATGCGACAGAAATCGTATCCCATATATTGCGGGAAAAGCACATGGAAGCCTATTTTGATTATGTGATAACCTCCCAGCAGGTTACCCGCTCCAAGCCGGACCCCCAGATGTATCTGGAGGCATTGCACAACATTGATCTAACCGCAGAGGAATGCATTGTGTTTGAAGATACCGAAAACGGCGTTATGGCAGCGCGCAATGCCGGAATTGATGTGATCGTAGTGAATGACAAGGAAAAGCGCAAGTACAGTGATGCCCTTATGACGATTCGCGATTTCGGCGATTACCGTCTGTATCAGGAGTTTTAAGAGGATCGTATGGAGCTTATCTTATATTTCTTCCTGTACAGCTTTTTCGGCTGGCTCTGCGAATGTATCTACTGCAGCATCCCCGCGCATACATTTATCAACCGCGGATTTCTCGCCGGTCCCTACTGTCCCATCTATGGCTGCGGAGCACTGGCGGTGCTTCACATTCTCGATCCTTTCGGTTACAGCATTCCCCTCATGTTTGTTATGGGCATCATCGTAACAAGCGCCCTGGAGTACGTTACGAGCTGGGGCATGGAGGTTCTCTTTCATACCAAATGGTGGGATTACTCAAGCTATCCATTCAACATTCACGGCCGTGTCTGCCTGAAAAACTCCCTGCTGTTCGGCTGTATGGTGCTGGTTGTCTATTATCTCATCCATCCGGCAATCCAGGAATTTGTGCATCTGTTTTCCCCCGGGATGCAGACTATGCTTTGTACAGCCGCTCTTTTCGGGTTTGGCTATGACCTGTTTAACACAGCACTTGCACTGCTGCGCAAGAACAAGGATTTTCAGGAAATCGAGGAAAGCATTCGCGAGCTGCGGCAGGAATTTGCGAATGCCAGCATTACTTTGCTTCAGGAGAATCTAAGCGATGCGGTAGCACGGGTTCTGGATTCCACCAATGCGGATGAGATTCTTCTGGAGCGTATCGAAAGGCTGCGGCAGCGCATTACATCCCTTCACACCAAACGCAAACGCACCCATATCCGATTACAGAAGGCATTCCCGACAAGAATGGAAGCTATCTCACGGATCAATGCAGAGCGGCTGTTTTCCATCATCAATGAACGCAGAAAAAAAGAGGACGGGAAGTAAATGGGTCCTTACTTGATCGCCGGTAAATTTAAAGCATAAGAATTCAACACGATCGTATTGATCGATAGAAGCTGTATTCGCTCTGTTAGCACAAAAAAAAGTAAAAAAGAGCCGTAAGCTGTATCTGTATTCCTGAGTATATGACAGGAATCCGCACACTTCTCGGTTCTTTTTTTCTATACTGTATCTATACTCTCTGTATAGCATCAAAAATAGGTTTTCCAAACCCGGACATGCCCTGCCGGACAAGCACAAGGCAGCTTGTGCAAACATCATCCGCCACCGCTGTTCTTTCATACATCAGCTTGTTCAGCATTGCAATCCGTCTATAAAGCATCTGACAACAAACATTTCCGCGGATTACGAAGCAACCGCAAAGGAGGAAGTATTATGAATACGGAAAAACAAAGAGCCTTTATCATCCATTTTGTTTACAGCTGCCTCATACTGGCACTGCTGTATCTGTTTCTACGCTATGTGATGTATGCGATCATGCCCTTTCTGATTGGTTTTCTGATTGCCTTCATGCTGCGTCCGCTCATCAAAAGGCTGACAGCGCTGAGCGGCGGTCATGAAAAGCTTTGGTCATCAATTGTGATTCTGGTCTTTTATGCGACCATCGGTGCCTTTGTGACACTGCTATTTATGAAGGGCTTTGCATTCCTGAAGGATTTTGTGGAAGACATACCAAGACTGTATCAGCAAAATCTGGAGCCGTTTCTCAACGATACGCTGGGAAATGTGGAAAGTGTATGGAAGGAGGTGGATATCACAGGTGCGCAGGCCATCCAGTCCTTTCTGGACGGACTGCAGTCTTCTTTATACAGTATCATATCCTCCCTGTCCAAGCATCTGGTATCCCTGTTCACCGGTTTTGCGTCCTCCCTTCCCAATCTGCTTATCGCCTTCTTCTTCGCCATCATATCCTCCTTTTTCTTTAATGCCGATTATCCTCGCATCATAGCCTTTTTTATTCGGCAGCTTCCGGAGAAGGGAGCACAGATTGTCTTTACCTCCCGGCACTATTTCACCGATACGATTGCACGCTTCGCCGTCGCCTATGGCAAAATCATGCTGCTGACCTTTTTCGAGCTGACCGTCGGACTGCATATACTGGGGATTGAAAACGCACTCGTCATTGCCTTTCTGATTGCTATTTTTGATGTACTGCCTGTGCTTGGAACCGGTGGCATCATGCTTCCCTGGATTCTAATCAGTTTTTTGAACAATCAGGTGAAAACAGGTGTGGGTCTGCTCATTCTGTATCTTGTCATCACCGTGATACGCAATATCATTGAACCGAAAATCGTTGGAAAACAGATTGGTCTGCATCCTCTGCTGATGCTTATGTGCATGTACCTGGGGGCAAGGCTGTTCGGCTTTCTCGGTATCTTCATACTTCCGATTCTCATATTGATTGTACAGAATTTAAACGATACCGGCATCATCCATATTTATAATTCGTAACTGTACTACGTATATTCATGTATACGTAAAAGGCGTCATCCCTGGAACATCCTGCGATGTTCTTTTTTATTGCTTTTTCGGCTGTCTCTAATAAAATCATAAATACCAGCAGGTGTGTAAATGCGGGAACCGGATGCTACGTTCCGCACTATAGCATGCTTCCACTTTATTGTATTTTTATCGGATACAAGTAGGATACATGCATTTGCTACCTTATATACGGAAGAAAAAAACAAGGAGGGTCGTGATATATACACGATAAAGAGCAAGCACGTCTGCAGACGTTTCCTTTGGAAATTATCTGGTAAATAAAAGAGGATAGCGCTACATAAAAGGATTGCTGTCAAGCTGCTTGTGATTATCGCTTCTCTGTATGCATACTTTCGTAGGTAAGCAATTGCGGTATACTGCCATATGCCCCCTGTCTGCTTCTGCAGGCAGAAAAAAGAGCCTGCTCAGCAATTGCCACTGACCAGACTCACCTGCACGTATATGATTTTAAATGTCATCAGAAGACAGACTACTCTTTCCTCTGCTGCATGTATGGCGAACAGTCTCTACATATGCATAAGGCTTATAAGTATGCAACTGCCTCTTCCAATCAGCTGCATGGCATTCCCCGCCTACAGTGACTGTGCATGCTCCTATTCAACAACTGCCGGATTTGTCTTTGTTTACAGCTTTTCAAACAATGCCGCAGGTGCACCGCATAACGGACATACATAGTCCTGTGGAAGCGGATCTCCTTCATAGATGTAACCGCAGATCGTGCATCTCCAGCCGCTTTTTTCACTCTTTTCCTGATAGCTCGGTGCATTCTTCGGGGTAGCTCCGTTTTTCACCTGATGATAGTAAGCATAGGTCATAACCTCTTCCTCACTGAGCACCTCTGCCTCTTCCACTTCCCCAACAAACATGACATGCGTACCCAAATCAAGTGTTTTTACAACCTTGAGACTGTAGCGTGCCGCCATGTGCTCACTGGGATAGGGAACCCCGTGTGTATCTCTTCGGTAAGCGCACTGCGCGAATTTGTCATTGTCCCTGCTGGAACAAAAGCCGAAATTTTTAATGATATCCATACCGCAGTTCTGCGTTAGCACGACTGCACTGAAGCGTCCTGATTTTTCAATCAGCTGCTCCGTATAATTGTCCTTGTTCAGGGTTACCGCAAGCTGTACAGGAGATGAGGTTACCTGATGCAGGGTATTTGCAACGCAGCCTGCATCCTTTCCCTCTGAAGTAGTTGAAATGATGTATAAGCCGTAGCTCAATTTAAAAAATGCTGTTTGATCCATATTGCTTCCTCCTTTAATATTAAGAATTATTCTTATTTTATACATATAGTATGCGCCTTTTTCAGACATTTGTAAAGAGAATTGCCCAGTCATCATTTAAGCTTTTTTAAGAAGTTCTCCGTATGCGCAAACAGGGTTTCATGTCATAATACATATGAGCAGGATTCGACTGATTTATACAAATTTCTATAAATTTTTCAAACTTTCTTCCTGTAATATGCGTCTAATAACTGAAACAGCAAGATAGGAGACACGGTACATGAAACAGCGACTGCATCCGGACGATCTGGAATTCTATTTAAAATCGAATGAAAAACGCCTGTATCGTCTGGCATATTCTTATATGCATAGCGATGCGGATGCCAAGGATATGCTGCAGAATGCAATCCTAAAGGCATTTACCGGTCTGACCAGATTGAAAAACATGGAGTATATGGATACCTGGTTCTACAGAATTCTCATCAATACCTGTCTGGATCAAATCCGTAAGCAGCGTCGGGAATCGGTATATCCGCTGGAGGAAGACATCATGCTGCAGGAGCATACCGACATGCTGCTCAGTGAGGAGCTTCATCAGCTGCTGTTTGCATTGGATCCGAAAACCAGAACCATTCTCATCCTCCGCTTTTTCGAAGACCGCAAGCTGGATGAAATTTCGGATATCCTGTCAATGCCTTTAAGTACCGTAAAGACACGGCTTTATAAAGGATTGAAGGACATGCGTATACAGATGGAGGAACAGGATGTATGAAAAAGGTAGATAAGCTACGACAGGAATATGAGGAAATACAGACCCCGCAGGATTTGGACAGCTTTATGGATACCTGCATCGATCAGGCACAGAAAAAGCAGAGCCGCTTTACCTTTTACAGGCTATGGAAGCCTGCGCTCAGTGCTGCCCTTATAGGTTATCTGATTGTGCTGAACACCGTACCGGCGTTTGCCCAAAGCGTATTCGCGATTCCTCTGCTGGGCGATGTCTCCCGTATTCTGTGCGTGCGGGAATATCAGAAAACCAGTGATGTGGATTCCTTAAGCGTCAAGGTTCCGGAGGTGAAAAACACGGGAAATCCAGAGATGGAGGAGCGTGTGAATAAACAGATTGAGGAGCGCATCAATAAAACCACCGAGCAGCTGTATAAGGACAGTGCACAGGTTCGGGAAATGATGAAAAAGGAAAAGGTGGAATCGCTGACCGCAAAAACAGAGGTCACAATCGATTATAAAATCACCTGTAATCAAAAGAACCTGTTATCCTTCCAGATTATGACAAACTATCAGCTGAATACCTCCATGCAGGAATATCAGACCTTCAATCTGGATTTATCCAGTGGAAGAGACATCACACTGCAGGATTTGTTTGGCAAGGATTATGAGGATATTATTAACACCAGTGTCCGCAGACAAATCAAAGAGCGTACTGAGCAGAATGAAAATGCAAGCTATTTTGACGGAGCGATGGGATTTCAGGGAATCCGTAAAAATCAGCCATACTATATTGACAGCAAGGGAAACGTTGTCATCATCTTTGAAAAATATTCCATTGCCCCTGGGTATATGGGAACACAGGAATTTAAAATACCTTGCAGTGAGCTTCACAAGTATACAGGAGGAAAGTAATGATGAAACAGGAATACAAACGGAACAGACATGTCAACCCAAAGCGGCTCATGCTGCTGATACTGATACCGGTCCTGCTGCTGGCAGGCGGCTTCGGTATTTATAAAATCATGGCTGAGGATGCGTATGCGGCCTACAACACCTATGATGAAAGCAATAAGAAGGAAGGTACGATGGAGCATTTCACCGAGGAGAAGGAGGATACCTATTATCTTTCCTTCTATTATCCGAAGTTTGAAGATAAACAGCTCAATGAAATCGTACAAACCTATCGCAGTACAAGTATACAGACAAAGCGTAAGCATGAAGGCATGCAGTATATCGCGATTGATTATGCCAGTGAAAAGCTGTTTGATCAGTATGTGAATCTAACCTTTATACAGAAGATTTATGATGCTGATGAAAAACAGGTGGATGAAGTCAGAAATCACTATACCTATGATACCAAACAGAGAAAGCTGATCACCGTGCAGGATGCCCTGCGTCGGGATTATGTGCAGGTGGTAAAAAAGCTGGCAGAGACAGCAGGCATAAAAACCCCCAGCATCACTTCCCTGCAGGTGCAGGTTGAAAAAGACGGGCTTATGCTCTATACCGGCAAGGAAACAAAAGGGATGGCCCTTCCCTATAAGGAATATAAGAAATACATCCGCCTTGCGAACCGAAACATTCCTTCACTATATCAAAAAGACGCGATCATTCCGACAGAGCAGAAGGTGGATCCCAACAAGAAAATGATTGCCTTCACCTTTGACGACGGTCCGCATTGGCAAAATACACAAATCATCATGAAGGAATTTGAGAAATACAACGGACGTGCCACCTTCTTTATGCTGGGACAGAATGTGAAGGACGACACGACCGGTGTGGATCACACGGATATCGTTCGCGATATGTATAAACGCGGCTTTGAGGTGGGAAATCATTCCTGGGACCACTCCATGCGGATCGCCGCAAGCAAAAGTGATGCGATGAGCAAAGCTGAGGTAAGTGATGAAATTTATAACACACAGGACGCCATATTTGCGGCATGTGGTGCGGATGCGACGATGTTTCGTCCACCCTATGGTGCATTGAATAACAATGTACGCGCCGTATCCACTCTGGATTTCGCACTCTGGGATTTGGATACTCTGGATTGGAGCAATAAAAACGCAGATATCATCACCCAGAATATCATGCAGAATGTGCATGACGGCTCCGTTATCCTACTGCATGATATCCACGATTTTTCCAGAGATGCCATTCTGCAGGTGCTGCCGAAGCTGGAGGCAAAGGGCTATCAGTTCGTTTCCCTTTCCACTCTTCGCAAATATAAAAACGAAGAGCTGGTAAATGAAAATATCGTCATCCCTGCCTCCATGAAGTAACATCATATCAATTCGCTATTTTCGATTCAGTGTATTGCCATACCGCTGCAGGTATGGCTTTTTTGTACAGCCTGTAATGCAATCCAATGTATGAAAGACCATTTGTAATGCCTATGCAATTGGAATCCATATGACAGCAATACGCAACCTTCCATATGAAATACACAGTGGTATTCATTGCTACAGGATCCATTTCGCCAACAGACCTCATTATTTCCCATATCTTACAGAGTTATGAAATTTATGATTTTTCAACCACTACAAGGTAATTTATGTAAAAGGATGCTATAATATTACCGGATAGCTGTTTTGGAGGGATTATGAATACGAGAAGAAAAAAAATAAGGAAGGATCGACTGGCAATTTTACTGGTACTCTGTGCCGTGGTGATAACCACAATCGGCTTCGGAATATGGAAAATCAGCGGCATGCTGTTTCATGATCCGTACGAAACATACAAAGCCTATGAAACAAAAGGAAAAGATTACGGAGATATACAGCAGGTCAGTAAAGAATATGAGAACGAGGCGTTTGTATCCTTTACCTATCCTGCATATGAAGAAAAGGAATTAAACAGCCTTGTCAAGGCATACGAGAAAAAGACTGTGCCAGCGGCCGGTAAGACAAAGAAGCAGATTACAAGCATTGATTATGACAGCTCACTGCTTTTTGACCGCTATGTGAATCTGGCATTCCACAGACACACATACAATGTTGATGGTGTGCAAACGCATACAGAGACCACATGGATGCTGTATGATAAAAAGCAGAAGAAGCAGCTGGTGCTGGAGGATGTATTGCGCCGTGAGTATCCTGCTTTGGTGAAAAGGCTGGCCGGAGAACAGGGCTGGAAAAAGGATATAAAGCGTGATACTAGTGCCCTTTCCATGACAAAGACAAGCCTGCGTATCCATCTGGATGAAAAGCATACCGTTTCCATTCCATATAAGGAATATAGGAAATACATAAGACTGAAGGATTCCCATATACCGTCATTGTACCAGAAGGATACAGCGGTTGCCAGGGCACAGCCAAAGGTTGACCCCAAAAAGAAGATGATCGCCTTTACCTTTGATGACGGGCCAAGTGCCTATACCTCGGAGGTCATGGATATATTTGAACAATACGACGGACGCGCCACCTTCTTCATGCTTGGACAAAACGTGGAGACAAACCGTGATACAGTAAAGGAAATGTATAACCGCGGCTTTGAGCTGGGGAATCATTCCTGGGATCATTCCATGGATCTTGCGGCTTCCAAAAAAGGATACATGTCTGTTTCACAGGTCACGGAAAACATTTATAAGGTTCAGGATGCAATCTATGCCATCTGCGGTGCAGAGCCGCAATATTTCCGTCCGCCATATGGTGCGGTAAACAACAATATGCTGAAGGGCAATCATCTTGGCTATGCGTTCTGGGATATCGACACAAGAGACTGGTCCAGCAAGAATGCCGCCAGCATCACTGCTGCAGCATTAAACGGGGCAAAGAACGGCAACATCGTTATTTTGTTTCATGATATATATGAGCCAAGCGTGGAAAGTCTGAAAACCATCCTGCCGGAATTAAAGAAGCAGGGCTATCAGTTTGTCACCTATTCCACTTTAATGAAATATGAGAAGGACTACCTGTTGAAGCTGGATGCCGGCTACGGCGTACCGGAAGCATACGCAAACGGTCATTAGATCTGCGCATTATTCGCAGGTCTTTTTTCTTCATTTGTGCTATACTGAAGAAAAAGGAAAAGGAGGAAAAGCATATGCTTACTGAAATATGGACAAGGCAGAGTATACGCCGCTATGAAGATCGGACAGTAGAAAAGGAAAAGCTGGAGGAGCTACTTCGCGCCGCCATGCATGCGCCTACGGCAAGGAATACACAAAGCTGGCGATTCATGGTGATTCGCAATCGGAAAGCTCTGGATGAGATGACAACCCTGCAGCCTTATACAGGAATGATGAAAACAGCGCCCTGCGCCATTCTTGTGATGGGTGATCAAAAAGCTACCGATTTGGATGAATATCTGTACTGTGACTGCAGTGCCGCAATCCAAAACATCCTGATAGAAGCACGGCATCAGGGACTGTCAACCTGCTGGTGTGCCGTGGGACCGCGAAAGGAGCGCATAGATAACTTTCGTAATTATTATAAACTGAAGGAGGATTTACTCCCGGTTGCGGTCATTGCTGTGGGCTACGGTTGTGAAGATAAAGAAATTGCGGATCGCTTTGACCCAGATAAGATTTCATACTTCGACTGATGGATGAAGGATACTTCGTTTCTCGTAAATGAAAATACGCAAAGGTGTTATAGGAAACCTTTGCGTTTTCAATTTTAAAAATCACGATGCTGCAACAGGCCTGAAAATGTCTGTTCATTACCAGATCCATTTGCTTCAGCTACCATGCCTGCTGTTTTCAGTATCACCGCTGATGTAAGGGAAGTATTTCTGCCTGTCATAGCATGTAATCTCCAGTTCAATACCTTCACTGTCCTTCAGAAAAAATGCATAATAGTCCTCACAGTATTCCGGATAAAATCTTGGCGCATGAACAATCTGCATCTTCATCTGCATGACCTGCTCGTATAAGCGATCCACTGTTTGCGTATCGTCTACCATAAATGCCACATGATGCAAAGCTCCAGGCTTCCTGCGGCTAAGCTTTTCCTTTTCAAAACAGCTCCGCGGACTGACAATACCGATGGAGAACGCCGCATGATGGTATTCTATTATTTCATATGCATTTGCTTCCTTACAATCATATTCCTTATAACGCAGATCAAAGCCAAGCAGTGGCAGAAATTGATCATAAAAGCGTTCTGCACGTTTTAAATCACGAACGGTGACATGCAGATGATCAAGTAAAGGAGTCATATCAATCACCGCTATATTGCTTCAGCCATGCTTCATCGGCAGGAAAACAGCGATGAACTCCGTTTTCATATGCCGCGACCATGAGGGTTACCTCACCATCCTGTGCCACAACATAAGGAAATTCCTTTAAATTTGTCACAGCAGCACAGTTCCCCTTTGTATCCATGGCAATCATGGATATGGCATCACAGTCGTTTCCAGCCTGCTTCATACGTGCCATATGGGTATCCAGCACCTGAATCAAAGCATCCTGTACGGCTATCCCTGCACGCATCAGATCAACAACCCGAACAGACAGACAGCCACGCATAATATCTTCTCCTAGACCGGTTGCCGCTGCACTGCCGGCCATTGCATCACTGTAAAAGCCGGAGCCGATGACCGGGCTGTCCCCCACTCTGCCGGCATGCTTTAAAAACAATCCGGAGGTAGACACACCCGCAGCCATTTCATCATCCTTTGCGGCCAGCACGCAAACCGTGTCATGACCGTCATATGCCTTTAAATCCGCATCCTTCTTAGCCTGTTTCCAACGCTGCTTCGAAGCCTCGGTAAGATTATTTGCAAAAGTGAAGCCTTCCTCCTGTGCATAGCCTTCCGCTCCCTTTCCGGCAAGCAGACAATTGCAATGCTTCCCGCACAGGGATGCTGCGACCTCGATTGCGGATGCTACATTCTCCATTTCAATCACACCGCCAAAATTTAATGTTTTCCCATCCATATAGGCTGCATCCAGCTGCACATGCCCGTCGATATTGGGAAGACCGCCCTTTCCGACCGACACAAATTCCTCGCGCTGTTCCACATCCTGTATTGCTGTGAGTATGGCTTCCTTTACCCTCTGCTCTCGCAAAACCGCTGCTCCCCTGCGGATACCGTCAAATGCCATCTTCCAGGTTCCTATCATCGTCTGCTTCATTGTTCATTCCTCCGTTTTCATCTGATGTATGCTCACTCTGTTTTTCCATGTTTATTATACAGGAAAAACGCGCAGGGATGAAGCATAATTCACACGCTCGCATACCATAAGCTCTTATATTCTTCCATAAATTATTTTGAACCTCATACTGCTGTCCCTTCCAAATGAACGGTATAAAAAAAGAAAGCCGGCAAATTTCCGGATTCTTTCTTACGTTAGGGTATTTGCAAAAGGGAGAATTCAGCTTCTATTGATAAAAACAATAGTATGTAAGTCTCCCTATGTTAAGTTTACCCACAATCAAGAAAGAACCAGCAGGGATGCCTGACTTTCCATTTTCTGCACACTGGACTGGCAATGCGCTGTTTGTTATCTATAGCAGCGGATCAACTGCATCCGTGTTGATATCACGAATCGTTTCACAGCTCTGGTTAAACTTCGCCTGATCCACTTCATTCAGATCCAGCTTTACGATTTCACGGATTCCCTGACGGTTGACAACTGCCGGTACACCGATATACAGCCCCTCTTGACCATATTCGTTATTCTGATACGCAGACACTGTCAGAATAACATTCTCATCATCCAGAATGGCATGCACCAGCCGGTTCAGCGACAGTCCGATTCCATAATAGGTGGAACGCTTACGCTTCACGATTTCATACCCTGCCTGCTGTACATTTGTGTAGATGTCATGCAGATCGGATAAATCTCTGCCCTTTTCATCCAGCAGGTCCAGCAGATTCTTGCAGCCGACATAGGCATTGGTCCATGGCACAAAGCTGGAATCTCCATGCTCGCCCATGATATACGCGTGAATATTGCTGGTGGAAACATCCAGATATTCGCTCATCATATAGCGTAGACGGGCTGTGTCCAGAATCGTTCCGGAGCCGATGACACGCTCCGTCGGCAGTCCGCTCACCTTTTGCGCAACATAGGTCATGACATCCACCGGATTGCTGGCTATGACCAGGATACCGTCAAAGCCGCTCGCCATAATCTGCTCGGTTACGCTTTTCATAATCACCGTGTCTCTCGCTGTAAGATCCAGACGTGTTTCCGTCGGCTTCTGCGTAACACCGGCTGTTATCACAACGACTGCCGCATCCCGACATTCCTCATAGCCACCTGCCTTGATACTCATCTTACCTCTTGCGTAGGGCAAGCCATGCTGCAAATCCATCGCCTCTCCGATCGCCTTTTCCTGATCCACATCAATCAGCACCAGCTCGTCGATACCTCCGGTATTCAAAAAGCTGTACGCCATGCTCATACCGACAAAGCCACAGCCAACCAGTACGATTTTTCTTTTCTCATTCATAAAGAAACTACCTCCAGATATTCCAATCATTCTTTACTTTACCATAAAAAAGAAGATAAGAAAACAGCAATCATTTCCTTATCTCCTGTAGAAAACTGTCTGAATCAAAGCAGCGGATCAATGATGTCCCGGTTGATTTCTTTCAAGGTCCTGCAGCTGCTGTCAAATTTAGCCTGATCAACCTCATTCAGCTTCAGGCGGATCACCTCACGGACACCCTCTCTGTTCACAACTGCAGGTACGCCGATATACAGGCCCTTCTGTTGATATTCCCCTTCCTGATAAGCGGAAACGGTCAGAATGGCATTTTCATCGTCCAGAACAGCATGCACCAGACGGTTTAAGGAAAGCCCGATACCATAGAAAGTCGCCTTCTTGCGATTGATAATTTCATATGCCGCCTGCTGCACATTCGTATAGATATCATGCAGGTCGGACAGCGGCTTTCCTTTTTCATCCAGCAGCTCCAGCAGTGATTTGCTTCCGACATAGGCATGTGTCCACGGAACAAAGCTGGAATCGCCATGCTCTCCCATGATATAGGCATGCATGTTGGAGCTGGATACATCCAGATACTCACTCATCATATAACGAAGGCGTGCCGTATCCAGAATCGTTCCGGAGCCGATGACACGCTCTTTTGGCAGACCGCTGACCTTCTGTGCGAGGTATGTCATGCCATCCACCGGATTGCTGGCAATGATCAGTATACCATCAAAGCCGCTTGCCATGATGCTTTCCACAACACTCTTCATAATTTTTGCGTTCTTCGCTGTCAGGTCCAGTCGTGTTTCCTCCGGCTTCTGGGCAGCTCCTGCTGTAATCACCACAATACTCGCATCTCTGCAATCCGCATAATCTCCTGCATAGATTTCCATTTTACCTCTGGCATACGGCAAGCCGTGCTGCAGATCCATCGCCTCTCCGACTGCCTTTTCCTTTGCGACATCAAGCAGCACCAATTCGTCAATTCCTCCGGTGCTCAGAAAACTATATGCCATGCTCATACCGACAAAGCCGGTACCAACCAGTACGATTTTTCTTTTTTCACTCATTGTGAAGCCTCCTTTGCATGGGTTTTCACTATATGTTACCCATATCTAACCAAAATATACCACGCACTTGAAAAAAGTGAAAGAAAGATGACCGAAAAGCTGTACGACAGTAACCATGACGAATAAAAACCGGTATATGAAAAGACCGTATGGAATTTCCAATGGGTTTGCAGAGAATTTCAATTAAAGGAGAAATCCATACGATAGTAGCTTATCATCAGAATCTGAATCCTTCCTTTTGCATACACCCTAAGGGAAGAATAGAACCTTTCCTCAGGCATAATCAGTAGACAATTCACATTTGAACCATACATTTGTTCGTATCGCCTTCCTTTGATTACAAAAAAAGATCAGAAGCTGCATACAGACTGCAGGCATCCAATCCTTCTTGTGACCGCATAGATTATGCGGACATACTTAGCGAATCATCTGTTTTATTTTCTCAACATCCTCTTCACTGCCCTCACCATCGACCTTGTGCAGACAGGGAACATTGTATTTTTTTGAGATGATATCCCCCGCCCAGCCAAAGGTTGCGGCATGGCGCTCTCTGCTTCCTCCGGCTACAACACCCTTTAAGCCGTCAGGGTTGTTTTCCAGAAAGCTCTCCACGATGTTTGGAACGACACCATTCCCATCCGTATAAGTAAATAGAATGTAATCACCCTTCACCGTTTCTGTACCGTTTTCTATTTTCATTGCGTCAATCGCAAGCTTTTCAATCAATTTCTCTGTTTTACCCATTCTGGATGCATATACATATGTCATACTGTGACCTCCTTGTTTATCTGCATAAATATTACCATAGGCTAACAATCAAAGCAACTCTCATGCCCCGCATTGTACATGCTTGAATATGACGAGCAGGTGTATGCATCATTTTTCAGGATTACAGCTAGTTGCTTGTGCAGACCTTTTGCATATATCATGCCTGCAATTTCAAACCGGCTTTATAGCTGCTTGCTTTTCTTCTCTGTCTTCCTGCAATTCACACCTGTACTTTACATTGCCTGTACAATTACGGTATCCGTATGAAACCGCAGTACGATGAAGCATGCTTTTCCATTAGAAAAAAGGATTCCATACGATTACATCCGCATCCTATGAAATCCTTTGCATGATGTTTTAAAAAACGAAGGATAGTAGAAACATGGTTTTTATAGCTGCCTACAGATCATCCACCAGCGCACTGCTCTTCGCATAAGCGGAGGAGCGTGCTTCAAAAAAATCGGTTTTGATCAGATTGGCATTCGCATACATGGATACCCATTCCATGGATTTCGGTTCATTTTCAAAGCCGTCGTACAAGGAACCGAAGCCAAGAGAATTGCTGCGAAGATTTCCCAGGTAATGAATGTAATCGGATACCATTTCCATTGTCAGTCCTTCGATATGATTTCCTATCACATACTCTCCCCAGCGAATCTCCTCCTCCACACCATGGCGAAGCATGTCCTTATATTCCTCAATCAGCTCTTCCGTAAACAGCTGCGGCTCCTCTTTTTGCAGCTCCAGAATCATAGAGCGAAACAACCATAGATGCGTATTTTCATCCCGGTTGATATAGCGGATTTCCTGTACGGAGCCCGGCATTTTTCCCATGCGTCCCAGATTATAGAAAAACATAAAGCCGGAATAAAAGTAAATACCCTCCAGTATATAATTCGCCATCATCGTTTTCATCAAATGTCTGCCGTCTCTATGTGTCTGGAAATCATTATACAGATCCCCGATGAATTTGTTTCGATTCAATAAACGCTCATCGTCCTTCCACTGGTACAGAATATCCGTGCGTTCCTGCGGTGAACAGATGGAATCCAGCATATAGCTGTAGCTCTGAGAGTGAACAGCCTCCTGAAAGGCCTGTATCGTCAGACACAGATTCACCTCATTGGCGGTTATATATTCCCCTACATTGGGCAGATTCGCTGTCTGAATGGAATCCAGAAAAATCAGAAAGGACAGGGTTTTGTCATATGCCGTTTTCTCTGCCTCACGCAGCCTGCGGTAGTCCTTTACATCCTGATTCAGGTTGATTTCCTCAGGAATCCAGAAATTGTTCATCGCCTGACGGTACCAGTCGGATACCCAGGTATATTTCATGTTGTTAAAATCATTCAGATTGGTCGTATTGCCATTGATCATGCGGCGCTTTCCGACCTCGCAATCCCCGTGTTCATTAAACAGAGGCTTTCTTACTAAATCACTCATACATACTCCCTTCTAGGATGCGCAGGATTCGCATTCCTCTACTTCCAATGACTTGCTGCGAACATAATAAATCGTTTTTACACCATATTCCCATGCGTGAATATACAGCATCAGAACCTGGCGCAGGGTAAATTCATTGGTAATATACAGATTGACAGACTGTGCCTGGTCAATATGACGCTGCCGGATACCGGCCGAGCGCACCACCCATTCCTGATCGATCAGATGGGCATTCTTATACAGCCAGAAGGTTCTCGCATCCAAATCCGGTGCAACACGGGCAATCATACTGCCCTTTTTTTCTTCCAGATAATATTTATTCATAATCGGATCCACACCGGCCGTTGTTCCTGCGATGATGGAGGTGGAGCTTGTCGGTGCGATTGCCATCAGCCATGCATTGCGCATTCCCTGCTCACGCACCTGCCGAAACAGCCGGCTCCATGCATCGGATGTATAGCCTCGCTTTGTGAAATAGGCACCGCTTTGCCAGTCACTTCCTGCAAACATGGAATAGCTTCCCTTTTCCCTAGCCAGTGCAGTGCTTGCTTGAATCGCATAGTAATTGATTTTTTCAAAAAGGGTATCCGCATACTGCAGATGCTCCTCGGACTCAAACCGCAGATTCTGCTTAACCAGCATATGATGATAGCCGCTGACTCCCAGACCGATTGGGCGATACTTGCGGTTTGTGATTTTCGCATAGGGAATCGGATAATAATTCAGATCGATTACATTATCCAGTGCGCGTACAATAACATGAATGATATGGGAAAGCTCTTCCTCGTTGTTTACATCAATATTCCCCAGCGACAGACTGGCCAGATTGCAGACGACAAAATCTCCCGGCTTACTTTCATTAACTACCACGCTCTCTCCGTCAATTTCCACAATGCGGCTTTCTTCCAGCTTTAGCGCCTTCATATTCTGTGCGATCTCCGTACAGAGATTGCTGCAGTAAATCATACCGGCATGTGCATTTGGATTCATACGGTTCACATGATCACGGTTAAAGGTAAACGGTGTACCGGTTTCCACTGCCGATTTCAGAATCAGACGTACCAGATCCTTCAGCACCATTGTGCGCTTGGGAACACGCGGGTCCTGCACACAGTCAAAGTAGCGCTCTTCCCATTCCTCACCATAGAAATCCTCCAGGTGATAGCCCTTGATTTTATGAATTTCATGCGGACACATCAGATACCAGGTCGCATTCAAATCCTCTTTTGCCATCTTCCAGAACAGGTCCGGATAACAGACAGCAGGAAACACATCATGTGCCTTCATGCGGTCATCCCCGTTATTGGTTCTCAGATTCAAAAACTCGGGAAGATCCTTGTGCCAGGCATCCAGATAGACAGCGACTGCCCCCTGACGAACCCCCAGCTGATCGACTGCGGTCGCCGTATCATTGACAAGCTTGATCCAGCGTATCACACCCCCGGCAGCTCCCTCAAAGCCGCGGATATCACTGCCGTTTGCACGAACCTTGCCAAAATACAGTCCCATTCCACCGCCGTATTTGGAAACCTGTGCGAAATTATCCACACTCTTATAAATATTGTTTAAGGTGTCCTCTACCGTATCGATGAAGCAGCTGGAAAGCTGATGATACGGCTTGCGGGCATTGGACATGGTCGGTGTTGCCATCGTTACCTGCAATTGAGAGAGAATATCATAGATCTGCTTCGCCCAGTACATGCGATTCTGTTCCGGCAGTGCCAGATGCATAGCGATACCCATGAACATTTCCTGCGGTGTTTCCAAAACCTCATGGGCATGGGAACACATCAGATACCGTTTTTTCACGAGCTCCAGACCGCTGTAGGTAAACAGGTAATCGCGCTCATCCTTCAGATATGCGCCCAGCTCATCAATCTCCGCATCACTGTATGCCTTCCGTATATAATCACCGTAATATCCCTGTTCTTCCAGATATTTCAGTTTTTTACTGAATACGGGAAGCTCCAGCTTTTGCATGCGGGCACTGATTTCCTCATGCAGCGCATAGGAAAGAAAGCGGGAAGCGATATATTCCCATTTGGGTGCCTCTTTACTGATTAACTCAACACTTGCCTTCATCAGCATATGCAGCCGCTCATCACTTTCCATATCCTCTTTCAAAAAGGAATGAAATTTCATGAGCAGATGACGCAGATCATAGCCCTCATCCGGATAACGCTGCTGAATATCCGCCAGTATGCTGTAAAGGTCTTCCTTTTGCAGTGCATGGACAAGATCCTGTACCACCTTCCTGGATTCCGTTCGCTTCTGACGATACAGAATATAGTTTTTTGCTTCTTTATAAAACTGATGCTGCATCAGTTCTTCTTCTACAAGATCCTGAACGACCTCTACACTCAGCATCGGCTTGTCTGCCGCTGCTGCTTTTGTTATGTCCTCAATAATTTCCTTAAGTACCGACTCTTCGATGAGCGTCCCGGTACTGCGGAATGCTTTTCTGATTGCCTGTGCAATCTTCTCTCCTTCAAATTCCTGAAGTTGTCCATCTCTTTTCTGTATCTTCATATACATACCACCTATCTTGTATTAGTATAGGTGGATTGTGACAGTTCACGCAACTTAAATGCCTAAGAAAAAACTGCCAGTTCCTGACAGTATTCCTGAATATAGCAGCTCATATTCCGTTTGCTTCATAAAACATCAATTCTTTATTAAAAAATTCATCACCAGTGCTATCATGATTTCCTTTTCTTCCGGCTTAGATTCAGCAACCATCAGTGTGATGGCAACCAGTGCACTATCACTGATAATTTTTTCACCATTATGAAGCAAGGCATTATTCTTATTTAAAAATTCCAGAAACAATGCTGCTGCTATTCGTTTGCATCCATCAGCGAACGGATGGTCCTTAATAAGAAATTAAAAAAGGTTTGCCGCCTTTTCTTCCAGTGTTGGATAAACCTCCTGGCTGAATACATCCTGATATACAGCCACCAATATACCGGCAACTTTTCCAGGCTCTTTTTCCACTCCGAACACATCCGAATCAAAGCTCATTTTGTCAATGAATTCTCTGCTTTCTTCATAAGTCAACTGATAAACACATTTGGTTCCATCCGGTTTTTTCAAGCTCTGGTGATCATAACTGTCAAGCAATTCCAAGGCTGCAGTGTATTCTTCAACCACCTGAAGAACCGAGTCTGCATCAATACCGGCGATTCCGGCAATAATGCCAGATTGCAGTCGTATTGTTTTATTTAAATATTGCAGCCTTTTCTCATTAACTGCATAGCCTTGAACCATGTAATCTTTTAGGATTCCATTTGCCCATTTTCTAAATTCAATACCGCGTTGTGATTTGACTCTATATCCTACTGATATGATGACATCAAGATTATAGTTGTCCACTTGATACGTTTTTCCGTCAGCGGCAGTATCGCATATTTTGCGACAACTGCTTCTTTGTCCAACTCTTTCTCTTTAAATATGTTATTGATATGTCTACCAATCGTTTTGATATCCCTGTCAAACAACATGGAAATCTGCATTCTGTTTAGCCAAACCGTGTTTTCTTCGGGACATACTGATACATCCAACTGTAATTCTCCATCTTTGAATACCACTACATTTAAATCACGATTCTTAAAGTTCTCTACCATTTTTTCACCTGATGTTATCTTGTCAGCATCTACCTTTCTATAATATTCTTTTCATCTGGAACAGCGACAGCAGACAGCAATCTGATTTCGTGTACTGCCTTATAATTTTCTTGAAACAGCATGGTATTATTTTTCTTTTTATATTTTGGACACAAGGCAGCGGGGAGTCACTTTCATATTCAGAAAGAACCTCCTCGATAAGCAGAGAACAAAATTTATCCCTTTCCTATCATGTATCAACTTGATTATTTTTACAGCGTGATATGAAGTGAAATGTACAAAACCTTAAACTATGAAGCTCACATATTTTCCAATTATACTAATATTACAGATCAGCCTGCGAATAAACTCATGTCAAGGTTATAGTGTGTCAAGGCTCTTTGAATATTTCTTTATCCTACTTTTCGAACTACCGGGTAATTCTCGGTAGTTTCTAATTTTATAAATTTTAACACGGTCCTCTTTTTTACTTTAAAATGAATCGTATAGCTTATATCCTCTCTTAAGATACATTTTGTAATTGTAATTCATTCTACTCAACAAATAGCCCTCTGCATGTCCTTCAGCGGTGATATAACGTTCCATACGCAATATGAAAAAGAGATTTCAGAAATGACGGTATTCGTCATTCAAGAAATCTCTCTATCTATCACTTTTACATAAAATAAGAAGAGATACACAATTGCTGCTTATCCTATTTTTTCATCAACTGGTTGATTTTCATCTCATACGGAGTTCCCTTAAGATCCTTTGACGCCGCCTGCAGATGTTCCTTCTTTTTCTTTTCATCCTTCAAATAGCTGTACTGCAGCGCCAGCATATAGTGGAACATACCCTTCTGCGCTTCCTGCAGCTCTTCATTCTTCAGCTGTTCCTCCATATCATCGATATAGCTGGTCTTTTCTTCCAGCAGAATATCATAGATGACCTGACACTCCTGAGTAATGCTCTCATCCGCAATCTTTTTCATACGCTCCAGCAATGTTTTACATTTCTTTTTGCTATCCTCGTCCAGATAGTAATAAAATGCTTTTATGACAACATCCAGCTCCTGCTTTTTATTCATCCGCATGCTCAGAATCAAATCAAAGCACTCTTCGATTTTTTTCTTATCCGCTTTCATGATATAGCCGTTTAAACGCATATATTCACGGTTGAACGGAGGATAAAAATACTTGCAGGGAAGAGAATCCAGAAGCTTGAAATACGCATTGAAATCACCCTGCTGCATATGCTTTAACAGCTTCTTCAAAATACTCTGCTTCCATACCTGCGTGCCGACAATCAGTACGATTGTAATAACGACAGCCAATATAATAATTTTATAGTCCATAGTACACCTCAGTTTTCATTAAGATTATTGTACTATATCTTGTCGCCTTTTTCACTTAAAATTTTCATTTTCTGCAAAAACAATAAAATTCCTATACAGCGATGTCTTTTTTGATTGCGGCTGAAAGCCTTGACAGCCGATACTGCATTCATGGCAGAGCATATAGTCATTCGTATGATAAAAGCATTTTGAATAAGCTCATGTAAAGTTACGAAGGCGAAGCGCATTGCTGACAACGCTCACTGAGCTGAACGCCATCGCAGCACCTGCGAATACCGGAGACAGCAGCGGTCCGCCAAACAGATGCAGCACACCGGCCGCAATCGGGATCCCCAGCGTATTGTAGAAGAATGCCCAGAACAGATTCTGCTTGATATTACGTATAACAGCCTTAGATAAACGGATTGCCGTCTCCACATCCTGAATATTATCCTTCACCAATACGATGTCAGCACTCTCCACCGCAACATCACTGCCGCTTCCGATGGCGATGCCGACCTCGCTTTGTGTCAGAGCGACTGCATCGTTGATGCCGTCCCCGACCATGGCAACGACTTCCCCCTGTGCCTGCAGCTTTTTGACCTCCTCCCCCTTTTGATCTGGAAGTACCTGTGCTATCACATGTTCGATTCCTGCGGCTTCCGCAATCGCTGCCGCTGTGATTTCATTATCGCCTGTCAGCATGACCACATCGATTTGCTGTTGACGAAGACGGCGTATGACATCTTTCGTCTGCGGCTTCAGCTGATCTGCAATGGCAATAATTCCATATATATGAGAAGACGTGCCGATCCATACGACTGTTTTTCCCTGCTGCAGCCAGGCCAGCTCCTGTGCGGCATATGCATCACAGGAAGCTCCTGCCAGCTCCAGAAAGGTGCGACTTCCCGCATACCATGTCGTATCATCCCGAATACCGCTGAGACCGCGCCCGTTATGTGTTTCAATATGCGTTAACGCAGAGCCGCTGATATTTTCTTCCCTCGCTTTTTCCAGAATAGCCGTTGCCAGCGGGTGACGGCTTCCTGCCTCCAGAGATGCCGCAATGGAAAGAAGCTTTTGCTCATCCTTGGCTGCGATATCGGTTACAACCGGCTTACCGATTGTCAGTGTTCCGGTTTTATCAAACACAATTGTATCAATACTGCTCGCTGTTTCCAGTGCCTCTCCACTCTTCATAAAGATACCGAACTGTGCCGCCTTTCCGGTTCCCACCATGATGGCGGTCGGTGTTGCCAGACCTAGCGCACACGGGCAGGCGATAACCAGCACACTGACAAAGATCGTCAGCGCAAAGGCAAAATCCTGTGTGGAAAGATACCAGAGCAGTGCTGCTACAAAGGCAATCGCCATAACCGTTGGCACGAAATACAGGGAAATCTTATCCGCAATACGTGCAATCGGCGCCTTTTTGCCCTGTGCCTCCTCGACCATACGGATAATTTTCGCAAGTGTGGTATCCTCCTCTACCGCATTGCATTCCATCACGATTCTGGCATCCAGTGCAATCGTCCCCTGGATCAATGCATCCCCCTGCTGCTTGGAAACCGGCATACTTTCCCCCGTCAGCATGCTTTCATCCACACTCGCATGTCCTTCCTTTAAGATACCGTCTACCGGAATATGCTCTCCCGGCTTTACCACAAGCAGATCACCGATCGTGATTTCCTCTGCCTGAATTTCCACCTCTTTCCCGTCTCTCAGCAATGTCGCATTGCTTGGACGCAGCTGAAGCAGTGCAGAAATCGCCCCTGTGGATTTCTTCTTCGAAATGCTTTCCAGATGCTTTCCAAACTGCACCAGCGCCACAACGACACCGGCAGATTCAAAATACAGGCTGTGAACGGCATGCAGATTGCCCTGCAGAATGGAAATCAGAGAATACAGGGAATACAGATAGGCGCTCCCTGTACCAACCGCCACCAGCGTATCCATATTGGGTGCCTTGTGGAATAATGCCGTAAACCCTCTGGTAAAGAAATGACGTCCCAGAAGGAGAATCACTGTCGCAAGAAGAAATTGGATGAGCGCAAAATGAAAGGGATGTGTGTCATAATGAATGATATCCGGCAGCGGCAGCCGGATATTGCCCAGCATATGCGACATACCGATATACAAAAGGATAAAGGCCAGAGTCAGGGTGGTATAAATTTTTATGGATGTAGAATCCTTTTTCACAGCTTCTTCCTTTCGCTCCACATGAAGCGCGCCGTGATACCCGGTATTCTGAATAATTGCCAGAATCTCCGACAGCTTGATTTTATGCGGGTCTGCTTCCACTGTTGCCGTATTTGTGACAAGGTTGATACTGACAGCGGATATTCCTTCCGCTTTATTCAATGCATGCTCCAGCGCTGCGCTGCAGGACGAACAGGTCATTCCATCCACATCGATGCGATATGTCTTCTTCGCTTCCTCCAGCAGCGTGAAGCCGGCCTTTTTCACTGCTGCTGCCCACGCCTCGAAATTCTTTTTCGTAAATGTAATGCGCACGGTATTCATTACCAGATTCACACTCGCCTGCTCTATTTCCTCAAAGCGGTTCAATACCCGCTCTACAGCTGCACTGCAGGCGGCACAATGCATGCCCTCAACACGATAGGTCTGCTGCTTGGCAGCATCGCGCTCCTTCATATGAAAGCCGCCCTTTTCCACAGCCTGCATGGCCGTTTTTTCGTCAAATCCGTCCGTGAAGCTGACCACCGCTTCTTCCATAACCAGATTTACGGAAGCATCCTCTACCGCCGGCTGACGCTTTAATATTTTTTCTACCGAGGATGCACAGGCTGAGCAGTGCATCCCTTCTATGTTATATGTCTTGTTCATAAGATTTTCCTTCCTTCTATTTCAGCAGTGCCGCAATTACAGCTTCGATTTCGCTGACCTTTTCCTCTGCATCCCTTTCTTCAATAGCAGTCAGTACACAGCTGTGCAAATGTCCGCTCAGAATATGCTGATTTGCTTTTTTCAGCAGAGCCGTCGATGCTGAAATCTGATTTGATATATCGATACAATAGCGTCCTTCTTCCATCATGCGAATGATGCCATCCAGCTGACCGCGTGCAGTCTTTATCTTCTGAAGTGCTTTTTTACGTTCATCGTTCATCCTCTTACCTCCCCCAGGGGGTGCCCTGGTACATTCCTATTATAGTAGCTGCCTTTTCTGCTGTCAACTCCTATGCCTTTATGAATTTCTCTATGGAAGAGGATGGCGGAAAACCACCTGTTTATGTCCGCATGCCGCTTTCTGAGCGTAGCAATCAAGCGTTCCTGTATTCCTATTCCAATCACGCATCCTCTTTGAGCAGGCATTTAACAAGGATCCTATCTATGCTATCCTTTCATAAAATATGCATTATGAAATCTTACAATTTCAATATATTTCTATACTTTCACATGTCCTGCACACGATTGTACGATATAATAAAGACATGTGTGGAGGTGATCGACATGATTAAGAAAAAACTGTACATCCTTATGCTGAGCCTTTTGATCACGGCATCTCTTACTCCGGTATCAGCCAGTGAAAAGACGCTGCAGGATGATGGAACATATCACATTGTCAGTGTGGAAAAGGATGGTACCTATACAATCCTTGAGGACTGTGACACCTATGCCAGGGCAAAGGTCCTCTATACACTTCGTAAACGCAGCTATGACAATCTCGCAATCACCTATGGCAGCAGCTTCCTGAGTCTGGAGCAGGGCGTTGTGGAATTTGCGACAGCCAAAGACTGCACGCTGAACATTACCTACACAAATGATGAAAATGGTGAAGATGGCTATACCAACGGCTGTTATGGCATTGACGCGGCATTTCTGGAATACAATCCAGGAACACAAAAGGTAAAGTTTCGTTTGTCCGGTGTTACCGGATGGGCAGATGCAGCCGATGTCACCATCTATCCGATTGAGCAGGTTCCCAATGTTTCCTCATTTACGGTAAAAAACAACACTCTGCAGCATCAGCTGAAATCCTCACTCGCAACCGCTGCCTATGACAATATCCTGCAGCTGGGAAACGCTCCGCAGCAGCTAAAGGAGGGCGTTACCTACTATAGCTATGATACCCATTATTTCTATGATGATTACGCTATGATGATCGAAGATTACCGAAACAGCAGCTTTTCGCATGCGGTGAATGCCAATGCCCCCTATTATAATTATTATCAGTATCTGAATCATCGATCCACCAGCGCCTATTCACAAAAGGATGTGGACCGGTATCTGAAGGATACGCTGGCTCTGCGTCATACAATAACCGGCTTTTACGATAAGGATAACTATATCCATGATGTTTTGACGCAATCTTTGCTTTTACAGGCGGAAGCTGCATTTTTCCAGTATCAGAATCAATTCGGGGCAAATGCGCTGATGATGCTTTCACTGGCGGAGAATGAAAGTGCTCTGGGAAGAAGCTATCTCGCATACACCCGCAACAATCTGTTCGGACATGCTGCCTATGATTCCGCTGTTGAGGAAAATGCCTCCCGCTATGCCAGCACCTCAGGCAGCGTATATTCCCATGCCCTGCATTACCTGTCCAATGCGTATATGAATCCCAGCCAGTTTCAGTTTCACGGCGGCTTCTTCGGAAACAAGGCAGGCGGTATGAATGTATCTTACGCATCCGATCCCTACTGGGGAGAAAAAGCAGCCCAGTACTTTTATGAAATGGATCACGCCATGGGGGACAGGGATCACAACCGCTATGCGCTTGGAATCGTGAAAAATACCGGTGTTTCCATATATAAAAACGCTGATAAAAAAAGTGATGCCATATACAGCATCAAAAAAGGCTATGATGCAGTGCTGATTCTGCTGGAAAAGCTGGAGAACAGGGATGGCGTCTGGTATCGGGTACAAAGCGACCCTTCCCTTGACAAAGAGCAGAAGCAGCAGGAAGGAAGCTACAATTTCAAAAACAGCTATGGCTTCGTGAAGGCAGAAGATGTTTCCACAGTGCTCAACAGCAAGCACATACAGGATAAAGCCTATGTGGATATCACCTTTGATGCGAACGGCGGAACATTTTATCCCAATGATAAGAAAATCACCCTGCAGGTGGAAACCGGAAAGACACCGGTGATCCAAGCACCGGTTAAGGATCATGCCCTCTTTTCTTCCTGGGATATACAGCTAAAGCCTGCAGGGGAACCGTTGACCTACAAGGCAACATACAGGGATGTCAAGCAGATTGTGCTGACACAGATGCCGCTTACCACCTATGATTTAAATGAATCCCTCGATGTCAGTGATGGCAGAATCCGCGTGGATTTTGCGGATGGTACAAGTAAGGAGGTTTCCATGACCACCGATATGGTGGAGGGCTTCTCCAGCAAAAAGACAGGAACCAAAACACTGAAGGTGACCTATGCCGGCTGTACGCTGAATTATGAAATCAGGGTATCCGACGAGCTGACGAAAAAGCAGGAAAACATGCAGCAGCGAGCTGCGGCAATCATTAAGCTGTACGTCGGGAAAACGGATTTAAACGAGGAGGCTCTGCAGGAGCTGGAGCAGCTCCGCAAGGATGTCACTGCATTCCCTCTCACACCGCTCGCAAATGAGCAGATCCGTCTTATCGACCGGATACTGCAGGAGAATCTGAAGCCCCGCTACAGTGTCATCATTAAGGATGACAGCCATGATCTGCAGGTATCCGGCTTATCCATGGCACGGATACAGGAAACCGGCTTCCTCAATACCTTCCTGCCAAAAACAATCGTCATTAAGGTTAAGGATTCCATAGATGAGGAGCAGCAGGCACTTGCAAAAAAAGTAGCCCGGGCAAACGGAACCACTGTTGAAGAAACCTTCTCTATTGAAGGAACGGATGATTTCTCCTCCCTGAAGCTGAAGCAGGAGGCTGTCTTCTCTATCAAAAAGCCGAAGGACAGCAAAAACAAACGCTATCATATATATTATGTGGATGGGCAGGATGTCTATCAGATTCCCACCGAGCAAAGTAAAAGCCGCATCCGCTTTACAACGGAAAAGCTTGGCAGCTATGTTCTGGTATCCGCAAACCAGCGCAGCATACAGGAAGCAGACGATATTGCAGAGGTGAATACGATCGCCTTGAACGGAAAGAACTATATCCTTCGCTATGTCCTGTTGCCATGTCTGCTGCTGGCACTGCTTGTATGTCTGTTCCTCACACTCTTTGTATACCGCAGACGGCATCCGAATCTGCGTCTGAAAAAGCCGTGGAAGAAGGCAAGAACGGAAAAATCGCAGTACAAAAAAGATGAAGATGATATCCTGTAGGAAAGAAAACGGAAGAAATCACATGCCTCCTTGTGATTTCTTTTTTTTTGACATACAATACTATATGAGGTGATCATACATGAAACGTAACGAAATAGATTCACAGCTGACCTGGGATCTGCGCTTTCTCTTTGAAAATCAGGAGGCCTTTGAAGCTCAGTTTGCACAGGCACAAAAGGAAATCAAATTATTGCAGGCTGCACTCTCATCCCTCGCGGATGACAGAGCCAGCTTCATCAGCTTTATGGAGCATCAGGAAACACTGGAGCGCTATCTGGATAATCTTATCAGCTATGCAAAGATGAGCAGTGATGTCGACCCTGAAAATATGCAGAATCAGGAAAATCTGGCACGCAGCTATACCCTGTATCAGCAGGTGAATCAGGCATTATCCAATCTGCCTTTACTTCTGATTCAAAACAGGGAACAAATTGAGCAATGGCTGCTGGAGGATGACTGTCGGGACTTCCGCTACCCGATGGAAGAGGTATTCCGTACGATTCCACACCGGCTGAATGAAGAACAGGAGGCTTTGCTTGCACAGGCGGGCGAGCTGATCCGCAATCCGCAGAAAACCTTTGAAAGCTTCCGTTTGCAGTTCGAGCCTGTTCTGGTGGATGGAAAAGAGGAATTCCTGAATGAAGGAACCTATCAGCAGTTTCTGAAAAACCGTGACCCAAGAGTACGTAAGGAAGCCTTTGAACATTTTTTCACCGCCTATAAAACCTATCAGAATGTATTTATGAATCTGTTGAGCGGGCATGCCAGGGGACAGATATTCGAAGCCGGATTACGCAATTTCTCCAATGCTCTGGAAGCCTCCCTGTTTGAAGACGGCGTTGACCGGTCGCTGTTTGACAAGGTGCTTTTCATGGCAAATGAAAAATACATCAATGGCATTCACCGTTACTTTGCGGTTCGCAAGCAGGTCAGCGGACTTGCTGTTCAGCATGTGTACGATATTCAGATACCACTGGTGGATGCGGTGGATATCACCTATTCCATCGATGAAAGCTTCGATATTCTCAAGCATGCCCTTGCACCGCTTGGTGAAGACTATGTGCAACTGCTGGATCAGGCAAGAGAGGAGCGCTGGATCGACTTTCTGCCATGTGCAGGTAAACAGGGCGGAGCATATTCCGGGGGGACCTATGATTCCCGCCCGTATGTACTGACCAATTTCACAAACGATTATCCTTCCCTGAGCACGCTGGCGCATGAGCTGGGACATTCCATGCACTCCTGGTATTCCCGTCACCATAACCGGCCAATGCTTTCTCAGTATACGATTTTTGTAGCTGAAGTGGCATCCACTGTGAATGAGATTCTATTGAACCGTTATCTGCTGGATCACAGCGATAGTGAGGAAGAGAAAGCATATCTTCTTTCCAATCTGCTGAATCAGCTTGTCGGCACGCTATATCGGCAGCCGATGTACGCAGAATTTGAAAAGCAGCTGTATGCCATGCTGGAAAACAAAGAAGCAGTTTCCTCACAGAAGCTGACCTCCCTGTACATGGAGCTGTCCAGGCGGTATTACGGGGATGCTGTTGAGGTGGATGATCTGCAGCGCTATCATTGTTACTACATACCGCACTTTTATTTCAATTTCTATGTATATAAATATACCTTGGGTATGTCGGTGGCATTGAGCTTTGCGAAGAAGATACTTGCCGGAGATACAACGGAGTATCTGGAGTTTCTCACCAAGGGTGGCAGCGAGTCACCGCTGGATGAGCTGATCCATGCCGGTGTTGATCCGAGAGTGGACAGTGTCTACGACGATGCCTTCACCTTTTTCGAAAAAACACTGGATGAATTCAGTGAACTGATGAAGGTAAAACGATAATCCCTTTATAGCAGGGCATCTATTGCAGGGAAGCCTTGATGTTCCCCTGCTGCTGTACCGATAGCTTAACAAATATTATCCATGTAGCTGAAAAAGAATGCAGAACCTTTGGATGGTAAGCGTCCGTAAGGATTTTGCATTCTTTTCTTTTACTGTATTGCAGTTCTATTTCTGCTTGCCTCTGCTTTACTTTCTAAATATCGGTTCGATCTGCTGTTTAATCAAATCCATGCTGTCTTTTGCTTTAGGATCAAACCTGCACATGAGGGATACGACCAGCTGTTCTCCGGTATTCACATAAATGATGTTTCCTCCATCCCCCATTGCCGCAAATCCGTCTTTCTGCTCATCGATCCACCATAAATAGCCGTATGGCAGATTGCGCTTTTTCCAGCGGCTGTGCTCCTTTGTGCTTTCCTCAATCCAGTGCTTTGATACCAGCTGTTTTCCTTCCCATACACCGCCATTCAAATACAGCTGCCCGATATCTGCCATTTCCTTTGCCGATAACGCCAGTCCCCAGCCTGCGGATTGCAGTCCCTTTGCGTCTGCTGCCCAACCGCTGATGGAGGCTGACTGATTGAATGCCATCTGTTCTTCCTTATCTTTAAATATCAGTTCCTTTTCCACAGAAATTCGCAGCGGGGCAAATAATTTCTCACGTGCAAAAGAAAGCACAGATTGTCCGGTTGTCTTTTGTAAAATACCAGTCAGAATATCCGGTCCAATCAGCGGTGTATAACGGAATTTCCCGCCCCTTCCCTTCAGCTGCTCCAGTGAAAACCGCAGCCAGTCATCACTTGTAAAATATTTTATATAGGGTGGAATTCTATATTTATATGCCGCTGTCATGGTGATGACATCCTCCAGTGTTACTTCACCCTTTGCATACTCTTTCTCCCGGGCTGCATACTCCGGAAAAAAATCCAGAACCCTTTGCGACACATCCGCAATGTACCCTTCATCCATTGCGATTCCCAGCAATATGGATACAATACTTTTGGTCACGGAATACACATGCATTCTGCTTTCAGAAGTACATCCCTGAAAGTATGCTTCATACACGGACACACCGTTTTTTAATACATTCATCCCACAAATATTCTTGTAATTCCTGTTGATCAATGCTTCCATTTCTGTTATTTTCATCTGTTCCATGCAATTACCTCCGCAGTTTCTGCCTATATCTTACAGTTTTCCCTCAGGGGAAGGTCAAGGGGGATAATGCAGAAAGCTTCGGCTGCACAAATACTGAGCTCATAGGCTGGTATTTCGTTAGCTTATCAACGAATCTCGCACGTTTTCAAGTGATAAAAGCCTTATGAAGATATCCTTTTTTCGATTGTGCAGATCTCTTTTAGCTTACGCCTCCTTCCCTCTCTACGCAAGGCCTTAGTAGAACCATATTCTCTTTACAGATGCTCTTTTTGCCTTGCTATGCTAAGGAAAAGATGTACAGTGTTTCCCCACAACCCGTTTCACAAGACACAGCAGCTTTTATCTGCTTATGAGCACAGAAAAGCCTGTGGTACACAGCAGTATACACACAGGCCTTCATTCATAATCAAAAGCAAAGAAATTTACATTTTTTCAGACTGTCTCAATATGAGAATTTCTCGTAGTATTCCATATCCTCAAGAACTGTGATATCCTCGATTGGGTTTTCATCCAGACGAAGCTCATACAGATTCTTCAGTCTGGTCAGCGGTGTCACATCTGTTACATAATTCGCCTTCAATGTCAGGGAGCTCAGATATATACATTCCTCCAGCGGGGATAAATCCATTACGCCATTGTGATCCAGCCGCAGGGAGCTTAAATTGATCAGCTTCTTCAGCGGTGAAAGATCTGTAATGACATTGTTGTATAAATCAATCGTACTCAGATTGGTTAAATCCTTTAATGGCGTCAGATCAGAAATATTGTTGTGGGAAAGCCCCAGACATTCCAAATTGATCATATCCTTAAGAGAATCAATACTGCGAATATCGTTGTTTCCGACATCCAGGGTTGTCATATGCTCACAGCCCTTTAAAACCTCGATATGCTTGATATGATTGTTGAAGACATTCAGCTCTACCAGATCCTTTGCATTCTTCAAAAAGTCGATGTCCTTCAGGAAACAGCAGCTGGCTTTAAAATAGCGAAGCAGCTTCATTTCTTTTAAAATTTCCGTATGCTCCACACGGTTTTCACTGATATCCAGCTTCTCCATCCTGATCAGGCCCTTCAGATTACGCAAATCACAAAGTCCGCTCTGCGTAGCACGAAGATCCTTTAAATTCTTCAGCTTCTTCAGGAATGAGAAATCCTTAATATGATCAAAGGAGATATCAAGGACCTCCAGATTCGGAAATTCCTCCAATATACTTAAATCACGCAGATATTCACAATTTGAAATATTCAGATTGCGCAGGGAATCCTTCATATACTGCAACGGAGATAAATCACAGAACAGATTGGTCGATACATCCAAAACCTCAATGTGCTTCAAATAGGTCAGATCGGCAATGTCATACAGCCACATCTTGTTCATATGAAGCTCCTTCAGCTCATCCAGCATACCGAGAATACTGAGCGGGAACGGTCCGTTTTCAATTCCGACATACAGCTTCTTCAGCTTCTTGACATTTTCCAGATATACCAGATTGTCCACCTTGCTGCGTTCCAGATTCAATTCTTCCAGATTGATCATGCCGGCCAGTGCACTGATATCCATCGTATACAGGTTATTGCGTGAAATGTCCAGCCGCAGCAGCTGCCGGAATTCCCTCAGCGCCTGAATGTCACGCAGCATATTCTTGGACAGATTCAAAACTTCAATCTCCCGCAAATCACGGATCGGTGTCAGATCCTCAATGGCATTTCCGCAAAGGTCCAGATACTTCAGATTAACCGCATATTGCAGTCCTTCCAGAGAGATAATTCCACTGCTTCTGGCAGAGAGTGTCATCAGCTCTTCCAGCTTTTTTTCTGTGATATCCGCTTCCTCGATCTGCAGGGTTCTGGCGATTGCAGCTCGCAGCATTTCATCCTGTATGATCATAAACATTCCTCCGTTTCTTTTCTTGTATGCCTATATTATACCCCAAAAGATTAAAATCTGAAACAGCTTACACAAAAAAACATGAATCATGAAAAAAGAGAAAAACAAATCCTTCCAATTCACGAAATAATGATTGACTTTCGGTTTTGAAAGTGATATTGTTTAAGAGTAATAAAAAGCAATAATTATGATTTCACAAGTCTGGAATTGTATTTATGTGTTTCAATGTACGAATATCCAGTTTTGTGATTTTTTTATACATTGGAGGGCTTCTTATTGACACACGTATAGGAGGTACTAAAATGAGTACAGGTAAAGTAAAATGGTTTAATGCAGAAAAAGGTTATGGATTCATCACTTCTGATGAAGGTAAGGACATCTTCGTTCATTACTCAAGCATCCAGAGCGACGGATTCCGTACACTGGAAGAAGGACAGGCTGTAAACTTCGACGTTGTTGAAAGCGATCGTGGACAGCAGGCTGCTAACGTAACTGTAGCGTAAGCAAAACCGTTCTTGGATCATGACCTCGTGCATGATCCTTTTTTTTGACTGTGCATATCCTGTACGGAAATGATACAATAGAAGAAAGGATGTGATGTCATGGATCGCTTAGAACTTATCCGTGAACAAACGGATGCCGTCATTCAAAAGCTTGTCAAGGAAGAGGAACGCAAATTTGCATATATCCACACGTACGGTGTTGCACAGGCTGCAGCCATGCTGGCCACTTTGCGAAAGCTGGATGTGGAGCTGTGCTGTATTGCCGCCATGCTGCATGATATAGCACTTTACGCCCAGAATTGTCCGCATCTGGGTCATGCACAGCGCAGTGCGGAATATGCGAAGCTGCTGCTGGGGAAGATGGAGGTATTCAGTGAAGAGGAAATCCGGATACTGACCCATGTTATATCGGTGCATTCCGATAAAATGAACCGGCATGACGGACCGATTTCAGAGCTGCTGAAGGATGCGGATGTTTTGCAGCATTATCTGTATAACCCGAAAATTGAGTTATCGGAAAAAGACAAGGTACGGCTGTTTTATCTGCTGGAGGATTTGAATTGTGCACAGGTAGAAAAATAGCTGTCTATATCTGCAAGCAGATTACGCGTAAAAAGGAGTATTCACAGGGGATGTCCCTTGCATACTCCTTTTCCTTTTCTAATTTTCCCTAATTGTTCCGTTTTTAAGCTACAATTCTGTATTCAGGACAGCTGCGGCTTTCCTCATACTGCTGCTCTATAAGCTCACCTCTTTTTTTCATTCTTTCGTCGGTAACAGATAGAGCATTTCTGCATGAGAGGAAAGGAGACAGCCATGGTATTCCCCAAAACAAGCATACTGATCCAGGTACCCTCGCGCAGCATTGTAAAATCCAAGGAAAACACAGCAACAAGCAGCAGACTGCAGGTGATGAAGACAGCATCTGCACCGCAGCGCAGAAAATTGAAGGGCTTTTTATATTTTTTTGAAATCACGACAATCAACTGTTCAAACGGCTGTTTCACAAGATCAGCAGCCATGGTAAGCGCAACACCAAAGGACACAAGGATCATCCCCACTGCCAGAAACACCCATTGCATAGGATACGATACAGGGCGAATATCCGCAAGAAACGCTATATCATAGCAGGTGAGATTGATGATAATTCCCTGAATCCAGCACACCGGCAGCTGTAAAACCTGAAGCTTATCAAAGTCCTTCCGCTGTATCAGCAGCTGCAATAAAACACATAGCAGATAAAAGCACATAAGAAGTGTGCCGCTTTTCATACCACTGATAAGTGAAATACATTGCAGAAAGGCTGTCAATGCAGTTTGTCCAAGACCGGATTTCATCATGAATGAAAGTCCCAGAGCTACCCCTGTAACACCAAGCAGCATTTCTATGAATTGCTCTAATTTCCAAGCGTTAGCCATATATGCCCGTAAGCTAATGAGGTATGAAATCGATATCCTCATCCGGACAGCTTTTCAGCATCGCATATACATGGGCACTGCTTTCCATTTCTTCAATAAGATCAAACGCATGATACACATCTTCTGCTCCTGCCACGATTCCGTGATGTTTCAACAGCAATATCTTCGGTTTTGTCTTCGTTTTATCCTTGAAATGACAAAACAGTGCATCACTTCCCGGCGGCGCATACGCAACACATGGGATATTTCCTTTTGTTTGCATAAACAGATAAGGTGTATATGCAAACAGGTTCCTGACATGAGACTCCGCATCTGCATAACAGGACAGTACGGTAGCATAAAAGCTGTGTGTGTGAATCACCGCCTTATACGCCTCGCTTTCTTGATACAATGCCAAATGCATGGGATATTCCTTGCTTGGCTTTCCATACAGAATAGTCCCCTGCATATCCACCTGTGCGAAATCTTCCTGCCGCAATCTTCCAAAACAGCTTCCGCTCTTTGAAATATACATACGATGTTCATGGAGAAAGCTGATATTTCCTGTCGAGCCGCCAACAAGTCCTTTCTGAAACAAGGTATGCGTACTCCAGATAGCGGCATCCAGCTTTTCCTGTAATTCACTCATGTGTGTTCCCTCCTATTGCCTTGATGAAGAAATCCTCTGCACCGAAATTACCGGATTTCAGAATAAGAGTAAGACGCTCATTCTTCAATGGAATCAGTTCAGGAACACCGGGATCAACACTTTTTCCGATATAAAATCCATCAAAGCCCAGCTGCTGCATGACAGCTCCGGAGGTTTCTCCGCCCGCAACTACGATACGTTCATATCCGCACGCCAAAGCAGCGCTGCTAATCTCCCCCATGATCTGTTCTATACATTTCGATGTTTGATAGAAGGCTTCATCCTTTTTTAGCTTTCGCATATCCTGTTCCACCGCATCACTGTAAATCAGCACCGGCTGTGTCTGTTTGTTTGCATATGTCAGAATATCCTGTGCGGTAAGCTCTTTATTCATCACACGGTTTGCATTTACAGGATAACAGCAGCCTTGATGCTTTCGAAAATACTCAATTTGACATCTAGTCGCAGCCGAGCAGCTTCCACATAGCAAAATCGTCCGCCCGTGCTTCCGTATCTGATTTTTTTCCGAATGCAAAAAAGCATCGTTCTGTAAGACATGGGCAAGCAGTCCGGAGCCGCCGGTAAGAACAGGCAGATCCTTAAACGCTTCCGCTATCCGTTTTCCATCCTGCTCTATTTCATAATCCGGTACGATATAAAACTTCTCATATTCGCATTTTAACGCATGGATCGTTTGTTTCCATTCTCCCTCACAAAGCTCCTCCTGCCGCATAATAAAGCAGGGGTATTTGCTTTGTGGCTTCATCAGATTGGGGATATAGGAATCCCACATTGGATTCAGGGGATGATTTTTCAACGGACTATCACTTAATTTTTCACCATTGACGTACAAATTTCCATCCTTTACTATGCGATGATTCACTGGTAAGGAGGGGCATAGAATTGTAAAGGGCTGTGCCAGATATTCCAACAAGAAATCAGCAACGACTCCGATATTCCCCTGAGGAGTGGAGTCAAAGGTTGAGCAGTATTTAAAATATATTCGTTCACATCCGTTTTCCTTGAGGAAATCAACAGCCTTTTTTGCTTCCGCAACAGCCTCATGGGGAGAAACGCTCCTTGTTTTCAAAGCGATAACAGCCGCATCACACACCTGCAGCTCGTTTGGAACTGCGTTGTACATTATGGTTTCAGCACCGCTTTTTTCTAAAAAGCTGGCCGCATCCCCCGCGCCTGTAAAATCGTCTGCGATAACACCGATTTTTATATTTTTCATTTCCATATATAGCTCCTTTTTCGGTAAGAGGATAAGTTCCCGTTTACAGGAAACAGTTCCCGGTTCAGGAACAACTTCCATACTGCGGGAACTGCTGTACGCTTCCTTTACCCCCAGGCCTTTCCAGCCTGATCAAACAATTCAACGTAATGAGCCAGACGATCCTTATACCCTTTTTTGAAGGCAGGTATCAGCTTCCATTTATCAAAATTCGGATTCTTGATGAAGTCTTCCAGCTCCTCTTTTCCTGCAACGATCAGCTCAGTAGCCAGATTAACCTTCTGAATTCCTGATCGAACTGCTTTTCTGAGATTTTCATCCCCCGTTCCACTTCCGCCATGCAGGACAAGCGGTGTTTCTCCACATGCTTCAACGAGCTGCTTTAATCGTTCGAAGTCAATATGTGGTGTTCCCGTGTAGCGTCCATGTGCGGTTCCTATGGCAACTGCCAGACAATCCACACCGGTTTCCTTGATAAAATCTGCCGCTTCTTTTGGAACGGTAAGATTATTTACTCCGTCTACAGCATAATTGTTTCCCATACCGACATGTCCCAGCTCGGCCTCAACACTGATTCCCAGCGGTCTGCACATTTTTACGACTTCCTTTGTCTGCTCTACATTTTCTTCATAGGATAAGCTGGAACGATCAACCATGATGGATGTAAACCCGGAATTGATAGCGAGCATAATATCCTCATAGGATTTTCCATGATCCAGATTGATTGCGACAGGTACTGACACCTTTTCTGCAAGATCCCGTATCATATGTATAAACCACGGAAGATCCGTATGAATAAACGCATTGACATCTACAATCATGGGAGCATGGTATTCCTCAGCTACCTCCAGCACGGCCCTTACCGTATCCTCACTTTGTACATTGGGTGCGGTAACACCATATCCTCCTTTCTTTGCATGATCGAGTATTTCTTTCATTGTAACTAACATAATAAGCACCCTTACCTTTCGTTATCCTCCGGCCTGCAGTTATCACCCTGGCCATATATAAAGACGATTTCTACGCATCCACCTTCATCATAGTGGAAAGCATGCCATTCATTTTCCGGGATATGAAGAATCATCCCCTCCTCTAATGCAATGGTTCTTTGCAAATGATGCGCATCACTCCCCCAGGATACATACCCGTTTACCGATTTTGTGATGATCACGGTTTCCTCTGCATGTGCATGCGGCTCCATGATGCCATATTCTTTTCTGCATAACGCATATCCCACTGTCATTTTATCGCTGTCAAAGCAGCTGTTTTTACCAACGGCGCGTATTAGTCCACGTCCGCAAAGTGCATCCACGGTGATGCTATTTTTATTTATATAATCCATACAGACTCCTCCCTTTCCCTACTTAAATCTCCTTCAGCTGCTGCAGACCCAATGGCAGACTCGTTACTATTTTCTCTCTGCCCTGCGTGATATATTGTATCGCATTCGCCATACTTGCCTGTGCCAGTACGATCACATCATATGTGTTCAAATGCTCCTGTATCACTTCTGCGATCCTTTGGTCATGCTGTTCTCTGTCAATTTCATATAATTCAAACACGTCGGGAATCAGGATACAGGTGATGCTTTGCTCCTGTGACTTCCGTTTGCTTCGAATTAAATCGGAGGTCGGCTCCAGCGTACTTTTCACCGTTCCCAGAACGAGGATGTTATTTCCTGAGTTCACCGCTTGATCCGCCATTGGCTCATCGATTTTATATAGCGGTATATCCAGGAGCTCTCTGGCGATATCCGCTGCTTTGCCAAGAGAAGAACAAGCCAGTAAAAGCGCGTCACTTCCATTGTTTTTCGCAATACATGCATATTGAATAAATCGTTCGATTACGGATGCACTCATCCTGCCGCTGCACTTTATATCATTTAGTAAAGAATCATCTAACACGTTTACAATATCAAATTCATCCGGATAAAGCTCCTGTATCATTGCAGGTATCGTTGTGGTTGTCGCAAGGGTGGTGTGCAGAATCGTCAATTTCTTTCGCATATAGGTTTCCTCCTTTTATCGTCATGAATATTTCATTTTGAAGTCTAAACGATATGCACCGCTGCCATTAGCAGGGAAAGAACAAAGATTCCGACCATAATCCAGTTGATGTTAACATTTTTATCAAGCAGCTTTTTACAGCCGAATGTCAGCAGGAGCGGAACAAGTCCTAAAAACAAGGTATCCAAGGAGGACTGTAATGCGACCGCTTCTCCGCCAGGAATCGGAATGGAAATCGCTGTTGTAAATTTTACAGTAGATGCTGTCATTGCACCAACCATAATCAGACCAAGTATACCGGCGCATTTTGTCAATATCTTTAAGGTACCATTCTGATACATATTTGTGATAAAGCTGGAACCGCTGATAAAGCCGACATATCCCAAAGAGAAGCGTAATGCCATCGTACAGCCGTTATAAATCAGAAAGAAGAGAATCGGTCCAAGGATAGAACCCTGTAATGCAAAGCTGATACCAATACCTGCCGCAATGACACGTACGACACTGAACAGCAGGGAATCTCCGATTCCTGCCAGCGGCCCCATAAGCGCTGCTTTGATTGCGACGATGGAGCTTGTATCAAAGTCATCTACTTCACTGTTTTCTTTTTCCATGGAAGCAACCAGTCCAGCCAGGAACGGATAGATAGCATTGGATACGTTACAAAATTGAACATGACGGTAAAGTGCTTCTTTTTTCTTTTCCGGCTGATCTTTATAATAACGGTTCAGTGCCGGCATAATCTGCCACAAAAATCCAATCGCCATCTGTCTGGCCTGCCCGCCTACCCTTGAACAATGTGCATTCAGTGAACGCCAGCAAATGGAATTGATCATTTTCTTATCTTCTCTTGATAAATTATTTGTCAGTTTCATTGTAAGAAATCCTCCAGTTCCTCATTTGAATCATTTGTGTCAGCACATGCGATTGGGTGCTGTTTCATTCTATTGATTTCAAAATCACGCATGGCTGTCGCTACCACGATGACAATACCGATGACTGCAATCGCGATGATTGGCAGTTTCATATAGATAAACATAACGAAGCCGAGCAGATAATAAATACCGATTTCCTTTGTCCAGATCATTTTCATCAGCAAAGCCAGACCAACTGCCGGAAGCAGCTGTCCGCAAACGGTAAGGCCGGTCATGACAACATCCGGAATGGAATCCACAAATGCTTCAACTGCATTGTAGCCCACATATACACCGAAGAATACGATAGTAGCAAAGAACAGATTTTTAGCCAGCCAGACGCCAAAGTTCAAGTAGATGAGAAGTCCTCTTTCATTTCCCTTGAGTGCCCATTTATCCATTAAGGTTGTGAATACAGTCAGGAAAATATTATTTACAAACATCGTTACAAATCCCATCAGAATTCCGATAGGTACAGCAATCGTCAAGGCTGCCTCCGGATCCAGTGTGGCGTTGGTTGCGAAGGCTACCGCAAATACGGTTGCCGCAGAATGATCTGCTGATATCTGTCCACCGATATTGACAGACCCCATAAATACAGCCTCCAGTGTTGCCCCGATAATCAGCCCCTGTTGCAAATCCCCAAGCAAGAGTCCTGTAACCGCCCCGATAAAGATTGGTCTGTCTGACATGCTTTGACCAAACATCCAGTTTCCGGCATAACAGATGAAATAGGACAATGCAGAGAATAAAGCGACGTTTAACATATTCAATTCCCTCCTTTAATTGTTTTCCAGCAGCTTTTTCACACTGATTTTAGGATTTGTCGGTATAACCCAGTGAATGGTTTCCATATCAAGCTTGGCGATTTCTTTCAATGCTTCCAATTCCTTTGGTGTACAGCCGACATCCGCATTCAGCTGCTTCTTTTCCGATGCTGCTTCGAAGCGTCCGACATTCGCTACATTTATCGATTCCACCTTGCAATTGGTAGCGATTTTCAAAGCATCCTGAATACTATTGGTTAAGACAAACATCTTAACAGTCTCAGATTTGGGATTATTAAACACCTTGATGGCATCATCAACACTGCGAATCAAAACCTTCACGCCATTTGGAGTTGCCATTTTCAATGTCATCTGCTGTACCTCGTTTTTTGCCGCCTGATCATTTGCCACTACCAGATGACTGGTAGCGAAATGCTTTGACCATACGACTGCTATCTGCCCATGAATCAAACGATCATCTACTCGAATTTGAATTATCATACGTTCCTCCTTAGATGCAGCTTTTATAAATCGCTGCTAAATCATCGCTGTTTAATACGCAGGGTGAATTGACAAGCAGCCGCTGTTGCTTTTCATACACGCTGACTGCCCATGTGTCACAAATCCCCTCATCGATCCCCAATGCTTTGAAATCCGGACATGGATAGATTTCAGATAACAACTTTTGTAGTCCTGAAACAGAAGAAATATCTGCTGGCAGATCCTTCAAAGCATTTTCAAGCTTGTATAATGGTATATTCTTTTTTTGATAGTATTGCAGAGTCTGTGCAAATACGGCATAGACTGCTTCTCCATGGGCAAGCTGACAGTTCGCACCCAAAGGAAAGGACAGTGCATGCATAGTGGCACATCCCGCTATACTGAAAGCGACTCCCGCCATATTGGCACAGATCAGACTTTTCTGCATATCCTGAGGGAGCTTCTTTGTTTTTCGTGTCTCCTGCAGATTTTCCACAATACCTGAAATCGCACTTCTAGCATACATATCTGTATAGGGGTTTGCCTTGGGTGAAAGCAAAGCCTCAATCGCATGTGCCAATGCATCGATGGATGTGAGTGCAAATGTCTTATACGGCAGCGAGGTCAGCAGTTCTCCAATCAGAATCGCTTTATCCGGGAACAGTGCATCCATCTGCAGTCCAAGCTTACTGTGCAGGGAAGGAAATTCCACAACGGAAACATTGGTTATCTCACTTCCGGTTCCACAGGTTGTCGGCAAAGCAATCAGCTCCCGCGTTTTGCGTACTTCTCTTTTATCGCTGTACAATTCCTGTACGGATCGGCTATCACCGAATACACAAAGCTTTGAAACATCAATCACAGTACCACCGCCGATTGCGATTATACGCTTGTATGGATACGCATTTGCTACTTTTAATATGTCATCCACCCATTCCTCTTTAGGCTCCTTCGTACCGTATGCATCCATATTCAGAAGAACAGCCTTTCCCAATGCATTTGTCTCTTTGATTTTTTTCATCTGGGAATTACTCGTGATTACCAAATCAGTTTCCTGCAGCTTTAAGTTCTTCAAACAGACGTTCAGATCAGCTTCCTGATAGATTTCCCCTTTCATACGAAATAGCAGATGCAGCTTTGTCTCATGCGAAGAATTCATCCTCATCACCTTCCTTTGTCTCGCATGAGGACATCTTCACAAGCTGCAACTGACATTCCTTCAGCATGCTTTCCATCCGTTCAGCAGTTAAACTATCATCGGTCATAGCCGCTGATAAAACAATCGGCAGATTCATACCGGTAACAATCGGAATATCCTTTCCGCTTTCCATTACCATTGCACTAACCTGCTGATTCACACTTCCTCCATAGATATCCGTGAATATGATCGCTTCCCCCACTTCTGCAGAATCCACAAACCTCTGTAGCTGTTGCAGATAATCACTGGAAGTGTCTACATAAGCATCTACCGCAGCAATCATTTCTGATTGTCCCAGGAAAAACTCCAAGGTATCCTTTAATCCGGAAGCTAATCTGCCATGCGACGTTAATAAAATCCTTTTCATTTCATCACCTCTCGTCCACTTTATACATCTATATAACCACAACTTAACAACAATTTCAACACATTTTTAGTATTTTATTGTTATTTTTGTTATTTTTTATTTTCATATTTTGGGTAAATTGGTATAATGAAGTACAAATTTGGTTATTTTATAGGTAAATTGTTGTTATTTTCATATCAGTTTGATATAATATACTTAGCAAATGCATAAATTTATATCATTTATAAGCTGGAGGGAAGGATTGCATATGATAAACAGCCAAAGAAAAAAAGAGATTATAGAGTATTTAAGTGATACAGATTACCGAACATTAAAGGATATAGCTGATAAATTTGCTATATCGATGAATACTGCACGAAGAGATATCAATGAATTAGCAGAGGAAAACCTGGTTAAGAAATTTTATGGCGGCGTCAGCCTGGCTAGGAAAAAGGACAGCACCTTTCAAAGCAGAATCGCCTCACATATCGAGGAAAAGCAAAGAATTGCGAAATACGCTGCAGCACTGGTGAATGATAATGACCTGCTGTACATTGATTCAGGATCCACCACTTCCTTGTTAACAGACTATCTGCACAGGGATTTTCATTTAACAATCGTTACAAACAACATCTATGTTATTACAAAGGTAATCGAGGTCGTGAACTGGGACTTGATTGTTGTAGGATCAAGATTGAAGCATTCTTCCTGTTCCCTCATAAACGTGTATGACTGGGATTATCTGAATTCTTTAAATGTAAATAAAGCTTTTCTGGCCACAACCGGATTAACCATACAGGGTGGTGCTACAAATCCGGATAATGCGGAAACAATTATTAAAACAAGCATGATGAAAAGAAGTCAGGAGAATTTTCTACTGACCGATTCATCCAAATTTGATCGAACTTCCTTAAGAACCTTCGCCAATATCGAGGACTTCGATAAAATTATCACATCCGGATCTGTACCAAAGCATTTTGTAGAATACTGCGCAGCTGGCAGCACACAGCTCATCATTGCATAAGGAGGAGCACCGTATGAACATAGGCTGCTGTATTGCCACAAAGGACATACCCCTGGCAAAGAAATTCGGATACGATTATGTTGAATTATCCGCAAAAGAAATTATGAAAATGGATACGGAGCTATGGAAACTAAAACGTAAGGAAATTTTGCATCCGGGTATTCCGGTATTGGGCCTCAGTGCTTTTGCAGATGAGCAGACGCCCTTGATTGGCCCATCCGCACAGGAGGAGGTCTGGAGTGCTTATTTGGATATATTATTGGAAAGAGCCTCACAGCTTCATATAAAAAACATCGGTATCGGCGCCCCAAAAGCCAGAATGATACCATCGGAGTATGATTATGGGCTTGCAACACGGGAAATGGAATATTTTCTATATACGGCGGCTAGGAAAGCAAGCTCCTATGATATCACGATATTGTATGAAGCGCTGCATCCGAAAGAATGTAATTTTGGTAATCATACGCAGGAGTGCTATCAAACTGTACAGCATATCCATTCACCAAATCTGAAGCTGGTATATGATGTATATCATGCGATAAACGCCGGTGAACAGTATGCAGACAGCCGTATGTGCTTTGATGAGATAAGACATGTTCATATCAATTCTTGGGATCAAGGACTGCAACGATATTTCTTATTTGAAAAGGATTTACCCTATGTAAAAGATCTCTGTGTATTTCTGCAATCCGTGGGATATGATAACACGATTTCCGTGGAAGCCTTTGATGCGGATTTCCCAGAAACAGGGGCTGCCTCGGTATCTATTATAAGGGAGGCGTTATACGAGGCAGAAATCAAACATCCATTATCCCGTACACCTTCTCTTTGATAGAGCTCACCTTTTTCTAGGTTCCTAAATTTTTTTCATTCTCTGATGAAATATGAATACCGTATGCATCAATTTCTACGAAGAGTCAAGCATAGCAAGAAATGTATACTTATAAGATGGTAAAGCGATCAGAGGATATTGTGTCTGTGCAGTGCTGTAAAACGATGAAAGAAAAAGAATGATTTACATAGCAATACAGATATCTATGAAAAAAGGGTATTCCGCTCTATTGTCAATCGGCTGGAATACCTTTTTTTGCTCATAACTGGTAGGAAGCTGTTTTTTTAGAATATTGCAGGGTTAACTTCGAATAGCCTGTGCGAAGGCTCTTTCTGACTTTCAAATCCTTCCTATATCTGTTGCAGTGCCTGTTCCCCATGTATCTGTGCCTTTTTCTGGCTGTGCAGCATACACCATATACTGACCACCAGTGTACTGCTTTCACATACAAGCGTTGCATACCAGATTCCTTCACCCTGAAACAGCTCTCCCATAATCCATATAGATGCCGCGATCAGCACAAAGCCGCGCAGCAGCGATATGGCAAAGGAATAGCCGCTTTTCTCCACAGCCGCAAAATAACCGCTGCATACGATATTGTAGCCGATGACCAGATAGCACAGAGAATAAATTCGAAAGGCATGAACGGTATAGGTGAACAACTCGGCTCGTGATGCATCAATAAAAATCGAAACAAGAGCCGGCGTCATAAACAGACAGATTGCCAGCGCCAGCATTGACATCGCAAACGTGGAGTACAGGGCATAGCGCAGGAATAAACGGCAGGTGTTTTCCTCCCGGCGCCCTCGGTAAAAGCTGACCAGTGGCTGCATCCCCTGTGATATTCCCGTAAAGGTCATCATGACAATATTGTAGATATACGTGATAACAGTATAGGTCACCACTCCGTTATCTCCGATATGCTTTAAAATTGCATGATTGAACAGAAAAATAATCGTGCCGGCAGACAGCTCGGTGATAAAATCCGCAGTCCCGATGGGAATAATACGCTTGTAAACTGATAAGTCCATCGTTGTTTTACACCAGTGAATCGTCCCTCTTTTCCCAAGAAAATGAATGGTAAACACGGTAAATGTCAAAACCTGGGACAGACCGGTCGCAATCGCCGCTCCCCGAATCCCCATCCCCACATGCACGACCAGCACATAGTCCATGACGATATTCGTCACCGCACCAACCGTTACAGCCGCAGTTGCCAGCTTTGGGAATCCATCCGTTTTGACAAGCACCTCCATGGAATAGGATACGATAAAGAAAAACGTAAACCAGATCAGCACGCCAAGATAATCATGGACATAGGGCAATGTTACTTCACTGGCTCCCAGAAACAGGGCAAGTTCATTTTGAAATACCAGCGCCAGCAAAGTGATGATCAAGGCACAGACGGTCAGAAAAATCGTGTTCCTCGTGAATGTTTCATTTGCGCTTTTCATATTGTTTTCTCCACGGAAGATGGCTACAACTGTACTCGTTCCAACAGAGAAGAGAATGGAAAATGCAAAGATGAAATTGACATACGGCATGGAGATATTTACTGCGGAAAGTGCATGCTCGCCAACAAAACGGGCTACGTAAATACCGTCCACCATCGTATACAGATTGAAGACCAGCATGGATACCACGCTGGGAATTACAAATTTAAAAAACTGCTTTTTATGATTCATATTATAACCTCACTTGCATAGATATCATAAACCCTGGTATAATACCAGAGTCAAGAGGTAAATATGAAAACATACTATAAAATCAATGAAATTTCAAAATTATACAACATCGGACAGGATTCCCTGCGTTATTATGAAGAGCTTGGTATTCTTCATCCCATGCGGGACAAAAACAACTACCGCCAGTATACCACCAGTGATATTCATCGTCTGAATGTGATTCGCGATCTTCGTAATCTGGGGTTTTCCATGAAAAGTATTCAGGACTATCTGGAGAACCGAACCATCGCCAACAGTCTTTCCTTCATGGAGGAAGAAGAGCGCATCATCAATCAGAAGATTCAGGAGCTTTATCAGCTAAAGGTTGATATTCTGCATCGCAAAGCGTCACTAAAAGCGTGTCAGCAGCTGCCGATGGAGGCGATAGAGCTGATGCGTCTGCCTCAGCGCAAATGTGTAGCCTTAAAAACGGATGCTGTTCATGATGATGTGGAATATCAGCTGATGAAGCTGTCAAAGGAATACGAAAAAAACATTTATACGATTGCGAATTTTAATACCGGCTTCTTTCTGGATGTATCTGATCGTGAACATATTCACGCTTCCTCTGTTTTCATTGCGGGGGAATCCCTGCAGGACTGGGAATTCACACTGCCTGCCGGAACCTATTTGAATCTCTATTATCAGGGTGCACGCGATAAAGCGCATGAGCATTTAAATAGGATGCTGAATTACTGTGATGAAAACGGATATGCCATTGGACGCCATATTATGGAATTCTTTGTTATCGATATGCATGAGACCCGTGTGCAGGAGGAATATATCACGCAGCTGCAAATCGAATTGGAAAATATATAGATCATTGGTATAAAACTGTACAGGGCACACAGCTTTGTACGGCTTTTCTTATCGTCTTTTCCTTTAACAGGTAATGTCATACAGGAAGAACTTCATCGGTGCCTGTTGTCCGGCCAGCTTCACAACCATCTCTGTTTCTCCTCTTCGCTGCACTCCACGGTGCTCATAAAAGCCGTAATTACAGCTACTGTCTGTATATAGTAGATAAAAGCTTTGAATATTCTCCTGACGCATATAAGTAAGCGCAGCTGCATAGAGCTGTTTGCCGATTCCCAGACCACGCACAGCTTCATCCAGGACGAAGAATGACAATTCTCCACCATAGGTTTTCCCGCTACCGTCTAACAGCTCCTGATCAACATTCCGAATCTTCCCGTGAAAGGAACAGATTTCTCTGCCTTCTCTTGTTATAAGCAGACGCACAATAGCAAGAAGGCTTTGCAGCTTCAGGGAAAACGGACAGCGGTGCTTCTGTATATGTTTAGCCATAATGATACCACAGGGCTTTCCGTCAACGATTGCCACGGCAGTGAAGGTTTGATTGGCTAGACAGGAGTACAAATATACATGTGCCAGTCTGGTTGCTGTTTCAGAAGAACAGAATGCATCATATTTCCAGGTTTTGCGTATCACATCCTCCAGAGCATATGCATCCTCCTTGTAAAATCTACGAATATCGACAGTTTTGTTCATGATGTTCAATTCTCCTTTATCCTTCATTCGATCAGGTGTAGAATCATCTTAAAGTATCCAGTAACTGTAAAGTCAAGAAGAAACATGCCGATTTTTTGTGTATTCGGACGGCTAGTATGCCACTTTAGCGCTAAGACTATTTCCAGATTCAGTTCTGAGACTTTCCACCTACTGTACACTATACACTGAATAGGAAAAGGAGGTGCCGAACGAATTTTTCGAGATACTCCTCCTTCCGATTATGATCAAGCTTTTACGGTGTTCTTGTCCTATTGTTTCTGCTGCTATGCTTCCGAGTGAAAAAGTAGTTCTTTCCTATGAATGAGGATGACTGAAACAGCTGTTTTTTTACTATGTCGAATACTGGATATCTCATCCGATTTAGCGCTGTTTCATCGCTATACAAATCATGAAGAGATCACAAAGAAAAACAGCAGTCATGTACCGGCTGCTGTTTTCATTCATTTACGTATCATAGGGGCTCTGTTGCCCTTTATCGTATAAGGAAGCTTAGCAACTGCTTCCAGTGTTTCCTGCATACAGCTGCGTATATCCTCGCAAGCATAGCCCTGCTCTTCACATTTCGAAAGGAACTCTTCTATGACTTCCTCATAACGGTTTTTATGCTCAGTGTTGCGTTTTTTCCAGTTGATTCCGGCAAAGGCAGGTAGAATATTCCAGTTTACAGAAAGAATTCCCAGCTTCATCCATACTGCCAGAATAGGATAGCCTGGATAATGCTGCCAAACGGTCGCATTGTCATTGCTTGAAACCTCATCATCATGAAATCTGACAGTATACGTCTTTGCATAATCGCTGCTGTCAACAAGCGCCTCCTGCTCCTTCACTACAATACGGTCATCTGCCAATGCACTATATGCCTCATATACCTTTGCTATCGGGGGTAGCTTTTCCACATCATCACCTTCTTTCTATTAGAATACCACGATATATACTGCCTATAAAGCAGTTTTCCACTTTTCCACATCGTTTTCCACATTTGGTGGGAAACTAAAAAAAAGACCGATACCTGTGATGAAATACCGGTCTTGCAGCGATTTCCTTTCCATGAGGAAAGAAAGCATCTTTCTTTCCTATTCTTTATACATTCCCATACACCGCCATACCATACGATATCCGGCTGCCAGATACTGCATGATATGGAGGCTTCACCGTACAACGTATCTGAAAGAGGAGGGACGATTGCACTGAACGGCGTCTATGTGGAATGCCTGCACCCCGTAAGGGATGAAAGAACCTAAATAATTGTTTCTTCTGTTTCCTTATCGAAGAAATGAACCTTGCTAAGATCCATGGCCAGCTCAATATCCTCATGCGGTCTTGCTTCAATGCGGGCCGCCACCTTTGCCTCCAGACGCTGTTTTCCAAAGCGTCCGTGCAGGATAAATTCATGACCGAGCAGCTCACTGACCTCAACATCGAACATGAAATGTGAGGTAGGATAGGTGTCCGCAACAATGCCTTCGCCATGCAGATCCTCCGGACGGATACCCATGACAACCTCTTTGCCGTCATACGGCTTCATAGCCTCGTGGAACATATCCGGCATTTCGATGCGCTGATCGTTACAGATAAACGCATTTCCCTGATAGGTTCCCTGCAGGAAGTTGGTCGCAGGTGCCCCCAGGAATCCTGCAACAAACATATTCTTTGGATTGTTGTAAATTTCCTTTGGTGTACCGATCTGCTGGATATAACCGGCCTTCATCACAACAATGCGATCCGCCATGGTCATCGCCTCTGTCTGATCATGGGTTACATAAATCGTTGTCGCATTGATGCGCTCATGCAGCTTGATGATTTCACTTCTCATCTGTACACGCAGCTTCGCATCCAGATTGGACAGTGGTTCATCCATTAGGAAAACCTTCGCATTGCGGACGATGGCACGCCCCAGCGCAACACGCTGACGCTGACCGCCGGATAATGCTTTCGGCTTACGATCCAGATAGTCTTCAATTTCCAGTATACGGGCAGCTTCCCGTACACGCTTGTCGATCTCTTCCTTCGGCGTCTTTTTCAGCTTCAGACCAAACGCCATATTATCATAAACACTCATATGCGGATACAATGCGTAGGACTGGAAGACCATGGCAATGTCACGATCCTTTGGTTCTACATCATTCATCAGCTTGCCATCGATATAAAATTCCCCGGCGGAGATATCCTCCAGTCCTGCAATCATACGCAGAGTTGTTGATTTTCCACATCCGGACGGACCTACGAATACAATGAACTCCTTATCCTTGATTTCCAGATTGAAATCAAAAACGGCCTGTACATTATTATCATAGATCTTATCTATATGTCTTAATGATAAATCTGCCATTTTACTTCCTCCTTCTTATTTGTACTTTCGATTGTATACATACAGCTCTGCGAGCAGTCCGGCCAGTCCGGCAATCTCCAATCCCAGATTTCCCAAACCAACGGTTTTCTGTCCGATGACGATCATGCCAAGGAACACAAAGAACAGAACTGCCATGATGATATTCTTCACAATATTGGTTTCCATTATTTCATCACCATCCATCGTATTTCCCCAGGCTGCAGTGTGACATGTTTGCAGTTACCTTCTCCGTCATACACACCGGTTTCCTGGATTTCATTTGTATTATTCAAAATCGCATACTGCTTTGACTGCGGATATGCGTGAACCTCACAATACAGGTTGTCCGCATACCATTTCTTGAAGGCTTCCTCCTTGCATGCCGCATAATAGAGGGCACGCAGCAGGATTCTCGTATTCTGGGTGCTGTATGGAAGTCCTGCAATATATACACAGCGTCCTTTTCCATACGCATGGGCTGCCATGTTCACTTCGCCATCGTTATATGCGATGATTTCCGTATCCTCATACAGCGCATAGATATTCTTCATTCCTTCACCGAAATCCAGCGGCTCCACAACATCCTCTGTTATGAAGTGACTGTCTGCCGGTGTATGGAAATATTTGTCCGTATGCAGTGTGAAGCCAAGCTCCTTATCCACACCGAATGCATCTGCCAGCTGGAAGAAACGTCCGCCATGCTCACAGGCTGTCGGCTCTCCGATACCAACCAGACCATGTCCGCTGTATACCCATGCCCGCAGCATGCTAACCAGCATTTCATTTTTCCATATATCTCCACCGGAGAATGCCGTATTTGCATCTCCCGCATTGATGATAACATCAATATCCGCTGGAATGCCATGCTCCAGCAGCTCGTCAAAGCTGATAAAGGTAACATCCACACTGGCTCCGCTCAAGGATTCCAGCATTCCGTTATAGGAATAAATCTGTTTGCAGTACAGACCATGCGCCACCATATAGGCATGCCAGCTGCGCAGCGCTCCCCAGTGATTCAGTATGGCTATCTTCAATCCGCAGTATGGTGTCTGTTCATGGACGATATCATAAATCTGACGGAATTCCTCGCATACCTTTTCAATGTATTCCACAAATTTCGGGAACTTGTAGGCAAGGCTTGGATAACCGCCATAACCGATACGGTCGATCGGCTTGCGCATGATGGCACGTCTGGCACTCAGCCAGTTGTCCACCGCTTCGATGACCGGATCATTTCCTTCGTGGAAGGTATCCGGGAAGAAATACGGAAGGAATCGTCCTTCATGATATTTCACACCGGGTATATCGGAAATCAGACGAAGGGTTGCACCGCCGCCGACACTGCCGACCACGGCATCCAAACCGATGGAAGGAAAATATGCGCCATACGGCTCGGTACCGATCCAGTTATCACCGAGAAACATCATTGCTTCCTTGCCGGCTTCATGCACCAGATCCACCAGCTCTTTTGCCCGTTCGCTTACGAAGCGCTGTGTAAAATCGATATAATCACGGTATTCCTTTGTCGGAACACAGAACGTGGAGTTATAATAACCGTTTTGGACAAATACCTCCGGACGCAGGCGATAGCCCAACTCCTGTTCAAATGCCAGTATCGCTTCTGTCGATACGCTGGCACCATAGCCGCACCAGTCAACGAATTTTTCCTTCGCATGCTGATTGAAAATCAACGTGAAGTGATAGAAGAAGGTTGTGAATCGTACGATATCACAGCGCTTGTTTTCTTCCTCCTGCAGCCAGTGTTTCAAATATTCCACAACATAGTCCCTGCTGTAGGGCTTGCGTACATCAAACGGTATTTCATGAGGCTTGTCACCCCAGTCATTGGTGATGTGATTATACATCTGCGTCGGATCCCAGAGGATATAGGCCAGAAAGCTGACGGTATATTCATGGAACGGCTGTGCATGATGCACAACAACCGTATGATGCTTTTGATCCAGCTCCCAGTCATCTGCTGCAACCACAGCTCCGCTGGTACGGTCGATAACCTCCCACCACTGCTTGGGATCATGGTCATAATCCGGTGTAACCTGCTGATCGAAGTATTCCGCCGCAAATGCAATCCGAACATCTTCACTGGCTGCCAGTGTATATGCGCTCATCAGATAGATCTGCTGGCATTCCTCCATGTGCTGTTCAGCGAATTCATTATGTCCTCTGGCTACGAAATACGTGGTATATATCTTTGCATCCAGATTCCGGATTCCTTCATCAAGCTTTGTGCCGTCGCTGTCACGGATCGCATCCGCACCCCAGCGCTCCAGCAAATCCTTTGTTTCTTCCAGAAAATTGCTTTCTCCAGGCAATGTTACTCTGCCGAATGTTTTTTTCATAGTCGTGTAGCTCCTAATCTTTCAGACCTCCAAGGCTCATACCCTGGGTCAGTTTCTTCTGTACACAGATGTACAGAATCAATGTTGGTACCATAACGATAACAAGACCGGCATACATGACACCGTAATTCGCCTGTGAACGCTGATCCGCCATCAGGAATTTCAATCCGACAGCCAGTGTCGCATTGTCCTTATCCATCAAGGTGAACGCCATGATATATTCATTCCAGAATGCCAGGAACTGGAACAGAATAACGGTGATGATACTTGGTCTGGCCATGGGAATCATGATTTTCGTCATGGTTTTAAAATAGCCGCAGCCGTCAATCAGTGCTGCTTCCTCATACGCCTTCGGCAGCGTCTTGAAATAGCCGCTCAGCAGATAAATCGTGAACGGAAGACTGGTAGCTGCATTCACCAGTGCCAGCATGACCTTATTATTCAGGAACACCTCCACACCGAGCAGCTGATCCGCCTGAAACAGCATCAGATAAATCGGCAGCACAATATAGTTTACATTGACAAACAGGCCTGCCATAAACAGGGCATTGAAGAACTTCTTGCCCTTGAACGGATATCTTGCCAGAACATAGGATGCAGGCAGTGCCAGCACGAGCAGGAAAATCAGACCGAGCACGGTGACAAATACGGAATTGATGAAATACTCTCCCATGCGGGCCTTTTCCATCGCATCAACGAAGTTACTCCAGAGAAACTGCGTCGGCATGGACCATGGATCGCCAACCAGATCCAGCTGTGATTTCACACTGGACAGAAATACCCAGGCAACCGGAACGATGATGCTGATGGCGAATACGATCATCGCCACGTAGACGAATATCTTATACCAGGCATGAGAGGACATTTTTTTCTTATTCATAGCTCACACCTCCTAGAATTCCAGAACATCACGTTCTGTGATTTTGTTCAGTAAACCGGACAGGGCGAAGGAGAAGATAAAGGTGATGACACCGATTGCCATACCATAGGAATAATTTCCTCCAAATGCCTTGTTGTACATATAATTCAGCGGTACTTCACTTCCAAGATCTCCATTCGTATTGATCTGAATGAACATGAAGCTTAGATTGATCGTGGAAATAACGAAGAAGGTCAGTGTCGTTCGGATGTTGTTCCAGATCAGCGGTAATGTGATCATGAAGAACTGCTTTACCTTTCCTGCCCCTTCCAGAGCAGCCGCCTCATACAGATTTTCCGGAATGGAGGACATGCTGGCCATATACATAACCATGTAGTAGCCGATTGCCTGCCACACCAGTGCAAAGATGATGGAATACAATATGATACCGGAATCTCCCATCCACTGCTTCTGCAGCATACCGAGTCCGATCATTTCAAGGAAGCTGTTCAGCAGTCCGTTATCCGGTGCATAAATTGCCGAGAAGATACCGGCAATAACAACAATACTTAAAATATTAGGAATGTAGAAGATGACACGGAAGAAGTTTTTCCCTTTGAATTCTTCTCTTGTCAGCAAGGTCGCAAACAGAACAGCAAGTACGACGGTAAACAGCGTCACCATCACAATGATCAGAATCATGTTCTGCATGGATTCAATAAAACGTGAATCGGTAAATAAAATTTTAAAGTTGTTCAATCCTACAAACGGGGCATCGCCGACGATTCCCGTTTTCCCGTACAGAGAGTAACGGAATACGTTGAAGGTAGGAATCACCATAAAGAGAATCACAAGAATAACGGCCGGTGCCAGACAGGCAAAGACAAATCTTCTCTGTGCTTTCTTTTTATTCATTACTTAACCCTCCTTTTCTAAAAAGCAGTGAGCGATTCGCTCACTGCTAGTTCAATAAATCATGCTCACAAATTTATTTTACTGGATGCTCACTAATCGTTTTCCAAGTTTTCACTAATTCACTGTTCCACTTTTCAGCAGTAGTCTTACCAGTATTGATATCATCAGCTGTGAAACATAATACCTTCTTCATGTCTACATCAGGGATAGCTGCAGAGTCAAATGGTGCAAATGCGCCGATAACTGCAGTAACATTCTCATCATTGTATACATTGTACAGTTCTTTGTTAACGCCTGTCAGCTTATCTGTAATACCGTTAACAGGTACAACACAGTTGTATTTCAGCATGATGTTTGCGCCTTCCTCAGAATAGATAAATTTCAGGAATGCTTTTGCGTCGTCTTTGTTCTTAGCTTCGGAAGGGATCCAGCACTGCTCTGTAAAGGTCGTGATGGCTTTCTTTCCGTCTTTTGTCAGTGCAGGCACTGCGCTTACACCCCATTTGAAATCCTTTGGAGTTGTAGCTTCCATTTCACCAACTACCCAGCTTCCGTTTGGCATGAACAGAGCCTTACCGTCGATAACAGCCTGCTGGTTCTTTGTGAATCCGTCTTTTACGTTAGCATTTGCAACCGTATTCGGTTCCATGTAATCTTTTACAAGACGTCCGATCGTATCCGTAACTGTCTTACCTTCTTTTGTTTTCCAAGCCTCAGAATCGTAGTTCAGCAGCTTGCTCAGCAGATCCTGTCCGCCGGCTTCCTGAATAACGGAAAGGATTGTGTTATCCAGATATCCTGCTGTTGCATACGTGAACAGAGAAACCTTGCCTTCTTCTTTCAGCTGGTCACCAAGCTTGAACATATCATCCCAGGTCTGAGGAATTTCATATTTCTTTCCTTCGCCAACCAGGTTTGCATTGTAATATAAACCACCAGGTGTATACATGATTGGTGCCAGATAGTTTTTGCCGTCACCATAGAACTGAGATACCGGGTTGTTTACGAAATCCGGATTGATGTTTTTCTTAACATTTTCATCTGCGAATACATCAGAGATGTCTTCCACCTTCTTGCTGTTCAGCTGAGTTTCTGTAAACTGGCTCTGCTGTCCCAGGTTGTAATAAACGATATCGGAATATTCCCCTTTGCTGTTTTCCTTGTTCAGAACTGCTGGTAAGTCCTTCTCAAAACGAAGCTCAATCTTGACATCTTTATTTTTTGCTTCGAATGCCTTCGCCATTTCCTTCCAAACTTCTTCACCGTTTCCTCCAGAGAACGCATCAAATTTAACGATACGTTTTTCGCCGTCACTGCCAGAAGATGCATCATCCTTCTTGCTGCTGCAGCCTGTAACAACGCTTGCGGCCATTAACCCTACACAAGCAAGTGCTACCATTTTTTTCATAATGAATTTCCTCCTTCATCTGGATATGTTTTCCATACCTAAATATTACTGAATGTAAGCGTTTTATGCAATGCATATATTGTTCTGTTTTTTATAGATATTGCTTTTCAAACAATAAAATGCAAGAAACTGTAAATCTTTTCAGAAATCACGTTTTTTACATTTCTTTACATTCAAAGACAACCATCATTATATAAGATAAATCGAAGAAAATAAATAGTATTCATACAGTTATTCTTCGATACAAACAAAAATACAAGAAATTTTAACAAGAAATACCAATTTACAAGAACTACATATAAATTAAATTCCTTTTTATTGACGCTGTATATGAAGTCAGTACTTATAAAATAGCTGTACATGATGAACGAGCAGGCTGGCAACAATCAGAAATCAGGTGACAAATTGTTTGTCAGAAAACATACAGTCAGCAGGTTGCACAGAAGCATAGCCGCCTTTTCGCACGACATTCCACACCCTCCGGTTTCCATTTTTTATTTTTGTGTCAAAATCGTGCTATAAAATCGTGCTATACTATAGATAGAGAGGAGGGATTTTCATGAAGTACGCCAGCTATCTCTATTATCTTCTATATCCGTATCTGATGCTGTTATCTCAATATCCTATTCATACCGCCTATAAGAACATGATGCAAACATATGATTTCACCGAGTACTATCTCGTCTTCTGTAGTATTTTTCTTCTGACTGGTATCTCCGTATTCCTCCTGTATCCCTGTTATCAAGCGATACAGCCCCGTATACGCTATGGAATCGAGCTTGTAAACCTCATTCTTCTCGGCTCGTGCGTTTACAGCTTTTTCAGCGGAAATCAGCTTCTCCCGGTATTCTCCATCCTTCTGGTCAGTGACTTTGCTCGGGGATTGACCATGGTGTACGCCGGCTTTACTCACTGTGATGTTATCAAAGGCGCCATTTCAAAAATTCATCCTGTTTCATAGTATTATCATACGGTATCCGCAGAGGATACCTTTTTCAACCTGCAGGTTTCTTGTCCAGTTTTTTCATATAATTGCCACAAAGAACGTTACACATTTCCTTTTTCCACTCTTTCCTATATAATGAACAGTAGAAGGTGAAATTATGAAACAGAATGTGAACGTACTATTGATTGTCTGTGATCAGTTTCGGGGGGATGCTTTATCCTTTGCGAACCATCCGGATGTTAAAACCCCTTATCTGGATTCCCTGGCTGCGGATGGTGTCTTTTTCTCCCATGCTTATTCAGCCACGCCAAGCTGTATCCCCGCACGGGCCGCCCTGATGACGGGAAGAAGTCAAAAGCGGCATGGACGCGTCGGTTATCTTGACGAGGTGGAGTGGCGTTATCAGCATTATATGGCTGAGGAATTTTCAAACAGCGGCTATCAGACGCAGTGCATAGGCAAGATGCATGTACATCCTCCAAGACTGACCTGCGGCTTTCAGAATCTGCAGCTCCACGACGGTTATCTGGGCTGTTATCGCAGCCTGAATATCCCGCACTGGATGCATCAGGATGTCAGTGATGATTATTTGCAGGATCTGCGCAATGTGTTGGGAGAAGATGCAGACATCAATACCAGCGGAGCGGAATGCAATTCCTGGGTAACGCATCCCTGGATTTATGAAGAGCGCCTGCATCCGACCAACTGGGTTGCAGATAAAAGTATTCGCTTTTTAAAAACACGGGATCGCACCCGGCCGTTTTTCCTCATGTCCTCCTTTGTTCGTCCGCATCAGCCCTTAGATCCTCCTAAAGCATATTTTGATATGTATAAGGATAAAGAGCTGCGCTCACCGGCTAGCGGTGACTGGGATCCGCAAAATGGAGCAGGTGCGGCTGGCAGAATTTCAGACTCCATATACGGCTGCTGTGATGCTGCTATGCGAAAGGATGCCATGGCCGGCTACTATGCGGCAATCACCCATATCGACCATCAGCTGGGCCGCATCCTGACAACGCTGAAGGAAGACGGCGTCTATGACGATACCATCATCCTGTTTACCAGTGATCACGGAGAGATGCTGTTTGACCATAATTTATGGCGCAAGGTCTTTCCATATGAAGGAAGCACCCATATTCCGTTCCTTGTGCATATCGGTAAGCATATAGCGGATATCGTACCACATACTGTCAATGGCATTACGGAGCTGCGCGATGTCATGCCGACACTGCTGGATCTATGCGGGCTGCAAATCCCTGATACGGTTGATGGATGCTCTTTGAAAGGCTGTATCCTGCAGGAAGCTGAATCTGTGCGAAGCTATCTGCACGGAGAACACAGCTTTCACGATAAGCTCTCCAATCACTATATCGTCACTCAACAGGATAAATTTGTCTGGTACAGTGAAACAGGCGAGGAACAGTATTTTGATCTGAGCCGGGATCCGCAGGAAACACACAACGCCATCCTGGATGAGGAGTATCAGTCACGTATAAGCGAGCTTCGTGGCATCCTCATTCAAACTCTAGAGAATCGAGAGGAAGGGTTTAGCGACGGCACCAGACTGATCTGCCGCAAGGCACAGGACATCCTACAGAATGTGCATGATTACTAACCGCAGGAAACTGCGGTTTTTTATGCCCTGGGCAACCTGCTGTTGATACATACAGCGGTATGATGGATAACGTGCTGCATATCTGTTTACCTTGAAGACCTCACTCTCCTTGAAGACCTCACTCTCATGATAAAGTCCAAGAGCCAAAGCAGCCACAATAAAAAACAGGCGGCATGCATATGAATGGAAAGCACAGGCAGCCTCCAGTACAAAGCATGAGTAGACAAGAGGCGGGTATCCCATTGTACGGATAACATCCAAGAAGGTCTGCGCCGATATGGATTCCTTCTTACTTTAGGTGTTGGAAAAGGGAGAATTCAACTTCTATTGATAATTACAATAGTGTTACATTCTCCCTGTTTTAAATTTACCCTCAATTGAGTAAGAAATTCGATATTATCACAGACATTTTCCAGCTTTCCTACGCATGGAAACTGAAGCACATGGTATCCGAGCGTTTCTACCGTCCTTTTTTCACCGGATTTTTCGGCTTGTAAATACGGAAGATAACTCCCTCTGCCATATTCTCTCCGACAACCTCATAGCCATTGGCACTGACAACCTTTGCCACAATCGACAGACCCAGACCGAATTTTCCGCCCTTTCCCATCTCATACGGCTTAAATAGCACCTTCAGGCGATCCTCATCCATACAAGGTCCGTCATTGGAAATGGTCAGACCCTCTTCCTCACTCAGATGGATATCAATCGTTGTCTTCGCATACCGCAATGCATTTTCAATAATATTCTCCACGACTACGCGCCACGGCTCTGCCAGTCCGTCAAAGTAAACCTCCTCCAGATTTGTCAGGATCTGAATATCCGAGCGGATGAATCTGGTGTTCTGCACAACCGTTTCCACGATTTCCTCCATATTGGAGCCGATTCCCTCACAATCCTGAGAAATCAGATATTCCACGCGGTTCATGAACAGCAGGGAATGTACCTTCTGTTCCAGCCGGTCGGCATTTTCAATAATAACATCGACGCTTTTCTCCAGTGTATCATACGGATAAATACCGTCCTTGATACTTTCGCCGTAGCTTTTGATCGTCGCAATCGGTGTTTTCAGGTCATGGGAAATATTGTGAATCATTTCTTCCTTCGTCTTTTCCTGCTTGCGCAGCTCTTCCCGCATGCTTACAAGTGCATCCGCCAGTTCACCGATCTCATCCCGCCGGTTAACACGCAGGTCCGCATCCTTGCCAAGCTTGACACGTTCGATATAGTTTCGTATCTGATTCAGGGGGTGGATCAGCGTCAGTACCCACATCATCATAATGATGAAGAAGAAGCCGACAACTATCACCGTGATATAGACAACGCTGTTAATCAGTGAGTTCTCCAGCTTGCCCATATTGTCGCTGTACATCTTGCTAACAAGCAGCTGGTCATCTGCCACCTTGTAAATGCTATAGTAGGAATCCCGATCTCCGCTGACCTTCTTCACGATCCCGTGATGAATCTTATCGCCTGCCGTATAACGGGCATTGATACTCAGAATGTCCTGTGCAATGGCTTTCCATTCGGAGCTGTTCAAATCCATATCCGAGGTGTTTTTACCTGCCAGCGTAACATGTGTGGCACCATCCAGCGTCTTATCCACCCGCACCATAAAGATATCGATACCGGCTGCGGAGTTGATCAGCTGGCGCTGTTCATCATTGGTACTATCACTCATAGCCCAGCTTTGCAGCGTCGAATCCAGAGTACCATACATCTGTTCACGTATCACAGTGGTCACATTGCCGTTGATGTAGACAAAGAAGAAGACCGCAAAAAATGTGACAAAGAAAAAGATTAGGGCAAACAGCTGCTGTGTCAGTGACAGCCGCTTGACAAATTCATTAAAACGCTTCATTATCCTAAACGGTATCCGTAACCGTAAATGGTATGAATGTTCAGATTCGGAAGCTTCTTACGCAGTCTTCGCAGCGTATCATCCACAACACGGTCACTTCCGAAATAATTTTCCTCCCATACACTGGTCAGAATCTTATCCCGGTTGAACGCCATTCCCTTGTTTTTGATAAACAACATCAGCAGATCAAATTCCTTGGTTGTCAGATCGATTTCCACACCGTGATCAAACACCTTGCGCTGTTCCTCATCCAGCTCATAGCCGTCCACCATGATCCGGTTGTTGTCATCCTTATAGACGCGCTTGATGACATTGTTTACACGCAGCACCAGCTCCTTTGGGGAAAAGGGCTTCGTGATATAGTCATCGCTTCCTTTTTCCAAACCGATGATACGGTCAAATTCCTTATCTCTGGCAGACATGAAAATAACAGGGATATCCCTCCCCTGAAGGCGGATTTCCTCAATCAGATCAAAACCGCTCTTGTCATCCAGCATGATATCCAGAATCCATAAATGCACATCATCATCCATTACATGCGCACTTGCTTCTTCATATGTATAATAAGAACGTACTTCATAGCCTTCCTTTTTTAAATACTGATTCACCAGGTCGTTGATGGCCTTTTCATCCTCGACAACGCAGATTACTTTCTTCATTAACATCACCTCATACCCCTATTTTAGACTAAATTATGTGAAAAAAAAAGCTATTTTTCAAAGTAGCTGCTTTTCACATGGATTTCTCACATTTGCCGCTGTGTTTCCACTCAATTTCCGACATTTCTCGACATTTCCCGGGAAACGTAAAAAGACTCCCCCAAAGGGAAGAGCCTTTCACACAATATGTTATAGTCCTTTTTCTTTAATGAAATCCACAATACGGTTTACATATTCCGCACACAGTGCATCGGTTTTGGCTTCCACCATAACGCGCACCAGCGGTTCTGTCCCACTAGGACGAACAAGGATTCTTCCCTCGTCACCAAGCTCCTGCGCTACTGCATCCACTGCCGCAAGCAGCTCCTTATCCTCCAGAGCGGCATGCTTGTCATGTACCGGCGTATTGATCAGCAGCTGTGGATAGATAAACAGATCTGCACACAGCTCCTTCAGGGATTTCTTTGTATCCACCATAATTTCCAGCAGCTTCATCGCAGTCAGAAGACCGTCTCCGGTATTCGCATGTGCATTGAAAATGATGTGGCCGCTCTGCTCACCGCCGATGGAATAGTCATGCTCCTTCATACATTCAAACACATATTTGTCACCGACAGCCGTCTGCTCATATTTCAGACCCTTGGCCTTCAGTGCGTGATACAGACCAAGGTTGCTCATCACCGTGGTCACAACGACATCATCATGCAGAATTCCCTTATCGTACATATAGCAGCCGCAGATATACATCGTGTGGTCGCCATCAATCAGGTTTCCGTCCTCATCAACAGCAATCAGACGATCCGCATCTCCGTCAAAGGCAAAGCCGACATGGTAATTGCCTTCCTTCATCATACTCTGCAGCTCCTCGGGATGTGTGGAACCGCATTTGGTATTGATATTGATACCGTTTGGCGCAGAATGAATCACCTCAACGGTTGCCCCCAGCTCGCTTAAGGTTTCCGCTGCACAGCTTGTTGCACTTCCGTTGGCAAGGTCCAGCAGAATGTTCATGCCGGAAAGATCCATCGGAACAATTTCCTTCAGCCAGGATTCGTACAGCTCCAGACCTTCCTCCCATTCGATCACACTTCCGATTTTCTCATTGTGTGCAACTTCGATTGACACTTCGTTGTCGATATATTTCTCAACCTCCAGCTCAATCTCCGGATTCATTTTACAGCCGTCTCCATTAAACAGCTTAATACCGTTGTCATGGAATGGATTATGACTTGCGGAAACCATGATTCCACAGTCGAAATGCTCCTTCTGAATCAGATAGGAAACCGCAGGAGTCGGGCAGACTCCCAGCAGATATACACTTGCTCCGCAGGATGTGGCACCAGCTGCCAGACCCATTTCAAACATATCGCTCGAAAGCCGTGTATCCTTTCCAATCAGAATTTTCGCATGACGGTTTTTTCCATAGTACCATCCCAGGTACTGTCCGATTTTTACCGCCATATCCAGTGTCAGCGTATCATTGGCGCGTCCTCTGGCACCATCTGTTCCAAAATATTTTCCCATATGTGTTACTCATCCTTTCCTATTCGTCGGCTACACTGCCTGTCGCAGTCATCTTAACACTACCATTCTTCAATACGTAGGTTGCCAGCTTGTTCTTGCCCTCTACGATCAAAGGCTGTTCATACGTACCTGCTTTCTCAATCTTTGAAAGATCGACATACACCTGCAGCTCCTCTTTCTTGATTTTGCTGATGATATCCTTCGCTCCCTTGACTGTTACATCTACACTGGAGGAGCTTCCCTGCGCAACCGTGAAATTCAGTCCGTCAATGCTGTTTTTAAAGGCAATCGGCACATCCCTGATGACCCGCTCCTTCGTATCCGTCAGCTTGATGGAGATGTTGGCAATATTGCTGGAAATCTTCGTTACACCGTTCGGCATAATGATCGGCATGGAAATCTCACGATCGCTCGTCAGTGTAGAGGCCGGTATGGTAATCGGTATCTCGTTAATGTTATCGAGCACAGACTGCTTCGCATAGATAGTCACATGATCCTTATCCAGCTTATAGGATTCTATTGATTTATCATTTGGAATCACACCGGTTGGATTCAGTGTGATCGGTACGTCTTTGCTTGGTTTGGTTACCTTGACACTGGCTTTCAGTGTATCCGGTATAATGTCCACCTTCATAAGGTTTCCATCTGCATCATATGCAACGATGTTCGCTTTGGTTTCAAAATCTGTTTTCACATCCTTATCCACCTTGATCAGTGCTTTTACAAATGCAATTTTATCCAGGGTATCGCTATCGGAGCGAACCAGAACCTCACCCTGCTGCAGCTGCGGTTCCCCCAGGTCATATATGGAATCCATCTGCTGGCGGTTGACGAAGTCATAGCCGACGGTAAAACGCCGTATGGATTTCTTCTTTATCGTAACAACGACGGTGGAAGGCTCCAGCACAACCTCCACACGCGCAGGCATCGCCTCCGTTGTCAGCTTCACCTCATGCGTGCCCTCGGTCAGATCGGTCATATTCGCTATCACCTTGAAATTCTTCTGCTGTTTAACGCTCTTGATATCCGTCAGATCTCCGATGATGCGCACCTTGACCGTCTCCGGCAGACCGCTTACCTCATAGGCCTGATTCGATAAGACCTGAGATACCGGAAATTCGCCCAGATCCTCAGCACTCTTCACATTCTCGAGAAAGTTCGCCCCCTGGGAATTAAAGGTCACGTAAAACAAAATAGCCAGTATCAGCGCAACGACCTTGCCGTGCTTCTGATTAAACAGCAGCTTATCCAGCCATCCGCTGATCCAGCGAAAGAACTTGCCGACCTTGATTTCCACATTTGCATAGGTTCTGGCAAACGTCTGACTCTTTTCGGCAATCGCCTTGGCCAGTTCGGTCTTGCCTTCCGAGCTTAATTGTGTTTTCTTTTTTTTCTTTGCCATTAGGAATCTCTCCTTTCTGTAGCTTTCTCAGGAGTTTCTTCATCCTCATCCGCTTTCTCATAATGCAGAACGATCGCCTCAGGTTCAATAACATCATTGAACAGATCACTTGCCATATTCGTCATAATGGTTTTCCCTGTTTGCTCTTTCGGCGGCTCCTTCTTCACTTCTGCTTTTTTCTTACGGCGTGTTTTTTTCACAGGCTTCATTTCCTCTGCCGCTTTTTGTGATTCCTCTTTTACAGCGGCAGCCGGCTTTTTCCTTACTGCCGTTTTTCGCTTCTTCGGCTTTGGTTCATCCGTTTCCGCAGCCGATTCTTCCTTCTTCTCCGAGTCGGTTACGATATTTTCAAACAGGGCATCCAGCTTCTCATCCTGTTTCTGTGTGAGGTCCTCGATATGCAGTCGATCCACTTCCTGTTCAACGACAACAACATCCTTTTCCTTCTTATCCTGTTCTTCGCTCTTTTTCTTTTTTGTATAACGCTTGTCTGCCGCTTCCTTCTTTGTCCGCTTGTTTTTCCCCTTAAAGTAATGCGCAAATACGCCCGGCTTCTTACCGTCGTAAGGCGGCGGTGTGCTGACCTGCTCGGCAGGCTCCTCCTGGTTGTCATGCACGGCAGTGCTTTGCTGCTTACAGACAACATTCATTAAGAATTCCCGCAGACTCGCTTCGGAAATTACGGTCAGCTTACCACCCTCCGCTATGGAAATATTACCTGTTTCCTCACTCACGACAATGGTGATGGAATCGGTGATTTCGCTGATTCCCACCGCAGCGCGATGTCTTGCTCCGTAGCTTGTCGGAAGCTCTCTGGTCGTTGGTGGAAAATAGGCAGCCGCACAGGCGATTTTCACACCCTGAATGATCACGGCACCATCATGCAGCGGCGTTCCGTATTGGAAAATGGAACAGAGCAGCTCGCTGGATACAACGGAATTCATCGGTGTCCCGGTTTTGATATAGTCACTGAGAGAATGTCCCTGTTCTATGGATATCAGGGCACCGGTCTTAGTCTTCGACATTTCCGCACAAGCCTTGACCAGCTCATCCACCAGATTTTCACGTTCATTGATCGTCAGCGTGGAAATACGGGAAAACACATTGGTTTTACCGATTTTCTCCAGAATACTACGAATTTCCGGCTGGAAGATAATGATGACCGCAACCACACCCCAATTCATGATGGAATCCGCAAGATTTGCGACGGTGTGAAGTCCCAGAAAGCTGGCAGCGGAACGTATAATGACTATGAGCAGTACCCCCTTGAATATCTGGATGGTACGCGAATTGTTTTTCACGATTTTCAGGCAGTAATAGACAAGTGCCCAGACACAGGCAATGTCCAGCAGCTGCTGAATCAATTCCCGTAAATTGTTCAAAGTGAAATAATTGAGCATAAAAACACTCCTCTCGTATTTTATATTATAGCACAAAGTGCTTCGTCTACCTATAGTTTTCTGATGTTGGTTAAGCCTTTCAGAAGCATTTTCCGTTCTGAAAGGCCCGTTTTTTATTGATATAAAAGAAGCTGGAATAAAAACAGAAAAATCTGATACGGAATGCATACTTCCTCGACACAACCTGACACCATCATACAGCCGCCTTATATTCCTGACTGTAAGAAAGACACAGGGCGCTCTCGATCGCATACCGTATCAGATACAGGATGTATCCTATACCATGTAGGAAAAACTGCTTTAAAATCATCAAGGAGGACTGCATCCCTCATGAAACTGGTACAGTGCTCTGTAGCATCATAATCCAAGGTGTAGCACACCTTCAGAAAGACACAGTTTACAATCCCTAAGCGCAACGCCGAAAAACCTGCAGCTACCTTCTGCCTCATCCGGCGGATTGCTGCATCGGACACCCCAAAACTTATGATTCTCTGTGAAGCCCTCCGCTGCAAAACACGGTACCGCTGATTATCGGGCGCCATTTATTATGATCCTTAAGCTTTGCGTATCCACCAGAAAGCGTACCCTTTTTTCTTTGGATACATACTCCTGCTGTCATACATATTGACATGCAGCAATTCACGCATGACTTGAGGTTGTGCAGCGTTACGCTTCCTCCTGCATCCCCCGATATAAACGAAACTGCTTTTCTAATAGAAAATGATAGGCAATCCAGGATAGAATACAGCTAATCGCCAGAAGCGCAAGCAGCCACAGTGGTATGGAAAGCATCCCTGTGGAAACATGAAAGCAGGAACTGAGTAGGTAGAGAACAAATTTGAAACCCACAGCTAAAACGCCATATGCGATCAAATATGTGTACCATGCGCCCAGAATACGGTGAAAGCTGCGCCGGTTATGCCATTGTACTAGCACAGTGCTTCCTAGAATGAGCATGATATAAAACATGATGGTCTTCCATGACACAAACAGCATACCGTTTTTCACATATTCGCTCTCATCGATTCCCGTCCCGATAACATCTAGCAGCGCCCACAATACCATAAGGGAGGACAGCAGCCTCCACCAGCGCAGCAGCTTTTCCAGCCGTGTTTCCTGTACCGCATTCGCACAGACGGCATCACAAAATTTCTGATAATCGCCAAATGCCTCCTCTACCTTGAGTCCGCGCGTTTGACTTTCCAGTGCCATAGCCAGAATATCGTCTCGAATATCCCTTGCGACCAGCAGGGAAATGTCCTTACTGCTCAGATAGCGCAGCATATCCTGATATACGATCATGTATTCATGGTTGAGATTTGCTTTGTCGTTATATTCATTACCGGTCATCATTCACACCTCCTTCAAACAGCTTGTCGATCGTTTTTGCCAGCTTGCTCCATTCCGTATAAAAATCCCGAAGATACACGCGGCCTTCTGCTGTGATCTGATAATATTTGCGCCTGGGTCCCAGTGGAGAATCCCTTTTTTCCGCACGGATATAGTGCAGCTTTTCCAGCCGCAACAAAATCGGATACAACGTTCCTTCTGTGACATCAATCCAGCCGGCTTCCTTCATATTCATGAGGATTTCATAGCCATAGGTCATATGCTGTTCAATGATTTTCAGGATACAGCCCTCCAGACTCCCTCGCATGAGCTGTGTTTTATCGTACATGGACTCACCTCTACTTTGCGACACAAGGTACTTCCTTCATCTATATTGTACCACAAGGTAGTCGAGAGTCAACAGGAATCTACCAGACAAAGACAGCTCTTCCATATATATTTTCTATTACGTCAAAGCTCATGTTAAAGCATTTTCACATAGGAACAAATACGAGATATCGGCAAAGGTATTAGACAAGAGATATGCAAGGAGCTTCCCCTGCTGTATATTTACGCTGTAAAGGCTAATCGGTTGTTATGCAGGCACGAAAAAAAGAGCATACGTTATGCCCTTTGTAGACAGCCACATTGAAACTCCTTTTTACACATGGTTTAAAAAGGATCTGTCACACAGCCTTTCCTTTATGAAACGATGACCTTATATCCTAATAAAGCTAAACACACCTGTACGGATTTCACTGTTTACAGCTTCATCAGAAATGCAATGCATTCCTCAATACTGATAAACACATGCTCGGCCGGCTCCACGATTGCACTTCTTGCATGCATCATGGCACAGCCGTGAAATTCCTCAATCATGGGAACATCATTAAAGGAGTCACCGATGGCATAGATGGCATCATGCTCCAGACCAAGATGCTGTTCAATGAAATACAGTCCCTCTGCCTTGGAAACACCCTCCGGCACGATATCCACACAGTTCACATTCACATAGGCAACAGCGTAGCCCTTAAAGTTCGTATTGATGTAATGACTGATCTCCTCCGCAAGCATGGTGTCATTCAGGGAAACAACCAGCTGGGATATCTTCCCGCGGTCCAATACCTCCTCCTCATGCTCGTTTGTATCCGGCATATTGCCGTATTTATGATCAATCTGATTCTCATCCACGGAAAATTTAAACCGGTGAAAGCCGTCATTGATAACATACGATACACAATCCAGGGTTTTGATATATGCGATGATATCCAGCGCCTTGTTGAAATCCATATACAGCACCTGCAGACGTTGAAAATCACGGTCATAGATCACACCACCGTTATTTGCCACAATGAAATCAAATTCTATCTTATTTTTTTGAATCTCCGTCTGTATGGACTCCATACTTCTTCCCGTAACCAGACCGAACATGTTTCCCGCTGCACGAAATTCATGTATCGCATGGACATCATTTATATCAACCAGCTCCTCTGTTCGAAGAGTACCATCATAATCACTAGCCAGAATTTTCATACGCATATCCTCCATACATTCATTTTACCAAGTTTCAATAAAAAAACAATGTTTATGTATAAGATTCATAAGCTTTTCCCATACTACTATCAGGAGGTGTTAGAAATGGCACAGAAGAAATACCGCCCAGGAATGAACTGCGAAAAAACCGGCAAATACACATGCTATGACAAAGATGGCAATGAAATGTACGGTGACGTAGACGTTGAAAAGGGCAGACGTTTTCCTCCTTCACAGGAAGAAGGATGCTACTACGAAGAACAGTAGTATCTGTTCGGCTCTGTAGAACTTATACAATGGTATAAGAAAAAAAATTCCCATTCTCTTTATGAGATTGTGGGAATTTTTTTATGTCTTCTTCTGCTCCGCATGAAGGGCTGCTTCTGCATCGGACTGTTTTGCGGACATATCCTTTTTCGGCACATCCACCAGACGGTAGACTGCCCGTCCGTTTCTGACACCCAGCTGCAGCACCTTAATGATTTCCTGCTCGCCCTCTTTCAGCTTCACCAGGCAATATTTATCCTTTAACAGCTTTTCCGCCATGGGCAGGGTTACCTCTTTTTTAATCGACTGAAAAAAACGGTCCTCCTTCCACAAAGCGAATTTACAGCCGTTGCGATAATTCACACAGCCAAAGCCCTTGCTGTTTTCAACAATTTTATTCCCACAGACAGGACAGATACCGACCGCCTTGCGATCATCGTCGATTTCCACCTCACCGGATACACGAAGATGGGAGTAATCCTTTTTCAAATGTGGCACAAAGGCTTCCAGCACACTGTCCACCAGGGTTTTCACATCGGCATTGCCTTCCTTGATATCCTCCTGAATCACCCACCATTTTGCGGTCAGATCCGGCTTTTTGATCTCCTCCGGCAGCAGGTGGTAAAAGTCCTTTCCCAGCTGAGTAGAGATAATGTTTTTCCCCTTCATTTCCACATACCGGCGTTTGATCAGTGTTTCCACAATCTGTGAGCGGGTCGCACTTGTTCCGATCGAACCGTTCTCTCCCTTTTTATCCTTATCCTTCTTCTTCAGAATATCCTTGATTTCCTTATCCTGTACATACTTGGCAATACTGGTCATATCCCGAATCAGACTGGCTTGGGTATAGCGTTTCGGCGGATTGGTTTCCTTTTCCTGTAGTTCACTGCTTACCAGCTGTATCGGATAGGTGCCCTTCGGCAAATCGAAGCGGCTGTCATCCTCTTCCTCCTCCTGGCTGTCCTCCTTCTCCGGCGTAAAATATTTCTTATAGCCCTCATCCAGCACATAGGTACTGGTCGCTCGCAAATCCCCATATTCCGTTTTGATTATCGCACTCAGCTGCCGTTTACGAATCGGCGGCAGAAACTGCATGATGTAGTACCGGCAGATTTCCTCATACACCCTTCGCTCATCCGGAAGCAGCTGCACGATATTGAAATCCGACATGGTTGGAATAATGGCATGATGTGCCGTCACATATTTGTCGTTAAAGCAGTCGGAATGCAGCTTGTAATCCACCGGATACTGCTCATTCAGCTTGCTCATGACATGCGGCAGCACCTTGTCAGCCTCCTGAAAATGCTCTTCCTTTAAATACTGAGAGTCACTTCGATTATAGGTAATGGCCTGATAGCGGTCACGCAGTGTTTGGGTAATCTGATCCGTTTTGCTCAGATCAAAGCCGTATCTGGCATTCATATGTGCCTGCAGCTTCGCAAGGTTAAAGGGCAGCGGCGGCTTCACATCCATGAATTTCTCATCGATTTTCACCTTCTGATCCGGCTTGGCCATGATATCGCGTTCCATATCCTCCATGATATTGCGATGCAGAATATGCTTTCCATCATCCAGCAGATCACTTTTCGGTTTCAGCTGAAAGCGGATGGACGTATCGGGCTCTGCGATATGTCCACCGATATGCAGCTCATAATATTTCTGCTTCACATGATGATCAATGGCCTCATCACGCATGACGATCAATCCCAGCGTTGGACTCTGCACACGTCCCACGCTCATGCCTTTTCTTCGCAAAAGCAGGGAAAACAGGCGGGAATAATTGATTCCCACTACATAATCTGCAACTGCACGGGCATAGGCGCTTCTTCCCACAGCACGCAGTTTTTCATCATTATCGATCAGATCATGAAAGGCCTTTTTGATATTTGCCGGCGTATTGTCATTGATATATACCCGTTTTACCGGCTTTTCATTTTGTGCGTAATCCAGAATTTCGTCAATCAGAAACTGTCCCTCATCATCCGGGTCACCTGCATGGATGATCTGGTCACACTCCTGCATCAGCGCCATAATCTGTTCCACACGGTCCTTTTTATTTCCATCGGGAACCAGCTTCCAGTTTTCAAAGCAGATCGGAAGATCCTCTTTTTTCCATTTTTTATATTTCCCATCATACTCATCCGGTTCACACAGGCGCAGAAGGTGTCCGTATGCCCAGGTGATAATGACATTCTGCTTACGTATGACGCCGCGGACTTCCTTACCGCTGCCGTCAATCGCAGCCGCAATCGCTCTACCCAGCTCCGGCTTTTCCGCAATGATCAAAGAACGCATCGAATTCCTCCTTTGCACGATCCTGAACAAATACATAGAATTATATCAGAATTCTCTGAAAATTTCTAATATTTTTCAAATCAGGGTGACTGGCAATGAGACGATAACCTTTATATAAAAGATAATCTGTATGTATAATAAGAAAAGCAAGCAAGCTCATCAGCAATTCGTATGGAAAAACAGCTGCTATCAGCAGGATATCTCCTGTAATCAGCGAACGTTATCTACAGTATGCTACACTCCCTGTATACTTTGACAGTCTATGAAAGCTTACAGTGTTGTCTGTACTGACATCTCCTGTAACGAAAATCATATTTTTTTCTGTTTATACCTTTTAAAAAGAAACTAAAAAAGGCACCTTGTGAAGTGAATCCCTTTCCTTTGACTGTCCAAGCTTTGGGGTTCATTTCATTGAGGTGCTTTTCGTTACATTATGCCTTTGCAGTAATCAAACGCGCATTGATAATGCCTTCCCGGCTGCGCAGTCGTTCCATCAGTTCTTCACTGACTTCATCATTGGTATCAAGGATCATATATGCATAATCCTTTTTCCCCTTATTTGCCATATTTTCGATATTCACACCGACATTGGCAAGTGCCGTGGTAATGGCACCGACCACATTCGGCACATTCTTATTGATAATGCAGATTCTGTACTTGCATTCCTGTGCAAGCTGCATATCCGGAAGATTCACAGAATGGGTAATATTTCCCGTTTCCAGATACTCCATGATTTCATTGGCAGCCATTACCGCACAGTTTTCTTCACTTTCCGGAGTGGAGGCCCCAAGGTGAGGAACACCGATCACCTGCTCATACTGCAACAGCTCCTTTGTCGGGAAATCCGTTACATAGGCTGCAATCTTTCCTTCATCCATCGCCTTCATCATCGCCTCATCATCGATCAGACCGCCGCGTGCAAAATTCAGCACACGCACATCGCTCTTCATTGCCGCAATCGCTTCCGCATCAATGATATTTGCGGTTTTATCACTGAATGGAACGTGTACGGTTATATAATCGCATTCCTCAAAAATCTGCTTCAGATTCTGTACATGGTGCACCCTTGCCTTTAAGGTCCAGGCGGCTTTTACAGAGATGAACGGATCATATCCGAAAACCTCCATATCCATAGCGGCTGCGGCATTGGCAACCAGTACGCCAATCGCACCAAGTCCGATAACGCCCAGCTTTTTACCTGCAATTTCCGGACCGACAAAATTGCTTTTCCCTTTTTCCACAGCCTTGGAAATATCGTCACCCTCCAGAGTCTTGACCCATTCGATGCCCTTTGTAATCTTACGGGAGGACATCAGCAGTCCTGCCATTACCAGCTCCTTCACGGCATTGGCATTGGCCCCCGGCGTATTGAAAACGACAATTCCCTGTTCACTGCAGCGATCCAGCGGTATGTTGTTTACCCCCGCTCCGGCTCTGGCTATACATTTCAGATCGGCGGGAAATTCCACATCGTGCAGCTTCGCACTACGCACCATAATGGCATCATACGTGTCAAAATCCTCAGAAAATTCATATGCACTTGGATCAAACTGATTGATTCCGGCATCCGCAATTTTATTAAACAGCTTTATTTTCATAGTTATCTCCCTTATTTATGTTCCTCTTCAAATTTTTTCATAAATGCAATCAGTGTCTGCACACCCTCCAGCGGCATGGCATTGTAGATAGATGCACGCATTCCGCCAACTGCACGGTGCCCCTTCAGATTGCTCATACCGGCTGCGGCACTTTCCTTGGCAAACAACGCATCCAGCTCTGCATTCGGTGCACGGAAGGTTACATTCATCAAAGAGCGATCCTCCCTGCGTACGGTGGTTGTATAGAAAGCACTGTTATCCAGATAGTCATACAGCAGCTTCGCCTTTTCTTCATTTCGCTTCTGCATGACCTCGAGTCCGCCCATTTGTTCAATCCATTCCAGCACCAGCCCCAAAATATAAATTGCATAGGTCGGCGGTGTGTTGTACATGGAATCCTTGTCGGCAAGGGGAGCATAGTCCATCATCACCGGTGTGAAATCCTTTGCATGTCCGATCAAATCTTCACGAACGATTGCGACTGTCAGACCGGCACACCCCATATTTTTCTGTGCTCCGGCAAAAATGATGCCGAATTTGGATACATCCACCGGCTTGGACAGAATGTCACTGGACATATCGGCAACAATCGGCACACCGTTCGTTTCCGGAACATATTTCCATTCGGTACCGTAAATCGTATTGTTCGCACACAGATATACATAATCTGCATCCTTATTCAGCTGCAGCTCCTGCTGTGCGGGTATATAGGAATAATCCGCATCCTTGCTGGAGCCTGCAAGAACGATTTCCCCGTATTTTTTTGCTTCCGCATACGCCTTATTTGCAAAATATCCGGTCACGATATAATCTGCCGTACCCTTCTGCAGCAGATTCAGGGGAACCATGGAAAACTGAGAGGTTGCTCCTCCCTGCAGGAACAAAACTTTATAGTTATCCGGTATATTCATGATGGAACGCATTCGTTCCTGTGTTTTTGTAATTATCGCATCATAGGCTTTGGATCGATGACTCATTTCCATAACCGACATGCCACTTTCCTCGTAATTCAGCATCTGCGATTGCGCTTTTTTCAACACCTCCAGTGGCAGCATGGATGGACCAGCTGAAAAATTGTAAATTCTGTTTTCGGCCATAATCAGGCACCTTCCTTTCCTCTTATACTTCATCCAACAGCATGTTTTTCTGTTAGTAAGCACTATTATAGCACAAATGAAATAAAATGAAAGTTAAAATGAAAAATTGATGTAACATTTATGAAAGAGTTTTCTCAACGTAAACAAAGCAAGTACATCTGTACACATATTAAAGACACCTGTTTTTCTTTCGCTCTTCTTTTATTCGTGGTATACTTACATTACAGAAATTGGGAGATGAGAACATGCTGGATTTTCGTTTATATACATTCCTTACGCTGTCTGAAACATTAAATTATACGAAGGCTGCGGATATCTTATGCATTACACAGCCTGCGGTTTCGCAGCATATCAAATATATGGAAAAGGAATATGACTGCAAATTGTTTTTTTATGACGGAAAGCAGTTGAATCTGACGGCTCAGGGTAAGCTGTTGGCTGAGAAAGTGCGTACCATGGTTGCGGATGAGAAAATGATCCGCAGTCTGCTGAAGCAGAATCAGAAAACACCCGCCCTGCGCTTTGGTGCCACGCTGACGATTGGGGAGTTTATCCTGCCACAGCGCTTGAACAGCTTTCTCGCTGAGCATATGGAGACCTCTTTGTGCATGATTGTGGAAAACACAGCAACCCTTTTACAGATGCTGAACAGCGGGGATATCGGCTTCGCCTTTGTTGAGGGATATTTTCCAAAGCAGACCTATGACTGGAAGCTGCTGTCGCAGGAGCGCTATGTCGCGGTAAAAGGAAAGCATTATACCTTGCAAAAGGAGGCACGCTGTTTGAAGGATCTGGTGCAGGAAACACTGATTGTTCGGGAAGATGGCAGTGGTACCAGAGAAATACTGGAGCGCGGCATGCAGGAAATCAATTTATCCATTGCCTCCTTTCAGAGGATGATTGAAATCGGCAATGTACAGGCTATCAAAACGCTTGTCAGAAACAATCAGGGAATCAGCTTTCTGTATGAAGCCGCCGCAAGAGAAGAGATAGAAAAAGGAGAACTGGAAGTGATCGACCTGTATGATTTCCATATTCTCCATGAATTCAATTACATTACACTGAAGGATTCGGTATTCAAGGAACAATACGACGCCTTCTTTGCATCTGTGTGCCGGCCATGATGATTGTCATGGCTTTTTTTATTTGAGTTTTTCATACTTGCTCAGCACCCTGACACCGTGCTTCGTTACCTGACAGACCTTTCATACCGTGACGGCTATTCAGAAGCCAAAAGATCAGACTGCTCTGTGTGGTAAAACTGCGTAAACAAAGCGCGGTATAATAAATTTCCCTGAAAATCTTCGGCTTATGACTGAAAAATGTGATGTGTCTGTATCCCATTTCTAAAGCACATACAGCTTTCACAGTTTCACAGAAAAAGGGTGTCCCTGTACAGAATTCATCAATACGGAACACGCCTTTCCTTATCATTACGTTTTTAGTTGGTTCAAAGCATCCTTCAAAGCTATACAAACACCAGCTGTACCAGCACCATATAAAGCAGGGTTCCCCCGATGATACTGATCATATTATTGCGTTTCCACACATGAAGAAGTACGACACTCCCGATTCCCAGCAGCTCCGGCAGACCGTACGGATATTGAAAAAAACTCGTATTGCGTACACAGTAGACAATCAGACAGAGCATGATCGCCATAGGCAGCACATTCCCCAGATATACAATTTTCCGCGGGAGTGCTTCTGCGTTCTTGAATATCATAAAGGGAAGCGCACGTGTCAGAAAGGTGCAAACTGCCGCAATCGCGATAATCAGCAGGCTATCCATAATACCTATCATGATGCATCCTCCTTTTTTTCCACCTTGTCCTGAAAGATGACAAGCAGAATGACCAGCAGTATGAGCGCCGGCAGCAGAAAGTTAGATAACTGAAACAGTGCAGTGGAAATGAGAATCGCGGCTATTGCGATATAGACAGCACCATGCTGATTCGCTGCCAGCCACTGCTCCACAAAGATGACAGTAAACAAAGCCGTCATTGCAAAATCGATTCCCGTAGTATCAAAGGCGAGCAGAGAGCCGATGGTTGCACCGAGTACGGAACCTATTATCCAATACAGCTGATCAAATAACGATATACAGAACATCAGCTGTTTCCCCTCTCTGCTTTCCTTATTCGGAATTGCACACAATAAGGAATAGGTTTCATCTGTCAGGGAAAACATCATATACCAGCGTTTCTTTCCCATCGCCGGAAAGCTCTTCAGAAATGAAAGACCATAAAACAGCTGCCTTGCATTTACGGTAAGTGTGACCAGTGCTACCTCCACAAGTGAAAATCCGGCATGAAAGAATGTCAGTAAAACAAACTGCATACTTCCGGCATACACACTCAGACTGATCAAAAACGCCCAGAGCATGGAATAGCCCTGCTGCTGGCAGAGAATACCAAAAGCGATTCCCAGGAATACATAGCCGACCATCACAGGAAAGCTTAGCCGCAGTGCCTCCTTTGCTATTTTCATACAACATCACCCCTCAAAAGTTTTCTTATATTTTAGACGATTTCTCTTTCGCTTGCAATCCCCTATTCTTTTTACGGATATATCATAAACATGCAGTCTGCTTATTTACAGTTGACCGTCTTGCAGGGAACACACTGACTGGATGGTAGCCAAACTATCACGAATTGTGTAAAGCATGGAAGCTGTATGCTTATGTATGCAGATTACATACCTGCCTTTGCATACACGTTACCGCTATGGCTTTAAGGACAGCTTTGAAGAGGGGATGGAAGAAGGAATCATAAAAGGTTTTAAGCAGAAGGTAGAGAGGTAGGGAAAAAGAGGAATCAAAAAAGCAGAGTGGAAGGCTCATGTTATTTCGAAGCCGACAGTAGGAAACCAAGTTTCATGATATCCGCTTACCGCGGCTGTATACCTTACAGCAGAGCAGATTGAACAAATCTTCAGCCTTATGTTTACTGTCATACACTGGAGGAAATAAAGAATCAAATCAAAGCTTCAAGTAATCCATAATAACTTTATGTGAAAAACTGCTTTTATTAAATGATAGAGCATATAGATAAAAACAAAGCTTCCTTGCAAGTGAAGGATCGCTTTGATTTTCAGGGATTCCTTGGTAATCGATACGATTCCGTTTATCATTTTATCAAAAAAAATCAAAAAAAGCATTGACAAGGCTATCTGCTGCATGATATATTTATTAAGCAATCGAGATGGGGTGTTAGCTCAGCTGGGAGAGCACCTGCTTTGCACGCAGGGGGTCATCGGTTCGATCCCGATACGCTCCACCATGATAGATCAGAAGAGATTCCTAACGGAATCTTTTTTTGTGCTTTGTTTAAATGGTATAAAAAAATAAGCCGTTTCCACATCCTTCAACAGGAGAAAATACGGGAATACGGCTTTTTTATTTCATCTTATATATACGATTTTGCGTACAGGCATCAAACAGAAGTACATATTCCCAGTCAATCCAGAACCGGATATTCTCCATGCGCTGATGGATATGGGAAGTATCTGACTTCATAATAACGACTCCCTCTTCATATTGGATATGATAATACACCTGCTCACCGGACTGTTCAACCAATACAATGCTGCCGCATATACCACCTGTTGATACCTCAATGACATGTTCACAACGCACCGCCAGTATTACGGAAAGATTTTTATCCTCTGACAGCCATGGTATCTTCTGCTCATGAAAGAGAAGCACCCCCTGTGTAAGGACTGCTGTAAACTGATTGATATCATATACACCTAAAAAAGAGGCAGTAAACAGATTGATTGGATTTTGATAAATGGCAATCGGATTTCCCATTTGCTGAATCTCTCCATCCTTCATAATAATCAGAATATCCGCCAGTGTCATTGCTTCCATTTGATCATGTGTTACATAGAGAAAGGTGGCACTGTTTTTCTGATACAGCTGCGCAATTTCAATTCGAAGCTGTGTCTTAAGTCTCGCATCCAGAGAACTCAGAGGCTCATCCATCAGAAACAACGACGGTTTTCTTATGAGTGCACGGGCAATCGCACAACGCTGTTTTTGTCCACCTGATAAATCACGCGCTTTGCGTTCCAGTAAGTCACAGATACCCAGCACTTCACATATCTGATAGACAGCTTCCTTTATATCCTGCTGCCTCATTCCGCTGTGAGCAAGACCGAAGGTTATATTCTCAAAAACACTCATATGAGGAAACAATGCAGCTTCCTGAAATACCATGGAGATATTTCTCTGAGCAGGTGTTTTCTGATTGACAAGCTGATCATCAATATATATTTCTCCTGAATCCGGAGTCAGAAATCCTGCGACAAGCTGAAGCAATGTCGTTTTCCCACATCCGGATGGACCTGCAAGCACAATAAAGCTTTTTTCCGAGAGCTCGAGATGAAAATCGCGTACTGCCTTAATATCCCCATAGGATTTTGTTATATTTTTCAATAAGAGTTTACTCATGCACATCTCTCCATATTCCACATTAAGTGTAGCCGAAGAAAACAAAAAAAGCAACCTTGTCGAGCAAAGCTGCTGTTCTTGTAATCCCCCATTCGTATTGACTTTGTAAACAGTATCAGTTTATTTACTAAGAGTGTACATGAGAATAAACGGGCTTGGGGAAGACCATTTTCACAATCTCCATCAATACGATTCCCATATGATCACCGAAGTGATCCCCAGTGTCTCGAAGCCCACCCTCTTCAAGACACCTATATGTTACTAGAAATAGTGAATTTATACAATGGATTTCACGCAAGTTGACATTTAATAAAAATTTTGGCGATTATTACAGTTTTTCAAGAAAACCGTCAACTCGGGCTGTAAAAGAAAAAACTTCTTATGAAAAGAAGTAGTTTTCAACTTTAGACTCTAACATGTATGTTTCCACCAGAACCAGCTACATTAAGATTTGGTTTTGTTTCTAATCCGAACGCACATGCAAATAACAGACTTAAACCACATGCACCAGCTAAAATTACCTTTTTCATTTAATACACCTACAACAAAGTAGACCATATGCATATCATCATCGACATCCATATATTAAATGATTTAATAATTCTATTCAATGAAAAGGGAAACAGTTAACATAAAACTTTTTTTTGATCGATTAAATGCTTTTTTAGATAAAACCGTCAACTTCAATTTAAAATTTTTGCTGAATTCCTGTCTCAAAAACATGTAAAAGTTTATATTGATTCGTGTAATTTAGTAATTTCAGTAGCTCAAATCTAAATATCTCAATTAGTTCTTTATCATGTAAATACGGTAGAATTTTCTTTAAAATATAATTTTGCTTTATAAAAACCGGAGTATCTTCACTTAAAGTGAAATATTTAAACATACATTTCAAATCTATTGGGTATTTATCATACTCAAAGTTCTCGATGATAGGCATTTTAATAGGCCTTCCTAATCTATTTTGGCAATCTGCCATATAAATTAGATTAGTTAATGTATTGAATCCGTAAGTAAGCATTTTCTCATAATATACCAAAGATTTTGCATAATCTTTTATCATATGAAATATACATCCTATATTAGCATATACTTCACATATTTTAATTTTTGGTAAGTTACACTCAGATACTAACTCCTCAATCCTATTAAGATATTTTGAACTCCAATCTATATTCACATCTGTCAACATCACAATAGCATAATTATATGTATCTAATAACCTAATATGATTGGATTCTCTCATGAAATGGCTCTCTAAAGATTCAATTTCGTTTTTCATTTCTAAATACTTATTCTGTGTATAATAGTAATGCAGAAGATTTAGTCTTATACATGACAATTTAGCATCAGATAATTTTATGAATTCTATCTCTTCTATATATTCATTGTGGTTATTTATGCTATTACATTCAATTTTTGGAAACATTAAAATTCTTAATAGATCCATATATTTTAATTCAAACTGATAAAGAATACTTCTGTATTTCTGATATACAACATCATCAATATATCCATCCTTGAAATAATAATCTCTCAAATCATTTACAATTGATTCAACTTCTGAATAGTAAACATATTTATTAACTTCTTTTAATACACGTATCATTTTATCAGAAACTAATTCTATTTCATCGATATCATAAAATTCTATAGCTTTATATAATTTCATTAAAAGTCTATCTAGCACTTCATCTATAACAGGAAATTCGCCAAACTTCAAATCCAGCTTATCCAACAATTCAATATAAACATCCTCGGATCTGCTCAATCCGCCAGCTTCGATATTCTTTAACGTATTTATACTGCAAATGCCATCACAAAATTTCTTCAGAGTAAAACTATTTTGTGTATTACCCCGCCGTTCTTCTCTGTAAATGCCAATCAGTTTACCGATAACTGATAATCTATCTCTACAAACATTCATATATATCCCTGCCTTTAACTTCACTCTCTAGTAATGCTACTCATATATTATAGAGGTAATTTCCAATATTTGGAAGTTAAAATCACATAAATGTCACATTCTTACTTCTTTACTATACCTTTTCACCGATTATTGTCAAAAAGATAGTAAATCGATGATGAATAAAGGTTAGCTAATGCCTCTTATCGCTTCTGTAATGTATGCAGAAAAAGAGCTGTGATGAAACAGCCCTTTTAAATATTGTGGGTATAGTTTTTTAGGATAGTTGTAGAGATCGCAAAATCGCAGGTCGAATATCATCTTCAACATCCAGCATATTCATAGCATCGATCGCACTGACGTTGATTCTCTGCATCAGTTTTTTTACATATAGCAGTGTTGCTTCCACTTTGCCTTCCGCTTTTCCCTGTAATAAGCCTTTTTTCAGTCCTTGCTCCAAGCCCTGCTCCAAGCCCTTTTCAATCCCTCTTTGTTCAATGAAATCGCTAAAGTTGCACATATCCATAACCTCCTTATCTATCTCCTTCTCCATTAGTATACCATACGTCTTCTGTAATTGTTCCTTTTTATCCTCTATAACGAGATTTTTTATAAACAAAATCTTTAACAGCTCTAAAAGCCTCTGCTTGTTCTCATCCTCCTGCTCTACCGCATTTGGAATATCCTGCGCTTTTCGTATGCCTTCCTTCTTTGGATACACCATGACCGCTGTGAGCAAGTCATAATCCTCCCTTTCGGCATGCCATATCTTTGTTTCACATGTTTCCTGTATCTTATAGGTGTTGATGACATCGTTCTTTTGATTATTGTGACCGATACAGATCCAGATGGAACAGACCTTTTTAATTTTGTCATAATCCGAATGCTGAAATCCATCCTTGGGATGCTTCTGCTTTGCCATCAATCTGCCACAGTAATACAAAGCCCGCTTAATCAGAGGATAGCCGGGATCATCCTCTGCCTGGCTTTCCAGATTGATGATCATGCGAAGTCTCTTTTCCGCAGGGGTGCTCTTATCTGTTACCTTCTGCTTCATGGGTATTGTCGCCTCGAACTGAATATCGTATTTGATCTGTGCCCCCGGTATAGCTTCATCCGTGACCTCAACCTGATAATCATCGATACATTCACATTCTGCTGTGTTTATGGAAGACATTTCAATATAGGACGGTATGTCCTCCAGTGGAATATCTGCGTATTCCGGAATACAGCCCTTCATCACATAGGCGAGAATCTGCTTGTTTGATAATAGCTTTTTACAGTACATGTCATATTTCTTTTTATTATCATAGCAGCTAATCATAGCTGCTGCTTCTGTTTTCATTTTTGTTGTCATAATCATATCCTTTCTTTCCTATTGCTATCTGTACTTTAAGGATATGATCTGGTGGTGCTCTTGTTCTGCTGTTGTTTTTATTAGCAAATAGAAGTATCTGCTGTTTCGTATCATACGCAGGAACGGATACAACAAAAACAAGGCAGTCCTTACCGCCGACAAGCGGTGTTCAGCTGCTGTAAGCTACTTAATAATTGTAAAGAATGTATGAACGTATAAGAAAAAACACTTCTAGCAAGCGGTTGAGCTACCGAAAGGCCGGGGCTTTTGCGGATAAATTAGATGTGAATGCAATGTATTATTTATATAGTTTCTCATAGGCCGACCTCTCCTTTTTTTGTATTTACAGTGTAGCATATATCCTGTCGGAAATACAGAAAAAAATCTTAAAATCAGTGAATAAAAAATGCCTTATTACTTGGTGATAATTTCCTGTATAACAAAAAAGCAAATACTCATCAAACATAACATAGCAGAGGATGAACAGCAAGCGATCATACCTTTTTCAATTTTATGATGCATTTTCTTTTCCTTCTCTGTTCTAATTCATTATCGATAGCCTTACTACATCAACTTATTTATAAGCACATTCCTACTGAAATTAATCCTTCTTTAGTTTACAAATCCTTAAATCATTCTTTCAGCCTTCACAAATCCTTCAGTAAGGTTGCTAGGTACATAATAAAAAAGCATCCGTCTTTTTTGGATGCTAATATTATCCCACTTTCCTGACCTCCCCTATGTAACTAGGCAAATGGCGATAAAGCCTGTTTCATGGGCATTTTTCGCCAATGGCCATACGGAGGATATTCCACATATCGGTTGCTTCCCGACATGTTTTCCGTTCAAAAGAAGTTAACTTTTCGGTACCATTACACGGCTAACCGGTCATTTCAGCCTGTACGGTAGCAGAATCAGCATGCTTCTTGGCCTTCCTTGTGCAGAAAGAATGTCGGAAGCTGTGGGGCGTAATCTTATGAAAAGGCTCCTTGCGGGGCTTCTTGTTCTTCTTCACAAGCCTCTGGACATAAACTGGCCGTTGCCTTCGGCAGTCCATTCTTCTTTAGGAGCAGTAAACTGGTATGGTTGACCACGGTAATCTTCGCCACTCTACCTCGCTTCTTCGGCGCTATTAAGATAGGCTATAATATCATTCAGCATCAAAATAGCGATACTGCAGAAATTATCACAGAAAATTATATTGCTACATTCCAAACAGCCGTAACAGCTTCTGCCGGAAGTTAAGTGGGGCTTCTTCCTGTATATCATTTGCAATGACCTCCGCTTTTTCAATTGCTTCTGTTTTTATGACAAACTGAACGGATTTGATATTTGTATTTTTATCGGACACAAAGGATACCGGTTCAATCTCTTCACCGCCTATGGTGTTGAGGATTCCATTAATTTGATCCTGTACCTGTGTATCCATCCCATCGGTTTTCATGTAAAGCTCGTTGGTTCCGTCGGCGAGCTTCGAAACACCGTCGCAATAAGCAATGATACCATCGTACAGTTCTCCCGCACCGTTTTTCAGCTCACCACCACCGGAAAGCAGCGACTTGCTGCCGCTTGCCAGAGAGGATACGCCCTCTACAATCTGCGTGTATCCGTCTGTCAGCTGAGCAACACCTTCGGTGTACTCCCGGATACCACTGTCAAGAAGCGTATAATTTGATACAAGCTCGTCAATTCCTTCTGATAATGTGGACACCTTCACAAGCATATCACTTAAGGTGTTGGATAGCGCTCGGATGATGGTATCAAAACCCTCGTACTGCGTCTTCAATGTCCCTAGCCTTTGATACAGGGTATCTCCCCCGGCTGCGAGACCGTTAAGATACCTTTCTGCTCCTGTGATAGCGGCATTGTTGCCGGAAAGAAGCTGAATGACATTCTGTAAGGATGCAATCTGTGACTGTAACTGCGCTGTTTGTGTTTCATATCCCGGTACATTTTCAATCTGGGCCAATGCTTGCTGCAAGGATGCGATTTGCGTCGAAAGGTCATGGATCGCCTGTGTGTTGCCTGCTTGCAGCGCATCGATATCCAAACCATTCTGCGCCATCATTGCCTGATATTGCGCAAAGCCAAGATTTTGCGATAACGTATAGGCACCGTCGTATAAATCACTGATGCCCTGCTTTATGGCACCGGAAGCGCTCGTAAGCTCCGCCAGCTGATCAGCGGAAACTGAGATAGAGGAGAGGCTCGACCGGATTGTTTCCAGGGCGGTCTTCATTTGGGCAGAACCATCAATCAGCTTATAGGATTTATCGTTCAGGGTATCAAGGGCGCTCTGTGCTGAAGAAATGCCCTTTTGCACAGAGGCAATACCGTTATCTATATCTTCAACACCATGATGCATGGAGGAAATTCCGGAGTCAAGGATGCTGCTTCCTGCTTTCAATGTTTCCGAATTGGAATTGAGTTCACCGGAACCTTTGTTTAATTTATTGGTGGCATCCATCAACTGTGAAACCTGATCCATAAGTTCAGCATCATCAATTTCAACATTTAGGTTCAGCTTGATGCCATTGATCGATATGGCGTCCATCTCAAATTCATTCACATCAGCGGTGATGCTGCTTTCAAGGCTTTTGCCCGGCAAAACGGTATAAGTAATCTGCTTATCGGAGCCTACATTGGCCATGGTCGCATTGGTGGCGGTGATATTCTCACAACATTCGCTATCCAGCGTTACGCTCGCCTGCAAAGCATAATTCTCAAAAAAATTACCTTTGCATTTTTTGTTTTTGGAGATGGATAAGCGAATTTCAAGCTTTCCGCTTTGTCCGGCGATTTCAGATGCGCTGTACTCTTTTCCATCAAGATAGTACCGCATGGAAATGTTCCAAGGGATTTCTGCATTTTCCATTGTGCCCTGATAATAAACCTTTTTGTCATCCGTGCTGAAGGTGATTTTGTCTATGTTACGTGTGATGTTCTCCGTGCTGGTCAGCATTTTAACATCACTGTAATTGCCGAAATCAACGATGTCTCCAGCACTGAATATATTGACGGCGTTAACATTTGTAACATGCCCTGCCGCATCGGTCATAATATAGATGACTTCTTCCTTTTCGCTGGCTGCTTCCGCGGCGAAGGTGGGAACAGTCAGCGAGCAAGTCATAACAGCAGCCAGTAAGCAGGCAGTAAATTTAATGTCTCTTTTCATATATTTTCTTCTCCTTTTGGATATCGATAAATTTTGCACCCTTTGTGGTTTTCTGAATCAGCCCGTCAAACAGATAGAGCAGTCCCGGCAGGACGAACAGAACGATGACCAGAGAGCATAGGGTTCCCTTGCCGAGAAAATAACCCAGCTGTGAAAGAAGTCCGTGGGTTGAGATGACTCCCAGCAAAAATCCGACAACCGTCAGAACGCTGGCAGAGGTCATGATGGAAACGGTTACGGCAGAAATGGTGTCGGTAATGGCCTGTTTTTTCTGCCGCGTTTCCCGATACTCCCTGTACCGGTCGGTAAAGAGAATAGCATAATCCACAGTTGCTCCAAGCTGAATAGAACTGATGATCAGGTAGGCGATATAGAAAATCGTATTGCCAGAAAAATACGGAATAGAGAGGTTGAGCCATACTGCCGTCTCAATGCCCAGCACCAGAAGTACAGGGATGGAGATAGATTTTGCCGTGAGAAGAAGGACGACAAAGACCGCACCAATGGCAATCAGATTAACCTTGAGCATATCCGCCGTGACGGTGTTCATCAGATCAAAAGTGGAAACGCCTTCTCCGGCCAGCAGCCACTCACCCGGATAGTATGTCTCTGCCGTATTCTGCACGGTTTCAATCAAATCAAAGGTTTCCGGGCCCTCAAAGTCTGCATCCACGCTCAAAACCATTCTTGTATAATTGGTGGAATTCAGTTTGTCGAGAGTTCCCGTATCCAGATATTGCTCCGGGATGGTTTCTCCTGCCGCATCCACATAGGAGAGGATGCTTTTGATCTTTGGCAAGGTGTGGAGTGCATCGGACAGGTCCTTTTGCGTAGCAACGCTGTCTTTAGGTACCATTAAAACATAGGTATCGCTTTTACCGAATATCTCCTCGATTTTTTCTGTATCCGCGCCAAGCTGCGTGTCAGTTCCGAAAATATGGGATGCACCGTAATAAAAGCTGTTGGAATTGGAAGCGAGGAAGCTTGGAACGATCACCACCGCAAAGAGGCAGACGAAGGATATCATCGTTTTAGAAACGACCTTGCCAAATCTTCGGAAGGATGGAACAAACGGACGGTGCTGTGTTTTATCAATCCACCTGCAGGTTGCAAGGATAAAAACCGGCATAAACACAAATACCGTAATCAGACTGATGGCAATTCCCTTTGCCAGCGCAATACCAAGATCAGGGCCAATTTGAAAGCGCATCAGGCAGAGCGCAAGAAACCCAATGACAGTAGTGAGTCCACTGGATAAAATAGATGTCGTTGAGCTGCACAGCGCCTGGACCATGGCTTCCCTCGGGTCGGAATATTCTTTCCTGCATTCCGTAAACCGGTGCAGCAGGAAGACGGAATAGTCTAGGGATACCGCAAGCTGCAGGATGTTCCCCGCGGCATTGGTGACAAAGGAAATTTCGCCAAACAGCAAATTGCTCCCGCTGTTGATAATAACGGCCACGCCAAGCCCCAGCAAAACAATTACCGGCTCCGCAAAGGAGGTTGTCGTTAAAATTAGCACAAGCAGTGCGAACAGCACACCGAATAGGGCAATCAGAGGGATTTGCGATACGGTACTTTTCGTCGCTATTGCAGTGGACACGGCACTTCCTGTCATTGCGCCCTCACTGCCGATGATTTCGCGGATTTCATCCAAGGCGTCAATCCGTCGATCCTCACAGACCGTAACGGAAAGCAGTGCATTTCCATCCTTATAATAGGTATCGAGAGTGTCGGCGTCGATAAAGGATAGTGGCTGCGTCACGCTTGCGGCATCATCCAGCCAGGTGATATCGGTAACGCCGTTCACCGCTGCAATCCGGGCCTTATACTCCTGCGCCTGCGGTATGGACACGTCTTCGATCATGATGCGGGTGTTGGGTATTCCGCCTTCATACTCCTGCGCCATCGTATCAAGTGCGATGGTGGAGGCGCTGTCCGAAGGCAGGTAGTCGTTCATATCATAATTGACTGCAATCAACGGTTTGCAGGCAAGACAGACAAGAAATAATACACCGAAACTGATCAGGATCAGCTTCGGACGGTTTGTGATTTTTTGATAGAACCGTCTCATAAATCAGCCTCCTCGCCGAAAATGATAAAACGGCTGTCATCTCCAACTACCTCCAATTTTATTTTCGAGCCGTCTACTCTCCCTTGCGCCTGATAGGAAAAGGTCTTGGTCAGCGTGATCATCTGACCTGAGAAACTAATTTCCCCACCCGGTGTCAGCTTTCCAATAAACGGCGTTTCGTTTTGAAACAGGTTGAGCGTACCATCTATCTCACGATCACCGCGTTTTTCAAAGGATAAGGTGCCCAGCCGACAGCCCAACAGGACCATCATTTGAATATTAAAGAATTGTCCCATGATTGTACCTCCTTTCAATCTACAATGGCAGTATAGCAAGAGCCAAATCCAAATAACACGGTCAATTTGCGGTTATCTGTGTAAATACGGACAAAACACGGTGAATTGACGGTCAAATTTACCGGACAAATGGCCGTGATTGTCCGTTGTAAAACTTGACAGACAGATGTATACTTTATAAAAAAGGAGGCAGCCTATGAAACAAGAGGAAATCACCTTGTCAACAAAGAAGGCATTAGCCGCTTCGCTGAAAAAGCAGATGAAAAAAAACCGTTGAAAAAAGTAACGGTCTCTGACCTCATCACGGATTGCAATGTCAATAGAAAGACATTTTATTATCATTTCGAAGATATCTATGCTTTGCTTAAGTGGATGCTGGAACAGGAAGCCATTGAAGTGGTCAAGCAGTTTGATTTGCTGATCGATTACAAAGACGCGATCTTGTTTGTACTGGATTATGTGGAAGCAAACGCACATATTTTGGGCTGTGCCTATAACAGTATGGGGAGAGATGAAATGAAACGGTTTTTTTATGCCGACTTTATCGGCATTATCCAGACGCTGATAGACGGCACAGAAAAAGATATGAATCTCTCTGTTGCGACGGATTTCAAGGAGTTCCTTGGTAATTTATACACTGAAGCACTGGCTGGTGTCCTGATCGACTGGGTGAAAGACCGCAAAAAGTATAATCGGGAAAAAGTGCTGCAATATCTCTCTTTAATCATGCGTACTTCGCTTCCGGCAGTGTTGACAGAAGCCGCCGGAGCGAAAAATATCATTTCTCCCACAAATTGATACCAAATGGGTACAATGCAACAAACCCTCCTTGTTTGACGTTTTAACTTGAAGATAGCGTCATCTATAATCAAGTTTTGCTGTACGACAGGGATTGCTTCCCCAACCAACGCCAAAATCATGAGGATGTGGCCTAGTTTGATGGACTGCTTGGTGAACGCTGCGGCAATTACATAAAAAAACCTATGGCAGAATGTACAGGCGATGAAATTCTGAGCAAGCTTTTGTATCACCTGAATCTGCTCCTTATCCGAGCCTGCGCTTAATCCCATCGTGAAAAAAAGCCTTGGGACGGAAAAAGGCTCGTATGTTCCATGAGTATATGGCAAAGCTATGCGTCGATTATCCGGGGAAATTCGGTGCCTTTGCGGTACCCACACTGCCCGATGTCGAGGGAGCCATTGAGGAAGCTAGATATTATGCCCTTGATATTTGGGGATTGGATGGCGTCGGGATGCTGTCGAATTATCGAAAAAAAGAAAGGAAACAAAGACGAAAAGAAATATGGCTGCATTCATCTCCACTTGTTGATCGACCACTGAGGTGAGGGTTTTCTGTCTGCTTTTTAGATAAAAAAAGAATGCAATCCGATGATTCTCTTCAAAGGAGGAATCATATCATCAATATGTAAGGCAGCTTTTCACCTTTATAAAGATTTAGCCGCCCACAGCTGATGTGAACTGCTACGTAAAAGAGGTATGGAAAAACCGCTTGCTTTTCCGGACAACAAGCGGCTGATATGTATTTGGCGCGGCTTACTTATATCTTCTTTACTGGTGAATGAATGACTTTAAGAATGGTTTCATACACACAGGCGGTATCCCTGTCTTTCTGGTGCAGAGTTTTCAGGCTGACGAGGCTCTGAAAATCAGTGATTCGCTTCATTTTTCACCAGAAAGATATGCAAATACTCCATCGGCTGTACAACCTTGGAAATGATACGGTATATATAACCGGCTTCCTCCAGACTGCCTTCCAGAGGAAGCCCCTGTGTTACAACTGCATTCATGCTTCTGTATGTCAATATATCATATAGAAAGCTGTTCTTTTCCTTCAGTAGCGAAATCATCTGCTTTGCCTGTTCGAAATCCTCCTCCTTCATAAGATAAAGAAATCGAATAAAACAGCAAAACGCATCATTCCTTCGATATTTATCAAGCAGCTCTCTGCAGGACTCCAGCTCCTCAAAATACAACGCAATGCTCATGAGATAGTGCCGCACCTGAAACAGATCCTCGGGATTCAGATTTAAAATTTCCTGAAACTGTCTTTGCGCCTTCCTCATATATCCGGCCTCGTACAAAGATGCCGCATAAGCGAACTTGATATGAAACAACGGCTTTGCTTCATCAAATTCAAAAAAATCAGATGCATCCCGCAGAAAAAAATCCTTTCCCAGATTCATAGTTGCCAGCTCCATGCCCTCTTTCAGCATACCGAGCTTTCTGTACATATTCTGTTCATTGATTCCCAGCACTAGGTAAGCCTCGATACAGTCTGTGCAAATCCCCAGCGCTTCTCTTGCAATCGTCTGTTTCTTTTGCGAGCTGCGGCAGTGATTGGCTTCCTCCAGCTTTTTCAGTGCGTCGCGATACGTATTCTGATTTGTATCCTTTACCGGATGTGTTTCATCCAGAAAGGCATCCAGTGTCATCTGGAAGGTAATGCCGATATCTGTTGTATCTGAAATATGATTCATATAGAGTCCCTCATCATTTCCCTTATTATATGCCAGTTCCCTATATTACTCAATGACTTTCGTTCGACTGTTTCAGATAATCTACTGCCCAGTGACTGTCAATTTCCTCAAACTGATTCTTTTGCGGCGGCAATTTCGAACAGATTGCATCATAGGATGTCTTCCATATTCCAATCACATCCTCTTCTTCATCATGCTGTACATGAAACCAGACCGTATCTGTCTCCAGATCCTGATAGACGACATTCTTCGGCAACCTTCCCTTTTTCTTCTCCCGCAGAATGATTTTTAATTTCAGAAGCTCCATCGCCCGATCATCCAGCTTATCCTCCAGCATTCTGATTTTCTCTGCGACCTGCGACGGATCGCAAAGGTAGCGGCGGATACAATTTTTTTCAGACTGAAAAATAGAAAAGTCCTTATCTGTCAAATCACTTTTTGGCTTAACCAGCAACACAAAGCGATGCTTTTTATCAACATATATCATCGTATGGAGAAAGGTATTGATTATTCCACAGCTTGGGCAGGCTTTTTTAAAGAATACCCCCTCCAGCAGCTCCTTCCGAAACTGCGGCTCCATCTCCGGCATGATCAAGGTTTCACTCTTTTTATGTGTTTTGTAAAAGCAGCGGGGACAGGTAAGCTCCACCAATATAGATTTCATAATATCACCATATGTAACATTATACCTGTAAGCAGGCATATTGCAATAACAAAACACAGAAGGATGATTGTTCCATTCTGAAATAGCGCCAGCAATACGATATCAGTACTCCTGTTCCGCTACCACATCCAAAAAGCTTCCTGACATCAAAAAGACAGAGCGACCGCCCTGTCCTGTTTATTAAATTTCTCTGGTTGCGTATTTCAGCCATTCCTTTTCCGCTTCATTCAGATAAGGAGAAACCTTGTCATACACCTCTTTGTGATATGTATTCAGCCACGCAATATCATAGCGCGTCATCAGATCAACATCTAGCCCGTCCAGATCAAATGGTACGAATGTGATCGTTTCAAAATACATAAACTGTCCGTATTCGTTTTTCTCACCCCTGCGTACCACCAGCTCATTTTCATGCCGGATACCATGGGAGCCTTCCACATAAACACCAGGCTCATTGGACTGGGTCATCCCCTCCTCCAGAACACAGCTGTCATTTCTTTCCGGTACCACTTTCCAGCGGAAGCCGTTTGGCCCCTCGTGTACATTCATCAGATGACCAACACCGTGCCCTGTTCCGCATTTATAATCGATTCCCATTTCCCATAACGGACCTCTTGCGAGAATATCCAGATTCATACCGCGGCAGCCTTCAAGAAATTTTGTCCTGCTCAGCTGAATCATGCCACGCAGTGCACATGTATAGTGTGTACGGATTTCATCGGAGATCGGTCCGAGGACAAAGGTTCTGGTGATATCTGTTGTGCCCTCCAGATACTGTCCTCCACTGTCAACCAGCAGCATCCCCTCCGGCTTCAGCTCGACATTGGTTTCCTCACTGGCACTGTAATGCATCATTGCGGCATGCTCCTTGTATGCGGAAATTGTAGAAAAGCTCAACCCCAGATTGTGCTCCTGTTTTCGACGCAGACTTTCCAGATAATCACTGGCACTGATTTCCGTAATTGTTTCCTTGCCAATGTTATTCTTTAGCCAGTACATGAATTTCGTCATGGCAACAGCATCCTTGATATGCGCCTTGCGATTATTCTCCAGCTCGATTTCATTTTTTCTTGCCTTCATCAGCTGGGAAGGATTCGGACAGTCTACGATGCGAATCTCCTTCTTCAGATTCTGTGTGATTGCATAGTTTACAACACCTGTATTCAGCATAACGCACGCATCTGCCGGAATGGTTTTCACAAACGCATAAATATCATCATATGCATGTACCGCTACAGCATTTTCCCTGAAGTTCGCAAGCATCTGCTCATCCAGCTTATTCTCATCAATAAAGATATGATTTTCATTGTGGGTGATTACCAGATAACAAAGCATGACAGGGAAACAGCTGATATCCCAGCCGCGCATATTCATCATCCATGCGATATCATCCAGAGAGGTTACGATGTGATGTGTTGCGTTTTGTTCCTGCATTACTGTACGGATATCCGCCAGCTTATCCTTTGTGCTTTTTCCACTGTATGCCTCTTCCAGAAAGAAGCCTTTTTTCGTAGGCAGCGGCGGGCGGTCCTTCCAGATCATCCCGACAAGGTCTTCCTGTGCGGAAATGGTAACATCCTTGTCCTTCAGCTCCTCCATAATGTCATGTACAAGTCTGGTGTTCATGACACGTCCGTCAAAGCCAAACACACCGTTTTCCCTCATATGCTCACGGATATATGCAGGAATCTCAGGCACGCCTTCCTCTCCCTGCTTCATCAAATCAATCGTGCTGTCCTTCAGCTGATTTGCCGCCTGAATGAAATACCTTCCATCTGTCCATAGGGCAGCACAGTCCCTGCATACAATCAGTGTTCCTGCCGAACCGGTAAAGCCGGACATAAAGCTTCTCGCCTTAAAATGCTCCCCGACATATTCCGTTTCATGAAAATCGGATGTTGGAATCATGTATACGTCCATATTTCTTTCCTTCATCAATGTTCTTAATTGTTTCAGTTTTTCTATTACCGTCATAAGTTCCTCCTTCAATCATCACTAGTAACCATTGTACTCCAAAAGAAGGAAATTGAATATAGATTTCACCTGAAAAATTATGGTTTGTTTCTCTGTTATCGTATGATACGCATTAGAAGTTTGCCTGTTCCAGCTGTGCAGTGAGCTGGATCATGATTTCCCTGTCATTCAGCCTGTCAGCATCTCCCTGCATGATGATAACGATGGGATGTGCCCCCTTCAGCTGCATGCCGGTGTCGTATATTTTCGTATCCAGTGTATCACTGACATCCTGTTTGGTTTGTGTATCGTATGCCGTTACCTTCATATCCAGATATGTATTTTCAAGATTGGCAGTATCACCCTCCACATGAACACAGGTTGTGCCCTTGTAGGTCAGAATGCTGTTTAGCTTCTGCTTCATTTCCATCTGCAAGGCATCGGTTGTGACACGTATCCCCTCTTTCAGCGCGATACTGTTCTCCCATAAGCGAAACATTGAAAACGTAATCAACAGCACAGACAGTGCAGTCGCAATTCTTATATATACCATATCTCTTTTCATAGCCATATCCTCCCAAAAAAAACCAGTCATTTAGAGTATGACCGGTTTCTTATTTTTTATAGCTCAGGATATGAATTTTGTAGTATCTAGCATCCTTTACGTCATATATAGTATAGTTGAATTGCTGATGAGTTCCTGCAGGAATGCTGTCCTTTCCTGTTAAGAACCATTTATCAGTTATTATCAGGTTCCTTTGTTCATCATACAGCTGAATTTCCGCTTTCACAAAACGCACTGCAAATTTGGTATCATTATGCAGCTCCCCACTCAAAACGCAATGTCCCTCCAACTCCTCAAATTCCACTGCATCCACATAGAGTGTTTTCTGTTTTTTCAGTACCTGCTCTTTCTCTGCCCATCTTGTGCGTATGGTCTTATTGAACAGCCAGATTACGGCAAGCTCTGCATACAACAAAATACCGAATTTGCTTTTCAGAAAGAGAAAGATTTTACCGATAAAGGGGATATGAAACACATAGGTTCCAATAATATCCTTGCGCAGTGTCTTATACATGTCCAGGTTATCCTTACCCTCTGCATTGGTGCGGTATATGGTATTTCCCTGGAAATCTTTTTCTGTTTTATTAAAATGATGTGTTAATAGAATATCATCACCAAAGCGGTCTGCTTTAAAGGTGATGATATCGCCTTTTATCAAATGCAGTGGTTCTTCAGGGTCAAGTACCTTCGTACAGACAAGCGAGAAGGTGGGAATACGGGGCTCCATACTGTCCGTTAGTACAGTATATAGGCGATAGCCTGTAATCTGTGCTGTTTCCTCCGGATATTTTGCCATAAGAAAAGTATAGGCTGCCAGTAATAACACAACAGCCACAAACACAATATTTGCAATGCGCTTGATTACGTTTCTCATATGCGATCCTACTTTCCTCGTCTTCTATATTTTATAAGATTTTTGGAGGGGTGAAAAGATTTTTTTAAAAAAGCCGTCGGATGACGGCTAATAACTAACTTAGAAACTCATTAAGAAACAGATTTAGGCTCTAGTTTTGCAGTAACCTTAACATTATAAGTTTCACCTGCAGCATCAGCTGATTTAGGTGTAACAGTAACTGTTGCAGTATGCGGATCAGTTGCTCCTCCTGCTAAAATATCAGCTTTTGTATCATTAATCTCGACATTAACTAAGCCAGAAGCATCTGCATTCGTACTATCTTTTACTTCTGCAGAATATGTTAACTTATACTGACTCTTCGCACCATTTGGTAAATTATTAACATTTACTGTAATACTACTTGTTTGTGCTAAAGCTTCAAAATTATCTCCAGTTACCAGTGCTGAACGTTCTTCTGGTGTAGTAAATGTCATATCGTTAATACTCATTGTTACTTTGTTATCAATTGTAACTACTGCTGCATTCTCTTGCGTTACCTCTGTCTGATCCTATGCAGCGAATGTTCCTGCGGATGTAGCGATAACAGCACCTGCTGTTAATAACGATAATAGTGTACTCTTTTTCATATAATTGTTCTCCTTTTCAATGGTTTTAAGAATAGGTAATATTTTTTGTTACCTTTTACACTATTATTGTAATCCTTTTGGGAAACTTTGTATAATACCAATAACCCGCAAGCCGGTTATGCATTTTAGGTATAGCTACATTTCTGCATAGGTTTCATGAATAATATTAAGAAACACCTTTCCTGCTTCGCTCAGCACTTCGCGCTTTCTTCGGATGATAACAAAATACTTTTGAATATCACAGTTTCTGATGCGCATGCTGTGGATATGTGAATGCTTTAATTCCTCAATCTGCCATTTATTCCCCAGCATAAAGGCATCCGTATGATTCAGCATGTTGATAATCGCATGGTAATTGCTCATTGTGATCGTTTTCTTAAAGCTGCTCAGCTGCACACCATCCATTGTCAACGACATATTCAGATTCGAGAAAAAATCATATGGCAGATGAATCAGTGTGAAATCCAGAAAATCCCTTGCATCCTTCTCCTCCACCAGCTCATCCAGATTCTTCTCATTGATATGAACGTACAGTGGTCCTTTTCCAAGAATATTCAATTCGATTTCCTTGGCATCCGCCATCTTACGATATATACTCAATTGATAATCATTTAGAATCGTGATTCCGATTTCCGACTTCATTTCACTGACATTGGCCAGCACCTGCTCCGCCGTTGTTTCTACCATATGAATCTCTGTAGTTGCTGATTTCATATGCTTGTAAAATTGTAAAATCAAATCATCCCGTAGGAATACAGAATCCACGGATACCGTCAGCTTGCTGTACAGCTTTTCCTCACTGACATCCTTTAAACGCTCCAGCACCTGAAACTGCGAGAGGATTGACTGTGCATAATAGTACATCAGTCTACCGGTCGGTGTCAGCGTAACCCCGTGATTGCTGCGGATAATCAGCTCTTTCCCCATTTCTTCCTCTAATGACTGTATACTTCTGCTCAGACTTGGCTGGCTGACAAACAGCTTCTCCGAAGCCTTGTTGATGCTTCCACTGTCGACCACTTCAACGAAGTAGCGTAATTGTTGGTTTTTCATCTCTCATTCTCCCTAATTGTGGACATTTATGCTCATTATTATGATAACATAAAAGACAGATTTCTACGTATGCAGATTCTGCCTTTTTCTGTAAAATTATTATTTTGTATTCATAATATAGGAACCATTCGCTGTTGCGACCACCTTGCCGCTTTTCTTTGAGCGTGCAACAGCTCTGGTCTGTGACATTCTGCTTCCTGCATGATCACAAATTCCTTCCACCAGCAGCGTATCGCCACTGCTCACACCGCCAACATAGTTAACAGCCATTTGTATCGTTGGTGTAAACACTGCATTCCCGCTCACATACGATATACATCCCATCGTAATATCCAGTGCTGTCGCAATAATGCCTCCATGCAGATTTTCCGCCGGATTCATTTGCCAGTCTTTCACCGGAAAAGCCAGAACCACACTTTTTGTATGAAAATCCGCGGTTACCAGCTCCATATCCATCATGGAATTTATCGTACCTTCATCGCGTACTCTCTGCTTTACAAAATACTGAATACGTTCATGGAACTGTTTTTTATCCATATATATCACATCCTTACCTGCCTATTATACTCCTTACAGGAAGGAATTCACACAGTTTGCACAATGAAATCATTTCTGCTTCCAGTTCAATATCCGGATTTTGTAATCATAAACACCATATACTTCATAAGCCGTATAGGAAAATTCTCTTGTTTCTTCCGGCTGTAAAAAATCTCTGCCGCAAAGATACCATTTCATTGTCTTTTCACATTACGGAAATCATCATACAATTCAATTTCCGCTTTAATATACCGTACAGGAACAGGTGTTTTATTGATCACTCTGCCGGTTAATACAGCAAATCTGCTGCTGCAATCAAATTCCATATCTTTTAAAAGGATTCCTTGTTCTTCCTGCATTTCCACAATTGGTGCTTCTTCCACCTTTGGCTTTTCTATTTCCTCAGGTTCAGGCATTTCCTCCTGCTCATCCGTCTGCCTGCTCTTGTTGATATCATATTTTCTGTTGAAATCCGGATATTCCTGTTGTTCTGCTTCTACCCGCTGTGGTGCTTTCACACCGTGCAGCAGCTCCTGCACCTCTTTTCGGACTTCCTCCAGCAGTTCCTTATCTACACCGGCATCCGCAGTGTAAACATCATTTGCTGTTACCTGTTCTTCTTCATGAGGTTCCTTCTCTGCAATTTCATCATTTTCCATCATTACTTCGTCTGGATCGCTGGATGGATCTTCTGTTTCCACCGGATTTTCTTCTTCCACAGGACATTGTCCGCCTTGCAGTGTTTCCTGTATACTGGTTACTACCGGTTCCAGAATGCCGATTGCCTGAATATGCAGTTGATTGTCATTTGGTATTTTCTTTTCGAATTTTGTCGCACCGGAGTTATACAGTCCCTCTATATCCTTTTGCGTATCCTGCGGATACCGTACAACCTGTGGAACGACATGATGCGGTGTATCGATTACCGGATGCTCATTTGGATGGTACAGCTCTTTTTTTTCTTTGACAGCTTCCGCAGGACTTGCCGTAGTGGTATCCTGATTCGATTCCTCTTCGTTAGTATTGATTGCAATCAGTATATCCTGTAGCTCAGCCTGTGTAAATGTAGCTCCCCCCTCCTGCAGATCAATCGTTTGTTCTGGCTTTGATTTTCCAGAGGATGTATGCTGAACCAGAGACTCCTGCGTATTCTCTGATCTCTGTACATGCTTCACCTGTGCATCCGGGTGCTTCTGGATTTCCTGCTGGATATTCGTTGGGCCTGCCGGCTTCTGATGCTTCTGCTTGTACACAATCGGCAGCAACTCCTCATCATCAGCCGCTTTCCTTTGTTCCACCGGTGCTGTTTTCAGTACATGGCGCTTGCGTAAGCGCTGCTTTCCGGTTTGTTTCGGAATCTGCTGTTTTGAAGCCTTGCCTGCTGCTTGTAAAATACTGTCGGCAGCTGCCTGCTGTTTGGCTTTCGCAGTCTTATCTTCTGTTCCCTTTACCTGCCTTGAAATATCTTCCTTTGGAGTCTTTAGCAGCGGCTTCTCTGCATCTGGCTTCACTTCCTGCCCGCGCGTATCCTCTTTCTTTTCATCTACTGAGCGTTGATCAGGATCCAAAGCATTCTTTTTCGCAGATACCTCTATACCCGCTTTTCCTTTTCGCTCCCGCAGCACACCCTTTATCAACAGCAGCATGGTGCTCAGGATACAAACGCCCAGCACCACGGCATACGTAAGTTTTCCATAGCTGCTTTGCAGAAATTCATACACCCTGCCCATATACTTCATATGAAAAAGATAGGAGCCTACCAGATCCTCATGTCTTGTTTCATAGGTATCATAATAGCTGCTGTCAGGGGCCTGCGTAATGTAAAAGGTTTCCTGATTTCGAACTTCACTTTTCACAAACATATGCGTTAAGATAACCGATTCCCCAAACCGCTCTCCCCGAAAGCTGATCAGCGTGTTATTTTTTGGTTCCTCGTTTTCTTTGAAGGTCTTTACAAAGATGAGAGAATCCTGTTCGATCGCTTTTTCCTTGTTTTTACCGGTAACCTGTATCATCCGGATATGCAGAAGATGCTCGCTCTGTTCCGGAACATAAATCAGAATCGTTACCAACAGTAAAAGTATTAGAAAAAAGCCTTCCAGAATCCATGACAGTTTTTGCTTCATATCGTATCCACTCCTGCTTGCACTGTTGTATTGTCTACCGTTATTCTATCATAGATTCCAGCTTATAAAACGCCCAGAAAGTCCTTATTTATAAGGTTTTTACAATTTCTTTCCGCAAATCTCAGCGTAAACATAAATTTGTGTTTTTATCTTAAGATTTACAAAAAAAAAGCCTCCGACAAGCAGTCGCAAGGCAGCCTTAAGCAGCATTGTGCTCAGACTCAAAAATATCTTCATCCAAAAATACCATACGCGGTTCATGGCAGCTTTGCAATACATCCGGAATCCCCATTAAATCCACACCGCAGAAATGGGATGCAGCATGCAGTGCGGCGTTTCCTGTGAGGGGTACATACAGATAGGCTATACCGCAGCAGTAAGCGGATGCTATAAAGCCTCCCAGCTCTTTTAGTTGCTGATTCCCTATAATCAGCAGGCTGCTTTCCTTTTGACATCCGCTTTGATACAGGAATCGGACGATTGCCTCCAGATGATCAAAGGTCTTGATATGTGCTGTACCGGGAACAGTATAGCATGCAGCTTCAGGAAATTGCGCTGTGATGTCCTTTTTTATTTCCGCCGGTACATCGGATTCACAAAGAATCAAAAGCTTATCCGCTTTGATATAGGCGTTAAGTTGTTTTACGATTCCCCGGCAGTGATATACCTGCTGTTTTTCTGTTTGCATCCTGCTTCACCTGTTCTTTCTCTTTTCATTGATCAGCTTTGGGAAATAACCGCTGATACGCACATGATCGAAGAAGATCACAAAGGCCTGTTCATCACAGCCCTGCACCTGTTTTTTCAAATGACCGTATTGTCCTCTGGTAATTGCCACCATCATGACCTCCTTCCTGCGTCCGCTGTAGCCGCCTGTTCCATCCCAGACAGTAACACCACGTCCCACATCCAGGATCAGCTGCTGCTTCAGTTCATGATTTTCCGTGATAATCAAAGCAGCCGATTCTGCATTATCCTCGTGAATGCGATCCAGCACGAAGGACAGGATACAGCTGTGTACGATGGAATATAAGGCTACCTGACTGTCGTAAATGAGAAAACAGAGTAGATAAATCACCGTATTGACCAGCAGATAGATACTGCCGACACTTCCTTTTCCTGTTTTTGTCAGATACAGTCCGATGATGTCAATACCTCCGCCGCTCCCGCGTCCCTTGAAGAACAGCCGTGTACCATATGCACAAAGAAAGGAGCCAAGCAGGACAGAGATAAAGACATCCTCAACCAGAGGCGCTTTGGGCACCGGAATCAAAGACAAAAACAAAGATTCAAACAGTATGACGATTGCCGTATGCACGGCAAATGTTTTCGCCAGCACCCTGGCAGCGAGAATGATCATGAAGATATTCAGGATCAGATTTATAATCCCGGCGATATCAAAGGAAAGTCGATAGGGCAGGATATGGAGCAGCAGGTCCCTGAGCAGCTGGGCGATTCCTAAAAACCCGGCACTGTAGATATGCAGCGGAACCAGAAACACATTCATCGAGAAGGAAAACAGCAAAGCTCCGCTGATACAGTACAGCCAGTCCTGTGCTGTCTTCATACGATATAGCGCTGAACGCGATCACTCATTCCCACCGCGATTTCTCCTGCCGTCCCCTGTATGATTTGGCCAAGCAGATAGCTGCTGACTGCCCCGGTTCCATCATCACCGCTCAAAAGTGCATATTCCCCGACCTGCACTGCTTCTATATCGGTCACATCCACCATGAACATATCCATGCATACCTTTCCAATCAAAGGTGCCGGCCTGCCATGTATGGAAACATAGCTCTGCGGGGACTGTGCGATACAGCGTCGGTAGCCATCCGCAAAGCCTGCCGCCAGCACTGCGATTCTGACAGGCTGTTTTGCGATAAAAGCATGACCATAGCCCACCCCTTCTCCCGCTGCAATATCCCGCAGCAGGACGATTCTCGCTTTCCAGACAAGCACCTCCCGCAATGGTATCAAGCGCTGCTCCGGGGCTGAGGCAAGACCAAAGATATAGGCACCGACACGCACCATGTCCATATGCATATCTGGAGCATGTATCGCTGCCTTACTGTTGCATATATGACAGATGCCCGTATCGATTCTTCGTTCCTGCAACGCCCGGATGCAGCTTTGAAAGCGCTGATACTGCAATTCGGTAAACGCCAGCTCCCTTTGATTGCTGCCGGCACCGTATACCAGATGGGTATACATCCCTGTTATTTCTATATTCGGCAGTGAAAACAGAGGAAGCAGCTGCTCCACGCAGTCTGCTGTAGAACTACAGCAGTCGATTCCCATGCGGTGAAAGCCGGTATCCAGCTTCAAATGCACGGCAGTCTTCAGGTTCATGCCTGCACAGCACTCGGAAATACGGGAAAGAAACGTTGCGGAAAAGGCACTGAGTGTGATGTTGTTTTCCGCAGCCAGACGTATTTCCTCATCCGATACATAGCCAAATACAAGAATCGGCTTTTCTCCTGATACGCTTCGCACACGCAATGCCTCCTGCATGGTGGCTGTTCCATACCAGTCGCATAAATCGTCCATCGCCTGTACACACGGCTCGATTCCATGACCGTACGCATTCCCTTTTACGACTGCCATAAACCTCGTTCCTGCTATGAGATGCCGCTTCAGCTGCATCACGTTTTCCCGAATTCGCGCTGTATGGATTTCTGCATAGGTTCGGCAGCTGATGTTTTCTTCCATACCTATTCGGCTTTGCCGCACTCCGCAATGATGGCGGCTTCATATGCTTTTTGCAGCTGCTTCAAAATCGGTCCCGGCTTTCCATCCCTGATCGTATGCCCGTCCACCTTTAAAACTGCACAGCATTCCGTATTCGTATCAGCGACAATGACCTCATCTGCGGCATACAGCTCATCCAGTGTAAAATTGCCTTCACGAAATGGTATCTGTTCCTGCTCACACAGTGCCTCCAGTATTTTCTTCGTCGTACTGGGCAGAATATCCTCATTTTCAACATGTGTCAGTATACAGCCGTCCTGAACAATCAGGATTGAGCCGGATTTTTCTTCCGTGACAATACCGTCCTTTACCAGAATCGCCTTCCCTGCCCCTTTTCTCTTTGCCTCAGAGCGCGCCATGCAGTTTGGAATCAGATTCAGTGTTTTTACATGACAGTATTTCCAGCGGATATCCTCCACACTGATCGCAGTTGTTCCCGCCTGGATTTTCTCCACATTGCGGGGAGCATGTACCGCAAAGCCGGACAGCACCGGCCTTTGATCCTCACGCCCGGGATACAGATGGTTTCGGATGCCGTCATCCCCTCTTGTCAGCTGCATATACACATAACCGCTGTGCAGACCATTCTCCTCAACCAGCTGCTGAAAGAAGCCTTCGAATTCCTCCCTTGTATACTGCAGATTGAAATCAATGACATCCGCCCCCTGAAACAGACGGTCGAGATGCCGCTTTAGACCAAACAGCTTCCCATTGTATACACGGACGACCTCATACAGACCGTCTCCGAAGACATAGCCGCGGTCCTGCAGAGAAATGTGGATATCCTGCTCTTTGACCATAGCTCCCTTCCATAAATATCGTTCCCCGATTCCTTTTTTTTCTATTCCATTCATCCTTATATCCTTCTTTCTATTCCTTGCATGCCGAATAGCTTATTTTCCCGCTCAGCATCCCGTATGTTTCTTTGAACACCTCATCCATGTGCTCCTTCAGCTCATCAAAATTCATGAATTTACGGGAGGTCACAGCTTCCAGAAAAATCGGAAGGTTGATACCGTAAAAGCATTCCAGCTTTTTCTCTTTATACAGTCTGCCGATTGCCTTTGCTGTGACATTGCAGGGGGAGCCTCCCAGTAAATCTGTCAAAACGATCACACCGTCCCCTTCATCCGCCTGTTCGATTGCCTTGTATACCTTCTGTTCAAACTGTTCAATGCTGTCTCCGTGAAACAGTCCCAGATGTGCAACATTCCCGATATTTCCGACAATCAGCTTTCCGCTGCTGACAAAGGCTTCTGCCAGGGGTCCATGTGTGGCGAGTACCAGTCCTATCATACGACGTGCCCTCCCCTAGGCTGCGTCTTTGATTTCGATTCGCTTATCATCCGGTACGACTCGAATATAGACGTCCATGCCCTTGCTCTGCATAGCCTTGATGCTATTCATTTCTTCCTCATTCACCGCAATGTTGCGATACAGCTTTCGTCTGTCTGCCCGGGCACCGATTCCGCCGATTCCCACTTCCTGTATCGGAACACCCGCATCATGCAGATCCGCGAAAACCATCGGTGTTTTCGCAAGCAAAAAGATACGTTCATCCTCACTGCCTGCTTCTTTGAGATAGGAGATGGCACTGCTTACGGAAAGCACCTCCAGCTCCAGACTGCTCGGCATTGCGGATTTCATGATCATTTTCATAAAGGAATCCTTTGCGGCCTTATCATCCACAATAATCACCTTGCTTGCTTTGGTATGCAAGACCCAGGCCGTCATGACCTGCCCGTGTACCAGCCGGTCATCAACGCGTGCATATACAATATTTTTCATACAATTATTCCTCTTCCTTCTGCAGACAGGCAATAAATGCCTCTGCGCGGTGCTGCAATTCCTCAAAGCGGCCTTCCTGAATCACACGCTTATCCATCAAGCGTCCGCTGATACCATAGCCGGTGCAGCCGACAGCCGCAAATTCTGCGATATTTTCCTCGGTGATTCCCGCAGTCGCAATGAATTTCACATGGGAAATCGGTCCCATCAGATCCTTAATGTAGGAGGCTGTCATTCTGGCAGCCGGAAACAGCTTAACATAATCCGCACCGTATTCATGTGCATCCAGTACCTCGCTGGGACTCAGTGCTCCCGGAATGGACAGCATGCCCAGCTCCTTTGTTTTACGAATGACCGCTTCATTGACATTCGGTGAAATGATATAGGCAGCCTTTGCCTGATAGGCAAGCTCCACCTGTGCAGGATTGACAACCGTCCCTGCCCCGATTGCCATACGGCCTCGAAATTGCTCCTCCAGCATGGTGATCGCATCCAGTGTTTCCTTATAATCCTTGCTTTTCTGATCAAAGGTGACCTCCGCCAGACGGATGCCGCCCTTATACAGTGCTTCCATCGTCTTGAGGAGGGTGTCACCATAGACACCCCTGCAAATCACGATAAGCTTATGCTCCTCCAGCATGGCTCGAATTGTATCCATATAAACTCCTTTCTTCGTTTATTTTAGAAGAATCCAATCAGCACACCGACAATAGCGATGGCAATCAGAATCAGTATGATCTTAGATGTTGAAAGCTTTTTCTGCAGCAGGAAGTAAGAGAGAAAGACAAAGTCAACCGGCAGTAAGCCCTTGAATATCGCATCGAAGATGGTTTCCTGCAGGACCATGTCCGAGCTTCCCAGATGCAGCACCGTGGAAGAAGTGACCGTTACAGTCGTAGCCGCAAGCCCTCCCAGGGTAATGGCTCCAACTGCCGTAGCCAGCGTCATAAAGCGCTCCAGCTTTCCGCTCGCAAACAGACCGTTGACAGCTTCCTTTCCCTTTTTATAGGAGGTCTGGAACATCCAGTAGCAGGGCACCATGACATAGAGAACGGTTACGATCATATAGAAGATCGGACCGAAGAAGTTGCCGTCCATTCCCATACCGATCGCAATGGAGGCAACGATAGGGATTGCCGTTCCCTGTCGCAGAGCATCAAATACACCTGCCAGCGGTCCCATCAGTCCGGTTTTGATTGCACTGATGTCCTCGCCTTCAATCGGCAGTCCGTTCGCACGCTCCTCCTCAAGGGAGCATACCAGCCCCATGATGATGGAGCCGCCGTAATACCCGGCTGTATTAAAGAATTCCATGTGCCGCTGACATGCATTCACAAATTCTTCCTTATCATCGCCATACAGCCGCTTCAGCACCGGTCCCAGACAGCCCAGCACACCGGGCGCCTGCAGACGCTCGTAGCTCAGCGTTGCTTCTCCAAGCAGATGCCAGAGAAGAAAGCATTTATTTAAATCGGTCTTTGTCAGCTTTTTCTCAGTCTGTACGTTGGTATCTGTTATCTGACGTTCCATACTCTACACCTCTTCCTTTGCTCGGTTGAATTTGAGATCAGCATACAGGGATGCAATAATGAAGGCTACAACTGCAATGACAATCATTGGCACATTGCCGTAGATAGAAAGCACGAAGCCCAGCATAAACAGCTGAATAATATTCGGACGGTTGGACAGCAGCCGCAGGATGATCGCAATACCCATCGCCGGCAGTATCTGTCCGATCACGGTAAGAATCTGCATCGGCGTTCCCTTTAAGGCGTCCAGCACCTGTGTAGCGACATCTGTTCCGAAATACAGGATTCCGAAGACCGGTACCGCAGAGATACAGAAGGTTGCTATCTGTGCAAGAACGAATTGTACAAAGTAAATCTTTTTCATATCCCCCTGTGCGGCGGCACTGTCCACCATGTGTACGAATACGGAGTTGATGGTGCTTCGCAGATTCCATACGATGGTCCCGACAAGACCAAAGGATACGGCAATCGTAACTGCGACCTCCGGAGTGGCTCCGGTTGCTATCGCCAGAGATGTTCCGACAACCCCTGCAATGCCGGGATCGCTTGGAATTGCACCTCCGACATTCAGAAACCCAAGAACTACGGTATTGATCGTCGCACCGATGATCAGACCATTTTGCGGATCCCCCAGAATCAGACCGACGATGGTGCCGGATACGAGCGGCTGGCGAATGGATACGTGTACGATTCCTGTAAGCCAGGGTGGTGAGCACAGCGTCATATAATACAAAATTCCGATAAGCGCTGCCTGTAAAAAGTTAATTTCCATGTTTTTTCTCCTCTCATGTTGTTTGAAAACCTAGTAGCTACTGACTGTTTACACACATACTATAATCGCTCAAAAACCTCCCGTCAAATAACGCAAAAGCACAGTTTTTTTTACATTCGTGTCACTTAAAAGATAGAAAAAGACGGTGATATTTTCCAATATATGCAAATTATTCCGATATCCGCGTATGTGTGCTTTCATTACCCGCACAAACTATATCCGTGCTATAATAAGTGTGCAAGCAGACGGCATGCGTGCATTCTGCAGCCCGGAAATTCAGCACCAAAAAGTGGTGGAAGTGTGAAAGAAAATCAAATTTGTAAAAAGACAAGTAGCTTGAAACGTCTTTCATGCAATGCCTGTGTCCGCGTGCAAAACGCGGGGAGTGGAGGAAACTATGAAAAAAGCACCTCGAATGAAGGATATTCAAAACCTGATTGCCAGCTATACGGCAAACGGCATTACAGCACACACCTATGATTTCAGCAGCTGTAATGCGCATGACATCGCATTGATTCTGAAAATTGATCGAACCAATGTATCCCGTGTTCTCAATCAGCTGCATCGTGAAAACCGGCTCATCAAGCTGCAGGGACGCCCTACCCTGTATCTCGACGCCGGTGTCATTCACTCATTTTCTACAGAGCCGGTTCCGTATACACTGCCGGTGGGAAGAGATATTCAGGAATACCTGCATCAGGATAAGCCTGTGCGCGTGCGGGAGCACAGCAGCAGGCAAACGCTCACCTACACCGGTATTCATGCGAACGAATCCCTGCATACCCTGTATCAGGAGCTGTTGGCGATTCTCATGTATCCCCAAGCCCTTCAAAGCTTGGCGCTTTGTGCCCCCTATGGAGAAGGCAAGCATCATTTTCTGAAATTTTTTATAGAAAAGGCGAAGGAGCTGCAGCTGCTTGGCAGGCATACACAAATACTGGAGCATGTGCTAAGCGATGCGGCAGATGAACAGAATCAGATTTATAACATGCATCCGGAGACCCCCGCCTTCCTCATTCTGGATGTACAATGCTGTGATATGCACATTGTACAGCAGGTGGCAGAAAAGCTGCAGAAGCAGCATGCCGCCTTACACAGCAGCTGGAAAGTATGTTACCTGTTTCATGATGCAAATGCGGATATCGCACAGCTGCAGCGGTTTATAGACTATCCGATGGTGTTTCCCAGCTATGAGATGCGTACGCTGAAGGAACGTCTGGAAATCATCTTCGCTGAAATACAGCGGCAGTCCGATATTCTGAATCAAACCATCTGTCTGCATAAAAATGTAATCACCTGTATGGCGCTAGCAGACAAAGCATATACCACACACATTTCCCTGCAGGAGCTGCGCCGTTCCATCATACGGGCACATTACAGCTTTATTCAGCGCAAGGCCAATGTCATCGATATCACCTTTGAGCATCTGTCCGATGGTATGCTGAACAGCATTCGGGATGTATCCTCCCGCTTTGCACAGCTGCACAGTATCCTCGATCTGTTTGACGGCGATGTGCTTTATTTCATACCGCAGACCTCCTGCCGCTTCTTTACCGCACTGCATCATGCCGTCCTGAATGAACAGCATCTGATTGACAGCAATGATGATGAGCAGATCGTTTCCATCTGTAATTCCATGCTGAAAAAGACAGAGAAAATAGAGATCAATACAATTCGCTCCATCTTTGTGAAAGAGCTTTACGATCTGATGTTCCCGCTGCTGGCATCCCCCCCGCTTAAGCAGAAGGAGACGATGATTTTCGTTTTATTTGAATATCTGCAAAATCTCATAACGGAATTAAAGAATAACACCTATACTCGCAGCTTTACACCGTCACACGGTCTTGGGACAAAGCGCACGGATGCTGTTACGGAGGATATCGCACAAATCATTCAATCCAAGATGGAGGTTGTCCTGCCGCAGGATGAGCGCATTCTGATCAGCACCTACCTGCAGCTGGCCATTCAAAAGCTGGAGGCCAAAACTCCGATACTGTTTGTATGCCACGGGGAGGATATCGCCGCAAATTATGAAAAATACATACGCTCAGCCAATCTTTATGAAAACTGTCATTCGCTCGATTATTCCGAAGCCTGGCGAAGAAAGGAATTCCACCTCTTCCTCGATCACGTATGCGACAGGATCCAGCAGATCGATAATCATGAGACCCTGCTGCTGTTTAGTGATATCGCTCCGTTAACAGAGATTGGCGAACAGATCAGCAGCCGTCTGCATATCGATGTACAAAGCTATGCCCCTATCTCGCTTCCGCTTATTCTCAATACCATATCCGCAATGAAGCACGGGCATGCACAGGAATACAGCCAGCCGCAGACACCAAGTTTTCCTGCTTCCTCTCTCAGTGAAAATTCCCGAACACTGATTGACCGTATTTCCCGTCAGATACTCCAGCAGTCCCTGGTCTTTCTGGATGCGAACAAGGCTTCCTCCTCTTTGATGATTGTCCTGTTAAATATTTTGAAAAAGCTGAAGCTCGGTTATAGTGATGAAATTACCATCCGTTTTATCATACACGGTGCATTCGTCATCGAACGTGCCATCCGCAGCGATCCCCTGCCAAACAAAAAAACACGGGAGATTATCAATTCCCATGCCGATGTGTACAATACGATCAGTCTTGAGCTGAATGAATTGAACAATATTTTCAACATCAGTATATCCAAAGCTGAAATTGCCACGATTACACAGATCTTTCTGGAATATATGTAATCAAAAAAATCGTGCGCCCCGCTTCCGGCTTACACTTTCCTATTTCATATCACAAAAAAACGGACCGCTGCGCTATACCGGCAGTTGTCCGTTTTCTTTATGTATGGATGGAAAAATCAGGCAAGCTCAGCCTCGAGCTTTTCAATCCCCTTTGCAATACGCTTCAGGGTTTCCTCTTTTCCAAGGATATGAGCGATTTCAATGGCACCGCCAGGTGTAAACTGCTTTCCGGTGATGGCAGTACGAACCGGCCATAAAATCTGCCCGTTCTTCATTTCCATCTGCTTCGGTAAAGACAGCAGCAGCTCATGCAGATTTTCTTCACTCGACCAGTCATTCAGCTCTGACAGGGCACTTTGTGCCGCCTGCAATGCCTTATATGCAATTTCATAGGTCGTCTTCATTTTCTTATGAATATACATGGCATTATCATATTCCGGCAGCTCGTCAATGAAATCCAGACTTTCCGGAATAGAGGTCAGAATATCACATCTTGGCTGCAGAATGCGTGCAACCGCCATAATATCCACCGGTCTGTGAACGGATTCCTCGATATACGGCTTTGCCAGCTCACAGAATGTTTCCGTGCTCATCGCGCGCAGATACATACCGTTCATCCATGTCAGCTTGTCAATATCAAAAATAGCCGGTGATTTGGAAATACGCTTAATATCAAACACCTTGATCAGCTCATCCAGTGTATAGATTTCCTGCTCTGTTTCCGGTGACCATCCAAGCAGAGCGATGTAATTCAGAATCGCTTCCGGAAGATACCCTTTCTTCACAAGGTCCTGAAAGCTGGCATCCCCGTTACGCTTACTCAGCTTGTGCTGTTCATCCTTCATAACCGGTGGAACATGCACATAGGTTGGAATATCCCAGCCGAAGGACTGATAGATCAGATTATATTTTGGAGTGGAGGACAGATACTCGTTTCCACGCACTACATGCGTGATACCCATCTGGTGATCATCCACGATATTGGCAAAATTATAGGTTGGATAGCCGTCGCTTTTCAGCAGCACGGATTCATCCAGAATACTGTTATCCACCTCAATGCGGCCGTACACCTCATCATCAAAATACGTTTCTCCATCGTGACGAATCGTCTGACGCACAACATATTTTTCTCCCTTGGCAATACGTTCTCTGGCTTCTTCCACAGACACATGCTTGCATGGATCATCGTATTTGAAAGAGATTCCCAGACTTTCCGCCTCTTTTCTCTGCTTTTCTATTTCTTCCTCACCGCAGAAGCAGTAATGTGCGCCTCCCAGATCAACCAGCTGATCGGCATACTCCTTATACATCGGCAGTCGCTCAGACTGTACATACGGTCCGAAATCCCCTCCGATATCCGGTCCTTCATCATGATGCAAACCGACTTCCTTCATGGTATCGTATATGATTTCGACAGCGCCTTCCACGTAACGTTCCTGATCGGTATCCTCGATACGCAGAATAAAATCTCCGTCCTCATGCTTGGCAATCAGATATTCGAACAATGCTGTTCTCAGATTTCCGATGTGCATATACCCGGTAGGACTTGGTGCAAATCTTGTTCTTACTTTTTTCATACGGGCCTTCCTTTCCATTTATTGGTTTCTATATATAGCAGCAGCTTGGCATTTCCACACAGGGTGCTTCCCCGCAATAAAACAAAAAAGTCGCCGAAGCGACTCTCGTTTTTTATTGGCTGGGGTACTTGGATTCGAACCAAGGAAATGCCAGATTCAGAGTCTGGTGCCTTACCGCTTGGCTATACCCCAATCTCTCAGCGGCAACGACATTATTCTACTTGTTTTCCATGCTTTTGTCAATAGCTTATTTTAAAAAATTCAATTTTTTTCAGAAGACGGTTCCTATTCACCAATTTATAGTATAGAAAACAGCTTATATTAGGTAAAAAAACAAAACTATCGCATAGCAGTTGTCTCATACATAAAGAAGTCCCCTCTATGGTATCCTTAATTGATTTGTTATTTTTCGATAAATTGAAACAGGAGCTGCTCACCGAAAGGTTAAAAGCAGGAAAATGGCTAATCAAATACAGATATAGCACGAGATCGGTTTTCATGACTTGTATATATAGTAGAGCACTATCATCGCTATATTGATAATACAATGCAAAAAGAATTACCTTTCCGCATGACATATCCTTATGCAAACAGCCGCTTGAAACGCATCCTCTGAAAAGCTATCCATAATATCTGTATAAGGAATCTAAAAAAAGACGATTATCAACAAATAGAGTATGCAGACTTTCTCAAAAGAGAAACCGATAAAATGCAGGAAAGCCATACTTGCATACGGTGTATATCACCCTGCTGGGTCTCTTGCATTTTGTTATCCTATTATATTTTACATTCTCCCTTTTCACGCGATGCTTGACAGCACTTCAAAATCGTGGGATAATTTTGACGAAATCGATGAGAGTAACTCACCTGAGGCTTAACCAGAGATTTGTGCATAGTACTACGCAGTAAATGAAGGAAGCAAGGAAGATATTTGTTTTCTAGATTAGGAGCGATTATGTTCGGATTGAAAAAGAAAAGCAGAAAAGTGGAATTGGTTTCACCGGTTAACGGAAAAATGATACGCTTACGTGATGTACCGGACCAAGTTTTTGCATCTGAAATGATGGGCCCTGGAGTTGCTTTTATTTCCAACGACGGAAACATATGTTCCCCATGCGATGGTGAATTGATGACTGTATTTCCCACAAAGCATGCGATTGGAATAAAGGCAGAGAATGGAGCCGAAATACTAATTCACTTTGGAATAGATACTGTCCAATTAGAAGGAAGTTGTTTCCATCAAAAGATAGATGCAGGAAACAAAGTAAAAAAAGGTGATTTGATTATAGAAGCTGATATCGAAGCAATCCTCGAGCAAGGGTATAGCATCGATACACCTATGATTATCACAAATGCAAATGAATTCCATGTTACGATTCATCAGGCTGATGCCGTTACTGTAAACACGGCTGCAGTCATATCGATAGAAAAGAAGTAGAGCATATGGAAGTTATAAAAAAGCTGGGAAATAACGCGGCTATATGCAGGGATCATAGTGGCAGAGAACTGATTGCGATCGGATTGGGCATTGGATTTCCAAAATGTCCTTATATCTTAGATGATTTGAGTAAAATTGACCGCACGTTTTATAACGTTGATGCGGAATATCTAAGTCTGTTTGAAGATATTGATTCAAAAATCTTTCGTATTTCTGCCGATGTTATTGATTTGGCAGTTACCATGCTCAGTGTTCCCTTAAAACAAAACGCTGTATTTACATTGGCGGATCATTTAAACTTCGCTCTTGTTCGTCTGAAAAACGGAATGATATTTACAACACCGATAGCAAATGAATTAAGAGATTTGTATCCGGTAGAAGTAAAAATCGCAAAATATACGTTAAATTTATTACATAAAAATTTAAATGTACAATTACCGGAATCCGAAATATATGCAATTGCCATGAATATTATCAATTCTGAGGAGACCTACACACGGAATAATCAAATCAGCCTTACAGCAGAATTCATTCAGGAAATCGTGAAGATTATCGAAGGACAGATGAAGGTTTCGATTGATACAAATTCATTTAATTATTCCAGATTTGCTTCTCATATGCAGTATTTATTCAGAAGAAAAAGCCAGTACAGTGAAATCAGCAGCACCAATAAAAAATTATTTGAAGTTTTAAAAAAGGAATATCCAGATACCTTTGCCTGTGTGCTGTTGATCAAAGAAATGATATTTCATAAATTTAGCTGGAGTATTGAGGATGAAGAATCCTTATATTTAATACTCCATGTAAATCGATTGTGTTCCCATGAGGGTGTAACGAATGAGTCGGCATAACCTTTGCACAATATAAACATCATCTGATGCTTATCGTGTAAAGGTTTTTATTTTATAGAAAATCAGAGAGGATAAAACTATTATGAAAAAAGATAAAGCTTTGAAAATTGCAGAAAGTGTATTAGAACAAGTCGGTGGAAAACAAAACATTGCGAAGGTGTTGCATTGTCAAACACGTCTTCGCTTCAATCTAAAGGATGAAAGCATTGCAAATCATGAAAAAATAGAAGCGGTACAAGGTGTTTTAGGTGTTGTAAGAGCCGGTGGACAGGTACAAATCGTAATAGGTCCAGAGGTAAAGGATGTATATAACGAACTGTGTAAGCTGGGTGATTTTGATAACACGGACAGAGAACCTGTTTCTGCTGCAAAAGAAAAAATCACACTGAAATCTATCGGAAATGGAATTTTAGATGCTATTTCCGGAAGCATGGGACCTGCGATTCCAGCCATCGTCGCCTCCGCATTCTTTAAAATGCTGACAGCTATTTTAGGTCCAGAGCTGTTAAATGTCATTGGTGAAGGAAACGATCTGTATACATTATTCACCTTCGTGGGAGACGCTGCATTTTATTTCTTTCCGGTAATTGTCGGCTATACAAGTGCAAAAAAATTCAATCTAAATCCGGTAATGGGGATATTGATGGGCGCAATTTTGATACATCCGACATTTGTCGGTCTGGTGGGTAAACCATTTACTGTATACGGTATTCCCTGCAATGTTCAAAGCTATGCAAGCTCCATTGTTCCGATAATTTTATCAAACTGGGTAATGTCCTATATCGCTAAATTCTTCGATCGTATCGTTCCGGGGGCAATCCGTTCTGTATTTGCACCAGCACTGACAATCGCTGCGATGCTGCCGATTGCATTATGTGTCTTCGGTCCGGCAGGAGCATTCATCGGGCAATATGTAGTAGATGCATTATTCTCGTTGGAAGGAATTGCAGGATTCATCGGGATCGGATTGATTGCGGCATTGTATCCTGTTCTGGTAATGACCGGTATGCATATGGTACTGATTACAACATTATTTCAAATTTTTGCTACCTATGGAAGTGATGGATTCGCCGCAGTAGCTGTTTCCGTCTCCAGCTTCTCTATTATGGGGGTAGGAATCGGTGCTTTCTTCCGATTGAAAAATAAAGAACAAAAGGCACTTGCCCTGTCTTATGGGATAACCGCCATCGTCGCAGGGACCTCGGAGCCGACGATTTACGGTATCTGCACAAAATACAAAAAGCCATTTATCGGACTTTTGGCAGGTGGTTTCTTAGGTGGAGCATATGCCGGTTTAACCGGTGTTATCGATGCGACACTGGTACCATCCTCCAATGTATTTGCAGCATTATGCTTTTTAGGAGGCTCTCAGGCAAATGTAATCAACGGTATCATCGCATGTGCAATCGCTTTTATATCAACCGCTTTATTCGTTTACTTTTTCGGATTTAATAAAAACGAAAAGGATATCCAACGTTAATATCAATGCGATTAGAGAAGGAACTTCTTCCTATAGCTCAGATACACAAAGGAGTGTTCTATGATAAATACAAGGCTTACATTACCGAGTGGTGCGTATGCTGATACGTATATTATGGATTCGGAAATCAATTATTGTGAATACAGAAAGCGACCTGCAATCCTTGTGGCACCGGGTGGCGCGTATGCCGTTCATGCGACAAAGGAAAGTGAACCGGTGGCTATTCAATTCATGCAAATGGGGTATCAGGTATTTGTTTTAAAATATTCGGTAGGCTCAGATCGCTCGCGACCGGAAAAAGGCATTATAAAATCCGCAGTATATCCGCTGCAAGCTGTTGAAATGCTGGAAGCTTTACATATTGTAAAAGAGCATGCCGATGAATGGAACATAGATAAAAACCGAATTTTCTTAATGGGATTTTCTGCAGGCGGACATGTGTGTGCATCTTGTGGTGTACGATGGAATGACCCCGCAATCGTAAAGCAATTAAGCTTTCTCCCGAAAAAAGATGAACTGAAGGCAGCCGGAATTGTTTTAGGCTATCCGTTCCTGGTTCCGAATAGTGATGAATTTTTCAAAAAGCATCCTTTAAAAGCTGTCGAAAAGGTACAGCATATTATGAATTATGTTCTTTATCAATCAGATTTTCCATCACAGAAGGATGTCGAAAAAGTGAATTTGATAAATTATATTTCACAGGATACCGTACCGATGTTTCTCTGGCATTCCATTGATGATCCAGTCATTGATGCTGGAAATTCCACACGCTTTATTTCAAAGCTGTTGGAATATGGCATATCTGCGGAGTATCACTTATTTGGTCATGGCGAGCATGGAAAAGCATTGGAAAACAGTTTAACGCATAAAAGGGATGAGATGATCGATCATCATTTGAACAGTTGGATTTCTCTGGCAGATTATTGGATGAACAGGATAGGTGAAAAGTAAAATGAGAAAAGAAGATTATACGATTTTTGAATATCGAATGAGCAAAGAAATAAAATATGCTGATCTGATTTATAATGAAAAAATGAATGGTATATTCGAAAAAGTCTGTGTAAAAACAAAAACCGCAGGATATGTGGATATGTCGATTTATCGTCCCTTGAGTTGGGATGGGAAGCAGATTTTAAAGCCGGTATTTAACTTTCATGGTGGAGGCAATGTATTGGGATACTATGAGCAGGATGGAAAATATTGCCGTTTATTGGCGGATTTAACCGGCTGTGCTATCTTTAATGTAGACTATGTTGTTGCCCCGGAATTTAAATATCCAAAGCCTTTATTTTCCAGCTATGAAGCAATCGCTGAAATACGAAAACGCTGTGATGAAGTAAGGATTGATAAAGAGCATGTTGTCGTAATGGGACATAGTGCAGGCGGTTATATTTCCGCCTGCTTGACACTGATTGACCGAGACAGAAAAGAACTCGGTATCAAAGGAGCCATTTTAGATTATCCGCCATTGCGACAGGAAATCCGTGCAGAATTCAGAAAAGCGAAGGACCCTTCAAAGGCGATATCCGAAAATAGAATGCTGCAGTATATCAACTGGTATTATAATAGCTTTGATGAGCTGAATGATGAACTCGCCTCTCCCCTACTCGCTGATTTGCATGATTTGCCGAAAACCCTGATCCTGAGTGCGGAATACGATTCTTTAAAAAATGAAGAAAAGGCATATGCAGATAAAATGCAGAAGGCGGGAGGAGATGTAACCTATGTTGAATTTGCAAATTGCCGCCATGGCTTCACCCATGAATGGTTTGATGAATTTATGCCAGAGGAATCCGAAAAAGCATGGAATATGATGGCAGCATTTATCAGAGGGATAATGTAGAAGCATGGCGCAGAAGAACTTAAACTATCATGTAATGCCTCGAAGGGGCTGGCTGAATGATCCGAACGGCTTGGTTTATTTTAAAGGAAATTATCACATTTTCTACCAGGCAGATGAAAACAGTATGGATGGAAGTGTCAATAAAGCATGGGGTCATTATGCAACGAAGGATTTTCAAACCTATACACGTCATGCTACGGCTGTTTCTCCGGATTCCAAATACGATAAGAACGGCGCATATTCAGGAAGTGCAATCATCAGAGATGACATACTGTATGTATTTTATACCGGTAATGTAAAATATGAGGGCCCCTATGATTTTATTCATGAGGGAAGAGAGCATAATGTAATGCGAGTGGAAAGCCGTGATGGAATAACCTTTGAACATAAAAAATGTTTACTGCGAAACAGTGACTTTCCAAAGGATTGTACAAGGCATGTCAGAGATCCCAAGCTGTTTATGAAGGATGGCTGCTATCATTTAATTTTAGGTGCAAGATTGAAAAATGACACCGGCTGTGTATTGGAGTATGTGAGTGATGATTTAGAATCATGGAAGTATGCTCATCGCTATGTACCGGCAAAAGATACAGGATTCATGATAGAATGTCCGGACTACCTGCAATTACAAGGGGAAGCATTCCTTTTATGCAGTCCGCAGGGTTTAAAAAAGCATGGCTATGAATTTCATAATGTATATGATTGCGGATATTATAAAGTCAGCAATCGGCAACTGATTGATTATCAGACACTTGATTATGGATTTGATTTTTACGCAGCGCAAACGTTTTACAACGCAGATCGTAATATACTGATTGCCTGGATTGGGATGCCGGATAATGCATATATCGATCGTTATGAAGCATGGAATCAGACCCTGACGATGCCCCGCTCCATTTTCTTTGATAAGCGAATCATCCAAAAGCCGATACAGGAAATCCTGGATTTGAGAACAGATAGGAAGCTGTATACGAATGATTTTGTAATCGGTAAATCCTGCAATATCGAATGGGATGCAGACTCCGATTTTTCGCTACAAATGAATGCGATACGCTGCGTGTATAGAAATCATAAATTCACACTGGATTTATCTGCATGCAGCTGCAATCGGCAGGAAAGATGCATTACGCCCATAGAAATCCGTCATGTTTCTGTATTCATTGATGAATCTGTATTGGAAATTTTCATCAATGAAGGTGAATACACAATGACCTCACGATTTTATGATGATGAGCACAGCTTACACGTAACAAGCGAGAATATAAAGCAATTTGTAACATACAACATGAGAGGATTCAATATACTATGAAAAAATTATTAGCAATCGGAGAAGCGTTGATTGATATGATTCCAAGCAATACAGGAAGAATTATGGATGTAGAAGGCTTTCAACCAAAAGTCGGAGGGGCACCGTTGAATGTATGCGGAGCATATACCGCATTAGGTGGAGAAAGCGCTATGATTACCATGCTTGGCAAGGATGCCTTTGGTGAAAAAATCATAAAGGAAATGCAACGATTCCATATTCATACAGAGTATATAAAACAAACGAATGCCGCAAATACATCTTTGGCATTTGTAGCCCTGGACGAACATGCAAATCGAGAGTTTTCATTTTATCGGAATATGGGTGCGGATATGCTTTTATCAGAGAAGGATATAGAGGAAAGCTGGTTTGAAGATTGCTATGGTTTGCATTTCTGTTCGGTTTCCCTTGGTGATTTCCCTATGAAAAAAGCTCATAATCGAGCATTGGAACTGGCAAAGAGGAAAAATCTACTTGTATCCTTTGATCCGAATGTCCGTCTTCCTTTATTCGACGATCACGAATATCTGAGAAGAACGATTCACGAATATATGCACTTTGCTGATATCTTAAAAATCAGTGATGAAGAGGTTTCCTTTATATTTGGAAGCGATCATATAGAAGAACATGTACAATATATATTTGATTCCGGTGTAAAATTACTGATTTACACTGCCGGAAAAGACGGTGCAGCTGCCTATACGAAATACAATACGGCATACGCGGATGGTATTGAGGTAAAAGCAGTTGATACCACCGGTGCAGGAGATGGTTTTATCGGATGTTTACTGTATCATCTATCCAAAGATGATATTCATGCTTCTGATTTGGATGGATTAAGCGAACACCAATTAAAAAGCTACTTGGATATGTGTAATAAATTTTGCAGTATTTCTGTAACAAAGGAAGGTGCTATCGCAAGCTATCCATCCCGGTAGGATTCACGTTAGGCTATCATCAAAAGCATCCTGTAAGCAAGACCCGCTCACACAGCGTTGTGTGTTTCTGTGGTATCTGTTTTACAGGATGCTTTTTACAATATACGAAAAACTGGTTCCATTGATAACGTACAGTTCTTTTCCATTGGAATTAGAAGGCTCTCGTTATGCATGCTCATTTGCTTGAACATACTTTGCGCTGGATATAGCGGTACAAAATATGAACGCATCCTCCCTCTTTTCGCGAGGATGTGCGTTCATTTACTGACAGCTTGCAGATCGCAGTTGAATGACATGTTGACTATATGCCTTTTGACATATTCTTGGCAAGGTAAGGTCCTCATATGGGGTTCGTATCTTTGTGCAATCCCCATTAACAAATAAAACCACATTTCCATACTTTCGTACAGTTGTGTTTTCTGGTACAATAGCAGAAGATACAGGAGGGATCTCATGAAGATACTTGATTCTGAAATTCAGCGTTTTTTCAATACCAAAAACTGGAAGATCGCATTGCGTTACCATGATCAGGATGTTGTGGATGAAATTGTGATTAAGGAAAGCATTCCGGGCTTTCTATATGAAATAAATGCTGTCGTTAACGTGTACGGATACGAGAATCACTGCACCGTTCTGCTGAATAGTGCGGGTGAAATTCTGGATTTCTCCTGTGAATGTCCGTATTGCGAGCAGCAGGAGCTTGCCTGTGGACATATCGGTGTTGTCCTGCTGATTGTGTACGATCTAAAGCCGGAGTCCTTCCCCTTCTCCTACAGCCCGCTGAACCAGAGGGAGGATGCCTTTCGCCGCTATCTGGAGCAGCAGATGCTGGAGCGCTCGCGTTCCTTTATCGACCGCTACGCCCGAAAGGATCTGGCGAAATTTCAGGCGAACACTCTTCTTGACAAGGTACAGCTGCACGCTCATGCCGCATATGACCATGAGCTTACACTGGATTTTAAGATTGGTATTCAACGAAAATATGTCATACGCAGCATCAGCGGATTTCTTGATGCCATAGACAGGCAGCTGGAAGTTGATTACGGGCGCCAGCTGAAATTCACTCATCACATGCAGGCCTTTGATGAAGCTGCTCAGGCACAGATCAATTTTTTAAAGCAATATGTCAAGGAGCATGAAACACAGTATTCCTATGGCTACGGCTCCAGCCGCAAGCAGATTACAATTGATTCAAAATCGATGGATGATTTTTATGAGCTTTACAGCAATGATGCCACGGAGTGCATCGATCTGCAGTTTGCGGATGAGGACCGGCAGGAAATCGGACTGCGCATCGATATGCAGGAGGACTTTTTTGTCATCACCACGCTGCTGTCCCTCGATCAGCTTCTGCGTGGAGAAAACCGCTGGTATTATATGGAAGACGGTGTTCTGCAGCGCTTTTCCTCGGAGCTGAGCGAACAGCTGCATGATATGCTGGAGGAGCTGCGTGAGGATCGCCAGATTCTGATACATAAGGATGATATGATTCGCTTCTGTACCTATGTCATTCCGGCAATACGGGAATACGTGCATTTTGAAGGTATTTCTCTGGATACCTTCATGCCGTATCCAATGGATATTGACTGCTATGTCGATTTGGAGGATAACGGTGATATCTCCATCCGCCTGCTCTATCATTACGAGGACAGCCCCTCCCAGAATGCGTTTGCACCGCATGCCGATTCCTCTTTGGAGCTGGATCATATCCGCCAGTATATCGAAACCTATGCAACACGTCTGGATCCGGATTCCCATATAGCCTATATTGATGAGCATGCCGCACATGCACAGGCATTTGTCAAACAGGGGCTGGAATACCTGAATCAGATGTGCACTGTATATATCAGTGATGCGCTGAAGCAGATGGAGGCACCGAAAAAGGTACATATGAATGTTGGTGTCCGTATGAAAAACCGTCTGCTGGAGCTGGATGTCACGAGTGTGGATATTCCAAGAGATGAATTATACAGTGTTTTGCGTTCTTATCGTAAAAAGAAAAAATATCACCGACTCAAAAACGGCGACCTCATTTATCTGCAATCCGAGGGTCTGCAGGAAACCGACGAGCTGCTGCAGCAGCTGCATCTGACACCGCAGGATTTAAAAAATCATACCCTGCAGGTGGATACGTTCCATGCCTTTCAGCTGGATGATTTCGCAGAGCACAGCGATCATGTCGAGGTCATGCGGGGAACTGCCTTCCATACGATGATGGAACAGCTGCGCAGTGTGGAAGCCGGAGCCTATCCATTGAACCCGCATTATGATGCCATCCTGCGTGATTACCAGAAAACAGGCTACCAGTGGCTGAAAACAATGAGCGCCTATGGATTCGGCGGTATCCTCGCTGATGATATGGGTCTGGGAAAAACACTTCAGGTCATTGCATGGCTGGAAAGCATGCATCAGGACCATGATCTGCCCTGCTCCATCGTCATCTGCCCTGCCTCTTTGATTTACAACTGGAAGGATGAGATTCAGAAATTTGCCGTTGATCTGCGTGCCCTTTGCATACAGGGAACCAATACGCAGCGCCAGCAGAAAATCAGCGAGCTGCACGGATATGATATCATCATCACCAGCTATGATTATCTGCGCAGAGATTATGAGAGCTATGACGGGCACACCTTTACCGCCATTCTGCTGGATGAAGCGCAGTATATCAAAAACCATACAACCAAAAATGCAATTGCAGTAAAGCAGCTGAAGGGCTCCTACCGGTTTGCATTAACCGGAACACCGATTGAAAATTCCCTTTCCGAGCTGTGGAGTATCTTTGATTTCCTGATGCCGGGTTATCTGTATAACTATCATCGCTTCCGTGAGCTGTTTGAACGTGAAATTATCAAAAACGGGAATGAGAAGGCACAGACACAGCTGAAGCGTATGGTGGAGCCGTTTATTCTGCGAAGGATCAAGAAGGATGTGCTGCAGGATCTTCCGGATAAGATGGAACAGGTATATTTTCAGGAATTCAATGCAGAGGAAAAGAAAATCTATTATGCCAATCTGGTATCCATCAATCAGGATTTACAAAAGAAAATGCAGATGGAAGAGGTTGATAAATTTCAGGTACTGGCCATGATGACCAGACTCCGGGAAATCTGCTGTGATGCGCGTTTGCTGTATGAAAATGTCACGCTGCCCTCTACCAAGCTTCGCGGCTGTATGGATCTGCTGCTAAACGCCCGAAACAGCGGCCGCCGTGTATTACTGTTTTCCAGCTTCACCTCCATGCTGGAGCTGATTGAGGAACAGCTGCGTGTAGAAAATATACGGTATCTGAAGCTGACAGGGGAAACCAAAAAGGAGCTGCGGCATGCCTATGTGGAAAAATTTCAGAACGGGGAAGCTGACGTCTTCCTGATTTCATTAAAGGCAGGCGGCACCGGCTTGAATCTGACCAATGCAGAAATCGTCATTCATTATGACCCGTGGTGGAACCTTTCCGCCCAGAATCAGGCAACTGACCGTGCCTATCGCATCGGTCAGACGAAGGATGTACAGGTATATAAGCTGATTATGAAGGATACCATCGAGGAAAAGATCATGAAGCTGCAGGAGCGAAAGCATATCCTGAGCGACACCTTCATCAGCAGCAGTGAATCAAGCATTACCAGCATGAGCAAGGACGAAATCATGGATTTGTTTACGATGGAGCCCTTTGTACAGGAAGCGGATTTTGATGAAGCCTATGCCGATTAACGTCCCTCCCTTCTTGCGGGTTCAGGAAAGCTTCCTTTATACAATAATACATATAGAAAATCAGACGGTTGTCAAAGCAGCCGTTTTTCTTTGCGGCATAAGCTCCGTTGAAGGCGCGCCACCATAGATAATCTTATACTGAATATAAAGCAAAGCGTATCTATCAGATGTTACAAACCGATTATTCATGACCATGTCCCCTGATGCATCGTCAATACATACTGCAGGAACCACATCAGCCGTATTCATAGTATGCTCTGATTGGAACCACCGCTCCTTCATCCCCCGGCAGGTAATTGCCGTATTCTTATCCGCTATTATGGAGTAACAAAAAGCTGTACAGATGAAGTATACAAGTGTATATCATCCATACAGCATTGACGGTATATATAGAAAGCTTATGCGTGCTTCAGGAATGCCTTATAGCCCTTAGTTGCTTCCCAGATATCAATTTTGCTGGCAATCTCCCATGGTGCGTGCATATTGTGCAGTGCGATACCGCTGTCAATGACCTCCATGTTATACTGTGCCAGAATATAAGCGATTGTTCCTCCGCCGCCCTGGTCAACCTTACCAAGCTCTGCAGTCTGGAAGGTTACATTTTCAGAATCCATGATGTTTCTCAGCTCTGCCATATATTCAGCATTGGCATCATTGCAGCCACCCTTACCGCGGGAGCCTGTATATTTATTGAATACCAGACCATGTCCCATGAATGCAGAGTTTTTCTCTTCGTTTACTGCTGCATAATTCGGATCAAACGCAGCGGAAACATCACTGCTCAGCATCTTGGAATTTTTCAGTGCACGTCGCACATTCAGCTCGCTGTACTCACCAAGACGATCCATAACCTCTGCCACGGTGTTTTCAAAGAAGCGGGAATGCTGACCGGTAGCACCGATGCTTCCGACCTCTTCCTTATCAACCAGCAGTGTCACAGCCGTGCGTTTAACGGATTCTGTTTCCAGCTGTGCCATCATAGAGGTATAGGCGCAGATGCGATCATCATGTCCGTATCCGGCCACCATACTGCGATCCAGACCGTAATCTCTTGCCTTTCCGGCAGGTACGACCTCGATTTCCGCAGATACAAAATCATCCTCTTCAAAATCATATTTTTCCTTCAGCAGCTTCAGAATGTTTGCCTTGACAGCATCCTTTTCCTCACCATCCAGCGGCATGCTTCCGATGGTTACATTCAGGTCTTCACCCTCGATGACGTTGCTTGCCTTTTTGCTCATCTGATCCGCTGACAGGTGTACCAGCAGATCGCTGATTCCTACGATTGGATCGCTGTCATCCTCACCGATATTCAGCTCGATAACCGTTCCGTCCTTCTTCACGACTACACCATGCAGCGCCAGCGGCAGGGTTACCCACTGATACTTTTTGATACCGCCGTAATAATGCGTATCCAGCATTGCGAATTCCTTATCCTCATACAAAGGATTCTGTTTGATATCCAGACGCGGGGAATCCACATGTGCTCCCAGAATATTGCATCCGGCAGCCATCGGCTCCTCACCGATCAGAAACAGTGCAATTCCCTTGCCCATATTGTTGGCATACACCTTATCACCGCTTTTCAGCGTTTCTTTGTTTTTGATGACATCCTCCAGATTGCGATATCCGTAGGTTTCCGCAATCCGGATACTTTCACTTACACATTCACGTTCAGTCTTGCAGTCGGAAATATATTTTTTATATCCTTCACAATATTCGAATACTTCCTTCAATCCTGCTTCATCATACTTTTTCCAAGCATTTTCTCTCATAGTCTACCTCCGTTGTTCACTGTCTTCTATTATAATTCGTATTCATGATAAAGACAACTCCAATACTGCCGATTTACCTTATCTTTCCAGAAGCTCGCGGGAAAGCTTCAGAATAGCCTCCTTGTTCAGGGAATTGTATATGCGTACCTCACCTGCGGCAGAGGAAGGCTTTCTGCAAACGCCTCGTTCCTGCAGCAGCTCCTGCACATGACGTGCAGTACCTGCATTGCCATCCACAAGTGCGATATGATCACCGATGAGATTTCGAAGCTGGCTGCGGTAGAACACAAAATGTGTACAGCCCAGGACAATGCTGTCCATGCGTTTCATATCGTAGGGCTTTAGGTATTCACGAAGTGCACTGTTTACCGCTGCTTCATCCTCCAGTCTGCCCGCCTCAACAAGCTCCACCAGCTTTGGACACGGCTGCCGGTAAATGGTATTATCTTCATCAAAGCGGGACATCAGCTGTTCAAACTTTTTTTCCTTCAGTGTAAACTGTGTTGCGAGTACAAGAACATGCTGCTGATGTCTGCCATCTACAGCGGGCTTTAATGCCGGTTCCATTCCGACAATCGGAAGATCGGGATACAGGGTGCGAAGCTCCTTCACACAGGCACTGGTTGCCGTATTGCAGGCAATGACAACGGCCTTGACACCCTGGCTGATAAAAAACGCACAGATGCTGCGACAACGCTTCGTTATTTCCTCTTTTGTTTTTACACCATAGGGAGCAAAGCTGGAATCACCGTAATAGAGGTAATCCTCCTGCGGCATAAGAGAACGCAGTTCCTTCAACACGCTGATTCCTCCCAGACCTGAGTCAAAGACACCAATCGCCTTGTCTATGCTGGACATATGTATCAACCTCCAAAATCATATACAATAAACATTATACCCTTTTTTTGGAAAGCTTGCATCTGTTTTGAAGAAAATCAGACACGTTTGCAAAGGAGTAACGATAGTCAGGTTGAACACGCTTCTTTCGGCATAGAGCCAGTCGGCAAACAGTTCATTGTATCAGCGGTTGTATGGAAAGAAAAAAGCAGCTGTATGCGATACAGTTAGAAAGACAGCCGCAAGGTGCTCTTACAAATAGAAACATTCCCGCACACAGAAACAGAACATATGATAAAAGAAACCGGATAGTATTTTCAAAGCCATACCATCTTGGTTCCTTTATTCATAGAAATATTATGAAAGGAAAAACCAGACAGAGCGAGTGACATTTCCTTTTTACAGGAGCTTCATCAATGGAAGACAGCACCTATTCAATCTGACAATTCCTATCCTTACGCATACGCTGTACAGTGATGGGAAGGCCTCCAGACGAAATGTATGACAGCAAGCTTTAATTCATGATACTTTTCTTCATGAATAAGCAGTGCTGAATATCCTCCAGCATCAGGGCACTGCAAACACCAAGTCAATACGCTTTTATATTTTTCTTCATAATTGTTTAATCTGCAGTATATCCGCTTTCTATGATTATAGGTAGAGACATGAACTAGCTATCTTTTTCACGTGTTCGCATCTCTTTCAACGTGAACTACCGCCTTCTCCACCCTCTTATCCCAGATAAGCGGAATATAGCTTGTGTAAAGATATATGAATCGGTATAATGGACATATGAGGTGAGCATAAATGCTACAAATGACAAAACGACAGAAAAAACTGGTTGCATGTCTGCACAATCATCCCAGTGAATTCCGCAGAGCGGACGATTTAGCAAAGGATCTGCAGCTATCGCAGCGTACCATTCGCAATGAAATTCGGCAGATCAATGATCTGTTCGACGAACCGTTCATACTCTCCTGGAAGGGAAAAGGCTATCAATTAAATCCAAATAATCAGCTTCCAGACGACGTGATGGATGTAGAGTCTGATAGTGGCAGCCGAAAGTTTCATATTCTGAAGCAACTGCTTTCCTGCGATCAGGTGAATTACTATGAACTGGCAGATGCATACTACATCAGCGAATCAACGCTAGATAAAACCCTGCAGGAATTGAATCACATCATACATACACGATACGAAAACATTAGCATTCAGCGAATCAACAGTCAGGTACAGATAGACTGTGATGAGAAACAGAGAAGACTTGTATATTCCTGCTTCCTCGTTCACGAGATTCAGGAATATGATTTTGATATCCGCAATTACACAGGCTTCTTCAGCTCCTGCAATATTTTAGAATTAAAAAGCTACATCGTAAGCTTTAATCGAAAGCACCATCTGGGCATGCGGGATTTTGAGATTTTTTCATTTATTCTTCATATCGCTGTTATGATGGAACGCATTGCAAAGGGCTGGGACATCAATAACCCCAAAGAACAAGCAGAAGAAAAATCACAAAAGCTGGCTGAAGAATTTTACAAAGGCTTATATGAACAGCAGCATATCATCCTGTCCTCCTCGGAATTAAATTATCTAGCCTTGCTGTTTTCAGGGAAAATATCTCGGATTACATCAGAAAAAATTCAGGATTACGAACAGTTTATTGAGGATATTATAAGGGATATCAAGCAGATTTATGATATCGACCTGTCACAGAACGAATCCTTCCGTGACAGCCTGCTTGTTCACCTACTGGGTCTTGATGCACGTATAAAAACCAATTCCTTTTTAAGCAATCCTCTCATTCAGGATACAAAACAGCATTTTCCACTTTTATATGATATGAGTGTTTATGTAGCATCCCGTATACAGCAAAAATTTCATTGTGCGCTGATTGAGGATGAAATAGGTTATCTGACACTGCATCTCATGAATGCGGTAGAAAAAATCCAGCAGAAACTGACCAGAAAAATCATATTGATCACCTCTTTGGGCAGAGCACAAAATCAATATTTGATATCGAGGCTGACAAATGCTACCAGTCATTTTCTTATTGAGGTCATTCGATGTGTATCCATCTTTGAAACAGCTCAGATTGACGAGCTTACAGCAGATCTAATCGTTTCAACCATGCCTATGAAGCTGCATACAGATATCCCGATATACACCTGCAGTAATTTCTTGCATGATGCGGAAATCGAACAGATTCTCATGCTGCTATCAAAGGAAGAACATCCCTCCAAGCGGTTGCAGCAGCTTGGACAGTTTTTTGATGAACAGCTCTTTTTTACAGAAATGGATTTTACCAGTGATCGGGATGTAATCCGTTTTTTATGCGACCGACTCATGGAAGCAGGCTGCTGTGATGAAGAATTCTATGACAAAGTCATAGAAAGAGAACGGATCGCCCCCACAGCATATGGGAACCTGTTCGCGATACCTCATCCCATTGAGAAATGTGCATTTCGCAATGCTATTGCCGTATGTACACTTAAGCACCCTATTGTATGGCAGAGTAAGAAGGTTCGTATCATTTTTCTATTCTCCTTATGTCCCGGGCATAATCGTGATTTCGAGGATATCTTTGAACAGCTGGTAAGTCTTCTCAATGATGTCAGCAACGTCAAGCTGCTGCTGCGTCAGACCACATTATCCGGCTTTCTGGATACCTTCAGCTCACTTTAGCTATCCGTTGTATAATAGTGAATCGTGTAACCTTCATCCAGATAACAGATCGAGCTGCTGTGTAACTGTCTCATCAGCCATGGCACCATAGCCTTGCATCCCGCTATCTCACAGCCTGAGTGATTTACAACAATCATTGGAATATGCTGATCAATTGCATACTGTGCAGCATCATAATTGTTGATGCCGTCGTCACTAACGATGACCGCATCCGGATAAAATTCCAGAAGCTCATAAAGATTCGTTGCGGCGCCACATCCGATGGCTATACGATGAATCTTTTTTTGTGGATCGCCAAACATATAAACTCCCTGTTCGCCATCCTGCCACAAAGCTTTGGCAACATGTTGTGCCAGTGCCTCCGCAGTAATTTCAGGTATGGATGCCGCCTGATAGTAAGAGGATACAATGCGCTCTTCAAATTTGAATCCAAGCCTGAAAGCCCATTGATCTGCAACGCCGTATTCCTTAATACAGTCCCACACATCATGACAGCGGTATACGCTGATTCCATGCTCCTTCAGTATCCTTTTCTTTTCTTCTGCCGCTTTGAATGCAGCTGTATGCATCTGCGTAGAGCATTGATAAAACGGATTTTCATGCGTTATGATGAAATTGACCCTTTGTTTAACTGCTTCCAGTATCGCGCCTTTGCTCGCTACCCAGCATATTCCGATTCGTCCTACTTCCTGCTGATCATCTCCAAACAGAAGATGATCTCTTGTTTTCATATTGCGGCGCACCCAGGTGCCCTCCTGTTCCAGCAGTGCTGTAACTTCACATATCTTCATAGCAATAGCCTCCTCTTCATAAATTTCAGATATCGAAAAAACACATCAGAGATGTGCTTTTCACATAGTTTTATTCTTCTGTTTCTTCCATGGCTTCCAGGCGAACACATTGTTTTTCATGTGCCTTGAAGAACGGATAATACATGGCAATGTCAAGAATAATCAGAGCAATAATCAGGAATAGTGCACGAATATCCATCGTTGACAGAAATGCTCCCGGAAGGGATGGCATCTGCCAGGAAAGCATGGCAAATGTTCTTCCTATGATGTTATACTTCATCAAGGTAAAGGCTATGACTGCATTCACCGTTGATGTCATCAGAAACGGTATCAGATAAAACGGATTCAGCATAATCGGCACACCGAAGATAATCGGTTCACCAATACCGAAGAAGGATGGGAGTATGCCAATACGCCCCACTGTTTTCAGCTGCTTTGATTTTGAGCGGACAAGCAGAATCGCTAATGCTAATAGAGAACCGCAGCCTCCGATAATGACGAAATATACCCAGAATGGTGTTGTAAATACATGTGGCAGAGCTTCTCCGGCAGCTTTCGCCGCTGCGTTGATTGACAGATTTCCATCACGGATCGGTCCCAATACACCAGCTAAGGCAGCATCATGGATACCGAAAAACCAGAAGAAGTGTACCAGCAGGGTCATAATCACTGTAAACAGGAGACTGTCCGCTGCCTGGAAAGAAGGAGCCATCGCCCCGTATATAAACCCCGGAAAGGTTGTGTTAAACGCATGGAATACAGCATACACTGCCACATAGCATGAAATGATGATAAAGCCCGGTACCAGTGATGCAAATGTTTCAGATAATGATGCCGGGACACTTGGCGGTAAGGTTATTCTTCCCCAATTATGGGAACGCATGAAATGATAAGCTTCTACTGTGAAAATCGCAATGATGATTGCCGGCAACAGACCGCGCCCATCCATATAGGAAATCTCCGCAATCTTTCCATCCCAGCCTAATTGCTGCGGTGTTAGTACGAGCATTAGAAACCCACATACAGAAAGCATGGTAGGCATCAATACATCGTGCTTGAAATGCTTCGTCAGAAAATAGGTAATACCAATACATACATAAACCGCCATTCCCCCCAGTGTTAATGCGTTGATCCATGACAGCAGCGTAGCATTATCCTGTGCAAAGGATGCCCATGCCAGAAGAAAGCCGTTTGTTGTCTCCTCTGTAACCGGTGCTGCACCGATGACGGCAGCCACCCCACCCATCAGTGTAATCGGCATTAAGGAAATGAATGCATCACGTATTGCTTTTAAATGCCTTTGTGAACTTAACTTATTAGCCAGCGGCAGAATATGTTTTTCTATCTTCTCGTTAAATGTAGCGAAACTCATAACTGTTCTCCTCCTTCTATACATCAGTCTTTCAGTATTCTTTTGATTTCTTTATATACACCCTTGCCATCCATCATCCCGTAATGCTGTGGTGCAATGGCTTTAACCGGAACTGCTACCTGTGCTTCTATTGTCGGAATCTGATGACGTATCTGCGGACCCACCAGAATCAAATCCACTCCATCCATATAATTGATGAACTCTGCCTCCCCATAGGCATGAACCTCCATCGTACCTTCACTCGCCTCCTGAATACGTTTCGCCAGCATTCCTGTTGACATTCCCGCATTGCATACCAGCATAATCTTTTTCATAGTCTTTCCTCCCTGTCTCAGCTCTTTTGCTGCTCAATCATATTTTTAAACCAGTAATAGCTCTTCTTCGGTTTGCGCTGCAACCCGTTTTCAAAATCTACGGCAACCAGTCCATACCGTTTTTCACAACCATTTTTCCAGGAATACAAATCAAAGGAGCTCCATGCGAAATATCCTCGTACATCAACACCGGACTCCATCGCCTCATGCATTGCCTGCAAATGATCCTTCATAAAGGATATACGATAATCATCCTCCACTTGTTTCACTGTAACATCCTCATACATTCCGATTCCGTTTTCTGTAATATAGACAGGTAGATTGTATTTCTTCTTCACCTCAAGCAGACCATCCTTTAGTCCCTTTGGATAAATTTCAGTATCCCATTCCGTATAGGTACTGGCAGGATCATGCATAACCTGTTCAAACCAGCCTTTGACAATCACTTTGCTGCTTCCCTTTCCCTGCTTTCCGCTATTGTTCACAATAAAGGTGGTTTCTCCTTCTGTATACGGCTTGACCAGCGTACGCGAGTAATAATTCAATCCCAGGAAATCAACGGTGTAATCTTTGATAATCTGCAGTTGTGCGGGCTTTATCATTGAAAGATCATACGTTTTAGACAGCTCACTAAGCAAATCAACCGGAATTTCTCCTTTGGCGGCAGTATCCAGAATCCAGTTGTTGCAATAATTATCTGCATAACGCATGGCGATCCTTGTATTTACCGTGTCATCGACTCCGTTCACCGGTGTAAAGCTGTGCACAATACCAATCGTTCCGGGATATTTTCCCTGACGGAATGCACGAACACCAAGTGCACTGGCATACATAACATGATAAGCCGCATGAATCATCGCCTGTGGATCCTGTCTGCATGGCGGATAATTACCAATTAAATAACCGCTTGCTATAAACCATTTCGGCTCATTGAACGTAACCCAATGATTTACCTTCTCATGAAAATTGTCAAAGCATACTCTGGCATAGGTTTCAAAGGCCTCACAAACTTCTTCATTCTGCCAGCCTCCGCAATCCTCCCAATACTGTGGAAGATCCCAATGATACAGTGTTACAAACGGTTCAATTCCATATGTATGACAGGCATCCAGCAGCCGGTGATAAAAAGCAATTCCCTTTTCATTTATCTCACCTGCTTTATTTTTGATGATTCTAGGCCATGATAACGAAAACCGGTATGCATTCTGCCCGCCCTCTTTCATCATACGGATATCCTCTTCAAACCGATGATAGTGATCACTTGCAATATCTCCGTTTTCCAGCCCTTCTTCATGCAGGTAATGATCCCACATAGATTCTGCTTTATCATCCAGATTCCATGCCCCCTCACATTGGTAGGAGGCACTCGCACCACCCCATAAAAATTTATCGCTCATAGTTTTCCATCCTCTCATATAACTCAATCAGCTCTCCACTCATCTCCACAGCGATGGAGGAGGAAGCAATGTGATCTTCTGCGTGAATCAGTAGAAGATTCATATCCAGCTCACCTTCCTGATTAGCCATGATGCGCAGCAGCTTCGCATGGAGCTTTTGTGCCTCCACCATTTCTTCTTTCGCTATGCTCAGCTTTTTTTCACCTTCCTTAAATGCATTGCTTTTTACAAGCTGTAATGCTTCATAGGCAGTGCTGCGCGCATTCCCGCTGTGTAATATCAGCTGAAAAGAATATTGCTCGGTATCAATCATCATAATCTCACTCCTTCTTTAACCGCCTTTATCTTACACCTTTATTTCATTCATTAAAAATTTACATTTGCCGCTGTGCAGCGGTAAATTCACAACCTATTTTAATAGCTGATTACAGATTACACGAAAGACATAAAAATACAGTTGACTTCCTTTCCAGAAAAAGGTAAAATTAAATTACAATTAAGAATCATTCTTAATTTAGTTATAGAGGAGATAAGCATATGAGTAAACATTTATCCATGGATGTACGGGTTCCAATCGAGGAAGGAAACCCGGCCATTCGCAGAATCGAAAGTCTTTGTATCAAATGCGGACAGTGCCGGGACGTATGTCAGAAACAGATTTCCGTCGGTCATCATTACGACCTTTTAAAAACCGGTGACACAGCTATCTGCATTCATTGCGGACAATGCGCCAATGTCTGCCCTACCGGTGCCATCACAGAAATTCAGGACTGGATGCAGGTACAGTCTGTCATTCAGGACAGCAGTAAAACCGTAATCGCCATCACATCGCCAAGTGTCCGCGTTTCTCTGGGAGAGGAATTCGGTATGCAGCCGGGAAGCTATGTAGAAAAGCAGATGGTAGGCAGTCTTCGTGCACTTGGATTCGATTATGTGTTTGATACCACCTTTGCCGCAGATTTAACAATCATGGAGGAGGCAAGTGAGTTAATTGAGCGTATACAGACGAAACAGCCGCTGCCGCAGTTTACCAGCTGCTGCCCTGCCTGGGTGAAATTTGCAGAAACCTATTACCCGGAGCTGCTGCCTAACATATCCACCAGCAAGTCCCCGATTTCCATGTTTGCGCCAACCGTCAAAACATGGTTTGCGGAGAAGGAAAGTCTGGATGCAGATGATATTTACGTTGTAGCCATCACACCATGTACAGCGAAAAAGTTTGAAATCATGAGAGAGGAATTGAGTGATGCCGCAAATTATCTGGACCGCAAGCCAGGACAGGACTGCGACCGTGTCGTCACAACAAGGGAACTGGCGAGCTGGATGCGAGCGTGCAATCTGGATTTGGAAAGCGTAGAGGAAAGCGATTATGATTCTTTAATGCCAAGAGGAAGCGGTGCGGGCATTATCTTTGGAAACACCGGCGGTGTTATGGAAGCGGCGATTCGCAGCGCATATTATTTTCTGACAAAAAAGCAGCCGCAGGAAGATCTTCTCCAGCTGCAGGCTGTGCGTGGTTTAGAGGGTGTTAAAACGGCTGAACTGACGATTCAGGAGCTGCCTTTGAAGGTGGCGGTTGTTCATGGAACCGATCATGCCAGAAAATTTCTGCATCATATAAAAGAGAGCGGTGAGCATTTTGATTTTGTCGAGGTTATGACTTGTCCGGGCGGCTGTATTTCAGGCGGCGGACAGACAAAGCATATCGGCGAGGATATGGATACTGTTCGGAAGGCAAGAATTCAGTCCCTGTATGATAAGGACAGCACCATTACACTGCGCAACTCCCATGATAATCCGCATATACAACAGGTATATGAAGAGTTCTATGGAAAGCCGCTGAGTGACCTTGCTGAGGCTCTGCTGCATACAAATTATGAAGCAAGAAACGATTTACAGGAGGATCCATCCCGCTATGAAGCTATGTATCAAGCGGATGCACCTGTACAGGAGCCCGTCAAAGAGCAGGCTGCGGATGTACGCTATCGCTGTACCATCTGTGGTTATATCTATGAGGGCGATATCACGAAAGAAAGTGATGATTACAAATGTCCGATCTGTACAGTTCCAAAGGATATGTTTGAAAAGGTGGAGGATGCATCTGCACAGGAGCCCGTCAAAGAGCAGGCTGCGGATGTACGCTACCGCTGTACCATTTGCGGATATATCTATGAGGGCGATATCGCAAAAGAAAGCGATGATTACAAATGTCCAATCTGTACAGTTCCAAAGGATATGTTTGAAAAAGTATAATGTTTATTTGAGCGCAATACCTGTGCATTAACACAGGTATTGCTTTTTTTCGGTAAGGCGCAGAGTATTTATACACAAAAATCAAGCAGCTGATGTTGAATAATTCCAATGTATCTTATTTCAGAAGCTTCGTAATGACAAAAATCATTACGCGGGCATTCCCTGTTTCTTATCGAATATCCCTTGTCTACGCATATATAAATTTCTCTTTTAGGCATGCAGAAGAAGTATGCTTAAAATCAAAAAAAGGACACTCAGGTCCTTTTTGCTCACTTCAGAAGCATTCATTCAGTCATTCAACCTTTTCATATCCTTCAGTAGTTCTTCCAGCTTCTCTTCCATTGTATCATCCGAAAACTGGCAGGTACCGACAACACGGTGACCGCTACCGCCATATTTCAGCATCAATGCCCCGACATCAATCGTACAGGTTCTGTTCAGTATACTGTAGCCAACAGCTGCAGAACAGCCCTTCCCACCCTTACCGTTCACAATCCACACAGAGATATTGGCATCCGGATACAGACTGTAAATCAGAAATCGATTTCCGGTATATATAGGATTTACACCGCGCAGATCTGAGATGATAATCCTGTTTTCGACGGTTGTATGTGCCTTCACCATGTCGATAAATTTATCGTTCTGGTCCCAATACAGTTCAATTCTCTCTCTGACATCTGCTTCTGCCATAATTTCATGGATATCCTTTGTCCTGCACCAGTCAATCATTTCTTCCATTAAAGCATAATTGCTGATTCTGAAATCATGAAACCGTCCCAAACCGGTGCGGGGATCCATGATAAAACCGAGCAGAATCCAGTCATTGGGATGCAGCACCTCCTCTATGCTTAGATTGGCGCTGTCCACCTTATCCACTGCTTCCAGTAAATCATCATATCCTGGAAACCGTTCTCTGCCGCCATAATAATCATATATGATATGCGCACAGCTTGGAGATGTTCGACTCTCTCCCCTGTATTTTCCTTTGTATGCATTTCGCTCCTCTTCACTGGAATGGTGATCAAACCACAGACCACAGCCTTCCACAAACGGTACGTTCGCAAGACAGTCCTCCCTCGTAACCTCAACCAGACCATCCTGCAAGTCCTTTGGATGTACAAATTTCCAATGATCGATAACGCCTGCTTCCTTCAGAAACACGGCACACGCCAATCCATCGAAATCCGACCTTGTTAATAACCTCATGTAAGCCCCTCCTTTGATATATACCATCAGTTTACCACTTAAGATAGGCACAAACAAGAGAAACCCCTTTCAACAAGGTCTTCTTTTCCGGAAACAAATCTTTTTCAGGAGATATGCTATCCTGATAGCATCTACATCGATTTCTGAAAGCGGGAACGATAAAAAAGCAGCAGGAGCATATCCTATAAATCCATGGATAAGCGGTTATTCTATCACCCACAGACTACCATGAGAATCTGCCTGTTAAGCTGTTTTCTTTTCCCCAGCATCAAAAGACAGCATCCGCACTGTGCTGTCTTTTTGTGACATGAAATAATAAAGTTCTTATCTATATGAAGTCTTTATCAATCTCTTTCGTATATTCAATTTTTCTTTACCGGAAATGCTCCAGCAGCATCTTCTCTGCCTCTGCACTCCACAATCCCCTGTTTTTCTTGCATACAGCATCCAGCTCCTTAAAGAACGGATCCTGTTCTCCCAGCTTAGCGAAATCATCGATCGCCGTCATTGGCATATTGATGTGTGTGTAAACAAGCTTTTTACCACCGGGAACATCCGGCAGATTCTTTGTTGTTTCCACTACGGAATCCAAGCCTCCGACATGAGTGATCATGACCGCAGATTTGATCAGCCCCTGTGCCTCTTTTTCAATCGCTTCCTTCATATCATCAATCGTTCCACCGGTGGAACCGATAATTTTACTTCTGGAATAATGGCAGTCATACAGATTGATCATGGATGAGAATTTCATATCTGTCGGTCCGGCAAACAGATTCATACAGCCGTCATATGCCATGATACTGTTTCCCATTTCACAAACCGCACGGTTTGGGATATACACAAAGACATCATCATAGCCTTTTCCATCCGTCAGTGCCATGAGCTCCTTTACCTGATCCTGCATAGTGGCAGTATTTACATATATAAGCTCCACTCCATGCGCTGCCGCTTCTTCCTCGCTGATGACTTCTCTTGCACGATTGATACGCTCATCATTGATTTCTGTAACAACGATACGCTTTGGTTTATTCTCAAAGGTAAGTCCATAGCTGATTGCCCCCAGTCCCATCGGTCCGCAGCCGCCAAGGATAATGATATTACCGCCTTTTTTTGTTCCCATCACATGCTGATAGGTGCCTGGTACCGTATGGTAATTGGTATGGTAGCCACCGATTACACAGCTGACAGGCTCTGCCACACTGCTTGCGAAATAGCCGTCCCCTTCAAATGTCCAAAGACATCCTGCTTCAATGATATCATTCGGGAAGATACAGTACTGCGTATCGCCACCGCACCACGCATAGGAATATCCCGGACTTTCCATCTGTCCCGGAATAGCCGGCTGCTGTGCAAACTTCTGACCCGGCTGAAATTTATCCTGCCATTTCTTTCCTACCTGCACAATATCCCCCGCAAACTCATGTCCGATAATAATCGGATGATCCGCCACATCATTGGGAACACGCTTATGATTGGCCCCCTGCTTTACTGTTTTCCATGTAGACATACAGATGCTGTCACTGACAACCTTTACCAGAATCTCATCATCCTTTATTTCCGGTAATTCAAATTCATCCAGACGGATATCATCAACGCCATACAGGCGTACTGCTTTTGTTTTCATATCAATTTTCCTCCAGTTTCTTGATTGTGACCTGCTTCATCAGCTTTTCGACAACTGCCTTTTCCGCAGGCTGTGTTCCCTTCGTCATAACAGCTCCCGCACTGCAGGCAACTGCCAGAGCGATCAGCTGTTCCATTGGAGTATTCTGTTCCAGCGCATAGGCAATGGCAGCCACCATGGCATCCCCTGCACCGACACTGGAATGTGCCTGAATGTGCAAAGCCTCTGCCTCATAGATTCCCTCATGGCTCAGAAAGATACTGCCTTGCTTTCCCATGGATACGACAACAAGACGGCATTCCTCATTCAGCATTGTTTTCGCGAGTGAAATCATTTCCTCATTCGAACAGTCCTGTGAAACACCGAAGTAGGTCGCAAGCTCGTATTTATTCGGTTTGATCACATACGGCTTCGCCTGTATCCCCTGGGCAAACAGCTCCCCATCCGCATCCAGTATCACACGGGCTCCCTGCTGCTTTACAAGTTCAATCAGCTCACGATAAATATCCTTACGAACCTGTGCAGATACATTTCCACTCAAAACCACGAAATCATTCGGATGCAGGAGCGACAGAATTTTATCCTTCAGCTGCTTGATTTCCGTTTCCGTGATAACAGGTCCTGCTTCATTTAATTCGGTAAGCTCCATTTCATGATCCAGTACCTTCAGATTAGTACGTGTCATACCTTCCACCCATACAAAATCATTATCAATAGCAAGCCCGTTTAAAACCTTCCGGATATATTCACCGGCTGAGCCTGCCAGAAATCCTGTCGCAACACTTTTTCCCTGCAAAGCATGTATGGTTTTGGATACATTGATGCCCTTTCCCCCCGCATCCTGCATAACATTGCGCAGTCGATTCAGTCCGCCGGGAATCAGTTCATCCACCTCTGCTGTTTTATCAATTGCCGGATTAAAGGTTACCGTAAGTATCATGCCGCATCACCTGCCAGAATCTCATACACGGTTTCAACATCGCCAGCGACAACCTTTTCGACCATTTCCATTTCTCCAAGCTTCTCTGCAATATTGGCAAGGATCGCCATATGATCATCATTTTTAGCGGCAATGCCAATCACAATCCGTGCTCTGCCATCCGCCCACTTGATGCCATCCGGATAAATCATCACAGCAATCCCTGTCTTTTTAACACAGTCCTTTACCTCATATTCCCCATGGGGAATCGCGATGTCGTTTCCGATATAGGTTGTCAGTGAGTGATCGCGGTTCAGCATGCCCTGAATATAGCCTTCGTCGATATATCCCGCACCCTGTAACAGTTTTCCCATAGCCACGATGGCTTCATCACTGTTATCTGCACGGCAGTTAAGCAGAATGTTGCTCTTTTCCAGTATGTTGTTTTTCTTCTCTTCCTTTTTCTTTCTGAATATCATAATATCCTCCACTATGTTTTCGTATTCTTCATCGTTCATAAACCCCTGTACACTGTAGTAACGTACAGTAGGAAACTGCTTTTGTATCCGCTGTGCAAAGTTATGATGGGATATCAGAATTTCTGCATCCGATGCCACTTCATCAATCGCACAGTTTTTCACACGGCAGCTGATGCCATGTGCCTTCAGCTTTTTCTGCAGCTGACCTGCGGCCATTGCGCTGCTTCCCATGCCTGCATCACATACAAAACAGATATGCAGGTCCTCCAGAACCGCGCGTTCTTTATGTTTATGAAATAAGCCCATCACAGTCTCCTTTCTATAATGCAACCGCTGTATCCATGTACTCCATGATCAGCTGACTCAGTGCCTCTTCTATTCGTTCGATATCCTGTGTACAGACGGCTTCCAGCAGCGTTTCAGATTCCACAAGACCTCTGGAGAACAGGGACAACAGCTCCTTCCGAACCCTGCCGGCCTGTGTATTCACAAGCATAACTACGGCAAATTTCAGATTCTTCGCCTCTGCGCTCCATGCATGCCTGGGATATTGAAGAAGAATTTCCATCGTATCCACTGCACTGGTTGCGGCATGCAGCAGGGCAAATTGCAAATCCTGCATAATCACCGGCCCCATGCTCTCACGCTTTTGTAGATCGGCACGTATCTGCTCAACTGCGGCTGCATTCTTTCCGATATATTCTGCACTTTCAATCAGGAGCTGGGACAGTGTGTCACTGTCGCTGATATGCAGCCGGATGTGGTCCAACAGAAGCAGACTTTCCTCACTGATGGTATGCAGCAGGCGCAGCTGTTCGCGAAATTCACTGACAGGCTGCACTGCTTTTTGAATCGGCTCACTCAGCTCCTGACGGCAGGTAAGTGCCATTCGTATATTGTGAATATCCTGCTGATTCAGCAGCGGTGTTACGACAATCACTTCCCGGTCCGCAACATCCAGCGAGAAGGTGGAAACCAGCAGCTCTGCATCGTCATATGCATGGCGCTGGACATCCTCCATGGAAAATATCTGCAGCCTTACATCCGGATGAAAGCTTTTCTGAATACGCGCGGACAGCATGGCGCTGACACCGATTCCACTCGCACACACAACACCGATGGGAATCACACGGCGATGAATTGCGGTATGCTGCATACGCTCCAGTGATGCCCCGATGTGCATGGTGATAAAGCCTGTTTCATCCGCACTAATTGACACGCCGCAGTAATTTTCAAGAACACGACATGCCTGCTTCGTCTGTTCGTATAACTCCCGGTATTCCGTTTGTATCTGCGAAAGCAGTGGATTATAGATGGGCAGATCGTGCTGCAGACGGGTGATCGTCGGTGACAGATGTGTCAACAGTCCCTGAAAGAGCTCCTCATCCTCCATAAGAAGATAGCGTTTATCCTCATCATAGGTCTGCAGCATGGCATACAGAACATCGCGGAGCTGCCGTGCCGGTTCATCCTGCAGACTGTCGTATTCGACCCTGCTGATTTTAGCTCCCCGGATATGCAGTGCGATAAATGCAATTTCCACATCGGGTATATCGATATCAAATTCCAGCTCCAGAACATGTGCCATCTGCTGTGCCTGCTGATAGCTGGCATCCTCCTGCACCATGGCTACAACATCACCGCCATCCTTCAGCTCTTCGTTTTTCAGGATGCGTTCGATAGCAATCACCAGATGCATAATCAGACCGATATAGGATGCCTGTGCATAGCGGTCCAGATTCAGCTCATGCTGATTTGTTTGAAACACGTCCAGAATCCGCTTCAGAATATCCTGATTCAGCATATTCAGAATACCTGCGTCCTGATGGAGAAATATCTCGGTAAGCAGTGTCTGGGAATCCAGAAAATTCACACTTTCATAGCTTTCCTTGCTCTGTAAATCCTCCTGCAGAAGCTGTGTCATCGCTTTTCGCAGCACAGCCTCCTCCCCCTGAACACCCACACCGACGCCCGGCTTGCGAATCAGAGACAGATCATGCTGCCGAAACCACGGCTCTATACCGTCCAGATCATTGGATATGGTAGCTTCACTCACCTGAAACAATGCGCCGTAATGCAAAAGCTTTTGAACCTCATCACTTCGCAGCAGCTCGAATATCAAAAGGTGCTGGCGTTCCTCCTTATTCAGATACTGTATCTGCTCGGTATTCAGTTCCTGACGAAGCGCCTCCTTATCCTCATACGAGCCCTCCATATGAATACCCATACCGGCCTTCGATACCAGACGGACATGATATTCCTTTAATTCATCATCGATATGCCGAAGCTCCCGAAAGATGGTTCTTGAGCTTGTTTTCAGCCGTTTGGCAAGCTCATCCACCTTGACATACCCGTCTGTTTCTATGATTATTTGTAATATTTTCTTTAACCGTGACGAATAGATCATGCCCTTCGGATAGCGCATAGCAATCAATTCCTTTCTTATAACCGATATACTTGTTAGTGATATACCGGTGTTATATTATTTTGTAAGCTGTGCTACGATTTCATCGTACTCCTTCCCGCCCATGAAATTGGTGATTGGGAAGATCAAAGCGTTTGGACAACGGGTTTCAGCCCGCTCCACCAGGGATTTATGCGTAACGATGACCTGGGTATCCTTTGGAACATCATCCAGCGCGAAATGCTCAACCGTTACCTTCATTCCCGCCGCATTGAGCTTCTTTGTCAGGGTTGTTGCCCCCATGGCACTGCTTCCCATTCCGGCATCACATGCAAATACGATTTTGCTTACAGTCCCCGCAGGCTTTGCACCCTTGGCTTCACTTTTCATGGAGCTGACGGCGGCACTTGCTTCTTCCAGGGCATTGTCGTCTGTGTTTTTATTACTGAATTTCAGGATGAAGGCTGCAATTACAAAGGATACGGCAGCTGCAACGATTACACTCAGAATCACACCGATATAGCTGTCCTTCGCACACATTCCCAAAATTGCGATGATGCTTCCCGGAGATGCGGCAGATACCAGACCGGAGTTGAAGATACTGTTGATAAAGACACCGGACATACCGCCTGCCATCACCGCCAGAACAGTCAGCGGATTCATCAGTACATAGGGGAAGTAAATTTCATGTATACCGCCAAGGAAATGAATGATGACCGCACTTGGCGCACTGCTTCTGGCAGCTCCCTTTCCAAAGAAGCTATAAGCAAGCAGCAGTCCCAAACCAGGACCCGGGTTAGCTTCAATCAGGAAGAAAATCGATTTTCCTGCTTCCGCAACCTGGTCCATTCCCAGTGGTGTGAAGACACCGTGATTGATTGCATTATTGAGGAACAATATCTTCGCAGGCTCCACAAACAGAGACGTCAGCGGCAGAAGACTGCGTTTCACCAGGAAGTCAACACAGATTACCAGAACATCCTTGATACCGACACAAAGCGGTTCGATTGCAAGGCATCCGAAGACAGCAAGCAGTGCACCAAGAATTCCTGCCGAGAAGTTATTGACCAGCATTTCAAAGCCTGCCGGTATTTTCCCCGCAAACAAACCATCCACCTTCTTCATGAGCCAGCCGCCCAATGGACCGGCAATCATGGCACCGATAAACATCGGATCCTCTGTTCCCGCCAGAATACCGATGGCAGCGGCAGCTCCTACCACACCGCCCCGCACATCATAAACCATTTTACCTCCGGTATAGGCAATCAGTGTCGGCAGCAGGAAGCGCTGCATTGGCGCAACCATCTGTGCCAGTGTTTCATTCGGCATCCAGCCGGTTGGAATAAACAAAGCAGTGATAAATCCCCAGGCGATGAATACTGCGATGTTCGGCATGACCATTCCACTCAGGAAGCGGCCAAACCTCTGTACGTTTTCTTTCATAAATAGTTCCCTTCTTTCTGTAAACCTTTCCTCTTTACACTTACAGTATAAAAGGGGGAGCGGGGAAAAACAACGAAATGAAATTCATGTTTGGCACACCCTTGTATGACAATTTTTAACATTTTAAAATAAGCCTGTATTTACCGTGTTTTCATGAATTTTATTATAGTTATTATACTATGAAAACGCTATCCTGAATAGTATTGACAAGATAAACATGTTCCAACTTTATCACTTATTTACTACTGTCTGCAGTTCTTATATATACTAAAATCTAAAAAAATGCATAACATGTAAAAAAGGAAGTCTCTTCATCGAAACTTCCATGTAGTATTGAAAAACATTCACTGCACCTTTATAATTTCACATGATTTTTTATAAAAAGCAATTCCGTAACCTATGATATCTGTATAGCCTTTTTTATACAGACCTTCTATATATTTCATATCCTTAATCTGTTTACATGCCACTCTGGCTGTTTCTTCGATATACTCTTCACTTTTTGCAATTTTCAATTCAAATAACAATCCTCTTTTTTTGTTGTATGCAGGAAGAACCGCAAGATCATATCTTCCTAGCCCTGCTTCCTGATTAGATTCTATCCTGCTAAGAGTCAACCCCTGCAGCATTCCATTTAAAAAACCATGGTAATATTTCTCATCATAATCAAAATAGCTCAACGACTGAAATAATACCGTATTTAGTATTTCATTCGCTTTACCTACATCCTCTTTCATCAGTGCTTCTATGAAAGCTCCCTCATTATTTCTAATCTGCTGATCAAACCATTCCTCAAATATCATAATGTAGATATAATGAATTTCTTTATTGGGAATCGCGAGCTGATACGTATTCATGTCAATCGTCTTTGTAATTTTCAAATATCCTGTATATAACATAAAACTGTAAATATTATCTGTATCATCCATCTCCCGATAGGTCAGTTCAGGCTTAATCGTTTTCTCTATTCTTCCACCACTGGTAAGTATGTCAAACTCCTGTTTCATTTCTATACCACCTTGCCGGACATAACGGTAAATCAAATCATTTCCACTGGTATTTGCCCAGAAGGATTCAGGTGATTTGTTATTGGAGTTCGTCAAACGGTCCATATACATCAGGACACTCCATGGATTATACACATCACAACCACCAAACTGATAACCATCATACCATTCCTTCATGTTATCCCTATACTCCAGAGCATCATATTTCTGAAGTAATATATCAATTTCGTTCTGCATGAACCCAAATTGCTGGTTTTCTTCGCCATCGAAAATAGAATTAACCTTGAAGTTATTGAGACCTGTAAAAATACTCTCTTTCGCAATCCTCAGACAGCCTGTTAATACTCCTTTTTCCAAAGCATCGTTTGTTTTCAATGCAGCACTGAAAACATTTCTTAAAAATCCCACCATTTCATCATAATAACCGTTTAAATACGCACTCTGTAATGGTACATCATATTCGTCGATCAATATAATAACCTTTCTATGCCAGTGTTTTTCCAAACATATGCTCAGAAATCGCAGTCCATTCTGTAATTGAGATTTATTCACAGTTCCCATTTTATAATCTCTCAACAGTTCCTTATCCATATCATCCAGATACACACTTGTCAATAATTCGTCATTCTTACTTATAATTTCGCGGATAATAATCTGATAATTATTTAGCTGATCCTGAAAGGAAGAATCTTTTAAATCCTTCAACGATAAGAAAATAACAGGATACGTATTCTGATGAGCCAGAGCATTTGGATCATTTAAAATCTCCAAGTCATTGAACAAATAAGCATTTTCCTTTTGCCGAATGGAAAAGAAATAGTACAGCATACTCATATTCAATGTTTTGCCAAAGCGGCGCGGTCTTGTATACAGGCTGACTTCTGCATTTAGAACGTCCTTTATAAAATTGGTTTTATCCACATAATAATAATCTTTGTCTATCAGCTTTTTGAAATTTTCTACTCCAATGGGTAAAGCTTTCATTCTATCAGCTCCTGTTCCTGTACTGTTATTATATCACACCGTCTACATAAAACACTATTCTGGGGAAATATCTTAGCAGTAAAGGTATGAAATGAAAGATTCACAAACCCTAAATAGAAATCGATAAGAGTAATAATAGCTATTTAATTATAGTATAATTGATATAAAATCCTCTATTATTCATAGAAATCATTTTTAAAGTATCGAACACGTCTATGGTTAGCTATAAAAACAACTAGATTTCTCCTAGATTGTTAAAAAAGACGCATTCCGCGTCTTTTCCAGATATGTAAGTTATCTTATATCATGCAATCGGTTCACTGTATACCCCAAGCTCTTCTCCGCTCTCCTGTGCTATCTGCACATCCAGCTTCTTCATTTCATGATGAATAAAGAAGAAAATGATGACAGCACTCGTGATATCCGCAATCGGTCCGGCATACAGGATACCGTCCAGCCCGAAATGCAGCGGCAGAAGGAGAATCAGCGGTATCAGCAGTACGAGCTGTCGCAGAGAAGACAGTATGCTTGCCTTCATCGGCTGTCCGGTCGCCTGGAAATAGGAGGTAGAGGTAACCTGAAAGCCTGCGCAGAAAACTCCCAGATCAAAGATACGCATCGCCTTGATTGCGAATTCTGTAAAATTGGCATCTGCACTACCAAACAGCATCAGAATGATATGCGGAATCAGCATAAACATCGCCCAGCCTACCGTTGTGACAGCTGTTGCGATATTGCTTGCGAGCCGATAGCATCGCTTGATACGCTTCGGCTGATTCGCTCCTCTGTTAAAGCCCAAAATCGGCTGTGCACCGATACCGATACCAATACAGATGGATACGATGATCATGGATATCTTCATGACGATGCCCATTGCGGAAAGTGCAACATCCCCAGTGACGCTTGTCTGATTTCCATAATATACCAGCGAATTATTCATGGCAATCTGCAGAATTGTCGAGGACAGCTGTGTGATACAGCTGGAGATTCCCAGAGAAAACGCCATTTTACAAATGGTCGGGTTCAACCGCGTATGTGTCAGACGCAGGCGCATATTTCCCTTTCGCGTAAAATAATACAGCAGGATTACCGTTGCGATAATCTGTGAGGTGATGGTCGCAATCGCAGCTCCCTGCACACCCCAGTGAAATACAAATATATAAATCGGGTCCAGAATACAGTTTAACAATGCCCCTGCGACCATGCTGTACATGGCAACATTCGGACTGCCATCACAACGCGCCATATTGCTGAGACCGATACCGAGCAGATTAAAAACCGTACCAAGCAGTATGATGCTCGCATAATCCTTCGCATACCCCATATTCTTCGGCGTTGCACCAAAAATTGTCAGAATCGGATCCAGAAAAACCAAACCGATCACGGTCAGTACAATCCCGATTCCCACCAGCAGAATAAATACATTTCCCAGTGTATTCTCCGCTTCCTCTTCCTTCTTTTCCCCCAGCTTGATTGCCGCATAGGCACTTCCGCCTGCACCCAGCATGGTTCCTACTGCCAGTATAATTGTAACAATAGGAAATGCAACCGTTGTAGCCGCATTCCCCAGATAGCCTACTCCCTGTCCTATGAATATCTGATCCACGATATTATATACTGCATTCACCAACATGGAAATCACAGACGGGATGGCAAATTTCATCAGCAGTCTGCCAATCGGCTGATATCCCAGCGGATTCTTTGTTCTTATTTCCTTCATGGTCTGTTCCATAATTCTGCACTCCCTTTCATCGTTTTATGTATGCTGCTGCATTTCCTGCAATTTCATCCAGCAGCCTTTCTGCCTGTTCCTTTTCATCCGCCTGCAGGGTACGGCAAAGGATTGCATTCCATTCCAGAAGCATACCTTGTATCACAGGTACCAGCTGCTCTCCCTGCCCTGTCAGGTACAGCTGCACGCTTCTTCGGTCACTGCTTCTTGTTTCCCGCCGCAGATAGCCGAGCTCCTCCAGCTTCTTTACGGCTCTGGCACAGGTTCCCTTATCGAAGCTTCCGGTTTCCGCCAGCTCAAACTGACTGATTCCCGGCTGTTCATAAATTCGCATCAGAAAAAACTGCTGGCCGCAGCCAATGTGATACGGCGCCAGCGTTTCATCGAAAAAGGCCTGTGAGCTGCGATATACGATGGAAGCATTTTTACTGATATGTGCCATTGTCCTACCTCTCATAAAAAACAACTACCTTAGTATAGCAGACAATAGTTGCACATACAACTATTTATATAAAATATTACCAATCCGATAAGCAGGGCTTTTCCACAAGCTGACACATGCCGAAAAAGAAAAAACCGCATGGCTTCATGCGGCTGATGCTGTCTGCTGTTCTCTTGCGATGACCTTGCGAATAAGCTTCAGAATATATCGCCCCGTCGCTACATCCTCATGATATGGTGTAAGATTGGGACGTATGATATCCCTGGAAACATACCCGTATACCCTGGTATCATCCTTCAGCTTCACTTCAATGCAAACCCGAAGCTCCTGATTTTCACTTGCCAGGATCCCATTGATTGTAAACAGATTGGCAAGCTGAGATACCGAGCTTTTCTTGTAATACTGATTTTTCAATGAACAGCTGCTGATTTCCCGGTAGGGTATGACCTTCTCCTCATCCATCAGAAAACGTAACTGCTTATGCTCCTTATCAAATTGAATAACATCGCGAACAGTTTTACTGGGAGTAAATTTCGGATTCATCGCCTTCTCCTTTCCGGGTTTCCCCTTCCTACACCCTCATTATATTACTATTCTTATTTTTCTTCAATATCTTATTCAATGTTTTGAAATTCTATTCAGCGCTTAGGTATCGCCTTAACCTGTTCATGTATAAGCAAAAAAAGAACAGACAAGCGCATAGACACTGAAGCACGATAAAATCACAGCCTGCCGGGTATGTCCGTGGCTGTGACTTCTTATCATAGATACTGTTTCATCCTCCTCTGCCGATCATTCACCGACAAACGGTAAAGGTCATTCTCCTATCCTCAGCTTTCGCTGTCCACACGGTCGAGTTCCTTATGTAAAAGCTGCAAAATATACGGATGACTTTCCTCATTTAAGGTAAGAAGGAACGCCATGTAGCGGCATTTCTGATACTGCTCACGCTCCATTACAAAGGTGTAGCCCATCCTGCACCTTTGATTGCAGTCATTTGGATCCAGCAGCCGTTTACATACTGAGGCCTTACGGATTTCCGTTTTCATTCTTCTTGGAAATGCATTTAAAAGCTCCTGAAACTCAGAGATATGATCTGCGAAAACTCGAAGCTTTATACCTGATTTACGTTGAACAAAGGTAGCCAGTGTTCTTTTCGTATCCTTACGTATATAGGAAACAACAAAACCGCTTTTGGCTGTCTTCATCTCAAGACTGCATCCCCGCTTCATCAATTCTGAATGTATTTCCGAAACATGGCTCTGATAGCGGGGATCCACACGATCCACAAATAGATCAAATTCTCCACACATATTTAGTTCCTCCATTCGCCGTGTGCGGGCATGTTATCATGGATGCTATTTTAAATCGTCTTACCAATTTTGAAATACGCACCTCTGTTTCTCCATCCCACACAGCTTCATGCCTGCATACATCGTATCAGAAGCATGCTCTTCTGTCCTCTCTTTTTACGTTCATGAACTGCGAGCTGCTGATAACCATACCGATATCCGGATGCTGCCGCTAGGGCAAAGCATCACCATAAGCAAAACATCAGGGAAGCAGAAAACGATAGGAACCCGTTCTCCCTTTGCAGGTAACTGCACCGACAGCACACTGTATATTATGAAGTACTCTCTGCACGCTCCAAGGCAGAATGAATCATCCGTTTTCGCAATATTCCAAAAGCTGAAAGACAACGTGCACGATCCGGATTCTTTCTTACGTTAGCAGGTTTACGAAAAGGAGAATTCAATTCCGATTGATACATACAATCGTATGGAATCCTCCATGTTTTGAATATACCCGCATTTGAGCATGAATCACTGCCTTTCGGTTACCGGCCTGTTTATGCTTTCTATGCTACGCCTTTGCACGGCACTTCTTCAGTAAACTTACAATTTCCCGAGCTGTACGCATGTCCTCATGATACTGCAGGGTACCTTTATCCACGATGTCCTCAGATACATGTACAAAAACAGACTGTCCCATCCGCACCTTCATACGAATACCTACGCGCACAAACTGCCTCCCTTCCGCATAGGTGGGAAACACCAGATTATGCGCAAGGGCTTTTTTCAGATTATGATGATACTCGCAGGATATACCGATCGTCTCCAAGTCCTTGTAATAGTATACCTGATCTCCCTCATCCAGCAGGAATCTCAGCTTTTTGTTGGTTTTATCAAACTCAACCACATCTTTAATCCGCTTACTGACAATAAATTCAGACATATGACCACATCCCTATCATCTTCATTATATAGTATTCAAGGGGCCTGTCAATGCTTTTCCTGTTACTTCTTGTTATCCTGTAATGTTTATGCTGTTCCTGTTACTTCTGTGTATTTTATATCTTGCGTATGATAGCTTCCCCTGTATATCGGTAAAGCTATTGTATGTTACAGTAAGTTTTCTAAACCGCTTTCTTTCATTACCTTTCGGCGTTTGTTCCTGCTTTTCCTTCGCCGCTTATTCATGATTTTTTACACTGACATAATTTCACGAACATGCGTACAAGATATCAACCTGCCGGAAAGCCGCAGCAGCTCCTGCGTAAAATTGCTAGTCCTCTTCCATGATATCAACGATTTCACCGCGCAGAAGCTGTTCATATTGCGAATAGCACACATTTTCCCGCACATGGTGCAGGTATCCTCACGCTCCGGTGCAGACTGGGCACGGTATGCTCTGGCCTTATCCGGATCCATTGCTAAAGCGAACATACGTTCCCAATCCAGATTACCGCGTGCTACAGCCATTTGATGGTCCCAATCCATAGCTCCCTTTACTCCCTTGGCGATATCCGCCGCGTGTGCAGCAATTTTACTTGCAATGATTCCTTCCTTAACATCATCGACATCAGGAAGAGACAAATGCTCTGCCGGTGTCACATAGCATAAAAAGCTGGCTCCGTAGGCTGCCGCCATTGCACCGCCGATCGCCGCAGTGATATGATCATAGCCCGGTGCAACATCGGTAACAATTGGACCGAGCACATAAAACGGTGCCCCCTTGCAGATTGTTTTCTGCAGCTCCATATTCGCCTGAATCTGATGAAGCGGCATATGTCCCGGTCCCTCGATAATGACCTGCACATCCTGTGCCCATGCACGCTGCGTCAGTTCTCCCAGCGTAACAAGCTCCTCCATCTGTGCAATATCACCGGCATCCTCCAAGCAGCCCGGACGGCAGGCATCTCCGAGCGAAAGCGTGACATCGTGCTCTCTGCATATCCTTAAAACTTCATCAAAATACTCATAAAACGGATTTTCATTCCCGGTGATTTCCATCCAGGCAAACATGATGGAGCCACCGCGGGATACGATGTTCGTAATTCGCTTCTGTTGTTTGAAGCGCTGTGCAGTCTGCCTGTTGATTCCACAGTGAATCGTCATAAAATCAACACCGTCCTCTGCATGCATACGAAAGACATCCAGCCATTCCTGTGCAGTGATATCCTTCAATGCCTTATGGTAATATACCAGGGCATCATATATCGGCACGGTACCAAGAATTGCCGGGCATTCCGCAACCAGCTTTCTACGGAATGTCTGCGTATCGCCAAAGGAGCTTAAATCCATAATGGCCTCAGCTCCCATTTGCACGGCATGCCGTACCTTTTCCATCTCCATGTCCAAATCAAGACAATCTCTGCTCGTCCCCAGATTCACATTGATTTTTGTCTTCAGCATGCTTCCGATTCCATAGGATTTCCGGCATGTATGATGTCTGTTTGCCGGGATCACCAGCTGTCCGGCAGCGATCAACCGGCAAACCTCTGCCTCCTCCATCTGTTCATAGGCAGCGACAGCCTTCATTTCCTCAGTGATGATATGCTGTCTGGCAGCATCCATTTGTGTAGTGTACATTGTGTTATCCTCCTATATGTAAAAAAAGCTGTACGCCCGCTACGGTGTCAGCTTCTATGATTTTTCCGGATGATAACAGCATAAGCTTCCGTCCTGCTGTGCTTCCCTATAAAATCCCTACGCCGGCATTACCCGTATCAGGTTCCTTGGGTCCCGGATGATCTCCGATCTCAGCCATACGTAGGCACCCCATTTTTTTGTACGAAAATATTACACCACAAAATGACGGGGCTGTCAATGCTAATCCTGCAATGGCTTTGCTTTGTGTATGCGATCATTTTCCATAAAACAACAGATCGACGCAGCGGGAGGCATTCCCCGTTTGCATTGCCATACCATGAGCAGCCTGTATAATCCGTGTTAGCCCAGTGCTTCCATAAATCGTTCCGTTTCCAGCTCCTGCAGCTCCCCCTGTGCAACATACAAAACAGAATCAAACACCTCCTGTATAAACAGCCGGTCATGGGATACAGCCAGAATACAGCCTGGAAAGTCCTTCAGAATACGGCGTATGACAGGACTTGTCAGCGGAGACAGATTCCGTGTCGGCTCATCCAGCAGAAGGACATTGCAGCCCTGCTTAATAAACCGCAGCAGATACAGCTTCGCCTTTTGCCCTTCACTCAGCTGATATACGGAATGCTCCATCTCCTCTCTGGTGAACTTCATCCGTCCGAGCAATTCCCGCGCTCTTGTTATATCGTCCCTGTCACAGGCTTCCAGCAAAAATGTCACCGGTGTGTCCTTTGCTGAAAATGCTTCTGCATAATTCTGCGGCATATAGCCGAGACGAATATCCGTATGAGATTTCAATACTTTATGAATTTCCTTCATCAACAGACTTTTTCCACAACCGTTTTCACCGGCTATCACCGTCTTCTGTTTACCATAAAGTGTTATGTGAATATCCTGCAGAAGCGTAGTTACATCTGTTTTCAATTCCTCCAAATGAAACTCAAGGATACGTCGGCTTTTCGGAAAGCCTTCACACTGGAAGAAAACATCGATCGCCTCCTCCACGCTGTCCACATGCGCATAGCCCTCCTTCTCCAGCCTGCGATCCTGTGCCTTCAGATTTCTCATTTTTGTCTTTAGGGCAGCCGCATAAAACGGACTGCGCACCGTATCGTTCTGCGCATCATGCACCGCATTCATAAAGTCATTCAGCTTCTCTTTTTTCCTGCGGTATTCCCGCCTCTGTGCGGATGCCTCCTGTGCTTCCTTTTTTAGCCGGCTGCACCTCTGCTTAACATATTCCTCATAATTCCCGTGAAAAATTGTATGACGGCATTGGTTTTTCTTATTCAGCTGCTCCAGATGCAGGATTACAGTTGCACACCTGCTCAGCAAAATTTCATCATGCGATATGAAGAATACAGGAATGTGCAGATTTTTCAAAAAATCCTCCAGCCACTGTAAAGTTTGAATATCAAGATCATTGGTTGGCTCATCCAGCAGAAGCAGCTTTGGCTTACGCAGCATTAGCTTCAACAGCTGCAGCTTCACCTTCTCTCCACCGCTTAATGTTCCTATCCTCTGTTCTCCATACAAAAGTTCATTTTTTAAACCCAGCTGTGCGCACAGTGTTTCACAGCCCTGCAGATCATTGTATCGTTCCGGCTGGATTTCATCTTCACTTTTTTCCTTCAATAAATAATCAAAAAGAAAAGCATCCTCCCATTGACTGGAAAGCTGCTGTTCAAAATATCCGATTTCTTTATAATCTGTATCAATTTCACCACTCACAGCTGCATAGTCTTCAATTAGATTTCGGTTATAAACCGCCTTTAGCAGTGTGGATTTTCCATTCCCTTCCTCGCCGATAATTCCTACCTTATCGTCATTTCCCAGGGAATAATTTAAATCGTTAATCAGTGTGTGATGTTTACTATCACGGATAGTAAGGTGCTTTAGAATAAGCATGAGCATCGCCTCCTTTTAAGCAGGCTGTAAGCAGATAATTGACACATACGAAAAAAGTTTATTTTAAACAGTTCGTTTGCTGGGTCTCTTATCTATTTGCTCATCTTCTCACTCTCCATTCCTCTCTATTCTAGTATCGTATGAATTTACTGTCAAGCCCAAAAGTGATTTTCTCAGGACTAAATGAAAAAGTGTTTTGATTCTGCAGCCCATATGATAGAAATGCCTTAGACTCTGAAAAAAAACATATAGATCATATGGCATGAACGCATTAAGGGATAAGGCCTTATGACGCGGAAAGAAAAAGAGATTTCTTCAGCTGATTTCTCGGCTGTTCAAAATCCCGTTATTCTTCTTCAAAAAGATATCTGGTTGCAGGTATGCTATATTATTGAGCTATGCGCTTTTTTTCCCATTCTGCTTTTGTGACATACAGGATATGCTCTGTAAGTGTCTGCTGAATCAGTGTCCATTCCCTTACCTCACTGCGTAAATAATGGAAGCCGCATTTCTCCTGTACACGTTTGGATTTTTCATTACCGTCGAAATATCCGCACCATAATGTTTTTAACTGACAGTCCTCAAATCCAAAGCGCATAAGCTCCTTCACCGCTTCCGGTATCAGCCCCTGACCCCAGTACGGTTCTCCGATCCAATAGCCGATTTCTCCTTCATCATCCGCAATCGCCAGATTACTCTGCTTACCAATCATCAGTCCGATGCTTCCCACAGGCTCCATGGTTTCCTTCAATACAACAGCAAAGGTATTCGGCGCAGACAGCACTGTCCGTATGATTTCCCGGCTGTTTTCCACACTTTCATGCACCGGCCATCCCGCTTTGGGCCCGATGTTTGGATTTTTCGCATACCGATAGCAGCTTTCCGCATCCTCAACCTGCCATGGTCGAAGGATAAGTCGTTTTGTTTCCAGCATAATCTCCCTCTTTTCTATGATTCTCTATATTATATCAAATATCCTTTTATTAGCAAGAAAAATAAGGCAATACCACAGCCCTTACGCATCCATCTGTATTATTTATTCATGCAAGAGATACCTTCCTATATTTTCAGATGACTTATAGGAAGAAATGAGCAGAAATAAGAATTTCTTTCAAGGGATATATTCAGATGTGGGATTCTTTTTCTATATTCAGCTTCATTTCCGCTATCAATTTTTCACTTCCTGCTTTGTTTAATCAGTACCTTTGTTTTAGGTAATTCTGAAGCCTATTAGCAGGGCTTGTTATCGCTCAGCGCTAACGCATGCAAAACAAGGATACACCTGCAGCTTCCACAAAATCGAGGAATTCAAAAGCCGGTGCTTTCTATCCTATATTGCCTGCATACGCTGCATATCTGTTACAGCATGTCCTGATGCCTGCTATTCTCTGAGAATTTCACGGGTATTAAAATCATTCAGACTGTGTAAACGAAGGCTCTCGTTTCGAAGTCGATAAGGAAAACCTATTGCGGTCTGTTTCTACTAGCAATTTGAATCCTGCAGCCTGCCTATAAATATAAAGACATTTTCCATCCCGCTGCTGAACAGCCCTTTGAAAAATGTCAAATATTCTCTTTAAACAATATATAAAGCATGCTTAATTAGTTTCCGTGCCGGTAGAATGTTTCCATTCCTCTATGGTAAGACTCATAATATGCCCGGTAAGTGTTTTATGAAGCAACGGCCATTCTCTTACCTCTGACCCTGCATAATGAAAGCCGCATTTCTCCTGTACACGTCTGGAATTATGATTTCCTTCAAAGGAACCGCACCACAGTTTTTTCAAACAGCAGTCTTCAAAGGCATATCGTATCAGACATTGAACTGCCTCCGGAATAAATCCCTGTCCCCAGTACGGTTCCCCCAGCCAGTAGCCGATTTCACCCTCATCAGCTGCATTTGTCAGATTACACTGCTTCCCGATCATTAAACTGATATTGCCAATGGGCTCCATATTCTGCTTCAGCACAACGGCAAAGGTATTCGGTGCAGACAGCACAGTCCGTATGATTTCCCGGCTGTTTTCCACACTTTCATGCACCGGCCATCCCGCTTTGGGCCCGATGTTTGGATTTTTCGCATACCGATAGCAGCTTTCCGCATCCTCAACCTGCCATGGTCGAAGGATAAGTCGTTTTGTTTCCAGCATAATCTCCCTCTTTTCTGTTATTCTCTATATTATAGGAAATCGTGCCGATTTCCTATAATGGGTTAGAGCTGCGCTACTATGTTAAATCGTCCCGATTTCCCATAATAGCTTTATAACACCCTCTAAACTAGAATCGAAATATTTCATATTTCATTCTTCGGGTGTTATAAACCTCTAACCCATTATACCAGATTCCTTTTTAATGACAAGCAATCGGCAGAAGGAACAGACACAGAAAGAGCTGCTATGAGAATTCATACCAAATAACAAATACACGTAATTTTGACATTCATAATATTTATCGGTAGCCTTTGTTTAATTGTATATTTCAAAAAATAGAGACAGCGTAAGATAAGGAAATTCTTACATAATCGTGGTAAATTCAAACTATGGAGAATTCAACAACTTATATTTATCAAGAGAATTCATAGTCTCCCTTTGTAAATGCCTGAAAGTAAGAAAAATACGATAAGAACACCTGTTTATTCAGATTAAGGAAGCTGCTACTTCAGCCGAAATTGCTCAATCCGTTCGATTGCAGAAATCAGGGCATTGCGAAAACCAAGACGCTCCAGCTCTGCAACTCCCTGAATCGTCGTTCCCTTCGGAGAGCTTACGCGATCCTTCAGCTGTCCCGGATGCTGTGGATGAACCAGTAGCTGCTTTGCAGTGCCAGCCATCATCTGCGCACAAAGCCGGTAAGCAGCCTCACGTCCAAGCCCATATGCCACTGCGCCATCCCCCAGCGCTTCTATAAACATTGCCGCAAAGGCAGGACCGCAGCCTGCCACGGTTGCACCAATTGTCATTTGATCACTTTCCAGCTTTTCTATGAAGGCAATCGCGGAGAAAAGCTGTTCAACGGCCGCAGCCTCCTCTGTTTGCAGAGAATTTCTTTGTTCCCATAACATGACACCTTCACAAACGGATACCGGCATATTGGGGATCACGCTCAAATGTTGTGTATGCGGTGGAAGCAGTTGTTCATACGTTTCAAAGAACATACCGGCCGCAATAGATACTACGGCTTTACCCTGCAGGTGCTCTTTCACTGTGGAAATCGCCTCACTCATCTGTGCAGGCTTCACTGCGAGCAGGATGATGTCACACTGCCGTACCATATCAATTGCATGTTTGCATGCATGCATCCCACGCACTTCTGTATTTCTGCACAGCTTATCCCATTGCCTGGCACAGGCATACAGCTGCTCTCCCTTTACAATTCCACTCGCAAGCATTCCATCTGCCATGGCCTGTGCCATATTTCCAAATCCGATAAATCCTATGTTTTGTTTCAAATTCATCACCTCTGTATATCGTATGCAGAAAACGACAGCTGTGCACTGTCGTTTGGTAAATTCTGAATTTTATATCAGTTATTTCATCCACCGCTTCAGTGTTGGAAAATACTGCGTCATCATTTCCCGCGCTTTATCTTCACTCATCCCCGGATTTTCCTTAACCATGACAGGAACACAGAATTCAATCATTTCCTCCATTGTACAATCTGATGTAAATGCACCATGTTCATAACAGTATTTACAATAGTCCACAGACCTTGATCCGTCCTTTTCCGTTCCATATAACTCCTTTGTATCTCCCATTGGCATTCCACAGCACTGACAATATCTCTCTTCCATGATATGTCCTCCTTTATATGCCCACATGATATCATGAGAAATATGACAGCAGCCTGTCCTATTCCAAAAGAAATGACACTATTTTTCTTTTTTCATATAGAAATTTGTCAACAGCTGTCCCTGACGCTCCACCTGCTGTGCATAAATCAGCCGATAGCCACGCTGCAGGAAAAAATTCCTTGCCGTTATCGATGCATGCACTGAAAGAGTAGGTGATGAGGTTTCCGTTTCCAGCAAATCGCAAAGCATCGTGGCGATTCCCTGCTTCTGATGCTGATGGTGAACATAGAGGTGATCCAGATAACCGGTTTCATCCATATCCGCAAATCCTACCATTTTCTGATTGCTTGTGGCAACAAGAGTGGTATGCGCCAACAGCGCATTTTTCATTCGCTTCTCCTTGACACCCAGTACCCAGGCCGAAATCTGCTCAGTCGTATAATCCCTGCTGTCAATATTTCTCACGGTATCATAAAACAGCCGCAGCACCTCTGCAAAATCTTTTTCTTGAAATGTACGCAGCTTTACATGATTTCTGCTTTCCATACACCGACTCCTTTCTTATACCGGGCTGTATTGCACAGCTTCAGCCTCATTTCAAATCTGTTATCTAATATGCATCCTTTTTTTATGGTATCTATCGCATATATTCAAAAGCTTAGCAGATTCTAATAGAAAAGTACAGAAGTCGATGCAAGGAAAAGGCATGCAAATATATAAAGAATCATGGAAAACATAGCAATCATAATTCTTATAAACGTATTGAATGCATTATCTCCTGGACTGCCTTACATACTGCAATAGGAAAAACAGCAGCCCCATTCCTGCGATGATCAGGATATGATCCAGTGTATTGGTCGTATGTCCGCCATAGCTGTAGACAAGGCCGAACTGCTTTTTGAATGCAGTCAGATGCTCCGGCGGTATTGACTGAAAGGTTTTCGTTAAGACATCATCCATCATGATATTGCGAAACAACGCGGCACAATGACTCGGTGGAAACAGCGATATCACGGTTTGAAGCAGCTTGGGAAGTGCTCCTACCGGCACATAAATCCCCATAAGAAATCCGGATAGTGTGCCGATAATGGTCGTGACATTACTGAAGGATGTTGCACTTTTAAAAAATGACATGAAGAAAAAAAGCATTGCCGTACAGGCCAGGATAGACAGCACCATGCATGCAAGCACCTTTAACAGTGCGGACAGTGTTAAGAAGGAGCCTCCATAAGCAACGATATAAAACTCTCCGATTATCAACGTTACAACGGATACCAGAAATGTTATACATATGGTAGAGAGGAGATAGGCACCGGTGACCTTCATTTGCGAAATGGGCGCAATATAAAAGTCATTGAGTATGGACCTGCTTTTATCCTCGATAATAATTCCAAGTACACTTAAAGAGGTTGTCAGCGAAACAATTCCCAGAGTTCCTGCCATGATCCAGGTATCACTCAGTTCTCTTGCCGTATCCGGGAAATCCTGCTTTAACGGCTGGATCATCATGTCACCTAGAAAGCATACATACAGTCCCAGTACAACAAATACTGCCATAAAGGAAAAAAATACCGAAGTCTTATCCTTGAAAAACAGCAGCATATTCCGTTTTATTAAAGAAATCATACCTGTTCCTCCTGAAGCATTTGCAGATAAATTTCTTCAATATTACCAGGATGGTTTTCAAAGCGCTGAATATAGCGTTCGCAGAGGCGCAGGACAGACATCGTTTTCAGCATACCTCCCGTGTGTATGCAGAGAGCCTCGTTTTGCTCATGAAATGGTATATGGTGTCGGTTTAGTTCTGCAATCAGCTGTGCTTTACTGGCCGGATAAAGCAGCAGCTGCTCTGCGGCATACTGTTTATGTACCTCCTTCATAGGCTTATCAAAGATGATGTTTCCCTGCTTGATAATACATAAATGATCAGCAATTTCGGCCTCTTCCATATAATGTGTGGTCATAAATACGGTCATATGGCGTTCCTTATGCAATGCGCTGATTGTGTCCCAGAGCTGCTTTCTCGCCTTGGGGTCAAGACCGGTGCTCGGTTCATCCAATATGAGTATATCCGGTTCCGGTATCAGTGCTCTGGCTATATCGCAGCGTCTTCGCTGACCGCCGGAAAGGGTTCCTACCGGCTGATGCATAATATCGTGCAGATCACATATGTCACATAGCTTCTGTACACGCCGGCACGCCTGTTTATACGGCAGATGATAGAGGGCACTGCGCAGGATCAGATTCTGTTTGACTGACAGCAACTCATCAAGGACACTGTTCTGAAAGACGATGCCGATACCTGATCGAATACGTTCATCCTCCTGTCCCAAACGGAAGCCATTGATTATAACCGTCCCACTGTCCTTTTTCAGCAAGGTGCTGAGAATGGAGATCGTTGTGGATTTTCCTGCGCCGTTTGGACCCAGAAAGGCGAAGATTTCCCCTTTATTCACCTGAAAGCTGATGTTTTTGACAACCGTTGTTCCCTGATAGGATTTACAGAGCTGCTCAACGCGGATACTTGTCTCCATGATATTCCCCCTTTACAAAATGCATGCTTCAGTGCAGTATATGCAAATCAAGAGGGAGATATTTCACAGAATACATGCTGTAACAGTGGTGTCTTAGGCTTCATAAATGATATCGACTATAACAGAGCAAGGAGAAAATTGCTGGTTTTCAGAACATCTTATCCATCATATGGAAGACACAAGGTTCTGCAGGAGAAGAGAAAACGGCCTAAGTCCTTTATGTAAGTGACATAAGCCATGTTTTCTCATAACCGATTTTTAAAGACAGTCTAGGGGTACATACATATATGGTCTTCTGCCTTTTACCACATGGATTTGCAATTACATGCAGTTCTCCACATATTCAATGCCATGCTCCTGGCACCATGCAATTGCCAGATTTCTGTAATAATCTGCCTGAAAATCATACCATTGCTTAGTAATTCCCCTTCTGTTTACCATATCCTTGAATCTTCGAAACGCTCCACGTCCCTGTATGACTTGTTCCAGTTTATCAGCATCTTCACCTTTTAATGTCTGAATAAACTCTTCCATAATATTATACTCATGGATTTCAAATTTTGTTGGAAGCCTAAAAAAACGCTCAGGGTTATCTTCAATTTCATTTTCCAACCCCTCATTATCCATACCGGTACTTAATTCATCAGCAAGCAGCACACTTTTTCCAGTTTCTAAATCTAAAAAAAATGTAAAATTATCATCTGCCATTTCAATCGCCTCTATAATGGTACTTATATTAATCTTCATCTTGACATTCTCCTATTCAATTTTAAATGTGTTTTTTATTCCATATCGAGCATAACATAATTTTTTATTAAAATACAAATGAAAGCAGTATTTTTGAATAGACATAAATAAAAGAAAGCCTTTGTTTATCAGGCTTTTCAACTCTACATAGCAATGCTATGACTCCACATACAGTAAAATAAAGGCCTTATACACCATGACAAAAGTATTTTCATTACATAATGGTGGAGTAAATTTATTCGTTAAAATTCACGGGGTTTCTCCACTCGCATAGGCAAGCGATAATGTGTCCAACTCAATTCGCGACACAATACGTAGTTTTTGGAAAAGCAAGATAAAACTGACGTATATTTTAAAGATTTACAATAGTAAATTCTATTCCGAAATCTGCCAATTTATGTTTAGATAGTTCAACTATTAATCTGGTCCATACTCAGACTCTTCCTCTCAACCCTGCTTATCTATAATACTTTTATCCTTATTCCGATATGCTTCCACCATTGCAAAGGTTACAGATTGGTATATTTTACTTCCGGCTTCTGAACGAATACTTTTATTTTATTCATAAAACTGTTCCATTTCATTCCTTCGAAAATTGTATACAGCTCATTTTCCATAGTTTCGAATACAGAAATATTTTTCCTGTATAAATACATTTGCCAGACTTGATGGAATATTATTAAAATATTTTCTTTAGTTACTTGGATTAATTTATCCCTTCCAAATGCGTTACTAATGTCTTTTAATGCTTTAAACTTTTTACAGATTCTAAGTAACTGCTGAAAAAATGAAGGAATTGAATCAATAACCTTATCCCGCATCATTTTATCTAAATAGAATTGCATTATATTATCAAAAGATAGTATGCCCTCTTTATATTCCAACATAAGCAACTCACTTTCACCTGAATATTCCCACTTACTATACATCTCTAAATCATTTATAAAGCAGACAAACATTTTATCGCTAAAAGACCAGTTCACACCTTCAATTTTGGTTACTACTCTGTCAACTCCACTGTCCGTATTGATATGTTTCCATGCCCTGATTTACAAGCATTTTCGTGATTTCAATGTACTTAAAAATTACAATCTATTTTTAAAATGACCTATTTTCAAGCCTTTTTCACATGTTACTTCTGAACCCTTGACATCAAGACAACACTCTCAACGTGAATCAAAGATTAAAAGAGATAAGCAATGTGTATAGTAATCCCTTATTGAAAATATAAGATTAAACTTCACAAATATCATAGGTATATTATTACTATCTGCTAATAATTCCGCTAAAAGTTGAAGATTTACCCATTATCGAGTAAAACTTTTTTAATATACAACTTCGTCTTCTATGATAATCGAATGGTGTTTTTCACAAATTTCATCAAAACAATCCTTACAAAGATCACCAGATAATACTCCATCTTCTTTATTGCTAAAAATATCATAATACTCTCTACACTCATCTAATGCATCATAAAGACCATATAACTCATTTGTTTTCTTTAAACATCTAGCACATCTACATCCATCAAAACATGCAATCGCTTCATACGTATTTCCATCACAATAATGTACAGCATTTCTTGTGGTGTATAATAAATCTTTCGCAACACTAAATTCAATTTTCCCTTCATCATACAACTCTAATACCTTTTTAGACACTGAATTTAATCCATGCCCAATACTATGACAACTCATTTTTTAGCTCCTTATTTTTTTTATTATCACTAATCTAAATATATCATATTTTTTTATTTTACTACAATGCTTTATTATAAACCTACTAACTGATTTTGTAATAATGTAATCAAGTTTTCCTTATAATCCATCTACAATCATTTTTTTATAGCTTGTTCTTCCATTCTTTCTTAACCCGCTTCTTCCAACATCGTGATACACTTCAGCTTAATCGATTTCTATTACTTTGTTAGAAAGTTCTTTAAAATATGCAATTTGAATATTTAAACTTGAACGTTGTTCTTCTACATTTTTACTTACTCTACAATATACTGCAATTCTTACTACTTCTTTCGTTTTATTTTTAACTGGTATCTTCACTACATGTATCATTTTTTATCATCCTTATCACTCCAATCTTAACATATGAAAAAGATGCAAGTTATCATCAACAACTTACATCTCTATAAAACTGATTTGATTTTTTATCTTTTTCGCAACAGAACAATGGACTCAACTGTATTTTCCAAATTCGGAAAAAATGTATTCGCCTCGTTCCCCTGATAATACACAGGGAAACGAAACTGTATGCTTTTTAATATCTGCCCATTTTCAAGCGGTTCGGGATATATTTCAATCCTTTTAATAAAACTATGGAAAAATTCTTTTTTCTCCGCTTCCGTAAACTTATCATACATTATATCAAACAGTTCAAGAAATTCATATACCCGTTCCTGAGAAATCTGTTCTTCACGGATACCCTGAATCTGCATTTGTACCGTTTCAAGAGAAGCGTTTACTTCTGCGATTTCATCATATAACGATTCTATTCGGTTTTGTATATCATTATATTTTTCTTCATAATGCTTATCGGTATCATCCAAGCGGTCAATCTGATTCCCAAGCCTTTCCTTCGCCGCTGTCAACTGTCTTATATTCTCTTTCAGGGAATTCTCTTCTGTTTGATAGGTTTCCAAATCTACGCTTGATTCCAGTTTCTGTTTGATTGCTGTATCAAACTGCGAATTTTGTACGATGTGTCTGATAACCTCTACCACAGCGTTATTAACTTTATCCTGATGAATCTGTTTCTTGTAACCGCATTTATGTCCGTCATATTCCAATCGGTGCTTGCAAGCGTAATACCAATAATCTCTGTAAAAACTTCCGTCCTTTTTTCGTTTTCGATTAACACTTCCATACAAAGCTGCTCCACATTCCGGACAACGCAAAATACCCGACAATAAATGCTGATGCTCCACACTATAAATTTTCTCGCTTTTCACACCTGTCTTTTTTCTTTTCTCCTGTGCCAGCAGCCAATCTTCCTCTGCAATAATCGCTTCGTGAATACCCTCATAAATGGGATATTCGGCTTGCTTTACCACATGAAACTGATTACGACTTCCCTGTAGCTTTTCCGTCTTTCGCCTGCCAAAAGCAATTTTTCCGCAGTAAATAGGATTGTCCAATACAAGTTTTACAAAATGTGCGGTAAACGCGTCCAGCGTTCCGTTTTGGCGCTTCTTTTTTACATATCCCTGCCGGTTTAGGTATTTTGCAACCGTAGCCGCACCCATTGTAGTATGAATAAATTTGTCATATATAACACGGATAATCTCTGCTTCATCTTCGGCAATTTTCAGTTCGCCATCCACCAATTTATATCCATACGGAGCAAACCCGCCGTTCCATTTTCCCTCACGAGCCTTCTGTTTTCTTCCTTCCATTGTTTGTACTAAAATGTTTTCTCTTTCAATTTCGGCTACTGCAGATAAAACGGAAATCATCAATTTTCCACTATCTTTAGAACTGTCAATCCCATCCTCGACACAAATTAGATTCACACCATAATCCTGCATCTGTTGTAAAGAATTTAATACATCCGCTGCATTTCTTCCGAAACGTGAAAGTTTGAATACCAATACATATTCAATATTATCCTTACATTCAGCAATATCATTCAACATTTCCTGAAACTGCGGTCGCCCTTCTATGCTCTTGCCGGATTTTCCCTCATCAGAGTATTCTCCAGCGATTGTGAACTCCTGAAACTCTGCATATTTTCTAAGTTTCTCTTTTTGTGCCTCAAGGCTGAAGCCATCCACCTGCATTGATGTTGATACACGGGTATAAATATAACATTTTTTCTTTTTCACGAAATCACTCCTTCTTACCGTAATACAGTTATATTTTAATCTTTCTGCTTTTGCAAAACCAATGTACTGACGGAAAGAGGCATTAAGCCTCTTCCCTATAGCTTCCTCCACGTCCTGTCTTAAACTCAGGATGATACTTATACACATATTCTGCGGTCAACATCCGGTACTGCGCTCCATACTTTAAATACATACGAGCCATAAAATTTATGAAGCGATCATATTCCGCCCGATTTATTTTTTCTTCATTCAATTCCATCTCCGCCCCTTTCTATCGTGCATCCCTATCACGATTTCTTTTCCATTTTTCAAGTAGTTTTATGATTGTGTCCTGCATATCTTTGTTAGAATAATTTTTCGGAAAATATTTACGGATATCTTCCGTCATAAACTTGACCTGTTCTTTTTGATTTGGTTTTTCCTCACTTAATACAGCAAATATCGTATCAATGGATAGCCGCCCTTGTTCGCTGAATTTTCGCAAGCGTTGCGCCTGTGATAGTGACGGAGTTGCATCTGCGTATTCAATTTCCTCTACTAATTTTCTTTGTTCGTTTTCGGGTAAATATGAAAGTTCAACAGCCGGAGTAAAGGCTATCCGTTCCCCATCAACCATTTTCAGAAGTTCGGGGATTAAGTAAGTCAGGCGGATATATCTCTGAACCTGTCTGCCACTTTCCGTATCCGATATGTTATCTCTCGACTTGTGGACAACTTGTCCATAAGTTTTTCCCTGATGTTTTAATGCTTCTAATTTCATTTTGTATGCAAAAGCTTTTTCACTGGGAAGCAGATGTTCTCGGTGTATGTTGGAGTCCACCATTGCAACGATTGCTTCATCTTTGGAAAATGCTTTAATCGTTGCAGGGATTTTGAATATCCCCAACTTTTTGCAGACTTCCACTCGTCTGTGTCCGCTGATGATTTCATATTTACCTTCCGGAAGAAAACGCACGGTTATCGACTCAAGCAATCCGTTTTCTTTTATGCTCTCAAGAAGTTCTTCCTGCTCTGTTCCACATCTTTCCTTAAACGGATGATTTTCAAAGGGAAGAAGCAAACTTATATCAATGGTTTTCATAATTTCAGTCATTTCGATTTCCTCCTTAATCCAAAACTTCTGCTGCATACAGAAATATGCCTTTGGGATTTTCTTTGTATATGAGCTTTACTTTTGTACCGTTGTCGGTTTCGTAAAAGCCTAAATATTTCTGCCACCAAAATACTGGCGTAATAATCTTTCTTCCGTCACTCAGCCGGAAAAACAGTCGCAGCATTCCCAAACTGGCTTCTGCTCTCATTATCAGCGTTGCTGTATATTCGCCTGCTTTGTCGATAAAACAGTAATCGGCGGTGTGTATTCGCTCTTCCCGCATTTCTTCACGGGTATATACTTTGTTTACAATCATATATAGTTCTCTCTTTCATAATTCTCTTTTTTCGGAGAGTAAAGATTATATATTTATTTATATATTTATACGGCTTGCTCTCCGTTTGGTTTTATTGCTGTAACCGCACTTTTTCTGTATCAAAAAGGTGCGTAAAACAGCATTTTTTCTTTTTATATGGCTATTAAAAATTCGTTAGGTGTCATTCTTCGGTTTATCCTGAATCGTTAAATTTGTTACTGTTCGGTGCGTTTTTGACGCTTCTTTTAGAACGGTATTTTGGGCAGGAAACAATAACCGCCTTGAAACTTTGTTTGCACTCGTTACTGCATTTACGGCAAAGGTCGTTGTATGTTCTTCTGCCCGTCTTAGGATTTACAAAGAAATTCCATTCCAACTTTATTTTCTTTGATAATCTCGGCATATTGATTTTCCTTTCATTTATCTGAATTTTTCTTTATGTTCAGCAGGAGAAAGAAACTCTTTTTCCACTTGATTTTGAAATTGATTAAATTTCTCAACCTGCCTTTTGTATTCGGCAACATCAAGCAACCCCAGCGAGTTCGCTTTTCTTGCAATCTGATTCAGACTGTTGCCGATAGCGCACATCTGCCGCATAACTTCATAGAAACGATCATCCGGCTTTTCTCTTGGCTCATAGCCTTTAAGAAGTATGCGGAGCAAAGCAGATTGTGTTATTCCGCATATATCCGCTTTTCGTTTTAAGTCCGCTGCTTCTTCTTTCGTAAGTCTGATGTGAATGTCAAAAGTTCTTCTTGGCATAACTAAAACCTCCCTTCACTCATTTGCACAAGGGGTATCAAAATGCACACCCAAAATGCTGATTTGAGAGAAAAATATTTTTATCTCCTCACTTGTTTGAACTGGGAGAGGGTAAATGGACACCCTGTTTTCAAAAATATTTTTGAAAACAAAAAAGACACCTACCAAAATAGATAAGTGCCTGTGTGCGTTACCACTGTTATTCAGTTGTATTTATCATCCTACACTCCCATTGCGATTTACCATGCCGTTAAAATATATTAGTTACAGCGACTTCATCACATTCAGCAGATTTTGATAGCTGTCCACATCGTGGTATTTTACCTTGCTTGTAGACATCTCATTAAACAGTTTTTTTGCACAGGAAATCTTCGCCTGCTCAATGGGTCTGAGATTTAGACTATCCATTGTACCTTTTGTTTCGGCAACAAAGAAAATATGCTTTACCGTTCCTTCATAGAATGCAATCGCCCAGTCAGGAGAATAGTTACCCACTGGTGTAGGAATATGGAATCCTTTTGGGAGCTTCGCATAAACACAAACCTCTTGTGCCGCATCCAAATCTTCAACAAAGCGACGCTCAATGCTCTTTTCGGCAGAACCGTCCGTGAATACATAGTCCTGAATTGCTTTGTTTGCTCGAAATGCCTTGTCGAAGGTCTGAGAACTCTTTTCAGCAGTAAAGATGGTACTGTCATAGCCACCCTCGAGCTGATCGTAAGAAATATGCTCAACAATCATGGTAGCTTTCTGCTCTTTGATGAGTTTCATCACCTTGGAGATAAATTCCTCTGGGTTGTTCTTGAACATATAGAGTTTATCAGCCTTGATACCCTGTAAAATTGCTGATACTGTCTTGCGGGTTAAAGTAGTCCCCTCTGCCACCTTACCGATAAGGTCATATTTGATTTGACTTGTTGTGCTATGCTTTAATCCATAGGTACTGCTTGATTCCCTCACAAATGAATCTCCACGATACATTTCATATTCATTTATTACATCCTTTTGCCGACCAATGGTCGTGGTATACTGAAGTTCAGAAACAAAAAGCTTTTCATCAATATGAGTGGTTGCTTTCTTAATCAGTTCGTCACTATTGAACTCAACTGTATAGGCATACTTGTGGTTAATTTCTCGCCATAACGCCTGAAATTCTTTCTTTGCAAAATTATCATTAAGAGGATTATCCTTAACTTTTGTTTCATGACCATCTGTGAACATATCCTTGAGAATGCTGTCATCATAAACAGACTGAATCAGGGTATGGATGCCCTCTGCCATAGGCTGAATTTCTTCCGGTAGCGGAGCGACCGTTCCCATCTTCACATCGGTGCGATATTTGTCCGTAACCTTACGCTTCATGTCAACATAGCCATTGCTAATGAGGTAGAATTCAATCGCATCGGCGATGTTATTGTCGATAAGGGTAGCTGTACCATCCACCTTGACATACTTGCCCTTGAAGTATTCGCTGTTAGCTGTCGTCGGTCTGTCATAAAGAACAGTCTTAATATCGCTCTGAAGGTCAGCCACGAATCCCTTGTAGCTTTCACTTGCGATAACTGTCAACATATTGATGTCGTGAACGGTATCGCCACAACTCTGAGTGTCCATTCTGTTACCACTTTGATTGACGCAAAGACGAAGCCCACGCCCCACCTCTTGCCGTTTTGCCGTGTTGCTGTCGGAATGCTTCAAAGTACAAATTTGAAATACATTCGGGTTGTCCCAGCCCTCACGCAAAGCAGAGTGAGAAAAGATAAATCTCGTCGGTTCATCAAAAGAAAGTAAGCGTTCCTTATTCTTTAAGATAAGGTCGTAAGCTGAAATATCATCGGAAAATTCGCTGCCCCGTTTAATTTTACTGTCAATAGCGTGTCCTTTTTTATCAATACTGAAATACCCCTTATGTACCGCACTCACATCGCTGCAAGTGGATTTCAAATATCTCTGATACGGAGTATCAAAAACAGTGATGTATTGGTTCAGAACACTTAAATATTCTTCCTCAAACATCTTTCCATATTCGCCCAAAATCTCGTTTCCGTCCTCGTCGTATTGACGGTATTTAGCCACCTCGTCGATAAAGAACAGAGAAAGAGATTTAATACCCATATTGAATAGCTTTTCCTCTTTTTCAAAATGAGAAAGTATGGTTTCCCTAATCTGAATACGGCGCATATCGCTTTCTGACACATCGCCGTTTACCTCGCCGGTTTGAATCACTTCACCGTTGGTAAAGGTAACCGTTCCTCGAAGCGGGTCAATCTCGGAAATCGTATAGCCCTTATACTGCTCCATCTCTTGAGAAAGATAATATAAATCATCGCCCACATTGCAATTACGGGTTTCACGGTTAATAGATTTGTTATATCCGATTTCAAGCTCAATTCGAGCCATCGGCGGTTTCTTGGAGGAAAGTACAATCTGTTCTAAAAACAGGTAACTGTCCGTGCCACGGAAATTCTTAACCTCAAAGCCTTTTACCTCAATCTTTTTAACCAAACGCTTATTGAAAGCGTCCAATGCGTCAAGCACATAAACGGTATTATGCTGAACAGCGTGTGTCGCAGAGTAGTTCAAACTGAAAAGTGGATTAAAATTCTTCAATGCTTTCTGCGTTACATTGCCGCCCATTTTCTGCGGTTCGTCCAAAATGATAATCGGTCTGTTTGCCTTGATAACATCAATCGGACGGCGAGAACCGAACTCATCACGCTTGGAATAAATAATACGAGCCTCTTTACTTCTGCCGTCCTCTTTCAGTGAAGAAGCAAATGCCTGCGTATTGATTATCATTACATTGATACCTGCGCTTTGTGAAAAGTTATCAAGCTGGTTAAGGTTCGAGCTGTTATAGATAAAGAAACGAGCCTTTTTACCGTAATGCTCCATAAAATGGTCTGCGGTAATTTCAAAGGATTTCTTTACGCCCTCACGAATAGCGATGCTCGGCACAACAACGATAAACTTGCTCCAGCCGTATCGCTTGTTCAGCTCGAACATCGTCTTGATATACACATAGGTTTTACCCGTTCCGGTTTCCATTTCAATATCAAGGCTGACTCTACCCAAATCCTTGCTGAGCGAGGAAGAAAGTTTAATATTGCTCTCACTTTGCAGAGTTTGAATATTTTTGAGAAGCTGCTCATCGGAAAGCTCCACAACCTCATTTTTATAACCTGTATCTGACAATTCATCTGTATCGTCCATTTCGACTTTTCCGCTATTAGCCTCAAATCTTATTTGTTTACCTTCAGTAAGAACTTCTCCGTCAATTCCGTATTCTTTTTTTACTTTCCCCTTATCGCGAATATAGCTGATTTTATCGTAAAAGCCTTGTCCATTAAAAACCTTTACAACTGCGTCAACAGCGTCTGTTTGATATTGTTGTATCTTAAAATTAAATTTCACTTCGTCAGACCTCCTTCGTAAGTATCCCAAAGGAAAGTAACAAAAGTAATACTGCATCCAACCGCAAGTTTTGCGTGTCTTGTCTCCAGTCCTGTAAATGAAGCACTTTTACCGTGTCCACTACCATACGGATTTCTAATTTCAGCAAGCTTTGTTGTAATTCCTCTCAAATTTCCAAGAACTGCTTTTATATTTTCCGAAACCGGGTCAGAGTCTGGAATATTTTCCGGAGTAAGATTAAGGAGTTTTAGAGTTTCACCCGTAAGTTTACTCATATCCCAATTCTTATCCCAAGCCACACCTTTATTATCCAAAATTGTTTTACAACAACTTTCAATCAGTTCTTTTGCTTTTCCAATAGCATCTGTCGGATTTTCGTTTTGCATTCTCAGCATTAGTTCTATCTGCTTAGAAAGATACTCGCTCGAAAATTTTTCCTGTAATTCAGTAGCATTTGTTGCAAGAGGTGTTGTAACATTCAATACTCTGTCCATATATGCCCGACACTTTTTATACAAACGAGCGTACTCAGCATTATATCTGAAATATCCATATGTCTCCTCATCTGTTTCTTGCGTATATTCTTTTTCGTAATTTTCCTCATAGTAATCTAATAAATCTTTCAGCAGCTTAATAACATCTTCTTCGGAAGATTCATTAACATATGCTGACAATGACTTTCCTTTTGACATTTTATACTTATCACAAAGATCAATGCCTATGCTTCCCATTGTAAAAACATCAAAGTCATTCGTACTGAAATCCAATACATAACCGCCTCGATTAAAAAGCTTTAAAAATGTTCCCACTTCAATTTTTGTTAATGTTCTCACTTTACAGCACCTTCCTTACTGTATCGGGACTGTACGTTGCAAAAATCTGCTCAAAGTTGGTTGCCACGCTGTCAGAAGCCATTGAGCTGTCACGCATTACAAAATAGTACGGCTTTTTCTTTGCAATCGCAGTAATTGTTTCGTCCGTCACATTCTCATCAAAGCAGGCAATCAAGAAACCGTCTGCTACATCAAACACGTTCTTACCGGCAATCTCTATTTCTTCAATCTTGCTTGAAAGAAGCACACCCAAATCAAGCATAACTTGGAACAGCAAATCCTCCGGTGTTCTGTCCTCTTTGATGTTGTCAGTCATGAGGTCAAACAAGTCGATGTCATAGTCAGCAGGGCTATAGTAGACATCCTTCATATTAGAAGTATCGCACTTCAATACACGAAAACCCGTGTCCAAATTGGCAGTCGTAATAGGGCTTTCTTCCTTGATTTTTTTGCCAGAACGCCGAATACGTTCCTTTGCAAGCTCTGGAATGATATGGGGACGATTAAGTTCATCCAAAACAGACACGGCATTTTCCGCAACTCGTTTTGCGTTAGCAGATGCACTATGCAACATAGGGTCAATATCTTCTTGCACTTGCACAAGAATGTATTTACACCCTTTTCCCTCGACATTAGAACGCATAACTGCTTCCGCTGTAGTAGCCGACCCGCTGAAGAAATCAAGGATAATATCGTCTTTTTGCAAACTGAAACCAAGTAAGAACTTAATCAATTCTACCGGTTTGGGATTGGAGAATACATCCTTTTTGAAGTATTCATATACATCACTTGAACCTGTACTTGTTGTACCTTGTTCTGTGAGAACGGTTTCCGTAGTAAAAATGCTTCTTGGTGTTTTACCGAGAGGGATGCGTTGCTTGAACTGAACAGACCATTTTTCACCCAATTTCACAATTCGGATTTCACCAGCTTTTATATCTGATTCAAAACGAGCTTTGGAACGAAGCCAGCTAATAGGATTACCATCATCATCATATTGAAGAACAGTTCCATCTGGACAAACAATAGGATAGTATTGTTTCCCGGACTTTCTCTTAAATGTATCCCAGAAAAACTGTCCGATTTCATCTTTTTCCTTATATCGTTTGATATAATCACCAGAATAAGCCTCGTAGAACTCGCCTAAAGCTGTTATGTTTCGTGCATATACTAAAATATACTCGTGTTCAATAGCGATGTATTTAGAATCATTTCCGCCACCCTTTTTATTCTGCCAAATAAGCTGAGATATGAAGTTTGCTGCTCCAAATATCTCGTCACAGACATTCTTCAAGTTTTTGGCTTCGCTATCATCAATACTGATGAAAATAACACCATCTTCAGTAAGAAGATTCTTCGCAATCTTTAATCGGGGGTATATCATATTCAGCCAATCTGTATGATAACGACCGTTGCTATCAAGGTTTTTTACAAGGCGGTTGCCCTCGTTATCAAACTGTCCGCTGTTTTCAAGATATTCCTCTGTACTCTGAGAAAAATCATCTGCATAAACAAAATCATTTCCCGTATTATATGGTGGGTCTATATAAATCATTTTAATCTTACCGAGATAAGTTTCTTGTAAGAGCTTCAGCACTTCAAGATTATCGCCCTCGATATAGAGGTTTTCTGTATTATCAAAGTCAACGCTTTCTTCTCTGTAAGGACGGAGGGTTTTGTTTATCGGCGCATTGGCAAGAAGAACAGACTTCTTCTTGTCAGGCCAAGTAAACTGATAGCGTTCCTCGTTGCCGTCCACAACCTTGCAGGAAATCTCCTGCATCAGCACATCCTTGTCTATTGCTCGCTCCACAATAGCCTTGCCGTTTTGATCATATCCGGTAATAGTTTCAGTAACAGCATTGGGAAACATAGCCGCCAATTTCTTGAAATTTTCATCAGCCTTATTCGCTGTCTGCATTTTGAGTTTATCCATTTGAATTATCCTCCGTAATCTCAGGTGTAAATAAATCTTTTAATTCAGATGCCATTTCAGCCGGCGTCATTAACGCCGTTGTCATTGCTTTTCTATCTGCAATAATCGGACTGTATTCGGTAACCTGTTTTTTGGTTAAATTATGCCAAACAGGAAGAATAGACTTGCCATTGATAGTTTCTACCTGAAACAAACCATTCAGTTCCGCTTTTGTCCAGTATTTCTCCGGTGCAATATAATTCGGCGATAGAACAACAACACCATATCTTGATTTGGCAAGTCCACGGTCGATTTTTTCTCGCATTGAGTCTCCCCATTTAAGTTTGTCCGTGTCATACCATACTTTAAGTCCTTGTTGTCTAAGCTCCGATACAAATTCATCAACAAAATCCTCTTTATCTTCCCAAGCGTGAGAAACAAAAACATCGTATTCTTCATCATTTGTAATGCTATTCGGTTGAAGTATTGTAGCTGACATTGTTAATTGGTGCTGAAGTTCTTCAATTCGAGATTCATAGGAAGCCTGCAACTTTTGATTAGCTTTGTCTTGCTTCTTTTGCTCGTTTTGCTGTTCTTTTTGAAGTTTCAAATAGGCTTCGGAGCGTTTTTTCCTTTTGTCCGCTATTTTCTTACCAAGTTCAGCACTTTCCTTACTTCTTTTCGCTTTATCAGATTCGTAAGAAGAAATCTGTCGCATTTTGCTGTTAATGGTGGACTGTGAAGAATGCTTCGTTATACTTTTTTGTGCGGAATTGATTTTGTTCTGTAAATCGGCACAATCTTTATCTTTTGCAGCTTTCTTTTTCTCAAGTTCAGCAATTTCTTTATCCAAGCTGTTTACTGCTCGTTGGCGTTGGTCAATAGACATCAGTTTTCTTCCTCCTCTCAAAACAATTGCTTTTTCAACATTTTAACCTTTGAAGCAAGTTCAAACTTTTTCTTCGGTTGTTTTTCATTCCTTGCCAGCTTTTCAAGTCGGTCTATCTCTTTTTGCAACTTGGCTCTTTGTTCGTTCAATGCGATTTGTTCATCAAGCGAATTTCCTTGTTCGACCTTTAAGCCGCCAATCTGAACGATAATATTTTCCCAAACAGTATCAAGGTTCATTCCCTTTAACTCAAGTGATAAGCTGTCTTTCGGCAGCCACGGCGTTTGCATAAGCTTTGTATGATAGGTTACAATCCTCGCTTCATTCTCATATTCCAGAACCATTACCATATTTTGAGGGATTAACTTTGACAGTGTGATAATATTTCTCTCGTCAATGTCTTTATGCTTTAGGTGTACGGACATTACAAAAAATGCCCTTACCTCTGAACCCTCATTGAGTTTCAACTTTGCTGCTGTTACTTCATTGACAATATAGATACGGGATATATCACGGTCAATTCTGTCCTTTGCTGCCGTATTCATTTGAAATTTTGCATATATGGCATTTTTAGGAAGCTGCTTATTCAACTCCGTATTTTTTGGTAATCCAAGCACACTATTCCTCCTATAAATACTGTTGCACAAATGAAACAATAGCTGTAACTGCCGCTATAAATTCTGTTGTCCCTGAAATTCCATTCAGCGTATTCAAAGCCATTTTAATAATCCCTTTTTTGGGCTTCTCCTCCGTAATGGTGGCAATAGTTTCAACACAATCACTGACAGTTTGCCTATCATCTTCATCCATACCCGATGTTTCGGACAGAAGTTTATCTAATAGTTTTTGCAACTGTGCAGTATCACATACAGATTGATTTGCAACAATCGAGCTACCGTCAGAAGCTACATTGACCTGAGAGTTGCTTAAAGTGCTATTCTCAATATTCACATTCACCGTTGTCCTTTCATCCAATCCCATTTGAATACTTATGCGTGTCAGGTAATTTTCAATATGCGTTATCAGCACTCTGATAAACGAGTCACCGAAACCATTAACCTTCTCTTGAAATTTTTTAGAACTTGAATATCCGTAATACACAAAACTACGACCTTCATAATTGTTATCCGCTAAATATTTGATAACCGCATAAAGATTTGCCACTTCTCCCTCATCAGTAGAACCCAGTGAGAAGATACATCTTCCATAGCTTTGGCATACTACCTCAACTTCTTTGGCTACATCATACTCCGGTTCGCCACAGGATTTTATATAATCATAAATCAGTTCGTGGTTTTCAAGAAAACGAACGAACTTAGATAACTCCGTAGCATATACTTCATAACCGGCACGAAGCACCCTGTTTGAAGCTGTAAGAAATTCTTTAATTAGTATTTTTAAGTCTACTTTAGTTACTTCCATCATTGTATCCTCCGCAATATGGGCAATAACAGCCACAGTAATTTAATAAATGTCTGATTTTTGCCTGACGATTGCAACACTCAAACTCTACAATTTCCATCGAGTCAATGGTGGATTTAATCGGAATTTCCTCTACCACATCAGGCTTATTCACTTTGATTTTCACTATCGAGTTTTTCGATTTTCTTTCGAGTTTTTTCATCTCATCATAAAAATCGTCCAGCACATGATTTAATGCTTTTGCTTGTGCTAACTCTATAACATCCTCCGTCAAATAATTATCACTTATAAGTCCACACAAGGGGCAATAAATATCAAGCACATCTTCACTCTCTATATCCGCCGGAGGGAGTTTGAAATACTCTCCGCATTTTGGACATTGAAGCAACACAAAGCCGTCATCATCTGTCGGAATTGATATGTTAATCGTAAAATCATCCATTCCTTTCCTCCTTATCTGACAACTAAGAAACAAATCAATTCAAAGTCGTCCAAGCCTTTAATTTCGTTTGATAAAAAGCTGACCTGACCACCGCTTAAGAAAGAGTCAATATCACTTTCTTCTTTCACCTCGATAATAGAAGCAATGGCATCGCCGAGCAGTTTTGAAAACTCACTCATATCTTTGCCGTCACGAGTTTCTTTGTTGAACTCTTTACAAAGCTGACCGTCCGGTTCAGTCTTTCCTTTGCAAAGGAAACGCATTTTATCAAGCATATCCTTTGGCGAAAGATGGTCGCAAACAACTTCTCCGTCGTTACTTATGTAAACCATATAAAACGGGTGCAAACGGTTCTGATTGTCAATATTCACGCTATTTGAACGATTTTTCAGCACATATATAACCCCCCGTGGCAAATCTTGCGTTGCAGAAACAACTGCGTGCAAGCCGAACGGAGTTTTGTCAATATCTTCGTGATGTTTGATATACTCCAACAAATCCATTCTGAACTCATTCAGTCCCAAATCCATAATGGAAATTCCGGTTGTCATATCCTCAATGTCCACAACTTCCTCTTGCAGACGCTTTAACTGAGATTTTCTGTACTCAAGGTCGGTTTTTTCTTCATCGCTCAAAAGGTTATCATCTCCTGTTGCGGTCATATCCACAATCTTCATACGGGTTTCAACCTTTGCTTTTAAGTCAATGTACTCATCAAGCGTTACATCCGGCCAAAAGTTCACAAGCTGGATGTACGCATTTTTACTTCCGATACGGTCAATTCGACCGAAACGCTGTATAATGCGCACCGGATTCCAATGAATATCATAGTTAATCAGATAGTCGCAATCCTGCAAGTTCTGACCTTCTGAAATACAGTCGGTAGCAATCAGAAAATCAATCTCCGTATTGTCATTCGGCATAAGTAACTGTTTGTCCTTTGATATAGGTGAGAAGCAGGTCAGAACAGTATTTAGGTCACTTTTGAGCTTTGGAACGGTTGTTTTACCTTCCACTGAGCCAGACACCATTGCTGTGTTCAGACCAAAATTTTCTATCACATAACGGCTTACATTATCATACAAATATCCGGCAGTATCCGCAAAAGCCGTAAATATGATGACTTTCTTGTTCCTGGTATTTATTGGATGTTCCAATTTATTGCGGATAACTTTGAATAACTCTTGCAGCTTGGAGTCGTGTTCCGGTGTAATATCTCCAACCATCAAGGTCAAGAGTTCCAATACCTCAGCGTCTTTTGCAAGACTGTCTCTCCACGACTTATAATCCATATCTGCAAGGTCAATTTTGACTTTCTTGCCGAAAGTAAACATCTCGTCGCCGTTTTGGTCATCGCTGTCATACTCGTCCATATTGGATATATCGGTAAGTTCCAGCCTCACTGCCGAAGAACGGTCATAGGTATCTATCGTTCGGATTGTATTTTCAATCAAATCCTTAATCCGCTTTAATGTAAGATTAAACGAATAAACCGAGCTTTCCATACGCTTCATCAGATTGATTGCAGTCAAACGGCGAATACCTTGTTCCCTGTTTGCCTGCGTAAAACCAACATTGACTTTATTATCCTCATACAATTCGGCATACTTCTCCATTTTACTCGGCAGAATGTAATGCGTCGGCGTATAAATCGTCAATGACAACAGCATAAGCTGCTCAAAAATCTCATTGTAGTTTATTGCTTCTTTCAAATCCGTAAGCTTCGGTCTTAAAGAAATTGGCTTAAGCCTTGTGGGAAATGTTCCAATCTCGGTTGTATCGTAATATTTCTGAATGTGCTTTCTGGAACGTGCAATCGTAACGCTGTCTAACACTTCAAAGAAATCGAAGTCAAGCATTTTCAGAAGATTTTCGGTAGTTCTATCCTGCGCTTCCCATTTGCTCCAAGTATTGAATGCTCTCTGCGCATTTTTGAAAATCTCGTCAATAGAACGGGTAGTATTCAATTTCTCATCTATATAATCCGTGTTTCCCTCATAAGCCAGTGCAAGCTGATTTTTGAGGTCATTAAATCTGTTATTAACCGGTGTTGCCGATAGCATAAGCACCTTTGTCTTAACGCCTTTGCGTATAACCTTATTCAAAAGCATTAGATAGCGGTTTTCCTTTTCATTTTCTTCTCCACTGAGTTTTCCGCCATTACGAAAATTATGGGACTCATCAATTACAACAAGGTCGTAAGCGCTCCAATTCAATCTGTCCAAATCAAGTCCGTTGGATTTTCCGTGTGTACGATTAAGGTCTGTATGATATAAAACATCATACCGAAGTCTATCAGTTGCAATCGGATTATTCACATAGTTATCCTTATATGTATTCCAGTTGTTGGTCAGCTTTTTCGGACATAGAACCAAAACCGACTTATTCCTGTTTTCATAATATTTAATCACTGCAAGTGCTGTAAAAGTTTTACCAAGACCTACACTATCCGCAAGGATACACCCATTAAATTTTTCCAGTTTATTAATAATCGCAAGAACAGCGTCTTTTTGGAAATTATAAAGCATACTCCAAATCTTACTGTTCTTAAAACCGGTTGCCTCGTTAGGAAGAACATCTTCCGATATATCCTCCAAAAACTCATTGAAGATATTATAAAGCGTAACAAAGTAAATGAAATCGGGAGAATTCTCCTGATATGCAGCCGATATATTCTCGATTACTTCATCAGTCACAACCTGCAATTTGGTATTGTCGTTCCAAAGGCTGTCAAACAATTCAAGATATGCCGTTGAAAACGGAGCTTCTGTTTTTTGAACCATATTATAGGCATTATTTCCACGCTCACATCCGAGGTCAACCGTTGTAAATCCATTGATAGGCATATAATTTTTATCATCAAGGTTAATAAAACCCATCATATTATCGCCGGTAGCATTAGACTTGAAAGTGACTTTTTCCTTTATCCACTCCGCACATTCTTTGGCAATCGCTTTTTGAGTTAATTCGTTCCGAAGTTTTACCTCAAACTCTGTTCCATATAAACTACGCTCACGATTTAAGCGTGGAATGTAGAACTCCCGCTTTTCTTTCTTTGCCTTTTCCGTTGTAAATGTAGGGGAAGTAAAGATAAACCGCAATTCTTCAATTCCTTTTAATTCTTTTTTTAATTCCTGAAAGGCATAAATTGAAAAGCAAGCTGCTGCAATAGACAGTTTACTGCCTTTCTTTATTTCTACGGATAAATCATCCTTGAGTGTTTTTGTAGTATTGTTAATAAGTTCCATACCTTTATTCTCCTGCGTCTTATTCCCCATTTTCAATCATAAACTTTTGACTGTCCCATAAAACGGCCTTTCATTCACCGTTTTTTCTCATCCCTCATAATATCCCGCATAATCTTTACGCCTCGTGCAGTAAAATCTTTCTCGTCCAAGTCTTTAGCCTCTAAAATTCTTTCAATCGCCTGTGCAGGATCAAAGGAATGATACGGGTAATAAAGACCTCGAAGTTCTTTCGGCTTAATCAGCTTATATATTTGTTTACTCGTTTTTTGATAGGTGTAAGACCAGTAACGATAAACATAACCAATCCAATATAGTTCCGCTTCGGAGTATTTTTCTTTGCCATAAGAGCTTTCCCCAAACTCGGTTTCTATTTCTTGAAGAATCTGATTGACATCACACGCTTCAAATAAGAAACCTCCAAGGTCCATACGCTGAGCCACCCCGGAATTCATAAACCTTCTCATAAATATAAGTGAACTGCAATTTGTTTCTTTTACAGAAGCAGAAAATACTTCCGCCTGCATTTTACATAGTTTTAAACCAATTTCGTCTATTTTTCTCATTTCAAAATATCCTCTATATATTCGCCCTGACCTCTATACTGCTTACGGGCAATTTTTACCTTATCATTTCCAATGCGTGATTCTTCTCGCTTATATGAGAGATAATAATTCTTTTCATCAGGCGCTAAATAGCAATGGCGTAATATTTGCAACTGTCTCAATGCCTTATCGGTAACAAATACATATTGATTACCAAGATTGGTTGCAGAAAGACAATGCTGGCATTGAATATCTGTAATTTCGCCCTCAATAAAACTGTCGATGATTTCAAACATTCTATTATCGGCGATTGGAGCTATAATATAATCAACACCTTCGAGTTTTGAAAGCAGCACCTTTATGATAGGGTGGTCTGCGTAATCTGCTAGTTTATTGCGGAAATAGGCAATCAGCAGCATCCAATCCCTGTCAACATTTAACTGCGTATAACGCAAATCGGTTTTATCAAATTCCAAAATATAGAGTGAGGATTCCGGATAATTGGCAACAAACATCGCAGATTGTTCCAAACTCTCACCACAATAGAAACCCCTGCCAAAATCATTTGTATTTTTTGATTTCTCTATTGAAATCTGTCCGTCGATATATGTTTTGGCTCCATGGAAAAGTATGGTGGAATTGCAACCGCAATCTTCTTTAAAGAGTTGCTCTTTTATTTTGTTAAGCCGAATACCCTTGCTGAAAACAAAATTGTAAAGGGCATTCAAGTTGGAGGAAGAAACCTGCTCCTCGTTTTTTCTCCAACGGGAAATTGTTGTCGGCGTAACGCCGATAGACTCTGCAAGGTCTTTTGCAGTTATATCAAGTAATTCCATTACAATTTCAATATCCGTACACAATGCAAAATTATTCATAACAAACTCTCCTTTTGTACTTCACAAACTTATTATAACAAATGTTGAAAACAACTTCAAGCATTCCAAGAAAACTTGTTATCATCATTTGTAAAGATAAAGTTTTGCAATGGTTTTAAGTAGGTCTTAGGGTGCAACCCTAACGAGTTTACCGTTTGTGGATACAAATGGTCTGCTCGCTAAGATTAAACATTTATTTTATCATCTTGAAAAAATAAGGCACAACCAACGGATTTTTCTCCGAAGGCTGTGCCTTGTTTCATCTGTATATGACTTCTGTATTAACGATTTCAGTTGCTCGATTGCGAATGTTGTTCATTTTTTGTACCCATAACATCGGTTTATCCGCTTTCAATTTTTCTGTAACATTTTCTTTTTCGGCAAGTGATTTTATAAGTTTCTCAAACATTTTCTCGGCTTGTTCTTCAATATCAGCAAGGTATCCATACAACTTTTCTGAGGTCAAAAGATTGAAATACCTTATCCGATGATATTGTTTTAAATATTGCCGATGACGATTTGCCCATACTCCGATATGCACTTCCTTTTGGTCTTTGATTACCACGCAAGGTATAAAATAATTACCCTGTATTTGATAAGTACCGCCCTGTTGTTCAAATAATGTCATCATAAAAAAATCCTCCTGTAATTTGATTTATTATCATTTTACAAGAGGATTCTAGTTCTTACCAATGTGTGAATTTTATTCGTCTAACATCAGTTTTCCGTTCTTCGCTTTTGCTTTCAATCGTGCCATTTGCTCCTTTTCAATCTGTTGAATACTCTTTTCAGGTGTAGGCAAATCTTCCGGCATTGTGCCTCCGATTTTTGCAATGGCAGTACGCACTTCATGACCTACAGAATAATGAACGGATGTGGCAGTTTTCGCATCTTCCACTTCATCTTTACGCAATTTTTCTTCTGTCTGAGAGATACGAAACAGGTTGGCAATTAACTCTGTACTACCCATATAATCTAAAATTTTCTGTCCAACTGCCAAGCCTTTTCTTGTATGGATATCGTCTACATCCAATCCGCCATACAATCCCATATATCCTGCATTTTGAAAAATTGCAAATTCTTCATTCGTAATCACACCTGCTTTATGTGCAGTTTCCGCCAGCATCTGATTCCATTGTTTAATATCGCCTCGTACCACAAGCCTGCGATTATCCTCGCTAAGTTCATTAAAATGATCTGCCACTTCCTGACGATATGTTTGAATAGCAAAATAAGTTTGTCCCAACGCAATCACTTCTTTTCTTGGGTCGCCATTCTGCACAATCAAATAACAGGCATATCTCGTCAATTCATAATCCACTACCGGCTTCGATGTTGCACCTGCATCTACGATTTTGCTGACCTCAGCAAAATCGCTGGAACTGTCATGTCCACTATTCTCACAAGCAACCATAGCACGATGAATTACTTTTTGAAAATTTCTCCATTGCGTATAATCAAGCGCCAAAGCAAGTTCCCTTGCACTCCAATACTCAGAACCATCTTCTCGCACTCGCTTAATATCTTCAAATCTCTTATATTCTTTTGCTATCAGTTTGCTCATAGACATCCTCCTCTTCTATGAAATCATCTTAAAATGCCGCAGCGCTTCCTCAATCAACTTCTCTTTCTCCGGCGGACACTGCGGCTGTTTCACATTTTCAGACTTTGCCGTATTGTAATTCTCTCTTTCGATAATTCCATGCTTTTGCTTTATCTGAGCAATATACAGCGAAGATACCTTTACATCATACTTTTTCTTAATGTAATCCTTAATTTCCTGATACGTTGCCTTTGCCTCCGCAGCAGTCAAATCCAGCTCATTCATATCCACGGTAATGTCAATATATGCGTCGGGAGTTTTTCTAACCAACTTGACAACCGTCTCCACGTGATGTGTAAACGGAAACATATCCGCAGGCTGCACAATTTCTGTACGATACCCCTTCTCCTCCAGCAGCTTTAAATCCCTTGCCAGCGTCCCGGGATCACAGGACACATAAACAATCCGTTTTGGCTGCATCATCACCATACTGTCAATCGTCTGTACATCACACCCCTTGCGCGGCGGATCTACCACAATCACATCCGGATGTGCCCCCTGCTCACACAGCTTTTTCGCATAGTCAGCCGCATCGCTGCACACAAACTCAATATTCGCAATGCCATTCAATGCCGCATTTTTTCTTGCATCACGAATCGCCTGCGGTACAATTTCAATTCCCGTCACATGTTTTGCCCGCTGTGCTAAAAACATAGAAATCGTCCCGACTCCACAATACAGATCCAGCACCGTTTCCTTTCCCGTAAGCTTTGCAAACTCCAGAGCCTTTCCATATAATATCTCCGTCTGTCTTGGATTCACCTGATAAAAGGACTTTGAAGATATGGAAAACTTCAAATCATGAATACTGTCAGTGATAGCACGCTCCCCAAACAGCAGCTGTTCCTTATCCCCCAAAATGACATTATCATCCCGCACATTCAGATTTAATATGACACTCTTCACAAACGGCAATGCCGCAGTCAGCTCCTGTACCATCTCCTTCCCATGTGGAATCTGAAAGGAACGCACAATCCAGACAACCATTACCTCATCACTGGAAAATGCATGCTTGATCAACAGATGACGAAACAGCTTCGCATTCTGATATTTCTCAAATAATTTACGCATTTCCTGTAATACCGCATTGATCCGTTCACTCTGAATCAGACACGTATCCGTATCAATAATGGCATTAGAATTGATACGATAAAAGCCGGTAACCGTTTTACCTTTCTCAACTGCGACCGGAATCTGCCCTTTGTTGCGATAATTGGTATAGCAATCCCGCATCCCCAGCACATCCTGCACCTCAATATCAAGGTGTGCTATCCGCTGCATCACATCCTGCACCTTCTGCTTCTTAAACCGCAGCTGCTCCGCATAGGACATATGCTGAAGCTGACAGCCTCCGCACTGCTTTGCAATCGGACAGGGTGGAACAACACGCTGTAAGGATGTTTTACTTCTCTTCAGCAGCCTGCCATAGCCAAATTTCTTTTTTGCCATCGTGACAACCAGCTCTCCCGCTTCCCCCTCCAGCATGCCTTTCACAAACAGCGGAAAGCCGTCTATCTTTACAACCCCGTGCCCGTCATGCGTATATCCGCTGCAGACACCATATACCTGATCATTTCTCTTCATCTTCTCACCTCATTGAAAAAAGGGCAGGCCGCCCTTTTACTTGTTTTTCTTAGCTGCTTCTTCCTGCTGCTTTAACAGCTTTTCTGCGACGGATTTATTTTTCGGAGATGAAGGTGTAGAAACATTCGGCTTCTTCGCTGCCGCTGTCTTCGTCTTGATCTTATAAATCTGATCATCCGCAGAATGCTTGTCATCCGGAATGAAATTATAAACATGCACTTCCAGATCATACATCTTATCGGAATCGTTATTTGTAAAATACTTCTTGATAGGAAGAATATCATTCACCTTATCATAGGCTTCATTCATAATACTCTTCACCTTAGCACTGCTGGCATCATCCTTTGTATCAATATTGATACGCAAGGTAGCACTGATCAAATTGACTTCAACGCTTTCAACACCATCCAGCTTCATTGCGGACTTCACCTTGTCCAGCTGCTCTTCTGTTATGGCCGGATTCAGTGAATTGTCAAAACGGCTGCCGACCGTAGGACTTCCGCTGCTCTCCTTGGCACTCAGATAAATCCATCCAAGCAGCAGTACAGGAATCAGAATAACAATACCGGCAATCCAGTATAGTATCTTGCTCTTTCCGCCGCCTGCTTTTGTTTTTTTCTTCTTTTTACTCATGGGGTTCACTCCTGACTATATAGACAATGAGCATACTCCTTAGGAGTCATGCCTGATTACACGATTGTGTTTCTAGTATAGCACATTTACCAGTATAACACAAAACCGCGAGAATTACAGCGGGAATCTTCTTACGATTTCCTAAAATTGACAGCTTTACAGACAGTCTTTTTCAAAAGCTACCCTGCAATATATAAGCCGGTGTTTCTCATAACAACCCGTGCCTTACGATCGCAGGCTTCATCACCGGCTGGCGCAACAGAATGCTAGCGCTTTTTCAACTCCTCCTGAATCAGCTTATTCGTCATCGCCGGATTCGCCTGTCCCTTGCTGGCCTTCATTACCTGACCAACCAGGAAGCCGACAGCACGGTCCTTACCGTTTTTGAAATCTTCAATGGATTGCGGGTTGTTATCCAGAACAGCGCTAACCATGGCAAGCAGCTCACTGCTGTCACTCATCTGCTTCATGCCCTTTTCTTCCACGACCTTCTTCGGATCCTTGCCCTGCATGATGTCCTCAAACACGATTTTTGCCTGCTTGCCGCTGATTTCACCGGCATCCACCATATTTACCATATCCGCAAGATGCTTTGGATTACACGGATTATCCACCAGCTTGATATTTGCCTTATTCAACGCAGCTGTAACCTCGACGATCACCCAGTTTGCTGCCTTTTTATAGTTCTTTGTATACTGACATACCTCATCGAAAAAGTTGCTCAGCTCACGATTGGCAACGAGTACATCAGCATCGTATTCTTTTAGTGCATAATCGTGCATATAGCGTGCCTTACGCTCATCCGGAAGCTCCTCCATATTATCCTGAATGTCTTTGATCCATGCCGCATCCAGACGAATCGGTGGAATATTCGGTTCCGGGAAGAACTTGTAGTCCACATTTCCTTCCTTTTTCCGCATCAGAATCGTTGTTTTCTGCGTTTCATCATAACGACGGGTTGCCTGTACGACTTCCTCTCCGTTTTCCAGCAGCTCCCTTTGACGTGCCACCTCTGCATCAATCGCCTTCTGTACATTGGAAATGGAATTCAGATTTTTGACCTCGGTTTTGGTACCAAGAGCTTCACTGCCCTGCGGACGTATGGAAACATTGACATCACAGCGCATGCTTCCCTCTTCCATTTTAACATCACTGACTCCAAGGTAATACAGCATACTTCTCAGCTTTTCCACATAGGCAGCTGCCTCTGCCCCGTTTCGGATATCCGGTTCACTGACGATTTCCACCAGCGGTGTTCCCGCACGGTTGTAGTCTACCAGTGTCCCCGCATCGCTGTGAAACTGCTTAGCGGTATCCTCTTCCATATGAATACGGTTGATGCGGATATCCTTTTCCCCGTCATCCGTTTTAATGGTGATGACACCGTTGGAGCCAATCGGGTGAAACTGCTGGGTTATCTGGAAGCCCTTAGGAAGATCGGAATAATAATAGTTCTTGCGATCAAACTTCACCAGCGGATCGATTTCACACTTCAATGCCGTTGCGGCCAGAATTGCCAGACGCACAGCATCCTTATTTACACAGGGGAGTGTTCCGGGATGTCCCAGATCCACTTCATTTACACAGGTGTTCGCTACCTCTCCAAAGGATGTCGGTGCCCCTGAGAACATTTTTGTTTTGGTTTTCAGCTCGCAGTGGATTTCAATCCCTATGACTGTTTCGTATTTCATGCGTCTACCTCCACATCATTACCTTTTAATCCTGTTTCCTCTTCAATCGCCAGTCCGATATTAAACAATGTCTGTTCATCAAATGCCTTCGCCGTCATATTGATACCGATCGGCATACCTTCCGCAAAGCCGGTCGGCATGGTCATGCTCGGATATCCGGAGAAGTTGCCCAGCACCATATGATTTTCAGCCACATTGTTATCTGCCCCAAGATGAGAATCCTTGGATTCCTCTGCCAGCGGCGCGATTGTTCCTGCAGCAGAGGCAATGACAACATCGCTGTTAGCAAGAACACGGTTCAGCTCCTCCACAATCAGGCGGCGAACCTTCTGCGCCTTGCGGAAGATCTTATCCTGATTTTCCACAAACAGAGAATAGCTTCCGATGACAAAACGCTTGCGTACATAGGAACAGAAGCCCTTTGTCCGGGTGTTGATCATGACATCCTCCACGTTTTCTCCAGCCTCACGCATACCAAAACGGATTCCATCCAGATTGGAATGGTTGGCTGTAGCCTCGGCATTCGCAATAATATAGTAGGTAGGCATCAGTGCCTTCATCAGCTTATCATCCATGCGCACATGTGTAACAGTAGCACCGCGTGCCTCCAGCTTCTTCATCAAAGCGTCAAAATTCTCACGGATTGCAGGATCCGCAACCGCCTCCTGTACATTATCTAAAACAGCAATGCGCTTTCCGCGAAGGTCATGATTCAGGTTGTCAGCATAGGCCTCCACTGCACGGTTGGATGAGGTCATGTCACGGTCATCGCGACCAGCCAGCACCTCCAGTGCAACCGCTGTATCCTGTACGGATGTGGTAAAATAACCCACATGATCCAGACTGGATGCATACGGAATGATACCATAGCGGGAGATTCTTCCATAGGTTGGCTTCATGCCGATAATCCCCTGGTATGCGGCCGGCTTGCGCACACTATCACCGGTATCCGTACCAATGGCAAACGGAACGACTCCAGCCGCTACAAGTGCTGCACTGCCGCCGCTGCTTCCTCCGGAAATTCTGCTTTCATCCCAGGCATTGTTAACTGGTCCTGTGTAGGCATTGCGGTTGGTTCCGCCCATGCCCAGCTCATCCATACTGGCCTTTGCTATTACAACTGCGCCTGCAGCTTGCAGCTTATCAACGATATGCGCATTGTATACCGGGATATAATTATCCAGAATGCGGGAGGATGCCGTGGTACGGATTCCCTTCGTATTCACGTTGTCCTTTAAAACAACTGGCATGCCATACATCGCTGCATCTGCGCCGATTGCTTCCAGCTCCTTCAGCTGCTCTTTCGGGTCTACAAAGGTAACAGCAGCATTCAAACGCGCCTGTGCTTTCTTCGCTTTTTCCAAAGCCTCGTAAACGCGGCCCTCCACGTCCTGCTTTCTCGCTCTTTCAAAATCCATTTTATTTCACCACCTTTGGCACATGTACATGCCCTGCTTTTGCACTTTTCACATTCAGAAGCGCGGCTTCCTGTGATATTACATTATCTACGCTGTCCTCACGCAGAAATGTCGTTTCTGCTTCAAACGGGTAGATCATTTCTTCAACACCCTCTGTATCAATGCCGTCCAGCAGCTCGATCTGCTGCAGCAAAACCTTAAATTCCTCCTGCAGCTCACTGACCTCTTCATCATTCAGATCAAACATGATGTCATGTGCCAGCTTCTTGAAATATTCTGCACTAAATTCTTCCATGATTGCCTCCATTCCTTCGCCTTGTGCGATTCAGGTTTCTGAAAAAGAGAATGCGTTTTGTTCAATACCGTCACATCTCTTTTCGATCTTCCCTTTTTTATTTATACCGTTGCATGAAATTCTTGAAAAGGCGTAGCTACCTGTTCCTTCGAAATTCATTTTATTCTTCTTTTCTATTTCCGGATTAATACAGCAGTGTCTGTGCAACCGTACTGCTGGTACCCTTGTTTCTCGTAATGGTGGCGACATCTACATCATCCGCCTTGACTACGACCGTGATTTTAAAATTATTGCTGGAAAAGATGGAAAGCCGCTCATCCAGCAGCTGCACCGCCGCAATGACCTCATCCGCACTCTTGGCATGCAGCTTCACATTGATGCGCAGATCTGTCAGCTCATTATCCATGAAATGACCTTTGCCGATCATGTCGATATCCTGTCCCAGAAAATCCTGAAAGCTCGCCTTGTAGCGGTCGAAATAGGTTGCGTTTGTCCCGTCCAGCTTGGTTGCCGTGCTTGTCGGAAACAATGCCCATTTCTCATTGATCGCCTTGAATTCCGCATTGGTCTTGGATTCAAAATAGGCTTCCTCAAAGTACGTTCCCGGCAGCGTCGCATCATCGCTGGAGGTATTATACAGCGCTACATAAATCGGTGTGTTGTTTCCGATTTCCGGCTTTGCCTTTCGCAGATAATTAACCAGCTTACGCGCACATTCCTCGCCATACAGCTTCATTTTGTCGCTGTCGATGGTTGCCTCCTTTGGTTCCGTTCCGATTTTATCATTGAATACGAGCGCCAGTGACAGCCCCTTCAGCTCCTTGTTCTGATACCAGTCATATTCAAAGATATCCAGCAGCAGCACATCATTGGCTGTTATTTTTTTATCCCCGTCATCGGTTGGAAATACATCACCGACTGCAGGATTTAAACCGTTTGCATTTTTCTTGCTCGTTCTCCCCAGCAGTCCGCTGTTATCCGCGGAGGCATCCAGTGTATTGTAATCCAGATATTTTCCACCTCGAAAGGCATAGGTCTTACTTGAAAAATATTCCTTGGAAAGCTCCATCAAACCGGTACCGATGGTCAGGGTATCACTCAGATTGGTTTGCATCTGGGCATGCTTCTGCCCCGCATCACTCACTGAAAACGGCAGCAGTGCAGAGTATTCCCCTTCGTTGATGGCCTTTGTTTCCTCACTGCTTTTATCATTGTCCGCCTTGTTTTTATCTTCCTTATTACAGCCGCCGAGTACCAGCATACAGCTGCAAAGAAGCAGAATCGGGACTGCTCTAGGTTTCCAGTTCATTTCCGTTCACCTCTTTCATAAAGGTATCCTCATCCATCGTCATGACACCGAGGGAATTCGCTTTTGTCAGCTTGCTGCCGGCCGCCTCGCCGTAAATGACAAGGTCGGTTTTTTTGGAAACAGAGCCGCTGACATTGGCCCCGAGAGATTCCAGCAACGCCTTGGCATCATTTCGTGTCATCTGCGTCAGCGTACCGGTCAGTACGATGGTTTTGCCGCTGAATGAGCTTTCCTGAATCTGCTCAGCCTCGGTATCCATCCGCAGACCATAGCCCTTTAAATGGGCAATCAGCTCCATGTTCTTCGGCTCATGGAAAAAGGCGGTGATGCTCTCTGCCGTAATCTGTCCGATATCCTTGATTGCCACAAGCTCTTCCTCATTCGCTGCCATCAGTGCATCCATGCTCAGAAAATGCTTTGCCAGAACCTTTGCGGCTTTCTTGCCGACCTGACGGATGCCCAGTCCATAGATCAGATCCTCCAGCGGATTCTGCTTGCTGTCCTCAATGGCATCCAGCAGCTTATCTACCGACTTTTCCTTAAAGCCCTCCAGATCGATCAGCTCCTGGCGATGCTCCTTCAGGCAGTATATATCTTCAATGGTATTCAAAAAGCCCTGCTTATGGAAAAATTCCACTTTCTTATCACCCAGTGTATCGATATCCATCGCATCCCGACTCGCAAAATGAATCATGCTTTCCACAACACGGGCGGGGCAGTCCTGATTGATGCAGTAATGGGCAGCTTCCTCAGGAAAGCGTACCAGCTCACTTCCGCAGATCGGGCAGTGTGTTGGAAAGTGGTAAACCGCCTGCGTATCGTTTCTTCGCTCAAGCAGCGGTCGAACGACCTCCGGTATGATATCTCCGGCCTTGCGTACCACGACATCATCATGAATACGGATGTCCTTTTCCTTAATCATATCCTCATTGTGCAGCTGTGCCGCCGATACCGTTGTACCCGCAACCCGCACCGGCTCCAGTACGGCATTCGGAGTAATACGTCCCGTTCTTCCAACCGTTACCACGATATCCAGCAGCTTTGTGATAACCTCTTCGGCCGGAAATTTATATGCAATCGCCCAGCGCGGCACCTTGACCGTGGAGCCCAGACGATTTTGTGCGTCCAGATCATCCACCTTGATGACCATACCGTCAATCGCGTAGGGCAGATCATTTCGCTGCTCTGTAATTTCTTCGATAAACTGCCACACTTCATCGATGCGCTCACACACCTTACGAAGCGGATTCACCCGCAGATGCATTTCACTCATCTTCTGCAGTGCCTCTTCATGGGAATGAATATCGTATTCCTGTGCATTCACAAAGTAATACCAGAAGGCATCCAGCTTACGCTTTGCCGCAACCGAGCTGTCCAGCTGACGGATACTTCCCGCCGCCGCATTTCGCGGATTCGCAAACAGTTCTTCCCCGTTCTTTTCCCGTTCCTCATTCAGCATCTGAAAGCTGGCATTGGGCATATACACCTCTCCGCGCACTTCCACCTCACCCTGTAGCGGGATATGCATCGGAATGGATGGGATCGTTTTGACATTGTGCGTGACATCCTCACCGACAACCCCGTCTCCGCGGGTCAGTGCCTGTACAAAGCGCCCGTCGCGATAAATCAGGGACATGGCAAGTCCGTCAATTTTCAGCTCCACCACATAGCGTGCGTTTGGCACCACTTCCCGCACACGCTCATCAAAGGCATGCAGATCCTCCAGATTGAAGGCATTGCCCAGACTCAGCATGGTGCGCTTATGCTCCACCTTCGTGAATGCATCCAGTACGACACCGCCAACGCGCTGCGTAATGGAATTGGGGTCGCGGTACTGTGGGAATTCATCCTCCAGTGCCACCAGCTCCTGATAATAGCGATCATATTCCTGATCGCTTTTACTTGGCTGATCCAGTACGTAATATTCGTACGCCAGCCTGTCCAATATACTTCGTAATTCTAAAATCCTCTGCTGACTCATTAGAAACCTCCTATTTTTTCGATAAAGCCGGATGGTCGATCTTGATCTTTCGGATTCCGAATTTCTGTTCGAAGGCAATCGTTGCCAGCTGTTCCTCCAGCTTGATGACAACGCCGTCTCCGAAGCTTTCGTGATGAACCAGATCGCCTTTTCTTATTTTACCCTTTTTCTTAGGTTTCCTATCCTCATTTATGATTGGTGCTCCGTCAAATGAATCTGCGATGCGCACATCGCTTAATTTTCGCTCGGCCTGTCTTGCATAGCCGCTGCTTTCCTGAGGACGATGCTGTACCATGTCACTGCTGTGCATGGACAGAAAGTCACTGCCGCTGAAGGTATCGACATCGCTGGAAAATGTATTCCGCGGTTTTGCGCCGACATCCTCGATACAGTCCTCGGGAAGCTCCTTGATGAACCGGGAGGTTGTTTTGATTTTATCCAGTACATAGCTGTAGCCGTAGGAGTCGGATAAAAACAGCTGTTTTTTAGCCCGGGTAAAGGCAACATAGGCAAGACGGCGTTCTTCCTCCAGCGCCGGTTGTCCGCCTTCTCCCACAGAGCGTTCATTCGGGAAGATTCCCTCGCACAGGCTGTACACAAAGACATTATCAAATTCCAGCCCCTTTGCGGCATGAATCGTCATCAGCTGTACAAAGTCCCCGTTCTCCTGTTCCTCCTTATCGGAATACAGGGAGATTTCCTGCAGGTATTCATTCAGGGTACCCTCCGGATGTGCTTCCACATAATCCGAGATATCCCCGATCAGCTCCTTGATATTTTCCAGACGCTCGATTTCCTTGTCTTCCCGCAGCATATCCAGATAACCGCTGTCCTCCAGCACCTTCTCCAGCAGCTGGTCGATGCTGATGGTATCCACCAGCATGCGGCATTCCTCAATCATCGCAACAAACGCCTGTATGTTGGCTCTTGCCTTGCCCTTTCCGATTTCATATTCGCACAGGACATCATACATATTCGTTTCATCATGGTTTGCCTGCAGCTCGATGGTTTCCAGCGTCTTTGCACCGATTCCCCGCTTCGGAGAATTGATGACACGCTTGACGGCAAGATTTTTGTACATCGCCTTGGGATCCTGTTCATCAAAGGGAGCCAACAGACGCAGATAGCTTAAGGCATCCTTGATCTCCGCACGGTCATAGAAGCGCACACCTCCATAGATGCGATACGGAATATGAAAATCCAGCAGCGCTTTTTCCAGCCCTCTTGACAGAAAGTTGGAGCGATACAAGATTGCAATATCCCGATAGTCCACATGATCGTGATGCAGCGTCATGATTTTGCTGGCAACCCAGACCGGTTCGTTTGCATCATCCATAGCAGAGAAATGAATGATTTTATCCTCACTCTCCACACGGGTGAACAAATCCTTATCGATACGGTTGCGATTATTTTTAATCAGTGCATTGGCACCGTTCAGAATCTGCTGGGTGGAACGGTAGTTCTCATTCAGGACAACGGTATGGCTGTCCGGAAAATCCCTTTCAAAATTCATGATGATATCCACCTGTGCACCACGCCAGGTATAAATCGTCTGATCGGGATCGCCGACCACGCACAGATAGCTGCCTTCCTTTACCAGCAGCTTGATGATGGCATACTGCAGATTATCGACATCCTGAAACTCATCGACATGCAGATACGTGAAGCGGCGCTGCCATTTTGCGCGTACCTCTTCCTTGCTTTTCAATATACGGTGGGCAAAAATCAGCAGATCATCGAAATCCAGCGCATACATTTCCTTCAGGCGCTTCTCGTAAAACTCGTAGACATCGGCCTTGATCTGTTCGCCCGCCCATTTACCGGCACCCGCCTTGGCTGTTGCGGCATCAATAAAATTCGTTTTGTTGTTGCTTATGTACGACAGCACACTGTTGTAGCTGTAGCTTTTGACATCGATATGCATCTGCTTGTAGGCATCCCGCAAAATGCTCTTTTGATCATCCGCATCCAGAATCGTGAAATTCCTCGGATATCCCAGCTCCAGAATGTCCTCCCGCAACAGACGCACACAAAAGGAGTGAATGGTGGAAATCGTAACCGCCTTGGCTACATCTCCCAGCAGATTCTCCACTCGCTCTTTCATTTCCCTAGCCGCCTTATTCGTAAAGGTGATGGCTAATACTTTATTCGGATATACTCCGCAGTCATTGATCAGATATGCAATTCTGGTCGTTACCACCCGGGTCTTTCCACTTCCTGCCCCCGCAATGATCCGCAGGTGATGATCCACACACTGTACTGCCTCTAACTGATGCTCATTCAATTGATCTAAAAACGACACAACATCACCTCTTATTTACCTTCTCGACTATTATACTATACTTTGTCTTCCTTTTCTTTAGAAAACAACTTCAATTATAACCCAAAACGGCATGGTACTCTATAGTTATTACGAAATTTTCAGAAATCCGCCATAGTATTTTAAATTTGTTTATACTATAATGTAGACTGACTAACTGAGGTGTGATACATATGGCAAAACAAAAAACGAAACGATACTATACCCGCACGATTGACCTGCTGTTTCTGCTGGTGTTTCTGATTGTGGGAATCGTATCCTTTACCATAGCATTTACCTTTGGCATCCTTCCGGTGAAATGGACGATGGCAGCCGCAGGTATTCTGCTGATTCTGTTCCTTATATTATTTATGCTGTCCATGAAGAAGCTTCCCAAGTGGGCTGTGATCGTCAAGCGTCTGTTTATCCTTCTTTTGACGGTGGTTATCGGTACCGGGGGATATTTTCTGGATAAATCACGAAGCACGCTGCATAAGATGAGCAAAAATGCGGCAGGCTCCACCACGGAAATCTATGTGGTCGTGAAAAAGGGCAGCGGTATTGATTCCCTTTCCCAGCTGGAAGGCAAAACGATCGGCTATCAGAAGGGCGTCGATAAGAAAAATGCCGCCTATGCAAGGGAAAAGCTGGACAGCGAGGTTGGCAATACCACGCCCAAGGAAGAGCTGGATTATACAACGCTGTACAGCGATCTGAATCTGGAAACGGTGAATGCCTTTGTTATTTCCGATTCCTATTATGATATGTCCAAATCCAATATTGACGGCTTTGCGGACAGTGTGGATATCATTCAGACCTACAAAAAGAAAAATGATGCCGCCAGCGGTCCCGATATCGATGTCACAAAGGATACCTTCACCGTCTATCTGAGCGGACTTGATAATATGGGAAGTCCGGACCAGCAGACAAGAAGTGATACGAATCTGATTCTGATTGTCAATCCGAAGGCGAATCACATTGATATGGTGTCTCTGCCAAGAGACGGCTACATACCGAATGCCGCCTACGATTATAAAAACGACAAGCTGACGCATACCGGAAACGACGGGATTGAAAACAGTGTGGAAACGATACAGAACTTCTTCGGTATCCCGATTGATTACTATGCCCGTGTAAGCTTCAATTCCCTGATTGAAATTGTCGATACGATCGGCGGTATTGATGTGGATGTGGAAATTGACTTCTGTGAACAGGATGAAAATCGAAGCTTTAAGAAAGAGGATTTAATCTGTCTGAAAAAGGGCAAGCAGCACTTAAACGGCAAGCAGGCGCTCGCCTATTCCCGGCACCGTAAGACCAAGGGCTATGACAATGCCGGAAGAGAGCGTGCACAGCAGCGCATTATCAAGGCAATTATCAATAAGCTGATTTCCGCAAACGGGTTAACCAAGGTGAATGATCTGATGGATATTGCACCGAATTACATTATCACCAATATGCCGGCAGAGAAGATTGCGGATTTTGTATCCGGTGAGCTGAATGAGCTGAAGCCATGGACGATTTCCTCCATCACCAGCGATAACGGTGTCTATGAAGACCTGTATGTGGCAAGTCTGGATCCGTCCCTTGGTGTAAGCAATGTGTATCTGTTCAGCCGGGATGAGGTGCATGCGGTTGTGAATGCCTATGATGCGGCACGCAGGCAGCTGCAGATGAACAGCTTTACGTTTAATTTGAATGATCTGTATGCGAATACTCCGAAGATCAATACCTCGGAAAACATACGCTATGCGGATATGGCAGAGAATCCGCAGTAAAGAAAGCAAAACCATGCAGCGTCAGCGATGAGTAATATCGTTGAGGGCATGGTTTTTTGATGTTTGTTATCATGGATTCATAATGCTTTGTCTATAAATACATCCGGGCAGTTTTCTGCCTGTTATTCAAATGGGTGTGTGTTTCCTGCGATTGTCCGCTGCAATCTGCATAATTTTTTTAAGCACACCGTATTGATCATTGGAAGCAATGATTTCAGATACCACTTTTTTTACTTGTTCCTGTGCATTTTCAGGCGCATAGGAATGTACAAAGCTCATCAGCATATCCATATCATTTCCACCATCTCCGAATACAGCAATTTTCTGTTTGTCCCATTGTTTCCGATGCGCCAGAAACATCAAAGCACTTGCTTTTGATATTGCTCTGTCCGTCAATTCAAAAACATTGGAATCGAAGGAAGCATTTACAATATCATTTTCAAACATAGTCAGTCTGTCGAGAAGGTCTGCACGTTTGTCCTGATGTAATTCCAAACCGTTTATTTTCAGAATATCCAACTTCAGGATTTCTTCACGCTTCGCTTGAAAATGAAACCGGCTGAGATATTCATCCAGATATCCGCTCTTTCCATTATCAAGAACCTTCTTTCTCCATATATCCCATTTCATATATTCCTCTATGTATTTTTTCCGTGGCAGCATCGTTAAAATTTTATCTTCTGTGAAAAATTCCAGGTTTGCATGCGGCATAGCATCCAGTATTCCCGCTACCGTCCTTTTCTTTATCGCCCCACGGAACAGTGTCGTTTTATCTTTATCCAAAATGAGTGCACCGTTCATAACGATAACATAAACCGGCAGCGCCCAGAGTCCTTCGCAACCTTTTACACCTGCAATCGTTCGCCCCGTTGTCACGACGAATTCATAACCATCCCTCAGGATCGCCTTCATGCCCTCATCCAGAATGGTATCCCATGCATAATCTGCATTTAATAATGTACCATCCAAATCACTTGCGAAATATTTAATCATAGAGTGCCTCCTCATTTTTTAAAAAAGACTTCATTTTTGAGGTCTTTCACCCTTGCTCTTATAATTTCTCTCCGTTACTTTCGATAACCTGTTTATAATAGTAGAAACTGTCTTTTTTATACCGGTTATAGGTACCGTTGCCATAATCATCTATATCCACATAAATAAAGCCGTAGCGTTTTGACATCTGTCTCGTGGATTCACTGACAAGATCAATACAGCCCCACCATGTATAGCCCCACAGCTCCACACCATCTTCATTTATGGCATCACTCATCGCCATGACATGCTCCTTCAGATATTCACAGCGGTACGGATCATGTATTTTTCCATCCTCTGTAATCTGATCACGTTCCCCCAGACCGTTTTCCACGATAAACAGAGGCTTCCTGTACCGGTCATAAATATCAACAAGTGAAATCCGCAATCCGGTTGGATCCGTCTGCCAGCCCCATTCAGAGGATGGCAGATATGGGTTTTTCACACCATTCACAGTATTTCCAGGTGCCATATCCAGACCTTCTGTTTCTGCAGCCATACAGCTGGTCATATAGTAAGAGAAGCTTACAAAATCAACTGTTCCCTCTTTTAAATCCGTCTCATCACTGTCTTTCCATTGTATGACATACCCCTTGTTTCTGATTTCATTGTTTAAATAATTTGGATATTCTCCAAACACCTGTATATCTACATAGCGGTAGATACTGCGCATCCGCTGCTGTGTTGCAAGATTGTCCTCCGGCTTGCAGGTAAACGGATAGAAACACAGCTTTGTCATCATGCAGCCGATCTGTGCTCCGGGAACAAGCTCATGTCCCAGCTTCACTGCTCTTGCGCTCGCAACCATCTGATGATGCATTGCTTGATAAATCGCCTGTTCAAATGGGATATCAGCAAATCTGTCTTCAATCAGTGCTCCGCTTGTCACAGGATGCCTAAGCATAGCGTCCACCTCATTGAAGGTAAGCCAGTAAGTTACATATTTCCCAAAGCGTTCAAAGCAGACACGAGCATATTTTTCAAACAGATCAATGACCTCTCTTGAATACCAGCCACGATACTTTGTTGCCAGTACAACCGGTGGATCATAGTGGGAAAGCGTAACGAGCGGTTCTATGCCATATTTTTTACATTCCTTAAACATATCCTCGTAAAAAGCGATACCATCCTCATTGGGCTTCTCATCTCTTGGGTCTGTAAAGATTCTCGCCCAGGAAATGGACATACGGAATATCTTATAGCCCATTTCCGCAAATAATTTAATATCTTCCTTGTAATGGTGATAGAAGTCGATTCCCCGTCTTTTTGGATAATTTGCATCCGGTCCAGCTGTAAGTGCTTCTTCTAAATCTCTGCTGCTGAATTGAAACTGCTTCGTAAAATCAGCAACGCCTACTTCACGATAAGGCAGACAATCTTCAATCGTCATACCTTTTCCATCCTCATTCCACGCTCCTTCAACCTGATTGGCCGCAGTTGCACCGCCCCACAGAAAGTCGTTTGGAAATTTCAATGGTGATGTATTCTTATACATAATTTTTCCTCCTATTTCAGAACCGTCAACAACGGTTCTCCTTTTACGATAATACCGCTTTCTTCATTCGCCAGCACATCCAGGTAGCTAGCGGAATTCGTGATGATAACAGGAGTGATCAGAGAATAGCCTTCTTTCAAAATTCCTGCCAGATCGACTTCCACCAGGATATCACCAGCCTGTACCTCCTGCTGTTCACGCACCTTCACATCAAAGTATTTCCCCTGTAAATTTGCTGTATTGATACCAATGTGAATAATACATTCCACTCCCTGCTTTGATGTCAGTCCGATTGCATGCTTTGTAGGATAAACCGCAGTGATTGTTCCATCAAATGGTGCAGCGATCACGCCCTCATCCGGATCAATCGCAATTCCCTTCCCCATACTACCAGAAGCAAACACGTCCTCCTCAACGTCACTCAGCTTCATCAGTGTGCCATTCATCGGTGCCTGTATCACTTCATTTCGGCTGTTTTCCACAGTCTTTGTATCTACAGCTGTACTTTCACAGCTGTTTTTTTCTTCAGATAAGCCCAATACCATAATCAACAGGAAGCCAAGGGCCGCAGACACGGCCATTCCCAAACATACTGCCCAGAATCCATCTCCCATGAAAACAGGCAAAGACAGGATACAGGAATTGACATATGCAGTTGACTGTCCACCAAAAGCACCGACGATTGCTCCACCGGCTGCACCGGCAATCATAACAGCAATCAGTGCATTTTTAAATTTCAGCAGTATTCCGTAAATTCCCGGCTCTGTTATTCCGATAAAGGATGATATAGCAGTGGATGCACCGATTGATTTTGTCTGTGTATTCTTTGATTTCACCCAGACTCCCATACAAACACCAAACAGTGCCAGTGTTCCCATTGTATTCATCGGCAGCAGGAAGTCAGACCCGAACTGATTGATATTTTCCAGTATTACTGCCCCCAGCGATAAATGCATTCCGGTTAATACGACCAGTAAGCGTGTACCACCAACAATAGCTCCGGCAATTACCGGTGATAGGTCATACAGGAATTTGACGACCATAACCAATCCCTGAGAAATATAGCTTGCCAGCGGGGCAATCGCAATCAGTGTCAGAGGTACCATCATCATCAATACGAGCATCGGTGTAAATACCAGACGCAAAACCTTGGGAATGAGCTTATCAATGAACGGATAAAACCAGCTCAATACCAGAACAGCAAGAACAATCGGAATACTGCTTGCCGCATATTTTACGAACGGAATCGGCAACCCCAGAAAATGCATAGGATCTGCCCCTGCCGCAAGACCCGCTGTCATGGTGGGATACAAAAGACAGCCTGCCAGCGCCAGTGCACAGGCGGTATCTGTTTTAAAGCGTTTGGATGCAGACCATGCTACTAAAAACGGGAAGAAATAGAATACACAGTCCCCCGCAATCGTAGCTACCTGAATAAAATCAGAGGCCGCATCAAATCCGCAGTAAGAGGTGAGAATCGTGATCAGACCCTTAATCATCCCGGTTCCTGCCAATACTGGTATCGTCGGCAGGAAAATAGCCGCCATGGTTTCAAATACGCCTGTGGCTCTGAATTTTTTCTTTTTCGCCATTGTCTCTTCATCATGGATGAACCCGGTCAGTGCAGTAACGGCATCATATACGCTGCCTACGTCGTTTCCGATGATGATCTGCAGCTGTTCCGTCTGATACTGCGCCCCCATTACCCCATCAATTTTTTTAATATGTTCCAAATCCACCTTTTTATAATCCTTTACATAAAAACGCAGCCTCGTCACACAGTGAAACATCTCCTTGATATTTTCTTTTCCGCCTACTTCTTTTAAAATCTGAGCGGCTGTTTTCTTCACGTCCATTACAGACTCCTTTCTACTTGTCAAAAAAGACCCAAATTAAGCTACCTTATAAGCTGTCTTATAAAGATAAGGTTAATTCAGGTCTTGCCTCTTTCATGAGTAACAATCCTAATCATTAGTCTCTCTTATTCGTTCAATATGTATTGTCAGATACAATCGTTCCTCATTTGTCAATGAGTATCCGAACTCCAGATTCATATATTTCACAATTCTGTTAACGCACTCATAGGAATCGGGATATTTCAGCTTTACAATTTCCAGTAGTTGAACATCTTCCTTCGCTTTGCCCTGTATTTTTTTAGCGGTTATGCGTTGTGCAAAAAATTTCAGATGCGTAACTAAGCGATAATATGAGATGGAATCCTCCTGAAATGTCATGTTGAAGAAATTTTTAATAACGGTCAGGGTATCCTGTACGATACGTGTCTGCTGAACCGTATCCTGCATGCTTCCGCCTGTACTGGCATTGACGAAATGAAGCGCGATAAAGGCTGCTTCATCCTCTGGCAGCTGAACGTCAAATGTTGTATTGATCAATTCCACAGCTTCTTTGCCTGCTGCAAATTCATCTTTATACAGAACCTTAGTCTCCAGCAGCAGCCGATTCTCAATCAGCATACCTTCCCGATATCTCTGAATTGTAAAATTGATATGGTCCATCAATGATATGTACAGATTATCATTAAAATCGTGATTCAGCTTCAGCTTTGCATTCAAAATGATCTTCTCTGCTATCTCCAGAAAGTCCATTGGTATTTCGCTTAACATCTTCTGAAATCTCGCTGTTAATTCAGGAATCTGCTGTGTAAAAATACGTTCTATTTTTGAATCATCAATTTGATCTCCATATTTTTTCTGAAATGCGATACCATTTCCAAGTACAATGACATCCTCATGATTCTCATTCATTGAAAGCACAACGTTATTGTTTAATACTTTCACAATATTCACGCATATCCCTCCTTAAATATTAAATATAAAAAAATACAGACCACCCAAAGTAACATCTTTTACTTTCGGTATTGCCTGTAACCAGTAACAATCCTCATCAAGTTTATTTTGTAAACGTTTACAAAATTATAGTATATCAGATTCACGGTAATGTCAACCGAAAAATTTATTTTACAACTAAAAACCTATATAGCGGTAATACTTCCTTTATTGAAAGATACCACCTTGGAATACCTACATATGCTTTTTCAAATTAACAAGATCTTAAATAGCAATACATCCTATCTGTCAACTCGTGGACAAATGTCCTTGAAAACGCTATCACAAATTGGCATAATGTCCATGGTCGTAAATATGTAAAGCGAGGTACAGACAATGCATGTAAGAGAAGAAATCAACGAAGCGTACGAGTATATCAGAAAGCGTACGCACTACACTCCCGCAATCGGAATCATTTTAGGGACCGGATATCATCAGCTTGCTGATATGATCGAAGAACCTGAGCAGTACCGCTATGCGGATATCCCCCATTTCCCGGTGCCCGGTGTCGCAGGACATGAAGGAACCCTGATCATCGGGAGAATACAGGGGAAAGAGGTGGTAGTCATGAAAGGAAGATGCCATTGCTATGAAGGCTATTCACCCAGCAGGGTAACACTTCCCGTTCGTGTCATGAAGCGTCTTGGTGTAGAAACCATCATCATTACAAACTGCAGCGGGCAGGCCGGTGAATCCGTAAAGGCACAGGATTTATTTGTCATTCGCAACCATCTGAATTTCTCCGGCTTCAATCCTTTGATCGGAGAAAATTTAGATGAATACGGAGAGCGTTTTCCCGACCTTGCCTATCCATATGATCGAGACTGTATACAGCAGATAAAAGAGCTTGCAGCACAGGAACACATTGAACTGAAGGAAGGCGTTTATGCAATGTTTTCGGGGCCAAGCTATGAAACCGTCATGGAAACCTATATGGCGGCAAGACTGGGCGCTGATATTGTCGGAATGTCCACGATTCCGGAGGTTATCATCGCCAATCACTGCGGGATGAAGGTTTTAGCCTTATCCGGTGTTCCATGTCCGGCAGCCGCCTATTCCGATCAGGAAATCACACATGAACAGGTAATTGAGAATTGTCAGAGCATTTCTGACAAAGCGATGATTCTGATTGGAAGATTCATCAAAGAATTATAGGAGGAGCCCATATGAATATCATTAAGAAGTCAACCGAACTAACCAAAAGCCCGATTTTTGCCATACTATCCTGTCTGCTCTGCATCCTTGCAGGCTACAGCATAAAGTCCAGCCTCATTGAAATCTTCGCCTCGGTGATGGGCATTATCAATGTATGGCTGCTATCAAAGGAAAAAATTTCAAACTTCATATTTGGTATTATCACCGTGCTTGCATATTTGTATATCTATTATACAACAGGCTTATACGCACTGGCGATTCTGGCCTGCTTTCAGGTCATCTTCAATATCTATGGATGGTATTACTGGGGAAAGGGGGATGACGGCAACAGCACAAAAACATCCGGCTTAAACAGACAGGGGCAGCTTCTCTGGATTGCGATCATCCTACTTCTGTGGGCTGTATGGGGTTATGTGGAAATCAATATCCTGCATGCTCAGAATGCCATCCTGGACAGTCTGACAGCTATCCTTGGCTTTATCGCTCAATACTGGCTGAGCAGAAAGCTGTATGAAAACTGGATTTTATGGATTATAAGCAATCTACTCTTCATGGTAATTTATGTCCTGAACGGCTATTTTATCATGCTGATTCTGGTGATTATTCAATTCATCCTCTCCATTGCCGGATTGATAGAATGGTACGAAAGCTATCTCGAGCAGGGCAGAAATAAAATCATGTTCTGATTCGCATGGAAATACTTATATTATCTGTGATATTATACATATGATACACGTTGGAGGTACGTATGAAACCTGATCTGACAACCTTTATAGCCGCCTGTCCTGCCGATATCCGCTCTCATTTTCAGGAACAGACCTATTCCTTTCATGATAAGCTGATGGAACAGAATAAAAAAAGTGACTGCATCTACATCCTATTGAACGGAATTGTAAAAAACTATCACTCTGAAATCAATGGAAATGTCTACATAGAGGATATTGATACCGGTGTGACGATTTACGGAGAGCTGGAGGCACTCATTGATAAAGAGACCGTCTCCACCTTGGAAGCCGTTACGGAATGCAGGGTGCTGAAGCTGGAAAATGCACAGTTTCTAAAATGGCTGCGTGCAGATAATGCATTTACCTTATATATTACGACGTTGATTGCACAGAGGAATTACGATTGCAGTAAACGGGAAAGAGTAAATGCCTTTTACCCCCTGAAATACAGAATTATGTATATGATTTACAACACTCTGTGCAAAAAAGACCTCACGATCACCAAGGATCTTCTGGTAGAGGGAACGGGCTCCAATATACGCAGCATCAACAGGGTTGTGCATACATTGATCAGGGATGGGATTCTGGATTATAAGTCGGGTATTATAACGGTTCATTCCATGGAACGCCTGGAGGAAGAAATAAAGCTTTACAGCTAACGCAGCACTTGTTCATGGGTTGGATGAAATCAAATGTGTTTCCTATCGCTTATGCCTCGAATATGAATCAAACAGCTGCAGTGGATTTCTATCTGTCTGACGAAAGCTTTTCTGATTGATTTTTCAGCAAGCATGGATTTCCTGACAGAAAGCTCCACCGTTGATTATCAAAACAGCTTTTCCATTGTCATAAGGATTCCCCGATAGGATGCTTTATGATAACCGGAAAGGATTGCTCTCAGGTGCAGCCTTGGCTGCACGTTTCGTAATGGCAGCTTTTCTGTTTTGAATATGTAAAAAGGCAGGACGAGAGCTGAGATTTGTAGTATACTGTACCTGCAAGCTATCAGATCGTTCTGCCCTGTTCTTTTACAGATGAATGACGTTGCCGCTTTCTGCGGATGCATGCACTGCGGCAGCGATTCTTGTCGCCTGTAAACCATCATACGCATTTGTCCGGAAGGAGCGCTGGTTTACGATGTCACTGACGAAGTCCTGCATCGGCTCCAGTCCAAAGCCGCTTGCATGATGTTCATCAAACTTCATGAAGATATAGTTTGGCAGACTTGCCTTTTTGTCAGTATAGGTTTTAACTCCCCGATAGGATTCATTCTTCAGATACTTGTGCTCCGTCACGATCACAAGCTGTCCGTCATTTGATTTCGGATACGTATTGGGAAGAATCCAGGAGTTTTCCACCGTCCAGCTGCTTCCATCCTGCATCGTCAGAATGGCCTGGATACTGTCATAGGTCTGATAGCCTTGCTTTTTTAGTACCTGTTTATTCCCGACTGCATACACGCTCTCCACCTCACTGCCGCTTACATAGCGAATCAGATCATAGCAGTGCACACCGAGAAACCAGGAGGGTGAGGATTGATCAGTCCAGGTAAACCAGTTCATAGGAACATCGATCACATCATCCAGTGACATATAGCCGCGGATGATGTTTTCTTTATCCATCAGGATTTCATCACGCATATTGTTATAGGCCGGATCCCAGCGTTTATGGAAGTCCACGGCAATCTGCACACCGTACTTCTCTGCCATGGCAATCAGTTCTTCACATTCTTCTACGGAGGTTGCCAGCGGTTTTTCAATCATCAGATATTTGATACCTGCCTCCATGGCAGCCCTTGCCGGTTCATAGTGATAAGGGTCCGGTGTCGCAATGCTGATGGCATCCAGCTTCTCTGCCGTAATCATTTCACTGACATCTGTATAGCCTCTGATCTGATAGCGGTTTTGTGTGGCTGCTCTGCGCTCCTCGTTCAAATCACAGAACACCACCGTTTCCACATGCGGGTCACAACTATACGTACGGATATGATAATTACCGTAAATTCCGGCTCCTACCACTCCGATGTTAACTTTTTTCATACTACCTACCTCTTTCCTTTACCTATTGAAATACTTATTCCGCTCATAATGCATCAGACAATCCCCCTTTGCCTGCTTCATTTTTTAAATCCCATTATACTTTATACAGGGTTCGCCTTATTCATAATACTTCGCTTCAAATGCCGCATCCTCTTTCGCATAATAGCGCTCGATAACCTTTCCGCCAAACAGTACTGCGATATCAATGATAATCAGGATGCCTGCACCGATCACCGGTGTCTGAGCCAGGACGGTCGGCAGCCAGATAAACATATTTCCAAGAGCCATGGTCGTTGCCTGCTGTCCGGCCTGTACATAGCTCAGTCCGGCATTGGAGGCGAGCTCCGTAAACAGCGGTGCTGCCCAGCTTGAAATCCACAGCACGATCGGAATGAAAATCAGGCTGGATATAATTGTTCTTTTACGGTTACCGCGGTGAACGATGGTCGCAAAGCACACATAGAAGGCCGCAAACGGTACCTCGCCAAGGGGCAGCGTGGTATTGCCTGGAAGAATTGCCGCAAAGACCATGAAGACCGGAATCATCAGAAAGCCGACACTGATTGTCACAGGATGTCCAATGGTTACCGCAGAATCCAGTCCGATATACAGTTCTCTGTCCTTAAAATGTGTGGTGAAGAATTTCTTTGCCTGATTGGATATCGGAATCAGACCGTTGACGATCATTTTTACCATTGTCGGAAACAGCATCATGATCGCAGCTGTCTTCATCGTCACATCCGCAATCCCCTTGAAATCATAGCCGGCTACCACGCCGAACAGCAGTCCCATGATCAATCCCAGATAGATTGGCTGTCCCAGCACAGAGCCGATCACCTTTCCGATACCGTGCTCTCCACTCTCCTCTTCACTTTCCTTACGGTGCTTCAGATAGGGAATCCGGTCATATACCTTATCCAGCAGCATGAACAGCGGTGCACTTGCTGCCGCAAAGCCGTGTGGAATGGAGATGGCATCAATACCGATAATTTCCTGTGTGCGATGTGCCATGACATCTGCGACCTTCAGTCCCAGAATGGCATGCGTGACTCCTGCCAGGATTGCCAACCAGTAGCTTCCGGTAAGGAGCTGAACAAAGCCTGCTGTTATAGCAAAATACCAGAAGTTGTAAATGTCGACATTTACTGTTTTGGTCAGCTTTAAAGCGACCAGAACGATATTGGTAATCAGAATGACGATAATCAGCGCAGCCCCAAGCAGACTTCCGAAGCCAACAGCTGCCGCCGGTGATCCGCCGACATCGATTGCGGTCAGATTCAGATCCAGCACCTTGACCATTTCATTGATGACCGGTGACAGGGAATCTGCCGTTAGGGTTGATACAATACTGACTCCGATGAGTCCGATTCCCACCGTTACCCCCGCTTTGATGGCCTTGGAAGGCTTCAGTCCGAAAATCAATCCGATGATGCACATCAGAATCGGTACAAATACATAGCTTCCCAGGTCGACGATATACTGAATGATGTCTAATACTGTCTGCATAATTTTCTCTCCTGTTCTTATCCGCAAGCTACGCGAGAATATCCATAATCTGTTGCGTAACTGCTTCCTCATTGATGCCTGTCAGGTAGGCACTGCCGTAAACGAGCGGTGTTGTGAATTTCTTCTTTACCTTCATCGTCGTGATGATCAGATCCACCTGACCGTCATAGCCCTCTACCTCGTGCAGGGTGCATTGCATGATTTCACAGGAAATCCCATGCTCCTTCAGTTCCTCCTCCACCTTTTCACGAACCATGCTGGAGGTTGCCAGTCCTGCCCCGCAGGCGATTACAATTTTTTTCATATTCATAGCCTCTCCTTTTCCTTATGATTTCTGTCCTTCTATAAATGCATTCAGCTGCCTGCATACCTCATCTGCATCATGCAGCATCACAAGCCGGGTAAACAGCGTGTCATCCCCCAGCATCCGCATGATGGTCTGCAGCATTCCCAACTGCTCATGGGCACTGCTGATTGCCATGAGAAACACCATGTCAACATCAATTTCACTGTCCATATCCTCCATGTTGCAAAAGCGGATCGGATGCTGCAGGATAGCCAGTGCAACATGATTGCCGCTGATTGCCGGATCAAAGGCATGTGGAATAGCGATAGCAGCACATTTGGTACGCAGCCCGGTTGGATATTCCTGCTCACGCAGCAGCACCTTATCCGCATATGCCGCATCACTGCATCCATGTGCTTTCAGCTTATCCGCCAGATGGCGAATGACCTCTTCCTTGTCCTTTACACATACATCCGTTTCAATCAGCTGTGGTATAAATTGAAATCCCATCTTCTCTACCTCCCTTCGATTCCTTTGCCTGAAAACATTGAAACAGCTCCTGCGGCGTACTGCTTTTTAACAGGCTTCGCAGTGTCGCTTCATCCGTAACTACACTCGCCAGCATCTTCAGGATTCGCAGATGTGATTTTGAATCTACAGAAGCCAGAATCATCAACAAGCGGATCGGTATGCTTCCATCGTCAAAATATACCGGTTTTTTTAATGACAAAATGGAAATCTGATTTTTCCGCACGCCCTCCTCAGGCCTTGCGTGTGGAAGTATGATGTAGGGTCCGGCCATGAAGTAAGGTCCCCATGCCTCAATATTGCGAAGTATGGCTGCTGTATACCTCTCTTCCACAAAGCCGTTTTGAATCAATGGCTTCACTGCGGTTTCTATAGCGGATTTCCAGTCACAGGAGCGCTCCTGTATCTGAATGTTCTCAACGGACAACACTTCTTCTTTCATTGCCTTCACCTCCATGCCTGAAAGATATGCATCTCTTTCCATGTTCATTATACAAATGACGGTAAACAGAAAAAAGTCCAACCTGACTGAACTTGAAAGTGCAAGTCGTTGGACTCTATCGGTATTAAGAGAAAGCATTATGCAGAAGCCTTCGCACCTCGGCTGCATTTTCGCATTTATCCAGCCGTCTAAGAAGATCCCTGTTTCTACTCAGCTGCAGGATTTCATGCAGTACATTCAGATGCTTGTCGTGAGCGGCGTCTGACAGTACAAACAGATACCGCAGCGAAGATACCTCATCAAAGGGTACATCCCGCTTGACTATCAGGAAGGACAGTCCCAGACGGAAGGCGCCATGCTCCGGCTTCGCATGGGCTACGGCAACGGAATTCGCCAGCAGGATATACGGTCCGTACTCATCCACCAGATGGATCATTTCCTGTACATAGCTGTTTTGAATGACACCGCGGCTCAGCAGCGGTGCGGATGCCGTCTGAATCATCTCCTTCCAGGAATCCACCTGCTCCAGAACCTGTATATCCTCCTTTTGCAATATATCCAGCAGACCGAGCTGCTCTTTATCATGAATACCGACAAAGGAGTTTCCCCGGTTGAGATAGGCCAGAACATCCCGCTTCAGGGCGTCCATATCCGTTTCCTTCACATAGGAGGCGATGATGGAAAACAGACCGCCCAGCTTTTCATTGTTGATTTCATAGCAGTCGAAATTCAGCATCATCATGGAAGCGATTCGTGCCTTATCCTCTCTGCTTAAAATCGGATGCACCCGGATTACCGGCACCTCGCTTTGTACATCGATTGTCGATACAATGAAATCCACCTGCTGCTCATATTCCTGCACATGCTCCAGACTCGCGGTATCCACAACCCGCACATTCGCATACAGCCCCTCAATTTCCCGCTTGAGAAGCATGGATGTGGAAATACCGCTGGGACAGACAATCAGAATACGGATTTCATCATAGCAGCGTACTCCCTGCTTCAGATGTCCGCCGAAGTGCATGGTCAGATAAGCGATTTCACTATCTATGATCGGCATCTGAAACAAATCCCTGAGGTCTTCGCATACCAGCTGTGTAATCATATAAATATCCTTGTACTGCTTCTGTATTTCATCGATCAGCGGGTTTACGACCTGGATGGAAAGACGGTTGTAATACATGGACAGCTTTAAATGCATATAGATGGAATTGATCAGGTCATTTTTATCATCAAAGGATACACATGCCGTACGCTCAAAGGTTTCCACAAGACGGCTGGATAATTCAAAGATGCGGATATCATGCTCATCATCCTGCGGACACAGCTCCCTGCTTGCCTTGGAGCCCAAAAGATGCAATGCGAGATACAGCCGCTCATGCACATTCAGCTCCTGAAAATAACGGTCAATCAAATCCAGCTCCTGTGTTTCACACAGATCACGCAGCTCCATGAGAGAAAAATCATACTGCTCCGGTGAATCGCGGATAATGCTCAGCATACAGGCGATGGATAGCAGATTGTCCTGTCGGTATTCATGCTCACGCTCACTGGATATTTTCTGTAGTCTTCCATAATAATCGTCCACCAGCGCTGTGTCCAGAAAGGGCAATGCGTGATAATTCACCTCATCCAGCAGCTGCTTCAGAAAATACAGCAGAACCGCCCGCTTGTTGAATGCCTTTCCCTCGATGCCGTATCCGTTTTTCAAATCGATGCGCAGCTCCAGACCATAGGCTTTCAGCTGCTCCTTCACATTCTTCAAATCACTGAACACGGTATTGCGGCTGCATTTTAACAACTGCATGATATCCTCCACATGAATAACTGCTTTGGGATAGATCATATAGCAGATCAGAAAGCTGACACGCTGCTGAGGTGTCAGTACATCCGGCTGCAGCTGCCGCTTTTGCAGAAGGGCGGATAGCTGCTGCTTCTGCTCATCCAACAGAAAATAACCGGCTCCCCGTTTGCACATCACAGGCTTTAGTGCATTCATCTGCAGTACCTCATTCGTTTTATTCACGATATAATACACACTTCGCCTTCCTGCATGCAAAAGCTGTGATATTTCATCCAACGCAATCGGTATGCTTTGTTCCATAAGCAGCTGAATCAGCTGCAGCTGTTTTCCTGTAAACGGTATCATAACGGATCCCTCTTTCAATTCAAGTATCCTTATTCTATAATATTTGCGGCAAAAAATGCAAATCATTCCATATTTATCCTGATTTATAGTTTATTTTCATAAAATTCATAAAACGTTCACATAGAGTAATTACAGGTAATCTGGAATTTCCGTACTTTTTATACTATAATGTAGATTATTGAGGTGTTTTCATGGAAAATAAAAAACTAAAACGCAGGAGCCTGATTATCGATATCATCATGCTCGCTGTATTTCTGATGGTAAGTATTGTATCCTTCTATATCGCCTACAGCTTCGGACTGCTCCCAATCAAGTGGGTTACCATAGCAGCAGCAATCTTCGGACTGCTGTTTCTGATTTTACTGCTACTCGCATTTAAACAGATGCCGACCTGGGGCTTAGTCATCAAGCGGCTGTTTCTGATTCTGCTTGTCGCAATTGTTGGCACCTTCGGCTATTTCATGGAGAAATCCCGTACAACCATCAACAAAATGAGTAAAACGACCAAGGTCAATGATGACGGTACGACTACCATTACCACAAACCTGTACCTGATTACATCAAAAACCAGCGGTATCAGGAGTGAGGCAGAGCTTGCGGATAAGATTATCGGATTTCAGAACGGAAGTGATGCAGATAACCTTTCCTTTGCCAAGACCTCGGTATCCAAGGACATCAGCTCCTATACTGCCAAAGAGGAAATGGATTATACGACACTCTATGATCAGATGGAGCAGGGAAATGTATCCGCAATGGCAATCTCTGAAACCTTCTACAATATGTCGAAAGCAAACATCAAGGATTTTGAGAAAAATGTACAGATTCTGAAAACCTATTCCAAAACCGATACCATTAAGACCAAGGAACAGAAGGACATTACCAAGCAGACCTTTACCGTTTACCTGAGCGGTCTGGACAGTACCGGTTCTCCGGATCAGCAGACGCGTACCGATACCAATCTGCTGCTGATTGTCAATCCGGTCGCAAATCATATCGATATGGTTTCCATACCAAGGGATGCGCTGGTACCCAATACGGCCCTGAACAATGCCAATGACAAGCTGACGCATACCGGCATCTATGGAATCGATACGAGTGTGGACACCATCTCACAGTTCTTCGGCATTCCGGTTGACTACTATGCACGTGTCAGCTTTAATTCCATGATTGAAATCGTCGATACGATCGGCGGTATTGACGTGGATGTGGAACTTGATTTCTGTGAGCAGGATGAAAACCGCAGCTTTAAAAAGGACGATCTGATCTGCCTGAAAAAGGGAGAGCAGCATCTGGATGGAAAGCAGGCGCTCGCTTATTCCCGTCACCGTAAAACCGAGGGCTATGACAACGCCGGAAGAGAACGTGCACAGCAGCGTATCATCAAGGCAATCATCAACAAGCTGATTTCCCCGTCCGCACTTGGCTATGTCAATGATCTGCTGGATGTCGCTCCCAATTACGTGATTACCGATATGCCGGCAAACCAGATTACAAAATTTGTTTCCAGTGAGCTGGATAATATGAAGCCCTGGACAATTTCCAGTGTCATTTCCGATACCGGTGTCTATGATTCACAGCAGGTCGCAAGCCTGAATCCGCTGGAGGGACCATATGATGTATATCTCTTCAACAAGGATGAGGTACACGCTGTCGTCAATGCCTATGACGGCGCAAGCAACCAGCTGCAGATGGAGAGCTTTCATTTCAACATGGATGATCTCTACAGGGATACTCCGCCAATCAACGATGATCCCAATATCATCTGGGACACCATGGCAAGCACGCCGCACTAACAGCCATACGAAAACACCCTATGACAGGGCAATGGTGTCAACTTAAGGATATTAAGGTGACACCAATTTTCTATTGTTGTTCTT